>ODAJ012159322.1_pt1 | contig 69881 bp, 57 predicted proteins | sample 1539241 | NCBI WGS metagenome assembly ODAJ01 (sample SAMN02144231, study PRJEB22623) | gut metagenome | biome: sheep rumen | host: Ovis aries | place: New Zealand | reverse complement strand
GGGAAGAGTTATCATCAGGTCGCGAGGTTTCTCTGACGCATTAATAGCCATCACGATGATAGAGTCCCCCTTTTGGTATGCCGAGAACTGATAATTTTGTAACTTTCCCTCTTCCGTGCGGCCTGCATTCACATCTTGGTTGGTTTCTAAGCGGGTGGAACCTGTAACATTCTTAGCGAAGTGAGACATGACGAAGGCACGAGGGAGCAGTTCGTCCTTTTTGTTCTCGGGGAAATTGATTTGCTTGCCATTGTGCTCCCATGGCTTACCAGTACCGACGAAAGCCCAATGGGCACGCAGGTACCAGTAGATATATCCTGTGCAACCAGCCAACATGCACTCGTTGAGCTCCTCGGCGAAAATGAGGTTGTCGTTCCAGTTGGGCATGTGGTCGATGTTGTCAGTCGTGGAGTGCTCGGTCATCCAAACTTCCTTGCCAAGCGGAAGCGCTTTTTGGGCAACAGGTTTGATGTATTGGAGCGGCATGTGTCCATAGATGTGTCCAGCAAAGATGTCCACCTGTTCGCGACAGGTTTGATCTTGTAACAATGCATCGTAGTAGTCTTTTCTAAATCCCAAAGGCTCGGCGCTGATAATACGTACGCCATCGTATGTTTCGCGGTCAAGTAAATGTGCATAGTTTTTGACGAGGGCAACCTGCTCCTTTGGTTCATAGAGACAGCCAGAGTAGCTCACCCACCAGTCGGGCTCGTTTTGAAGTGAAACGGCATCCATGACGACTTCATGGTCTTTCATCCATTTGAGGAAAGTGTTCAGCCAGGGGAAGAACTTTTCGTAGCAGTCTTCACGCAATTTACCTTTTTGGTTACCTTGGTCGTCTGAATTGCCTCCCTGGGCTGTGCCGTTGGTTTTGAAATCACCGGGGGGTGACCAAGGAGTGCCGAAAATGATGCCACCACGGTTCTTGACGATTTTAGCTGAAGGCAGTGAACCATTCCAGTCGTAGTCACCCCAGTTGTCGCCGGTAAAGCTTGGTGAGATTTCCATGCGCAAAATATTCAGTCCGATTTTTGAAAGTTTGCCAGGACCATAGAGCTTGCTCACACAAGCGTTGTCATTACCGAATGGCTTCATGGCGCCATCACAGCAAGCACCGCCAAAACCCGAGATGGTTTGCTTGCGGGTTGTGGATATTTTTAATGAGGTACGTGGCTTGGCCGCCTGAACAGCAGTGACACCCAATAGCACGATTAAAGAAAGTAGAATTTTTTTCATCGTTGTGATAATATAAGTTAGTATAATTATTGGTGTTAATATGACACGTTTTTCTCGGTGCAAAGATAATAAAAAAATAAAGTAGAACAAAATACTTGAATGGTTTTCTTGCGGTAAAAGGGGTCATTGATACACTAAAGAAAGAAAATGCAACAATTGACAGATAACATTAGGCGTTTTTTATTAACGTTTGCAACGTTCAGATTCTTAAGTCTGCCCACGCCCCCTGCACGACTGCACACAACAGGGCGAGGATAAGTTCCTGGGTCATTGATATGCCAGGAAAATTATTCTCTTAGCATAATTTTATTTGCATAATTCAGAATTATTCCTTATCTTTGCAGCGGAATACTGAACTTACAACGCTATATGGCTATGAATATCAATCCTTTTGTGCTCAGCCCAGCGATACCTGATGAGCTGTTTTGTGACCGTCAGAAAGAGTCTGCATTACTGATAAAAAGTGTCAGTAATCAAGAAAACGTGGTACTGATTTCTCCCCGAAGGGTCGGAAAAACAGGGTTGATATATCACTGCTTTAACCAGCCGGATATTCGCGACAACTTTATTACCATCTCTATCGACATACTCCATACGACTTCTTTTCAGGAGTTTATTAAAGAATTGGGAACAGCAGTCTTCAATACCATAGCCAAGCGAAGTGAGTATTTGACAAAGCTATTTATCACTACGCTCCGTTCACTAAGTGGTAGTTTTGGCATTGATCCTGTAACCTTTATGCCAACATTCGACTTAAAGTTGGGCCAAATAAACATGCCTGAATATACGCTGGACGAGATTTTTACCTATCTGGAGAAAGCAGACAAGCCTTGTATTGTGGCCATTGACGAGTTTCAGCAAATCACCAGATACCAAGACAGTAATATTGAGGCTCTGTTAAGAGGACGAATACAGAAACTGGTTAATACTCATTTTATCTTCGCTGGTTCAGAGCGTCGAATGATGAACGAGATGTTTTTCTCGGACAAACGCCCTTTCTTTCAAAGTGCCACTCTACTCCAATTAGAACCTATTGACCTGACTGTCTATACGGATTTTGCCGTTCAACAGTTTGTGGCCGCTAATAAGAGTATTGAACCTGAGGCTATTGAGTGGGCATACAACACGTTCGATGGTGTGACGATGTATATACACAAATTATTGCACGACACTTTTGCAGACACCTTGCCAGGATCCACCTGCACCCTCACAGTGATGAAACAGGCAGCAGAGCAACTACTGCAGCAAAACTCCAAGAGGCTACAGGAACTATTAGCCTACGTGACCGAGCAACAGAAAGAATTGTTATATGCCATTGCAGCGGACCGTTATGTGCAGCGCATCACCTCTTCTGACTTTGTCAAGCGCCACCATCTCAAGTCTGCCAGTGCCGTACAGTCTGCCGTCAAAAGACTTCTGGACTTTAACCTCATCACAGAACAGCACAAGTCGTTCTCTATTTCCGACCCCCTACTGCGAATCTGGATAAATCGCTAATTCCTGGTTGTCGCCGCCAGGAGTCCATAGCGGTCTTACTGACCGTCTTCAAAAAAAAACTCCAAAGCGCTATGCCTTGGAGTGATTTTTTGTGGAAATTGCAAATTCTGCAACGTTTTTGCAAATTCTGCAACAGATACCAGGTACCTGTTGCAGGGTAGTACATCGAACTGTACCGTGCTCGCCATCTGTTCGGCAGGCGCTTACGAGCAGTCCTTTGCCGACGCGTGGAGTAACAAGCTGGGCGTGTGGATGTGCGACCGCTTCAGTCGCAACCTCATCGGCCATGCTACAGAATACCCCAACGGCACCTATCGCGACCTGTATCTGTACTGCGCGCGGAATACGTTGGGCTCACACGTAGGCATCTACAACTATACCAACTTCGCCAACCTCTATGTGACAAGTCCTAAGGATTTCTTTGTCAAGAAATAAAAGGTCAATAGAGACAAGTTATCTTGCAGTAACGTACTTGTGCAGCGTGGCGCGGACGGCACCCTTGCCGGCATAGAGCTCCTTGACCATGCCCTCTATCTGTTCGCCAAGACCTGCCTCATAGAGGTCGAGACCGAAGACGTCCTTGCGGCTGTAGAGCTGCTTCAACGGACTCCAGTCCTGATCGGGCTTGCCAATCTCCAGGGGAGCAACGATAGCCTGTAGTTCTGCCAACATAGGATCGGGAGAGGGCTCGAAGGTGGTGAGGTCGTCCTTCAGTCCCTTCAAGTAGCGAGCATAGCCTGCCAGCGTGAGCGGGATGAGTACGAGGTTCGACTTGTCGAGCCCACGGGCGATGTACTTCTTGAGTGTTTCACCAAAGCGGATGGGTAGCTTCTGCGAGGTGTCGCAGGCGATGCGCTGTGGGGCATCGGGCATAAAGGGGTTGGGCAGGCGCTTATTGAGTACGGCACCAATGAACTCGTAGGGATTCAGTACCCCGGGGTCGACAACCACTGGCATAGCCTCCATATAACCAATCTTTTGGATGAAGGCACGCAGGTCTTCGTCCTTCATCTCGGCAGAAATCAGTGTATAGTCCAGCATGCAGCCATAGATAGACATGGCGGTATGCAGCGGGTTCAGACAGGTGGTGACCTTCATGGTTTCTACCTTGTCGACCGTCTCGCGGGTGGTATAGAGGGCACCGCCGAGGTCCAGTGGCGGACGCCCATTGGTGTAGTGGTCCTCGATGACCAGATACTGCACCTCTTCGGCATTGACAAAGGGAGCTGTGAAGGTGTGCTTCTCGGTCTCGATGTAGTTGTTGTCCTCGAAACCATCGGCAGCCAGCAGTTCCTTGACCTTCTCATGAGGGCGTGGCGTAATCTTGTCAATCATCGACCAGGGGAAGGTAATCTTTGTCTCGTCCTTCAGGTAGTCAAGGAAGGCAGCAGGTACCAGACTGTCGTTAACCCAGCGCTCAGCATAGGCAAAGACACCAGCCTTCACCTTGTCACCATTGTGTGAGCAGTTGTCCATAGACTGTATGGTGAGTGGCAGCTGGCCTGCCTTGAAGCGTTCATAGAGCAGGGCGCACACCTTGCCCATGGCAAATCTGGGACCGCTTGTCTCCCCTCCTTGGGAGGGGAAGGGGGAGGTTTGCAGGTCGGCCTCGTTGTAGGTATAGCCCTTCTCAGTGATGGTGAACGAAATCATTTGCAGACTGGGATTCTTGAAGATTTCCACCAGTCGGTTCCAGTCGGGGAACTGCGGGTCGGCCTTTAGCGCTTCCGTGACGGAGGCTATCACCTTTTTCTCGATAGAGCCGTCAGAGCAGAGGTTCACGCAGAGCGACAGGTTGTCGTAGGGAGCATAAGCCTTGTCGATGACCTCGAAGTCGAAGGTCTCGGCCACAATGACGCCACGGTCGTACTTGCCCGTGTTCAGTGCGTCGTTGAGGATGGCTGCCGGGAAGGCACGGAAGATGTTGCCGCCGCCGAAGTGTACCCATGTGGGCTCTTTGGCAGTCTTCTCACGGATAGCCTTGATATCATACTGAGGAAGCTGGTAGCCTTTTGCTTCCCATTCGGCAGCCTTTAGCTGGCCGTTTAAGATGTCTTTAAGTTTCATCGTTTGTTGCAATTATAAGTTAGTTGTTAGATATCGTTATTGAATAAGCTGCAAAGCACGCTTGACCATGTCGTTCTGTTCGTTCATAATGGCGAAGTACTCGTTCATAGACCATAGGTCACGGGCAACAAGCGCCTTCAGCTGCATGGTCAGGGTGGGTAGGGTGCGCTGCAACTCGTCATTGTCTTTGGGCTCGATTTTCTGTTTCTTGGCTTCCGCCAGGATGCTGTCTATGAGTTTCTGCGGTATCTCATAATGTTCGCGGAAATCAGCAAAGGTGGGGTACTGCTTATGCAGTTGCTTGCGATGGTTGTCCACGTAGCGCAGGTTCTGATTGAAGAGGATGGACTTGGCGGCTATTTCCCGATGGAATCGCGTAAATCTGGTGGTGTCCAGGGGTACAAACTCGTCGGGCATAATGCCTCCGCCGCCATATACCACGCGGCGCTCGCGGAGTGTGTAATATTTCAGCGAGTCACTGAAATGTACGCTGTCGGCAGACATCAGTTCACCACTCTTCAGACGGTTGTTGACATCCATGGCGTAGTCCAGCTTCTTGCCTTTCTCGTAGGGTTTCTGGATGCAACGGCCCGAAGGTGTGTAGTAGTGGGCAATGGTCAGTCGTATCATAGAACCATCGGGCAGGTCGATAGGACGCTGTACCAAGCCCTTTCCAAAGGTGCGACGCCCCACAATGATGCCACGGTCGTAGTCTTGAATAGCGCCCGAGACAATCTCTGCCGCTGAGGCGGTGTAGCTGTCTACCAGCACGATGACCTTGCCTTGCGTGAAGAGTCCGCCACCATGGGCATTGTATTCACTGCGCTTGACCCTGCGCCCTTCTGTATAGACGATGAGACTGCCACTTTCCAGCAGTTCGTTGGCCACCTCTACGGCAGCCTGCAGGTAGCCACCACCATTCTCTTGCAGGTCGAGGACGAGGGTCTGCATGCCTTCTGAGAGGAGCTTTTGCAGACTCTCATGGAACTCGTGAGGGGTCGTCATGCCGAAACTGCCTATGCGGATATAGCCCACACCGGGGCGTATCATATAGGTTGCGTCTATGGAGTTAACGGGAATCTTGTCGCGCGTGATGGTGAAGGTGAGGTGTTCGCTGAATCCTGGACGGACAATGCCTAACAGCACCTTCGTGCCTTTAGGACCGCGCAGGCGCTTCATAATCTCCTCCTTCGACATCTTGACACCTGCGATGGCGGTGTCGTTGACGGTTACAATGCGGTCGCCTGCCAGAATGCCCATCTTCTCGGAAGGACCGCCGCTGACGGTCTGGATGACGAGCAAGGTGTCTTCCACCATATTGAATTGTACACCGATACCTTCGAAGTTGCCTTGCAGGGGCTCGTTCATGTCCTTTACTTCTTTGGGCGTAGAATAGGTGGAGTGGGGGTCCAGCTTCTCCAACATGCCACGGATGCCGTCTTCGACCAGTTTCTGCTCGTCGACAGAGTCTACATACAAGCTGTTGATGGCCATCTCTGCTATCTGCAGTTTGCGCAACTGAGACTCGTTGCTGGAGTTTATTCTGATTTGGGCAGAAGTGTTCAGAGCAAGCAGCCATAAGGTGACTGCATACCATACTCGTTTATTCATAGTCGTAATCTTCCGGTTTGTCTTCCTCGATGACGAGGTTGTCGATAATGAAGTTCTGGCGTTCCATGGTGTTCTTGCCCATATAGTATTCCAAGAGCTTCTGTACTTGGTCGTTCTTATGGAGCGTCACCTGTTCCAGACGCATGTCGGGACCAATGAAACCGGCAAACTCCTCAGGACTAATCTCACCGAGACCTTTGAATCGTGTAATCTCAGGGTCGGGACCCAGGTCCTGGATGGCTTTCTGGCGCTCTTCCTCACTGTAGCAGTAGCGCGTGACGAAATCGCTTTTAGCTTTTGGCGATTGGCTATTAGCCTTCTTGGCATCTTCATCGGCTAACACCTGCTTGCTCTTGATCTTGGTACGCTTGTTACGGACACGGAACAGGGGTGTCTGCAGCACATAGACATGTCCCTTCTTGATGAGTTCGGGGAAGAACTGCAGGAAGAAGGTGATAATCAGCAGACGGATGTGCATGCCGTCGACATCGGCATCCGTCGCTACTATTACCTTATTATAACGTAGCGTGTCGAGACCTTCCTCAATATCGAGGGCAGCCTGTAAGAGGTTGAACTCCTCGTTCTCGTAAACGACCTTCTTGGTCAGTCCGAAGGAGTTGAGGGGTTTTCCGCGCAAGGAGAAGACCGCCTGCGTATTGACATCACGGCTCTTGGTGATGGAACCGCTGGCTGAGTCGCCCTCGGTGATGAAGATGCACGACTCTTCCTTGTGTTCGTTCTTGACATCCGAGAAGTGGATGCGACAGTCGCGCAACTTGCGGTTGTGCAGATTGGCCTTCTTGGCACGGTCGCGCGCCAGTTTGGTGACACCCGCCATCGCCTTGCGCTCACGCTCACTCTCCTTGACCTTGTTTTCGATGACTTCAGCGACATCCTGGTGAATATGCAGGTAGTTGTCGACCTGTTGCTTGATGAAGTCGCCGACATATTTGTTGATGGTCTCACCATCGGGTGCCATTTGTGTAGAGCCTAACTTGATTTTTGTCTGACTTTCGAAGACGGGCTCTTCCACATTGATGGCGATGGCAGCGACAATACCCGTACGGATGTCTCCATATTCGTATTTGCCGAAGAACTCCTTGATGGTCTTGGCGATATGCTCCTTGAAAGCACTCTGGTGGGTGCCGCCCTGTGTGGTGTGCTGGCCATTGACAAAGCTGTAGTACTCTTCGCCATACTGGTTAGCATGGGTAAAGGCTATCTCGATATCGTCACCTTGTAAATGGATGATGGGATAGAGTGGGTCATTGGTCATGCGGTCTTTCAGCAGGTCCTGCAAACCATGGCGCGACAGGATGCGACGACCGTTGTACATGATGGCCAATCCAATGTTCAGATAGGTGTAGTTGCGCAGCATGTTCTCCACAATGTCGTCGTGGAATGTGTAATCCTTGAACAGCGTGTTGTCCGGCTCGAAATAGATATAGGTGCCGTTCTCGTCCTGGGTATCCTCGGTAGCATCGCTCTGCAGAATGCCGCGCTCAAAGGTGGCACGGCGCACTTTGCCGTCGCGATAGCTGGCTACCTCGAAGTGGGTGCTCAGTGCATTGACGGCCTTCACACCGACACCATTCAGACCTACCGACTTCTTGAAAGCTTTGGAGTCGTATTTACCACCCGTGTTCAGCACACTGACAGCCTCGATGAGCTTGCCCTGTGGAATGCCACGGCCATAGTCGCGTACAGAGACCCGTAGGTTGTCGTCAATGGTAATCTCCAGGCGGTCGCCTGCCTTCATTTTGAACTCGTCGATGGAGTTGTCGATGACCTCTTTCAATAGCACATAGATACCGTCTTCTGGCAGTGAACCGTCACCCAGTCGTCCGATGTACATACCAGGACGGGTGCGCACATGCTCCATATCCGAGAGGTGTCGGATGTTGTCATCCGTATACTGAACTTGTTCTTCTTGGATTGTGTTTTCGTCGCTCATAAGATTTTCTTGTAACATCTTCTACGTTTATGTTGTATATGCTCCAGATACTGCCACTGGCTCTGTACCTTCTCGTTGGTCTCCATCTCCACATTTGTCTCGCCCCATTTGAAACCGTACTTCTGGTAGATAGGAATAAGGTCGTAGAAGAGGAGGGCATTGGCTCCTTTCTGCTGGTATTCCGGCAGGATGCCGATGAGCATCAGGTCGAGACACTCAGCCTTATGGAACTTCAAGGCACGGAGACAATGCCACCAGCCGAAGGGCCACAGACGTCCGTTCTTGCACTTCTGCAGGGCGCGCGTCATATTGGTGATAGAGATACCCACGCCAATGATGTCGTGGTTAGGCGTGTTCCAGTCTTCAATGAGACAGAGCATATTCATGTCGAGCATGGGGAAGTACATCTTCAAGTACTCGTCAATCTGGCGTTCCGTCATCTGTGAGTAACCATAGAGGTGACCAAATGACTTGTTGACGACATCCAGTACTTTGCGGCCATACTGTTCCTTGCCAAAGACTTGACTGCGCTTGGGATGCATCGGGTGCAAATTATATCGTTTCATCACCATCTCAGCTACCTTGCGGAACTTCTCGGGCATACCTTCCTTAGGAACGATGAGTTTGTATTCCACATAGTCGTTGTCCTTGGCCCATCCGCCCATCTGCTCCATGTGCTGAGGATAGTAAGGATAGTTGTAGATGGTGGCCATGGTGCCCAACTGGTCGAAACCCTCAATCAGCATACCTTCCGGGTCCATGTCCGTGAAACCCAGTGGACCGATCATCTCCGTCATACCTTTCTCACGCCCCCACTGCTCGACGGCATTAAACAACGCCTGGGACACTTCTATGTCGTCAATGAAGTCTACCCAGCCGAAACGTACGCTCTTGCGGTCCCACCGTTCATTGGCGCGATGGTTGATGATGGCGGCAATACGACCGACAACCTTGCCTTCGCGGTAGGCCAGGAAATAGTCTGCTTCGCAAAACTCAAAGGCAGCATTTTTCTCCTTACTAAAGGTGTGCAGCTCGTCGCTGTACAGGTTGGGAGCGTCGTATTCGTTTCCCTTGTACAAGTCGTAATGAAATTGGATGAAGGCATCAAGTTCCTTCTTGTTGGTGACTTTCCGAATCTCTACAGTTGACATCTTCAATACAGTTTTATTATCATGCAAAGGTAACGAAAAAGCCTGAGAGTGCCAAAATATTTAACCAATTTTACGGCAAATGTACAAGCAATGGGCTCCGTCGGCCTTTGTCGTAGCAAAGATGTAGGTGTCGCCGCCATCTTTCAAATGCAGCTTTTTGCGCAGCTGGTCAACGGACATGGGAAAGTTGCGAACGGTGATATTAGCCTGATGGATATCTGCCAGACTCTCTTTTATTTCGCGTTTATTTGTCGATGAAATGGCAAGAATCTCGAATCGGCGACCAGGGAAATGGTCGATATCGTTAGCGGAAAGGAAGAGGTGCGAGTTGGCAGAAACTTGTCGTACGGGGAAACACTGCTCCAATGCTGTAAAGCAGCCGGCCTTCATGATGCTGGAATTGGGCTCGTAGAGGTATGAGGGATGAGGGATGATGGCTGATGGCTGATGGGTGATGGCTGATGGCTGATGGATGAGAGATGAGGGAACCTCGAAAATGTGGTCGTTGTTGACACATACCAGCCGTAAAGGAGCTGTCCCGGATTCGAGGACTAATAGTAACTCCTTACACTCGTTGTCGACGCTGACGATATGTACCTGGCTGACCTGTTGCAGGTCGTCGACGGCTTTGCGCCAGTCGAGCATAGGTGACAGCTTTATCACGATGAAATGGGCTTTTTTGCATAACACCGGCATTAAATCAATGATGTTCGGCGTACAGTCTCTGATGTCGTATGTACGTTCTCCGTGTTCGTTGCGACGGGCTGGGTCGAGGTAGACGACATCAGCTTCTTCCATCTCTGCCACAAACGATTCTGTGTCGCAGCAGCAAACTTGGCAGTCGTACCCTAACGTCTTGAAATTCTCCGTTGAAATGGCGCAGAGCTGCTCGTTTCGCTCTACATAGATGCGCTCCTTGTAACCTTGCGACATCCAGTAGAAGTCAACGCCTAAGCCACCCGTCAGGTCTACATATCTGTGACCTCCCGACAGCAGCGAGGCCTTGTAACGCGCTGTCTGTTCGCTGGAGCATTGTTCCATATTCAGGTGTGGAGGATAGATGATACGGTCTACTGCCGTCCAGGACGGTAGTTTCTTGCGCGCCGTCTGTCTACCGGCAATCTGTTGCAGCGCTACAGTCATGTCTACCTCCTGGCTCTTCGTTCCCAGCAGCGCTACCTTCCGCACGTCATCATCGGCGTGAGCACGGATAAACTCCCATGTTTGATCGTTGATGGCTGTCATGGGGAATTACCATTTGTCGCGTGTCTGAATGTCGTCTCCCCAACGGTGGTCTTTAGGGAAGGGTTGGCCCCCCCATGCCTTCACCTGTGTCCATGGCTGTGGAGCATCCGTCCAGAAGGCATGGTCAGCAGGAAGACCTAATGGCATGAACGATAGTGAGGTCATGTAGAGCGAACCATTGTTGGTGTACCAGTCTGCCGTTTCAGGCTGATGGCCGCAGAAACCGATGGTGAGATAGCCGGCATCGTTGAAGTTCTGCTGTTGGTCGAACATGCGGTGCATCACCTTTGTCAGGGCTGCGCGAACCTGTCCGTTGCTGAGCTCTGCTGGCAGCTTCTGATACCATGCCATCAAAGCCAGCGGTTGCATGGCAGCCAGGCGATAGGGCGTAGAACGTCCAATCACGGGGAAAGTACCCTCAGGAGAGATGAAGCGCTCCAGGATGATGCTGAATTTCTGTGCACGCTTCAAAGCGCGGTCATGGTATTTCTTGTAGTCCAGACGGCTATTGACCTTGGCGTCTACCATGGCTTGCAGCGTCTCCAGATACATGGCGTGGAAGACATAGCTGCTATAGTAGTCGAAGGCAAAAACGGGCCCATCGGCATACCAGCCATCTCCGACGTACCATTCCTCCACCTTGCGACATGCACTGTTGACCCTGTACTCGTCGTAGCCTTGGCGGTTGGTCGCTTTGGCGATAAAACCTTCAATAATAGAAGAGAACAGCAGCCAGTTAGTGTAGGGCGGGTCTATCCTGCGCAGCTTCTGGAATTCCTTGATGTAGCGTTGCTTGGTCTGCTGGTCAAGAGGCTGCCAGAGCGCGTCGTAAGCACGCAGAAAAGACTCGGCAATATAAGCGGCATCCACTAGGTTCTGTCCTGCACGTCCCCAGCAAAGATAGTCGGGACTCTCTGGGTCTACGGCGTTTCTATAGCTGGCTAAAGCCCATTCGCGCAGCTGGCGGCGCTGCTTGCCTTCTGCCGTGTCGTCGTCAGGTAAGGTCAGCCAAGGAGCGATGCCTGCCATCAGACGTCCGAATGTCTCCATATAGACCACGCTACGGTCGCGGTTGTCAAAGGATGGCGAGAACTCTGTTTTCATGTTCTTTTGTAACTCGCCCTTTGCCATGTTCTCCAGTACGGGTTGTGCCATCTTGTAGGCCAACTCACACCAGTATTGACGGTCTGTCTGTTTAGGACTCTTTTGTTTTCCGGCCTGTGCCGTGGTGACAAGGATTAATGCCAATAGTAATACGGTGATTTTCTTCATTTTATCTCTATGATTAATGGGTTCTTGATATTCTGCAGATATTGCTTCGCCAAAAGTTGCCATTGGTCCAGGGTACGAACATCATAGCGACTCCATGCAGCGCCGAAGTAATAGGTGTATGCCTGTCCTTGGTATGAACGTACGATGCCGATGGCATGATTCTTGTTTCCCTTTAATACCATTGTTTCGTCTACACCATTGGGAAAGAGCGTGCCGACATATATCTGCGACTGGTTGAGCTTCGGATTGTCTGTGGGGTCGGCATAGAGCACGTACTCCTGTCCCAGGACTGGTTCGCCACCCCCATTGAGCACCACGCCAGCAGCCCAGCTGGTGGATTGTTTGATGCCGTCGTACCACACCGTACATTTGTTGTAGTGTGAACCACGATCCAGCGTGATGTTCCTGTGTTCTACGATGCCGTCGCTGTTCGGGTGGAAGGTCAGTGTCACGGTGAAACGTAGCGGTCCGTTGTCCATAATCTGGCAGTCTTGATAGCAGTAGGGAAACACCAATTGTCCGTCGTTCATGAGTGCAGGTGTGCCGCATCCCAGACTTGGCCCAACGGAATAAACGTCGAATCCATCGCCATGGTCGTGGTGGAATGATGTCGCTAAATAGATGTCGTTTGCCTCTTTCCGCAGCCCTGCTCTGCGTAGGGAGTCACGCTGTCCCACGCCCCACAAGTGCATTTGATAGCGCTTCTTTACAACCAACTCCTTGGTGCTCTTGGTCCATACGTCTGTGCCGTATGATTTCTCGCCACTGTGTTGTAGGGCGGGCCCATAAACGCGGTAGGCACTGCGGTCGTTCTCCCAGGTCAGGTCATCCATGCGTTCCGGAAATACGCTGCCAAAGACAAACGATTTGAATGCAGAAGGCTTCCCTTTCTCAATGGTCAGCTCCGCCGTGCTGTGGGGTTGCACCGTCACGTACACCAGCAGTTTGCCGTTGTGCGCTAATTGGTATGTCTGCTCTTGTCCGGCACTATTTCTTACAACCAGTTGTTCGCTGTCGTCGGTTTGTAACAAGGTACGGATGGTGGCAAGGTCAGCCTCCACTACCTCCTCACGCTGATAGTCGCTAGGGTTAGTGACGCAGAGCGTAGCCCTCTGCGCTTTGACGGTTGTCAGGAGTAGTACCAGACAACAAGCTATGGTGTGTGGTTTCTTCATCGGATATGATAGGTTATTCTCTGTTTCTTTTTGGTCGATTTCACCGACAAAATAATGCGGTACATCACCTTGCCCCAGGTGCTTTGCAGTTCAGAATCCAGCTTGTCGCTGATATCCTCCATGCTGGCCTCTAACTGATTTTTGTCATAGCTGATATGCTGGAGAGCGTCAGGGTTAGTGGTCATAAACATCAGACGTGTAGGGGCAGTGACAGCATCTAACTCATAGTCTTCCGTGATAAAAATACCCGATTTCATCGCGGAAACGGTGCGTCTCCAGTATTTGACACTAGCTGTGGCAGGATAGGCACCCGCTATGTCGAGTGTCAGCAGACCGTCTTTGTGTTGCACCACCTTGGCGGCAAAGCTTTTGCCGTCTTTCTGGTCGGTGCCGTTAATCTGTGGCAGGTTGTGGTAGGCCGACTGCATGGTCCATATCTCATAACGGCTGTTACTGAACGTCTTGGCCGTATATTCTCCTACCCCCGGGTCTATCAGCAGTGGTTCGTTCTCTCGATAGATGATGAATGAGCCCACATCGTTGTGGTTATGGCTTTCGCCGTTGTGTCCGCCCTTGACGGCAACATACAGACTGCCACGTCTGGCTGCCATAATCTGCAGGTTTGGTAGCCAGGAGTCTTTGAGCTGTGGTTCGTTGGGCTTTTCTTCGATGAGATGGCGGATATTTCTTAAAAACAGCAGTTCACGACCCAGCGTAGGGAAGTTGCCGCTCTTGTCGTAGCACTTGGCCGGTTGCTGGAGAATACCTTGCTGTTGTCCCAAATAGCCCCCAAACTCCCGCATGGTCTTGTCGTTCAGCCATAAGCCAAACGGATAGACGATGTTCACTTGCTGCATAGCCTTGTTACCATGAGCATCAGCAAAGTTGACGCAGTATTCATGACCGATGTACGTAGTGTAGGTGAAGGCAGCCATCCTTCTGACTTTCTCTATGTCGACGGGACAGTCAGGCAACAGTCGCAGCACCTCGAACATAGAAGCTGCCGCTCTGTCCCAATAACCAGGGCCTTCGTCGCAGCCGCCATCCTCGGGGTAGGCATCTATAAAGGCTTGTGTCGCTTTTTGAATCTGTTCGATAGCTTTGCTCTTCCGTGCGTCATCCTGTTCACTAACCAATACGCATGTCAGCCAGTTGCTGCATATCCATGGATTCCAGTTCATGGAGGCCCTCTTCCACCAGTAGTTCTTGGTCAGTGCTGGTTTTAGAATCCTGCGCTCTATCTCTTTGTCTATGCGCTTACACAGGTCTGGTGAGAACTTGTTGAATTGCTGCTCCAACATGTAGCGTGTCCATACTATCATACTGGCAGTCTCCGCATTGAAGAGGTCTACCTCCTGAACCTCTGGCAGTGGTATGTGTTTGTTGTAGTGCGCAGGAATGCCCCACCAGGTCTCTTCACAAAAACTGCCGATTCCATCGATAATATCCGGCGTAAAACGTCCCTTCCCCTCCATGATCTCTGCCATGACTAATGCTGCAAAATGACGGCGCTTCTCAAAACATATTGCCTCGTAGTTGACGCGGTTTCCCGTTGTCTTGTTCTCTGCAAAGACCGTCCATGGCAGTGTCGTCCATGGCTTGCCTTGATACTGTTCTCCATAAGCAATGTAGCTGTGGCGCATCTCCTGAGGTATGGAGTCGCGCCAAAAGGTGTCGTCCGCCTTAGGTAGAAGACTTGCAATGCCCAAGGCTATCGTCAGTAGCAGGTTCATCGATTCAGGTATTTAACATATTCACAGGCAGCGAGCAAGAAAGCCCCCACGCCAAAGTTGGCTTGCGAGTTGGCATCGACGGTCTGTCCTGGTATGGCACGCTCGCCGATAGGCTGTACATATCCTATTCTTCCGTCTTCCTGAAGGGCAATACCTGTCAGGTAGTTCCATGCTTTCTCAATGGTAGGACTATATTTCTTCTTTGAGAGGTAGCCATTGTTGACACCCCACAGCAGTCCGTAGCAGAAAAAAGCAGTACCGCTGGTTTCATAGCCTGGGGCCTGTTCGGGGTCCATCATTGAGCGCGTCCAGTGGCCTTCGGGCTGCTGCAGCTTCTTAACCCCCTTGGCCAGGTTGACAAACTTTTTGGCAAAGAAGGGCTGGTGGCGGTATGTTTTCGGCATGTCCTGCAGCACCTTAGCCAGTCCTGCCAGCACCCACCCGTCGCCGCGCGCCCAGAAATCTTTCTTGCCGTTGGCGGTTTTGTGCTTAGGATAGACATATTTGCCGTCACGGAAGTAGAGTCCGGTGACTTTGTCGAGCATGATGCTGTCGCTGTAGCAGATGTTCTCGTAGAGTTTGTCGAGATATTTCTCTTCACCTGTCAGCAAATACATCTTTGTCATAGCGGGCATTACCATATAGAGCGCGTCGGCCCACCACCAGTAGTCGTGTGCCTTAGAGTCTGCCTCGTAGCCCATCACCTCCTTGGCGCGAGCCACCTTCCTCTCGTCGGGGCTCAGGTTGTAGAGATCGATATAGGTCTGGAAACATATCTGCCAGTCGCCAAAGAGTACAAAGTCCTGGCCTTCGCCATATCGCTTGTATTTCCATTTGGCGGGGTTGGCCTCCGTAGCCCCCTTCCATTGGTTGTACTCTGCCCAGCGTAGGCTGTAGTCAAGCATTTGCCGGTCGTGAAGCAGTTTGTAGACCTCCATATTTCCCGTATGGTAAGCGGCATGATCCCAGAAAGCCCTTACTTCAGCAGACTGGTTCGTCTGCCAGTAGGTATTTACACGACGGATGACTTCTTTCACCTCGTCAACAGTCCACTTCTTCGCTTGTACTGACAGGGCCAAAAAGAGGCAGATAGGTAATAGTAGATTTCTCATGTTCATGACTTTTGAGTAGTTAGGTGGTGCAAAGGTAACAAAAAATAAATAAATAAACGGTGTTTTATTTGGTTTTTCGTTCTGTTTTCACTAACTTTGCAGACGTATTAATACATTATTATTATGAAAATAGCTTTAATCGGCTACGGCAAGATGGGTAAAATGATAGAACAGATAGCCCTCAGTCGTGGTCATGAAATTGTGAGTATCATTGATATTGATAATCAACAAGACTTTAACAGCCCAGCATTTGCTTCTGCAGATGTGGCCATCGAATTTACTGCCCCACAGGCTGCTTATGGCAACTATTTGAAGGCATGGGAGAAAGGCGTGAAGATAGTCTCTGGCTCAACAGGCTGGATGAAAGAGCACGGCGATGAGGTGCGCAAGGCATGCACGGAAGAGGGTAAGACGCTCTTTTGGGCATCTAACTTCTCCATTGGTGTAGCCATCTTCTCTGCTGTCAACAAGTATTTGGCAAAAATTATGAACCAGTTTCCCCAGTATGATGTAGAGATCGAGGAAACGCACCATATCCACAAGCTCGATCATCCTAGTGGTACCGCTATCACACTGGCTGAGCAGATTGTCGAGAATGTTGACCGCAAGAAGGCGTGGAAGGAAGATACTACCGACAAGAAATATCTGCGTGTAGACCATATCCGCCGTGGTGAGGTGCCAGGTATCCATACAATTCGCTACGATTCAGAAGCAGATATCATCACCATTACCCACGATGCCCATTCTCGTCAGGGCTTTGCCTTGGGTGCAGTGCTAGCTGCCGAGTACACGAAAGACCATCAGGGATTGTTGACTATCAGCGATATGTTTTCTTTCTGAGAAGTTAAGAAGTTAGAGAAGTTAAGAAGTTAGAGAAGTTAAGAAGTTAGAGAAGTTAAGAAGTTAATGGAGAAGAGAGAGAAAAATAAGTTGAACATGAAAGTGCAGTGGGCGAAGTTCGCTGTGGTATTGCTGTGCTATCTGTTATTCCTTTACTGGGTGAAGTCCTGGCTGGGACTGCTGGTCGTCCCCTTCATCTATGACGTATATATCACGAAGAAAATTAAGTGGCAGTGGTGGAAGGATGCTGAAGGTCCTGTCAAATTTGTCATGTCGTGGGTCGATGCCCTTGTCTTTGCCCTTGTCGCCGTCTACTTCATTAATCTGTTTTTCTTCCAGAATTACGTTATTCCATCGAGTTCTTTGGAGAAGAGCCTGTTGACAGGTGACTACCTATTTGTCAGTAAGGTGAGCTATGGTCCTCGCATCCCAGAGACTCCCCTGACGATGCCGCTGACGCAACACACCATGCCGCTGTTCGAGTGTAAGTCGTATATCGAGTGGCCCCATTGGGACTACCGTCGCGTCAAGGGCTTGGGCAAGATTCAGCTGAACGATATTGTTGTCTTCAACTTCCCCGCAGGCGATACTATCTGCTCAGCCCCGCAGTATCAGGCTTACGACTATTACCAGCTGTGCTATCAGATAGGCTACCAACTTTATCCGCAGCGTCCTAACCCAGACTCACTGACACAGGCACAGTTGCCGCTCTATTTCAATACCATCTACCAAGCAGGCAAGCAGACCATCGAGGCTAATCCTCAGGAGTACGGCCTCATTGACACTCGTCCCACAGACCGCCGCGAGAACTATGTCAAACGCTGTGTGGGTCTGCCTGGTCAGACACTGCAAATCAAGGACCGTACCATCTTTATCAATGGCAAGGCCAACAAGGAGCCCGACAATGTGCAGTATAGCTACTACCTCAAGCTGAAGCGCCATTTCACCGATGAAGAAATGCAGGAGTGGGGTATTACGATGGAAGAGTTGAAGGACCTCAACAACTACGGCTATATGCCGATGACCAACAAAACTGCTGAGGCGCTGAAGAGACGCCCGGATGTTGTGGAGAGCATTAAGTTGAATACCGATGCTACCGATGTGGATACCTATCCGCTGAATGGCAATATGCACTGGACACGCGACAACTACGGTCCCATCTGGATTCCTGCCAAAGGCGAGAGCATCGATCTGACACTGCAGAACCTGCCCGTCTATGAGCGTCCCATCCGTACCTATGAAGGCAACAAGTTGGAAGTCAAGGATGGCAAAATCTTCATCAACGACAAAGAAACAACGAAGTATACATTTAAGATGGACTACTACTGGATGCAGGGTGACAACCGCCATAACTCGCTTGACTCCCGCTATTGGGGTTTTGTTCCTGAGGACCATATTGTCGGCAAGCCTATCTTCATCTGGTGGAGTTCCGATCCAGACCGCAAAGGCTTCGGAGGTATCCGTTGGAATAGGCTGTTCCGCTTTGTCGATAACATCAAGTAGATGTAAGATGGAAGAGGGATGATGTAAGACGGAAGAGGGATGATGTAAGATGTGAGCGATATGATGAAATGGCTGAAGAACGTGATAGTACTGGCATCAGCTTTCGCACTGATGCTGGCTTTCCGTGCTTTGGCTTTTTCTGTTCATACGGTCAGCGGTAATGGGCTGGAACCGCTCTATCAGCATGGCGACAGGATATTGGTGAACCGCTGCAGCTATGGACTGCGCATAGCGGGCAATGGTCTGCTACCCTACAGCAGACTGATGCGCTGTCCCGTCAAACGGGGCGATATAGTAGCCTTCTCAGCGCCTGACAGATGCCAACAGGGCGTTATGATTGCACGCTGTAAGGCTGTGCCAGGTGACACGGTAAACACACAGAAAGGCAAACTCGTCGTACCTGGGCTGAAGACATGTGCCAAGGCTGACTACTACTGGTTGGAGGCTCTCAATAAGCGCAATCCTGCCGACTCCCGCCATCTGGGTTTCATCTCTGAGCGTGATATCATTGGAGAGGTGACTACCATATTGTATAATCGTAAAAACCTCAGAATGCGATGAGCACAGCGTTACTACAGACCACCTATTTTGGCCCCGTCCAATGGTACCAGAAGCTCTATCGCTATGATCAGGTGCTCATAGAACAGTACGATACCTATCAAAAGCAGACCTACCGCAACCGCTGTGTGATAGCTACTGCCAACGGCCTGCAGACGCTGACGGTGCCGGTGGAACATTCAGCTAACAGCCAAGAGCTATCAGCTAATAGTCCCAATGTTAAGGACCTGCGCATCAGCGACCACAACCAGTGGCGCCGCATCCATTGGAATGCCCTGCAGAGTGCCTATAGCGAGAGTCCCTTCTTCGAGTATTTTGCAGACGATATCCGTCCCTTCTACGAGAAGAAGTACGACTTTTTGGTCGATTTCAACGAAGCCATCCGTCAGACGGTATGTGACCTGCTGGACATTCATCCGAACGTCAGTTATACAACCGACTTCATCCGTCAACCATCTGCCATCGATGATTATCGCGATGTCATCCATGCCAAACACCCGCTGCCTGATGCTGACTTTCAGCCGCAGCACTACTGGCAGGTCTTCGAGGGCAAGCATGGCTTCCATGCTAATCTCTCCATCCTCGATCTCTTGTTCAATATGGGAAATGAAGCTGTTTTTTATTTATAAACCCTTTAAAACAAAAAAATTATGAAGAAAATTAGTTTGAAAGTTGCAGCCTGCTTCTTGGCAGCAACCTTCCTGTTCAGTTCTTGTTTCGTAGGTAAGTATGGTCTTTGGAACAAGTACATCAACTGGCAGAACCACATGACCAGCAGCAAGTTTGTTAACGCCATCGTAGGCTTTTTCCTCGTACCCATTGTAGGTGGTATCGCTCAGCTGGTCGACATCCTCGTACTCAACACCATCGAGTTCTGGTCTGGCAGCAACCCCGTAGCTTCTAACATCGGTACTACCAAGCAGGTCTTGGGTCAGGACGGTCGCTACTATGCCGTTACCACCCTGAAAAACGGTTATGAGGTCAAGGCTCCTACTGGTGAGATTACTAACTTCATCCACGACGAGGAGAACGACTCTTGGAGCGTTGAGCAGAATGGTGTTGTCAAGGAGCTGTTTCGCTTCAATGCTGACGGTACCATCCAGGCTAACGTCAATGGCGAGACCCGCAACTTTACCCTGAACGAGGCTGGTCTGTATGACGCACGCATGGCTGCCAACGGCACCTTCTTTGCGATGAACTAAGGGAACGTTATTCCCAACACTCTATCTCGTCTTCTATCTCAGGCAACTGCCTGCGGTGGAAGACGGGTTCTTTGATGCCCTTCCGTTTCTGCTGCCGATAGTCATCCAACAGCCGGAAGGCATAACGTCCCAGGAAGACGATGGCGATGAGGTTGCATGCTGTGAGGAAGGCCATGAAGAAGTCGACGATGTTCCAGACGAGTTCGAAGCTGGCTATGGCACCGAAGACAACCATGACTCCTGCCGAGCAGATACGGTAGATGGTCATCACCGTGTTGCTGGGTGTGATGAAACGGATGTTGGCCTCGCCATAATAGTAGTTGCCGATGATGCTGGAGAATGCAAAGAGCAGAATGGCCACGGCGATGAAGACAGGTCCTGCGCTACCCACCTCCGACTGCAAGGCTGTCTGTGTGAGGGCGATGCCGTTCAGTCCTGGCGACTTGTAGAATCCGCTGATCAAGATGATAAAGGCCGTACACGAGCATACCAACAAGGTATCCGTGAAAACGCCCAACGCCTGGATGAGGCCCTGTTTGACGGGATGCGATACGGTAGCTGTCGCTGCTACATTGGGTGCACTGCCTTCGCCGGCCTCGTTAGAGAACAGTCCGCGCTTCACACCATTCATGATTGTGGCACCAATACCGCCACCTGCTATTTGTTCAATGCCAAAAGCATCTTCAATGATAATCTTGAATATATATGGTATTAGTCCGATATTCATGATGATAATGACAACGGCCAGTAGCAGATAGCCGACAGCCATCACAGGCACCAGCACTGCGCTGACCTGGGCAATACGCTGAATGCCTCCAAAGACAATGAACAGGGCAAGTATTGCCAAGCAGATGCCTACCCACAGCGGCGACCAGCCAAAGGCTTCCTGCATGGCTCCACAGATGGTGTTGGCTTGTATGGAGTTGTTAGACAGACCAAACTGACAGGTGATGAGGATGGCAAAGGTGACGGCCATCCAGCGTTTTTTCATACCTTTCTGGATGTAGTAGGCAGGACCACCAATGAACGAGTCCTTGTGGGGTTGCTTGTACAGCTGTGCCAATGTCGACTCGACAAAAGCTGTTGCCGAACCCATCAAGGCGATAAACCACATCCAGAAGACGGCGCCAGGACCACCAATGGCAATGGCTGAAGCCACACCTGCTAAGTTGCCTGTTCCCACACGTGTGGCCACACTGACCGCAAAGGCTTGGAATGAAGAGATGTGCTTGCTGGTCTGTCCATTTTTGTGTTCCTCTACTTGCTCTTCTACGGTGTTGACTGCCGAGTCCGTCAGCAGTCGGAACATCTCGCCCACCATGCGGAACTGTACAAAGCGAGTCTTAATGGTAAACCACAGACCACAGCCTACCAGAGCTACAATGAGTACATAACCCCAAACAGCATCGTTTACGGAGGTAATCAGTTCGTTGAAGTTCATATACGGTCTGTTTAGTTGTTTGTTCTTATGCGCGTACCTTTATTATTGCATTGTGGACAGATGCCCTTTACCACATACTCTGCCTCTTCTATCTGGAAACCTGCAGGCAGTGGGACAGAGGGGATGTGTACATCTTTCAGGCAGAAGGTGCGATGGCATTGGCGACAGGTCAGATGCACATGACCATAGCACTGGCGGGTGTCGTCCAAATGACATACACAGTATTTCTGTGACCCCGAGCCATCGTCGGTGTCGTGCAGCAGGTGGGCCTCAGAGAACAGTGTCAGCGTGCGGAAGATGGTGGAGCGGTCGACAGTGGGCAGAGCTGCTTCCAGGTCTGCCAAGCTGAAGGCGTCGCTGAACTCATGGCGCACCTTGCGCCAGATGAGCAGGCGTACGGCTGTCACGCGGATGCCGGCATTGTCAAGAACCTGTTCGTCAGAGATGTCGAGGTGTTGCATAGTAATTTTTTTAGTTTCGTCTGCAAAGATACGAAATTTTTTCGTACCTTTGCAACAGAAGACAGATATTATTATGACACAAAAAGAAAAAACAATACTTGAGGAGCGCATCGTTGATGTGCTGAAAACGGTCTACGACCCCGAGATTCCTGTCAATATCTATGACTTGGGCATGATTTATAAGATTGATGTGCAGGACGATGGTTCTGTGGATATGGATATGACATTCACTGCCCCTAACTGTCCTGCTGCCGATTTCATTCTGGAGGATGTGCGTACGAAGGTAGAGAGCGTTGATGGTGTCAAAGGCGCCAACGTCAATCTGGTCTTTGAACCCGCCTGGGATCAGAGTATGATGAGTGAAGAAGCCCGCGTAGAACTTGGGTTTGACTAAACGGTTAACGGTTGATGGTTATTGGTTAATGGTTATTGTATGAAAAACGTCTATTTCCTTTCTGATGCCCACCTTGGCTCGTTGGCTGTGCCCCATCAGCGTACACAGGAGCGTCGTCTGGTGCGTTTCCTTGACTCCATCAAGGAGAAGGCTGCCGCCATCTATCTGTTGGGCGACATCTTCGATTTCTGGTACGAATATAAATATGTAGTACCCAAGGGTTTCACCCGTTTTCTGGGTAAGTTGTCGGAACTGACAGATATGGGTGTCGAGGTACATTACTTCACGGGCAACCACGACATCTGGGCCTACGAATACTTGGAAAAGGAGTGTGGCGTCATTCTGCACAAGAAGCCAGAGACCACTGAGATCTACGGTCATGAGTTCTTCCTGGCACATGGCGACGGCATGGGCGACCCCAACAAGTCGTTTAAGTTCATTCGTGCCATCTTCCATAATAAGGTATGTCAGTGGCTCTTCTCTGCCCTGCATCCCCGTTGGGGCGTCAGCTTCGGACTGGCATGGGCCAAGCATAGCTATATCAAGCATAAGGAAAACAACGATGTGGTCTATCTGGGTGAGGACAAGGAACACCTGGTGCTCTTTGCCAAGGAGTATATCAAAGACCACCCCAATATCGACTACTTCATCTTCGGACACCGGCATATTGAGCTGGATATTAAACTGGCTCGTAATACGCGTCTGATGATTCTGGGCGATTGGATTAGTCAGTTCACCTATGCCGTCTATGATGGTGAACACATGTTCCTGGAGGAATATGTGGAGGGTGAGAGTCGGCCGTAGGAGATGTGTGATGTAAGAAGTAAGATGTTATGAAAAAGAAAATCGTTACTTTTGGCGAGTTGCTGCTTAGGTTTTCCAAACCGGGACAGCTTCGTTTGACACAGGGCGACCTGTTTACCAGCAAGTATGGTGGCAGTGAGGCTAATGTTGCTGTGTCACTGGCTACGCAGGGCGAGGAGGTGACTTATATCACCCGATTGCCAGATACCCCTGTCGGCCATGCAGGTGCCATGAGTCTGGCACAGTTGGGTGTCGACACCAGTCGCGTACTTTATGGCGGACAGCGTATTGGTACCTATTATTTCGAGCCTGCTGCCGGCATGCGGGCACCTAAGGTTATCTACGACCGTGCCAACTCAGCCTACTTCGACCTGAAACCTGGTATGATTCCCTGGCGTGAGATTCTGAAAGACTGTGACTACTTCCACGTGTCAGGCATCACTGCTGCCATCTCGCAGCAGGCTGCTGACGCTACCTTCGAAGCCCTTGATATAGCCGATGAACTGGGCATCACCGTCTGTTTCGATATCAACTACCGCAAGAATCTGTGGAAATACGAAGGGGCAGCACCGCGTGAGACTTTGAGTCGCATGCTCTCCCGTTGCGATATGATGTTTGGCGATGCTGTGGAGTTCGACTGGCTGTCACAGCATCCTCAGCCTCCCTTCACCGCGCTCGATACCCACTTTCAGATGCAGATGAAGGAGTATGGCGAGTGGTTTGACGAACTCCATGCTGCCTATCCGCGTGTCAAGCAGTGGATGATGGGTATGCGTAACGAGATATCATCCAAGCACCACACCCTTACCGCACTGCTCTGGTCGGACAACCAGCTGTTGCAGGCCCCTATCGTCGATATCCCTGATGTCATAGACCCTGTGGGTGTGGGCGATGCCTTTATGGGCGGCTGGCTCCATGCTATCAGCCTTTTTCCCGACGACCGCCAACAGCAGTTGAACTATTCGTTGGCAGCGGCTGCACTGAAGAACACCATTCCTGGCGACTTCAACCTGTCGACGGAAGAAGAGATATTGGACGTCTTGAAAGGGCACTACAACATATCAACGCTCTACAAGACCATCGGATAAGAAATAAGCGAGGCTCAGAACAGCCTCGCTTATTTCTTTATAAATAGCTGTAAACGGGGGAACCGTTTACAGCGACCATTTACAGGAACCGCTTACAGCAGATTCATGGTGTCGGTGGCAATCATCAACTCCTCGTCGGTAGGAATAACGACAACCTTGACCTTTGAGTCGTCGGCAGAGATGATAGCCTCTTCGCCACGGATGTTGTTCTTCTGCTCGTCGAACTTCACACCCAGGAACTCCAAGCCCTTGCAGACCTCTGAGCGCATGCCAATCTGATTCTCGCCGACACCAGCCGTGAAGACGATGACATCAACACCACCCATAGCGGCAGCATAGGCACCGATATACTTCTTGATGCGGTAGAAATACATCTCCTGAGCCAGCACGGCACGGGGCTCGCCAGCTTTGGCAGCATTCTCTACATCGCGCATATCGCTGGAACCGCCAGTAATACCGGCAACACCACTCTTCTTGTTCAGCAGATTCGACATCCCGTCAGCATCCAGACCCAGCTTCTTTTCCAGGAAGGTTACAGCACCACCGTCGATGTCTCCTGAACGGGTACCCATCACGAGACCCTCCAGTGGGGTAAGACCCATTGAGGTGTCGATGCACTTGCCGTCGAGAACAGCAGCGATAGAACCGCCATTGCCGATGTGGCAGGTAATCATCTTGGTACCCTCTGCCTTCATGCCTAAGAACTCCAGAGCACGGGCTGATACATAGCGGTGTGAGGTGCCGTGGAAACCATAGCGGCGCACACCGTACTTCTCGTACAGCTCATAGGGAATGGCATACATATAAGCCTTGGCAGGCATGGTCTGGTGGAAGGCGGTGTCGAACACGCCGACCTGGGGCAGACCAGGCATCAGCTCCTTTACAGCGTTGACACCCTTCAGGTTGGCAGGGTTGTGCAGTGGAGCCAGGTCAGAGCACTCCTCGAAGGCCTTCAGCACCTCGTCGGTGAGTACTACAGACTTGTTGAACTTCTCGCCGCCATGCACCATACGGTGTCCTACGGCATCAATCTCGTCAAGACTCTTGATGACACCAATTTCGGGGTCGGTGAGCAGTGAGAAGATGAACTTCACCCCCTCTGTATGCTCAGGGATGTCGTGCATAATCTGCTTCTTCTCGCCATTGGCCAGCTTCACCTTGACAAAGGCATTGTCCAAACCTACGCGCTCAGCACCTCCGCTGGTCATCACACTCTTATCGTCCATATTGTACAGTGCGTACTTGATTGACGATGAGCCACAGTTTAATACTAATATCTTCATAAACCTCCCCCGACCCCTCCCAAGGAGGGGAGTGCCTGGCGGTTTCAGGGGGATGCCCAGGCTTACTATTGGATTATTACTATTATCTTATTCTATTTCTTTGTCCGCAGGCCCTCCTCCCCTTTGGGGAGGTCGGGTGGGGTTTCACTTCTTCGCGTCCATAGCCTGGCAGGCTGTGATGGCAATCATATAATAAATGTCATCGATAGAGCAGCCACGAGAGAGGTCATTGACAGGACGGGCAATACCCTGCAGCACAGGACCGATAGCGATAGCATCACCCAGGCGCTGTACCATCTTATAGCCGATGTTACCTACCTCCAGGTTGGGGAATACCAGTACGTTGGCCTTACCGGCAATGTCAGAACCGGGAGCCTTCTTGGCACCTACGCTGGGCACCAGAGCGGCGTCAGCCTGCAGCTCTCCGTCAATCTTCAGCGACGGGTCGAGCTCCTTAGCCAGACGAGTAGCCTCGACAACCTTGTCTACTACCTCGTGCTTGGCAGAACCCTTTGTAGAGAAGCTCAGCATAGCTACGCGTGGCTCCTTGAAGCCTGCAACAGCCTTAGCCATCTGAGCGGTGCAGACAGCAATCTGCGACAGCTGGTTAGCATCGGGCATAGGTGTTACAGCAACGTCGGCAACGACGAGAACACCATCCTCACCATACTGCTTCTGCTTAGAGATAAGCAGCAGACCACCGCTGACACAGGTAATGCCAGGCTGGCACTTGATAATCTGCAGGGCAGGACGAAGCGTGTCGCCAGTTGTTGACAGTGCACCGCTAATCTGACCATCAGCACCCTCGGTCTTGATAATCATACAACCCAGGTACAGCGGATTCTTGATGAGTTTGCGAGCCTCCTCAATGGTCATACCCTTGCTCTTGCGAATCTCTGCCAGCTTTTCTGCCAGTTCCTCGCTCTTGTCGTAGTTCTCCGGGTCGATGAGGGTAGCCTTGCCAATGTTCTTCAGTCCCTTCTCCTTAGCCAGAGCTTCCACCTTGGCGGGGTTACCAATCAGGATGATGTCTGCCAGTTCATCACCCAGAGCCTTGTCGGCTGCACACAGGGTACGCTCCTCTTCTGCTTCAGGGAGCACGATGCGCTGCTTGTTACTCTTTGCACGCGCTACAATTTGACTTAATAAATCCATAGTTTGTCTTTATTTTATTGAATAATGTTTTACTTGTCTGCAAAGTTACAAATTAATTATCAATTATCAATTATCAATTATCAATTATTTAGCGTATACGTTTACATAAGCTCCTGGGTAAGGATGCTCTCCAACTTCTCTGCAGAGAGACGCAGCTGGAACTCGCTGCGGATGGCTACACTGATGCTGCCCGTCTCCTCGCTGACCACGATGGCTATGCAGTCGCTTTCGTGCGTGATGCCCAATGCGGCGCGGTGGCGTAGTCCCAGTTCTTTGGGAATGTCGAGGTTGTGGCTCACTGGCAGGATGCAGCCTGCTGCCTTGATGCGCTGGTGGGCTATGATCATGGCACCGTCGTGCAGTGGTGAGTTCTTGAAGAAGATGTTTTCTACCAGCTGCTGACTGATAAAGGCATCGATGTGCTCACCCGTAGCCACGATGTCGTCCAAAGGCGTGGCACGCTGGATGACAATCAGTGCACCCACCTTCTTCTTACTCATCGACATGCAGGCCATTACAATGGGCATGATGGTCTGTTTCAGCTGTTCGCTGTTCTCCTTCTTGTCATTGGTGGAAAACAATCTGCGGAGTGCTCTCATGCGTTGGTGACCGCCCAAGTTGTAAAGGAACTTACGGATATCCTCCTGGAACAGGATGATGAGGCCGATGACACCCACCGACACTAACTTGTCCAGGATGCTGCCCAACAGTTTCATCTCCAGCACGTGCGAGACGACCAGCCAGAAGACGATGAACACCAGAATACCCATGAAGACGTTCAGCGAGCGCGACTCCTTCATAAGTCGATAGACATAGAACAAGGTCAGGGCGACCAGTACGATGTCGATAATGTCCTTTATACCAAATTCGAAAAACACCTTGTTTATTTGACTATTTTACGATTTACAATTTCACTATCCGTTATTCACTTTTCACGAGCGAAGCAATCTCCACAACCTCCACAGCCTCGCGGACGTCATGCACGCGCAGGATGTTGGCACCCTTCATCAGCGAGAGGGTGTTAAGCACTGTCGTGCCATTCAGCGACTCCTCGGGCGTGGTGCCTAGCAGCCGGTATATCATCGATTTTCTGGAGATGCCCACTAACACGGGCAGGTGCAGCATCTGCATGCGCTCCAGCTCCTGCATCACGGCATAGTTCTGCTCCAGCGTCTTGCCAAAGCCGAATCCTGGGTCCAGTACGATGTCCTTCTGTCCCATCGAGCGCAGCGTGTCCACCACCTCGGCACAGTCCAGCAGCACCTCTTTCATCGTGCCCTTGCGTGACATATATATATAAGGTACTCCCAGGCGACTGACCATACGGAACATGGGAATCCCTGGCTCCCCTCCTTGGGAGGGGTTGGGGGAGGTCCCTACATCGTTGATGATGTCGGCACCATACTCCTCAACGGTCATGCGGGCCACATCGGGGCGGAAGGTGTCTATAGAGACGATGGCATCAGGTGCCTCGCGCCGTACGATGCCCAGAGCGAAGCGCAGCCGCTCCATCTCCTCGGCCTCTGTCGCCGGCTCGCTGTCAGGACGCGTCGAACAGGCACCCACGTCGATGATGGTGGCTCCCTCGTCCAGTATCTGGTGCGTACGCTCGGCAATCTCCTGCTCCGTCTGCGTCCTGCTACCAGCATAGAACGAGTCGGGCGTAGCATTCAGTATGCCCATCACCTGTGGCGTTGTCAGCTCCAGCAATTTCCCGTTGCAATTCAGCGTATATTCCATATCTGCTTGCAAAGTTACGAATAAGCGAGAGAAAAACCAAAACTTTACTTTTCTTTTTTAAATAAATGAGTATATTTGCTGTACCATTATTAATCTACGAGTGTCAACAAATATTCCTATAAGACTATGTTTCTTGTATCTACCTCTACTAAAACTGTCTTATAATATTGATAACAAGCAAATTAAGACAAAATTAACCTCTACTTAACATCTACTTAAGTTCTACCTAAGTTCTACCTGAACTCTACAATATTCTCCTCTCTGTAGTCTCTGTACTGCTGTCTCGTTTCTGTATTAGCTGTATTTGACAAAAATTCTCTAGAGAATTTTATTGTTATCAGCTGTATCTGGATGTGTTATCAGCCTAATACAAGTTGTTTTTACGCTAATAACACATCACTCCCAGCGTGGGAATATTTGAAAATGCTCTATTTGACAAATTATTTGTAGAGTTCAAGTAGAACTTAAGTAGAGGTTAAGTAGAGTTTAAGTAGAGGTAACTTTTTAATGGGATGTTCATATAATCAACATAAAACCAGTATGATAGAATGTCGCTAATCGTTGTTTTGTAGAGGTAAAACACAAATAGCTTGTTACAAACATACTGAAATCTATCATAACATTGAACCATTCTTTTAAACTCTATTACAAATTTACGAAAAGTCCAGAGAAAAGTGTTGCGTTACAATAATTTTTTGTACTTTTGCACCCAAATTGAGGAAGAATATGGATATCAAAGAACTCTATAAGCTGTATCAGCAGCATCCGTGTATAACGACAGACTCGCGTAACTGTCCTGAGGGCAGCATCTTTCTGGCCCTGAAGGGTGAGTCGTTTGATGGCAACAAGTTTGCACTCCAGGCATTGGAGAAGGGGTGTGCCTACGCCATCGTGGAGACCTCTCCCGACGTCCCCAAAGGGGTGGAGGCCCTAATGGACAGAATTGTCGTCGTGAAGGACTGCCTGCAGACTTTCAAGGACCTGGCCCGCGAGCATCGTCGCCAGTTTGATATTCCTGTGATTGGCATTACGGGAACCAATGGCAAGACCACTACGAAGGAACTGATTCGTGCCGTACTCTCGGAGTGCTATAGCGTGATGGCTACGGAGGGCAACTTCAATAACGACGTGGGTGTTCCCAAGACCTTGTTCCGCCTCAATGACGACCACGACATTGCTGTCGTTGAGATGGGAGCATCGCACCCTGGCGACATCAAGACGCTGGTAGAGACTGCCGAACCCACCTGTGGTCTCATCACCAACGTGGGTCGTGCTCACCTGCAGGGTTTCGGTTCCTTTGAGGGTGTCTGCAAGACCAAGGGTGAACTGTATGATTTCTTGATGGCTCACGACTGTCCGCTCTTCGTCAATCGTGACAATGAACACCTGATACAAATGATTGCGGAAAGGGGAGGAACCCCAGACATCTACTACTATGGTCAGAGCGACAACCAGGATATCCTGATACGTGGCGAGGTTGTCTCGTGTGCTCCCTTCCTTAAGTTCCGCTGGCGTGAGCAAGACCACGATGCAGGCTATACGAGCGACTGGATGGAGGTGCAGACCAACCTGATTGGTGCCTATAACCTTGACAATATGTTGGCAGCTATCACGGTGGGCTATGTCAACAACGTGCCCTTCGAGCAGATTAACCACGCCCTCGAAAACTACGTGCCCACCAACAACCGTTCGCAGTTGACGGAGACAGAGAAGAACCACCTCATCGTCGATGCTTACAACGCCAATCCTACATCGATGGCTGCTGCTATTGATAACTTCAAGCGCATGGAGGTGTCGCCCAAGATGGCTATTCTGGGTAAGATGGGCGAATTGGGCGATGTCTCTGACGAGGAGCACCAGAAGGTCGTCAGCCAACTGGAAAATGCCGGCTTTGACGAGGTGTGGCTAGTGGGCGAAGAATTTGAGAAGACATCATCCAAGTTCCGCACTTTCCACGACGTTGAGGAAGTGAAAACAGCGATTTCCCAGCAGCAACCACAGCATCAGTACATCTTGATTAAAGGCTCGAATAGCGTCAAACTCTTCCAGTTGCCCGAGCTGCTTTAACGGGCTCGTTTGTAGTTGTGTGCACCTTTTTTATCTATGAAATGTAAGAAAATGGCAATTTTCCTTTGTCATTTCATAATTATTGTCTATTTTTGCAGATTATAAGGTGCTCATATGCACCTACTTCCCTTATTGTATACCTAGAACTAAATCATAAAGGACAATGATGAACGAAAGGAAATTACATTTATAACGAACATAAACAAGTAATCAAATGAAAATAGGAAAGTATTGTATGCTGCTGGCAGTCCTCGCCATGCTGTGGGGCTGCTCGTCAGACAGCGATGATGGCGACAAGTTGGAGAGTTCTTCCTTTGCCCCAGCGGAGAAACCGTCTTGGACCATTGACATGATGGCCAGCGACCCCGTGCCCACATGGCAAGCCCCCGACCCGTCGAAGTTTGAGAGTTCGAATTCGATGTTTATCATGGTGTGTCTCGAAGAGCAGCTGGCACGTTACGCCAGTGACGACGACAAGATGACGGCGTTCATCGGCGACGAGTGCCGTGCCAAGCCTGCCCCTCTTCAAAAGGACTACAGCGGTAAATGCTACTTCGTCTTGAAGATTGACGGCAACAGTACCGATCGCGACGTGCCGTTCTCGCTGTGCTACTATGCCGCCAAGATTCATCATCTGTTTAACGCCACACAGACCTTTGTGCCCAGCATCGACTATGGCTTCGACAAAGACTTCGTACCGCAGCTGATAAAGGGCAGCTCGCGCTATCCTGTACAGGGCGACCTGACAGTCAAACTGCCCGTCACTGCTCCTTTCACCCCCAGCGACGACGACTTCGTGGCAGTCTTCGTGGGCGACGATTGTCGCGGCGTGGGAACGGTAGGCCAGCCCTTCACCGTATTCCTCACCAGTACCGGCGAGACTCCCCATGTGCGCTACTACAGTGCCCAGAAGGGTGGGGTATATACGTTCAAGCAGTCACTCACCATCGCTGCGGGCGACAGCAAGGAGGTCACCCTCTCGTTATGAAGAATAACAGAATAAAGAATATAATATCATAACAACAATGAGACAGAACCATTCATTATGGATACTTGCCACCCTGCTACTGGTGGGTAGTATCACCATGCTGACCAGTTGTAAGCATGATGCTGACGACTATGTCAAGAAGCCCTATAGCGTGACTGACGACGACCGCATCCGCTATGCCGAGGGAAAGTTAGGCATCACCATCGACAGACAACAGGACTGGACCATGAGTCAGCAGTATAGCATCAAGGTCACTGCCAATGCAGCCCTGGAGAATATCGCACAGGTGACCATCCTCGACGGCAACCCCTATGTTGACGTCACCAATCTGCTGGCTGTGCAGTCGGCCACCAACGACCAGACAGTGACGATGTCATTCCACGCTCCTGCCGTTGCCGACCTGTTATATGCTGCCTGCATCACCAAGGACGGACAGTGCATCGCACGACCTTTCACCCCTGGCGAGGACACATCGCTGTCGTTTGCCGACGTTTCCGAACAGGCTAAGGCTCCTGCCTTGCACCGCGCTGCTGATGCTTTCGGCACTGATTTCATCATCAACCCGCCCGTCTATATTGAGGAGACCATCAAAGACTTCTACAGCTTCCGCAATGCGGTGCGTAAGATTCTGCCCGAAGGCCAAGACAACAGCTCGCTGATTGGTGCTTCCGAATACCTCAATACGGTACAGGTGCGTCGCAACCCCTATGGCACCTATAGCCTCTCTCTGCACCTCATCAGCGGCGATGGCAGCGACGAGGACAATATCTGGTACAACTGGTACCCTGAGGGACAGACTGACAATATGCAGCGCTACCTCATCGTAGACAACTACCAGGACAAGGATATCCCCAAGCAGGAAGTGAAGAACTCGTATGCCCTGACAGGTCACTACCTGTATGCACGCGACGGCAACAAGAACATCACGGAGTTCATGGGCGGCGACATCCTCGACTTCCACCTGGCACGTGGCATGAATCCTGTCGACGATGCTGACAAACAGCGTGTCAAGGTGTTTATGCTCAACGGCTATGTCTTTGTGGCCTGCGAGGATGGCGACGACTGGGACTATAACGACCGTCTCTACTGGATGCCCTACGGACAGGACCGCGTTGAGAAGGCTACTGTTGTCCCCGTCAAGCCTGAGCCCACCAGACCGCAGGTGTGGACGTATGCCTGGGAAGACAATACCATGGAGGGTGACGACCGCTGCGACTACGACATGAATGACTGCGTCATCGAGGTCAACGAAAAGGCCGACGACCCCACCATGCTCGAGATAACCATCGTGGCACTGGGTGCTACGCGCGACTTGTGGCTGGGTTTCGAGAATAAGAATGGTAAGACGATAAGTGATTACCAGCCAGTCTTTGCTGAGGGTGATTATTCACAGGATGCCAATGAACTGCATAAGCTGATGAAAGCCAATCCTGGTGAGATGGTCAACACGGGTAATAATACCCGCACCGTTGAACCCTTCAAGGCCACCGTTAAGAAACCTGCAGGCTTCGACTTCCAGACGTGTTCCTTCGTACTCGGTGCCAAGGTCAGAAAAGAGATGCAGGGAGCCTATGAGCACGACTTCTACATGCTCCACGTCTCTACCGCTGGTACAGATCCCCACGGCATAGTCATTCCAGGCAAGTGGCAATGGCCTACCGAGAGAACCCGTATCAACGTAGCCTATCCGCAGTTCAGTATTTGGGCCAGCGATCATACGAAGGCCAAAGACTGGTATAAGTATCCTGAGCCTTCGAAGGTCGTTGTCAAGTAGTCATTACCATCTGCCACCGCCACCACCAGAGGAGGTGTAGTTGCTGAGTGTCACGTTGCTGCCGCCACTGACGGTGCCACCGATGTTGAGGGTGCCGCCAAAGTAATCTGTGCCGCCGCTGACAGTGACACCTGACGTCAGGGTAGGTGTCGACGAGGTGTAGACGATGAGTTTCAGTGAGCTGCTGCCACCGCCCCAAGGACCGCCGCCGCCACCAGTATTGCTACCTGTGGCAGGTGTCTTGAAGGCAGCCTCCAGCGTGCCACCATTGTATAATGCAAACCAGCTGTTCTTTGACCAGGACGAGGTGTGTTTGCAGGTGCCTCCAGTGATGCTTGCACCACTCTCTAAGTCGCCGACGGTGATGAGCGTACCTCCGGAGATGTACAGCTTCTTCTGTTGCTCGGTGTTAGCATCCAGCGACTTCTCTGCACCGCCACAGCCAATGGCGTAAACCAGTCCGCCCTTGACGTAGAAGTTGCCGTTAGAGTCCATGGCGTCGTTACCTGACGAGATGCAGTAGATGTAGCCACCATTGACTATCAAGTCTCCGCTTCCGTTGGTAGTGGTGTTGTAGGAGGCGTTGATGCCATCGTCTGAAGAACTGACGTAGGTCTGTCCGCCGTTGAAGGTAATGCTTGTCTTCGACTCTATACCCTCGCCGCCAGCACCTGATGTTGTCACATTGATGACAGCATCGTCGCTGATGGTAATGGTACCGTCGACCTTAATACCTTTAGGCGACGACTTATAGTCACTGTCGTAGCGGTCCAGCTGTTGTGATGAAGAAACGACAGACAGTGTGCCGCTGCTTGAGGCTACAACAGCATTTCCCGATGTTTTGATAGTCAGGTTGCCACCAGTAGCTACAAAGTTACCGTCAGCATTGATGCCTTTGCCACCTGCACCTGTACTTGTTAGCAGCAGGGTTCCGCCACTGATAAGCATGTTGGCATCGGCACTCATACATGACGATGACTTGGTCTTCAACTCGTCGGCATCCCATAAGCCGCCGCCACTGGTAGTAGCTGTTACGTTAGTGCCCGTGGCACGGATGTCACCCTCGGCCTTGATAGCCTTGGCAGCATCGGCCGTTACGTGGATGGTCAGGTCGCCTCCCTCCAAATAGATGTTGCCAGTATCTTCATCCTCATGGTCGGTGGTCTCACCTGTCGCTGTTGTACCGCCCAGGTCACACTGAATGCCGTCGTCACCCACGCCACTGATAGTTACCGTGCCAGACTTCATCTGCAGATATTCTTCGCAGTTGATGCCATCGCCAACAGCTGATGTGATGTTTAACGTCAGGTTCTTGATCTCGATGTGCGAGGCCGACTTGATGGCATGTTTGTAGTTGCCCGCCACGTTGAGCTCACCATTGCCCTGCAGTTGCAGCTGTCCTTTCGAATAGATACAAGCCTTCTGTGAACCACTGCCATCGGTCAGTGTGTTCGTAGTATTTTTCTTTGCCGAGAGTTGGATGCGTTTTGAGTTGGTGATGTTGATAGCGCCTCCATTGGGGTTGGTCATTGTCAGACCGTTCAACGAGACGGTACACTTGTATGTGCCGTCCAGCGTGAAGGAACCATCGCTGGTCGTACCGCTGAGCACGTAGGTCAGTTCATCGCCGTCTACGGCCTCTGTATTGCTCTGGGCTATCGTGACGTGGGCACCACTGATGGTAGCGGTCACGTAGTCGGTCACGTTGCTTGCCATCAGAACGGCCGCTGACGTACCATTATATAATATGTGTACCTCATTGTCTTTGATATCACCCACAGCGCTGCTGGTGATGTCACCGATGGTGTAGTTATCACTGCCTATGGTCATGGTGGTGCCGTTGCTGAATGATACAGGGGTGCTGGAGGTCAGATCGGCAGCACTATATGATGTGGTACCGCTGGCCGTGGTAATGCTCAGCGTCTGTGCCCCTGCAGCCATCGTCAGCATGAGGGCAATAAGAATTGTCAACGTCTTTTTCATTTGATGCACACTTTAGATGTTCCTTTGTTAGTCTTGATCAGATAGATGCCGTGATGCATCTGGTCTTTGCTGACCTGATGACCCTGCAGGTCGTAGATGGCTATAATCTCATCGCTGTCAGTGCCTTGCAGCGTAGAGATGCCCGTCACAGTCTCGTCCTGTGCGGAAAAATACATCTTGCTGAGATTGGTCAGCGTGAACGACTTTGTGCCAATGGTCAGTGTGTTGCCGTTGAAGGTCAGTGCCACATCTGGCGTAACAGATACAGATGCCTTTGAACCGTCTGACAGTTCAAAAGTCAGATAGGGATAGTCGGTGGCTTGCATGCTGAGTGTTCCAACGACCATCATCAGAAATAGAATTAATCCTCTCATAATAATATCAATTAAGTAGTTTTGTTTGCAAAGGTAGTGGAAGCAACAGAACCAACCAAATAATTTCAGCCAATGCCCGATTTCTTTCAACGAATGGCGGTTTAAGTCCACAGTTCCTTGAGAACATCGAGGCTTTTCAGCTCAGGGAATTGGGGAATGTGTAACTGATAGTAGTGTAGCAGTACCTCGGTAATGCGGTTCCGCTCTTGGCGTGACAAACGGAACAGGTGCATTGTGGGGAAGTCCATACGCATCAATGTATGTATGCGCTGGGCGTCGTCTGGTTGCAGGAAGTCGCGATGGGTGGGCACCTGTAGCGAGAAAGTCGCCGTGCGCAGATCGAAGATGCACCCTCTGACGTAGTCGTCCAGGTTAGGGTAGAAACCCAGGAACCTGCTCATCCTAATAAGAAAGGTAAGGTGGAAATTGGCAAAGCCGGTTTCTATCATGTCGAGCCATTGCATGGAGTCGTAGAGGTAAACAAACAGTGGTTCGTTCTGTTGTTCTGCTCGTAGGGCATGACAGAGAAATTCAGCGGTAAACAGTGACAGTGCCAACTTCTCGGGAGAGAAGGGTATGGAGGCATAAGCCGCCAACAGACGGGCATCCTTCAGTTTCTGCAGTTGGTCGCGCTGGCGTATGTCGCACTCTACCTCCAACAGTGTCATGGGCTGGAAATACTGCTTTTTCAATCGTCCCTTCGATGTCTTGGGAATGGGAACGGCAAAAGATACCCTCCCCACCTCGCGGGTGAACATATCTACTATCAGTCGCGACTCGCCAAACTTGATAGCATGCAGTACGATAGCCTCTGTTTTTACTAACATCGCCCCAAAATTACATAAAAAAGGTGGGAAAAAGCATTTTTTTTAAATAAAATTTGCTGAATTAAGAAAAAAGTAGTACCTTTGCACCCGCTTTTGCGCACAAATAAGCATTAAGCATTGTGCATGAAGCATTAAATGGTCCCTTCGTCTATCGGTTAGGACGAGAGATTTTCATTCTCTAAAGAGGAGTTCGACTCTCCTAGGGACTACTAAATCTGGCATCTGCACAGCCAAGTGCTACCAGTAATGGGGACACGGTGCCAGAGGGCTTCAGAAGAAGTCCGCCTAGGGCAGTCCACAAGAGACGCAAGACCCACAAGCTTTAATAACAATTTAAAAAACAAAAACAAAAATGGCAAATCACAAGTCAAGCCTGAAGAGAATTCGTCAGGACAAGAAAAAGGCAGAGCACAATCACTATTATGCCAAGACCATGCGTAACGCCGTGCGTAAGCTGCGCGCTATGACCGATAAGGACGAGGCAACAAAGCTGTACCCCACTGTACAGAAAATGCTGGATAAGTTGGCTAAGAACAACATCATCCACAAGAACAAGGCTGCCAACATCAAGTCAAGTCTGTGCAACCACATCAGCAAGCTGTAATAGCTCGACAAGACTGAAAAGTATAAAAAGTCGTAGACCCATTCGGTTTGCGACTTTTTTCATTGTGTGTTTTTGTGGTTTTTTTGTAGTTTTTTAGCATTAAAAGCTACGCTTTATCGCTATTTTTTTGTATCTTTGCATCCAAATTGCAAAAATAGAACAATGACAGAAGAACAACAGAATCAAGAACAGAATTATTCCGCGAGCAATATTCAGGTGCTCGAGGGTTTGGAGGCCGTTCGCAAGCGTCCGGCCATGTATATTGGAGACATCAGTGAGAAGGGTCTCCACCATCTCGTCAATGAGACTGTCGACAACTCTATCGACGAAGCCATGGCGGGTTATTGTACGCACATCGAGGTGACCATCAACGAAGACGGCTCCATCACCGTACAGGATAATGGTCGTGGTATCCCCGTCGACGAGCACGAGAAGATGCACAAGTCGGCCCTTGAGGTTGTGATGACCGTGCTCCACGCTGGTGGTAAGTTCGATAAGGGTTCCTATAAAGTCTCTGGTGGTTTGCATGGTGTAGGTGTGAGCTGTGTGAATGCCCTGTCTACCCACATGATGTCGCAGGTGTTCCGCAATGGTCACATCTACCAGCAGGAGTACGAGAAGGGTAAGCCCCTCTACGATGTGAAGATTGTTGGTGATACCGACCTGACAGGTACCCGCCAGCAGTTCTGGCCTGACGGCAGTATCTTCACTACTACCGAATACAAATACGACATCATTGCCAAGCGTATGCGCGAGCTGGCTTACCTGAATGCCGGTATCACCATCACACTGAAGGACATGCGTCCTGACGAGGAAGGTAACCTCAAGGAAGAGGTGTTCCACGCCAAAGAGGGTCTGAAGGAGTTTGTGCGCTACGTAGACCGTCACCGCACTCACCTCTTCGACGATGTCATCTATCTGAAGACCGAGAAGCAGGGTGTGCCCATTGAGGTCGCCGTGATGTACAACACCGACTATTCAGAGAATATCCACTCCTACGTCAACAACATCAACACCATCGAGGGTGGTACCCACCTGCAGGGCTTCCGTATGGCACTGACCCGTACGCTGAAGAAGTATGCTGACGAGGATCCCAATATCTCTAAGCAGATTGAGAAGGCCAAGATTGAATTGGCTGGCGATGACTTCCGCGAAGGTTTGACAGCTGTCATCTCTATCAAGGTTGCTGAGCCTCAGTTCGAAGGCCAGACAAAGACCAAGTTGGGTAATAGCGAAGTAGCCGGTGCTGTACAGCAGGCTGTAGGCGAGGCATTGACCAACTATTTGGAGGAACACCCCAAGGAGGCCAAGCAGATTTGTGAGAAGGTAGTGCTGGCCGCTACTGCCCGTATCGCTGCCCGCAAGGCCCGTGAGAGTGTACAGCGCAAGAACCCCATGACGGGTGGTGGTCTGCCCGGCAAACTGGCTGACTGCTCAGAGAAAGACCCCAAGCAGTGCGAGATATTCCTTGTCGAGGGTGACTCCGCAGGTGGTTCTGCCAAGCAGGGTCGTGACCGTCACTTCCAGGCCATCCTGCCGCTGCGTGGTAAGATTCTGAATGTGGAGAAGGTACAGTGGCACCGTGTCTTCGAGGCAGAGTCTGTCATGAACATCATCCAGTCTATCGGCGTCCGCTTCGGCGTAGATGGCGAGGGCGACCGCGAGGCCAATGTTGACAAGCTGCGCTACGACAAGATCATCATCATGACCGATGCCGACGTCGATGGTTCACACATCGACACGCTCATCATGACACTCTTTTACCGCTTCATGCCGAAGGTCATCCAGGAGGGTCACCTCTACATCGCTACGCCGCCCCTCTACAAGTGCACCTTCAAGAAGTTCTCTGAGTACTGCTATACCGAGCAGCAGCGCCAGGCGTTCATCGACAAGTATGTCGCTGGCGACGAGAATGCCACCGCCCTGCACACACAGCGCTACAAAGGTCTTGGTGAGATGAACCCCGAACAGCTCTGGGAAACCACCATGAATCCTGAGAACCGTCTCCTGAAGCAGGTGACCATCGAGAATGCTGCTGAGGCTGACGAAATCTTCTCTATGCTGATGGGTGACGACGTAGAACCTCGTCGTTTGTTTATCGAGAAGAATGCCACCTACGCAAATATCGACGCGTAATCTCTTGAACCGCTGACACATAACATCATCAGCGGCCAACAAATAGTTAAGCCAGCGCTGGGGATAGAAAACCCGGCGCTGTTTTTTTGCTATTAAACTATTGGTGCTTTCTTACGTCAAAATAACGTAAACTGACAGAAAACTACATGATGACTAATCGCACCACGCTATTGTTTCTCTTTTGCTGCTTGGCAGTGCTACGCATCACAGCCCAGACATCAGTATTGTCTGGCAGGGTGGTGGATGCCGAAACCAACGAGGCGCTGTCAAGGGCTACCTCACAACTCTATCGCATCGGTAGGGACGATACAACATTCGTAGGTGGGGCCTATTCCAACGAACAGGGCTATTTCTCGTTGCATGCTGCCAGCACGGGCTCCTACCTGCTCCGCATCTCCTTCTTAGGCTATAAGACCCATGAACAGGCAGTCACGCTGACTATAGGACAGACGAAGACACTGGACAAGATAGCACTCAAGCCTGACGCCATGCAACTCGACGAGGCAGTGGTAACGGCTAACCTGCCCAAGATGGTTATCAAGGACGACACAGTGGTATATAATGCCGATGCCTACCGCGTGCCCGAAGGTTCTGTCATAGAGGCACTGGTAGAGGCATTGCCTGGTGCCAAAATCGATGACAATGGCAAGATTAGCATCAATGGTAAGGATGTGAAACGCTTCAAGATGGACGGGCGCGATTTCATGACGGGCAACAACGATGCCGTCATGAAGAATCTGCCCTCCTATGTGATAGAGCAGGTGAAGGCTTACGACGAGAAGAGTGACCTGTCGCGCCTGACGGGTATTGACGATGGCAACGATGATTTCGTGCTTGAGTTTGTCACGCGCCGAAGTGCCCGTCGAGGTCTACAGGCTAATCCTGATGTGGGCTATGGCACTGATGGGCGCTATGGCATCCGTCTGACGGCTATGAAACCCTTTGGCGCCATGCGTTATACGTTTATGGGTAATGCCAATAACGTAAACGACCGTAACTTCAGCGGACGGGGTGGGCGAGGACGCGGCAACGGACAAGGCCAGCGTGAGACAAAGACGGGAGCACTGGACATCAGCTACGAGAAGCAGAATAAGATACGGTTGAGTGGACGCGTAACATGGAATCGTGGCGATGCCGACAACTGGAGTCGTACAGGCTCTGAGAGCTTCGTCCGTAGCACGGGTGGCGCTTTCTCTAATAGCGTCAGTCAGAGCTATTCGCGTAACAACAGCTGGACGGGCAGCATGAACCTCCAGTGGACCATCGACTCAGTGACCACCTTGTCTTGGCGTCCTGATGCCAGCTATAACACCAGCGACAGCAGGAGCTTTTCCACCTCGGCATCGTTCAATGCCAATCCCTTCGATTATCTTGCCGACCCGCTGGGCGACCTCACCCAACGCACCATGGCCGATGGTCGCGAACTGCTTGTCAACAGCCGGCAGAACAAGTCGTTAAGTTATAGCGACGGCAAGAATTTCAACTCCCAGCTACAACTGTTCCGTCGCATCGGACGCAGAGGGCGCAATGTGGCGCTGAGTGTCAACTTCAGCTATCGCGACGGCAACAGCCAGAATGCCAGCCTATCGGCAGTACACCTTTATCAGCAGAAGAATCAACAGGGGCAGGACTCCACCTACCAGACAAACCGCTATACCATCTCTTCCAATGACAACTTGAGCTATTCGTTAGGTATCACTTATACAGAACCCCTGTTGACTTTCCGGCAGCAATCAACGGACACCCAACGTAGTCAACGTGGCCCTTTTGGTCGCAATCAGTCTCGTGGCTTCGGACAGCAGGGACTCTTCCTGCAGCTGAACTACCGCTATAGTTACAGCTATCAGAAGAGCAATCCCTTCACATATGATTTTCCCGATTATTCTGATTCCGCCTTCCAAGAGGTCTTGCAGGACTATCGTGAGTGGACAGCCCTCTTCGGCTTTCTTGACAATCCTTACGAGAGCTACCTCAGCACCCGACTGAGCCGCTATTCTGAGCGTAAGGAGTACAGCCATACGGCTGAAGTCCAGCTGCGCTATGTCCGCAATAAGATGAATATGAATGTTGGCCTGTCGTTTTATCCCCAGCGCTCTCACTATAACCAACAGTATCTGGGCCGTTTGGTTGATACTGTACGGACAGTTATCAACGTCTCTCCTACGCTCAATCTGCGCTATAACTTCAATCCGCAGACCAATCTGCAGGTGCAGTTTCGTGGACAGACCCAACAACCCAACATTACGCAACTGCTTGACATCTACGACGATACCAACCCACTCAGCATCACGATGGGTAATCCGGGACTGAAGCCTGCCTTTACCTCCAATTTGCGTGCTAACTTCCAGATGATGCGGCAGCCCAGGCTCATTACTGATGAGCGAGGCTTCCAACTCCCAAAGCAGCAGCGCCATTGGAGCTTCAATGCCAATGCAGGATGGCAGGTCGTCAGCAATAGTATCGGTAATATCGTGACCTATAACGAGACGACAGGTGGACGCATCTCGCGGCCGGAGAATATCAACGGCAACTGGAATGCCAACTTCGGCATGGGCTTCACCATCGGACTCGACACACTGAACCGATGGGACATCAGCGGTTCCATCAATGCCAATTATGCCCATCGAGTAGGTTATGTCAATCTCAATCGTTCGGCCGATTCCGAGCGTAACGTGACACATACCTATAACGTCAATCCCTCTATCTCCCTCAGCTTCCGCAACGACTGGCTCAGCATCTCGCTCAATGGCCGTACCACCTATGCCCGCACCGATAACCGTCTGCAGGCCTCCAACAACCTCACTACGTGGAATTTCTCCTATGGTGGCAACACCAAGATAACCTTCCCTTGGGGTTCCAACCTCTCTACCGACATCCACATGTTTAGCAAGCGCGGCTATTCTGACGAGTCGCTCAATACCAACGAGCTGCTCTGGAATGCCCAGCTCTCGCACAGCTTCTTGCGAGGCAAGGTGCTGACCGTTATGCTCCAGTGGTACGATATCCTGCGACAGCAGACCAATTTTTCACGTACCGTCAATGCCAATGGCTGGCGAGACCAGGAAGTTAATGCCATCAATAGCTATGCTATGCTGCATGTCAGCTATCGCCTTAACTTCTTTGGTGGTAACAATGGCGGACGTAGTGAGGGCCGCAACGGTGGACGTAGAGGTTGGGGCGGTGGTGGTCGTTCTGGTAACTGGCGTGGAGGCGGCAACCGCTCTTCTTGGTAGATATACACCACAAGATTTGTTGCTCCAATGATGCACTAAAAAAGAAAAAGTGTGTTGAAACTATTTGATAGTCAACACACTTTGCTTTGAAGTCTTGTACCCAGACCCGGGCTCGAACCGGGATGGGTTGCCCCACTGGTGTTTGAGACCAGCGCGTCTACCGATTCCGCCATCTGGGCTTCTAAGTGGGTGCAAAGGTACAAAGAAGAAAGGAAAAAACAAAATAAATGGATAAAAAAATAAAAAATAAATGTATTTTCTTGCTTAATAGGATAAAAAGACGTACCTTAGTAGTCGAATTTTAAATCTATATACCGAATGGAAAAAACCAAATCTAATTACTGCGTCATCTTAGCGGGAGGAAAAGGACGTCGCTTGTGGCCGAGCAGCCGTGAGGACCGCCCCAAGCAGTTCATCGATTTCTTCGGCACTGGACGCACCCAGCTGCAGTCCACGTTCGACCGCTTCTCCAAGATCATCCCCCTGGAGAACATCTTCATCTGCACCTGTCAGGAGTACCTCTCCCTCGTCAAGGAGCAGGTCCCCGACATCGACGAACGCAACATCCTCGTAGAACCCATCAACCGCAATACGGCACCCAGCGTGGCGTGGGCCAACATGCGCATCAAGCGCGGCAACCCCGATGCCAACATCATCATCACCCCTGCCGACCAGCTCGTCGTCGACGAGGCAGCCTTCGTCCGCTGCGTAGAGACAGGTTTCAACTACGTCTCCCACCACGATGTCCTCCTCGCCATGGGTGTCAAGCCCACGCGCCCCGAGCCAGGCTACGGCTATATCCAGATGGGCGACCTCAGCTGCAAACCCGACGTCTTCAAGGTCAAGTCGTTCACGGAGAAACCCGAGCGTACCTTTGCCAAGATGTTCATGGAGAGTGGCGAGTTCTATTGGAACACGGGCATCTTCCTTGCCAACTCCCGCAAGCTCACCCAGAGCTTTGAGAGCATCTTCCCCAGTGTGCTGCGCAACCTCAAGTTCGAGAAGCCCACCTACAACTACGACGAAGAACTGGAGTATGTCAAGCAGAACTACCCCCGCTATCCCAACCTCTCCATCGACTATGCCCTCCTCGAGGACACAGACGACGTCTACGTCATGAAGTGCGAGTTCGGATGGGCAGACCTTGGCACGTGGCATGCCGTCTACGAGTTCATGAGCCATGGCGATGCCGACAATGTCGTTGTCGACTCCGAAGTCATGCTCGACGACTCGTACAACAATGTCATCAAGCTCCCCAAGGGCAAGCTCGGCGTCATCAATGGTCTCGACGGCTACATCGTCGCTGAGGAAGGCAACGTCCTGCTCATCTGCAAGAAGGGCGACTCCTCTGCCCTCGTGCGCAAGTACGTCAACGAAGTGTTGATTAAATATGGTGAAGACTTCGTATAGTTCAACGTTCAACGTATATGATAATTGGTGTTGATGCTAAGCGCATCGTGCGCAACGGGACGGGATTGGGAAGCTATGGCCGTACATTGGTAAACGACCTCATCAGGTTGGGAGACAGCGACTTGCAGCTACGCCTATATGCACCAGACGAAGGACGCGATGATTTGCGTGGTCAGATTATTGAAGGTGCGGAGTTTTGCTATCCTAAAGGCCATCCTGCCGCCCTGCGCAAGGCGTGGTGGCGCTCTCGTGGCATTGTCAGCGACTTGGTGCGCGATGGTGTAGAGGTCTATCATGGTCTGTCGGGTGAATTGCCTTCGGGTTTGCGTCGTGCCGGTATCCGTGGCATAGTGACTATCCATGACCTTATCTTTATGCGCCATCCAGAGTACTACCACTGGATAGACACCAAGATATACGAGTGGAAGTTCCGCCAGTCGCTGCGCGAAGCCGACCATATCATCGCCATCAGTGAACGTACCCGTCAAGACATTTTAGAACTGGGCGGTGAGGAGTATGCCGACCGCATTACTGTCATCTATCAGAGTTTTGCACCCCACTACAGTGGTCCCGTCAGAGAGGAACGTAAGGCTGCAGTCCGCGAGAAATACAAGTTGCCACAACGTTATGTGCTGAATGTAGGAACGATAGAGCGCCGCAAGAATTTGGCATTGGCTGTTGAGGCTGTTGATTTGCTGCCGCAGGATGTGCATCTGGTGGCTGTTGGACGCCAGACAGACTATGTCAAGGAGTTGCCGCACAGTGAGCGCCTGCATCTGCTCAGTGGTGTTCCGGATGAAGACCTCTCTGCTATCTATGCTCAGGCAGAAACCTTTGTCTATCCGTCGCGCTACGAAGGTTTTGGTATCCCTATTATTGAAGCAATAGCCGCAGGACTGCCCGTAGTCGCTTGTACAGGTTCGTGTCTCGAAGAGGCAGGAGGCCCTTATAGCCGTTATGTCGGTCCGGATGATGTTATCGGTATGGCTGAGGCATTGAAGATGTCCTTGCGCGGTGCCCGTGGTCGTCAGGAACGTATCCTGCAGAGTCGCGAATATATCCGCCGCTTTGAGGGTAACGATGTAGCCCGTCAGGTGGCTGAACTCTATCGGAAGGGATAACTCTCGAAGCGTTTCTAAATCTTTATGTTGAGTTGTAACAACAGGTCTGCCATAGAAGAACGGCTGATTTCTTGAAGTCCTGTGCCAATGGTGCTGCGGTCGAAGTAGTTGGTGACACCCAGTTTAGCTGCCAGTTCAAGGTGTGTCCCTATGTCGGCCTTTGCTATCATTGCGTAGTGTATGCCGTGGCCGTAATATGCGGGGAAGGAGAAATCGTTCAGCAAAGACGGCTCATACTGGTAGAGACGGCTGTCGTAGTTATCGCTGCGGAACCATGCCGCAGTCCCAGTCAGCTGTAGCCATTGGCTGTGCCAGCGTACCTGTTGACTCACCATGGCTCCTCGACTGCTTGAACCAGCTTCTCTGGTTAAGACACCATCACCTTGGGTGTGCAGGGTCAACTGCTGCGAGGGCGTCCAGTCGATGCCTAAGCGGATGCGGTGGCTCGTCTGGTTGATAATTCTTTTCTTACTGTCATCATCGTGCTGTCTGATGTGTATCCGATAGCGGGTACTCCATGTCCATTTCTTTCCCGTGTGACGTATGGATAGCAAGGCGTCGAAAGCATCGCTCTTTGCTGACACTTGATAGCGGGGCCAGTCAAAGTGGGCATAGTCCAGATAGCCCTGTATGTGCCAGCTGTAGGAAGGCTGCCATGTGCTACCCAGGTAGATGCCGTGCTCGTTCTGTATGCTGCTGCCTTCACGGAAACTATTGGCATGCTGGGCTGTGTAGCGCTTGTCATAGTAGCGGTGGAGTAGCATCAGCGAGAGCGGGTTGGATACCCGACAGTTAACCGTGTGTATTAGCGCTAATGCCCCATTCTTGCTAAGCGCCGTCTCCCCACTAAAGGCCCAGCGGTGGTTGTTCCAGCCATAATCCATACTCATATTCAGAAAGTTATTGCCTTGTGCAGCATAGGAACGGTAAGAGGCATTCTGCTGAGGACATAGCGGGCGGTTATAGTGGGTGTAGGCAACGTTGGCGTTGATGTACAACGTGCCCTGTTGCCAACCAATGGTACCACCCAGGTCTGTCACCTGCGTATTATGTTTCTTCACCAATTCGGTGTGGGTACGGTGATAGCCACTGTATATTAAGGTACGTGCAGAACCATCATCGTTCAGCGTGGCATCGATAGATTGATGCGAGGCAAAGACCGTCAAGTGCCACTGTTTTGCCAGCTGTAGCGTGGCAGCTAGTCCCTGTAAGTGGTCGCCGGCAGAGCGTGAACTATGTGCTGACAACGTATGCTGGCTACGTCCCATTGTCTGTAACATAGCCTGTTTGCCTAACTGAAAACGGGTGTTCATAATCAGTCCTAATCCCATCTGTACACGATAGTGTCCAAGGTTCAGTTCCTTTAGGAATCCGAAGTCACGCAACTGCACGTAGTAGTTGTACTGGTCGTAGCCCATGCTGTTCTTGTTGGAGAAGAACGGCTCTCCAGCGTCTTGAGCAGCAGTGATGCCTGCCTTGATGCGGTTGGCAAAGGTGTACTGGTAACGCACGTCGTGACGATAGCGATAGCCCAGATAGCCAGACCTGTCGCCTTCCCGTTCATAAAAAGGTACCTTTATGCTGGCAGTCAGCCGGTGCTTGCCTTTTTTCAGCAAGTCTTCTGCAGTAGGCCAAAAGGAAGGCTTGCGCTCTTCACCTACTACGACAAAGAATTGCAGCAACCGGCGGGTGTGGTAGTCTAAGGCACGAATCATCTGTAACTCGCTGAGTGAGCGGAGCGGATGATAGCGGTCAATATATTCCACAAGGGCTTCCACCTGTTGGGCGGTAAGAAAGGGTAGGGTTTCCAACTCCTCTTGGCATGTCTGGTTCAGGTTGATAGGGGTCAGTGCCAGTTCTTCCAACTGCTCCATCAGTTCTGTGCTGTAGCTGTTCTCCATATCCTCTGCAGTTAGCCACTCGTGCAGTACCTCTCGCCAGTCGTTTTCGGCAGAGGCTAGTGCAGCAAAACCAAGTAGCAAACAGAGCACCAGCCGTCTCATCAGATAATAGGTAGTGAGATACCGTTAATCTTCTGGTACACGTCGAGGGCGTAGACATCGGTCATACCAGAGATGTAGTCGATGACAGCCATAAGACGCACTTCCAATTCTGGATCATCAATATGATACTGGCTGGATACCCTGCCAATAAGTTGCTGAGAGTAGTATCGGTCGGGGTGCATCACGGCTTCTACCATCTGCTGCATCAGTGTCTCCATAATCTTATAACCTGACAGTTCTACATCTAACACGGGACGGCTGCGGTAAATCTTCTGTAGAGAGACCTCTGCGCAGCGGTGATAAGCCTCGCGCTGCAGCGGACTGATGTGGTCGATGAGGCTTCCCGAGAAGGTGCCGCTAAGTATCTCTTCCTCGTGTTCTACAAAAGTGTTGACGCATTCGTTCTCTAATTTGCCGATGACACAAGCACGGAGATAGACTATCTGCTCGTTTCTGTCGGTGAGCTGTTCGCTCTCTATGCGTTGCAGAATATGTTGCTGTGTCTGTTCGTCGAAGAAATCGAGCATCAGGCGTGACGCCTGCTCAAAGGAGATAATTTTTAGTTTATGGGCGTCCTCCAAGTCCATAATCTCGTAGCAGATGTCGTCGGCAGCTTCTACCAGATAAACCAAAGGATGACGTACGTAACGCAATGGCTCTCCTGGCTTGGAGATGCAAAAAAGCCCCATTTCATCGGCAATTCTCTGGTAGGTTTCTTGTTCGCTCTGGAAGAATCCGAACTTACCTTTCTTGCTGGCTGCCGACGAGGCATAGGGATATTTTACTATGCTGGCAATGGTGGAGTAGGTCATGACAAAACCACCAGGACGGCGTCCCTTGAACTGGTGAGTCAACAAGCGGAAGGCATTGGCATTACCTTCAAAATGGGTGATGTCGTCCCAAAAGGCTGGTGAAACCTGTTGGCGCAACTCGCGGCCTGGTCCTTCGGTAAAGAATGTCTGGATGGCCTTCTCGCCGCTATGTCCAAAGGGCGGATTGCCGAGGTCGTGGGCCAGACAGGCGGTAGAGACAATCTGACCAATCTCTTCAAATAGTGTGCCGCGCAACTCGGGGCGTCGCTCACTAATGATGCGCTGAGCTACATCGTTGCCCAGCGACATGCCTACACTGGCTACTTCCAGTGAGTGTGTCAGACGGTTGTGTACGAAGACGCTTCCCGGTAAGGGGAATACTTGTGTCTTGTTCTGCAGGCGTCGGAAGGGTGCCGAGAATATGAGACGGTCGTAGTCGCGCTTAAACTCTGAGCGGTCGTCGTGGCGCTCCGTATGGCGCTGTTCTTGACCGAGTCGCTTGTTTGATATAAGTTGTTTCCACTCCATATTGAGTGCAAAGGTAACAATAAATTAAAGATTAGAGATGAAAAATGAGAAATTATTTGTCTGTTTGGAGAGAAATGACTACTTTTGCACATTATTTATAATAGAAACGTTTCTGAGAATGATTAAAATCAAAGTCGTCAACCGTGGGCACCAGCAGTTGCCCGCATATGCTACGTCACAGAGTGCCGGTATGGATCTGCGTGCTAACCTTGATGCCCCCATCACCCTGCACCCCATGGAACGTAGACTGATACCTACTGGTCTCCACATCGCTCTGCCTGAAGGTTATGAGGCACAAGTGCGTCCACGTAGTGGACTGGCACTGAAGCATGGTCTGACGGTACTGAATACTCCTGGTACCATCGATGCCGACTACCGTGGCGAGATTGGTGTTGTGCTGATCAACTTGTCGCAGGAGGACTTTGTCATCAACGATGGTGAGCGCATTGCACAGATGGTTATTGCCCGTCATGAGCAAGGTGACTTTATCGTCGTCGAGGAATTGGACGAGACCGAACGTGGCGAAGGAGGCTATGGACATACTGGCGTAAAATGAGAAAGTGGTTTTACATAACAAGTTTGTTGTGTGTCATGGCTGTCAGTGCTGTGGCACAGGATGCTGACACCCGTCGCCGCTATGATGCATTCTTTCTGGATGCTATCTGTCAGCGACAAAAGGGGAACAACGATGCCGCCTTTGATTTGTTGCGCCACTGCATTGATATTGACTCGACTCGCTCTGAGGCCTACTACTATTTGGCTCAGTACTATGCTGCACTGAAACAGAAGGATACGGCACTTCGCTATTCACAGAAAGCTGCCGAGTTGGAACCGGACAACGTGGACTGTCTGGAGACACTGGCCAATGCCTACTTGACTCAACGGAAATATCCTGAAGCCATCCCTGTTCTGGAACGACTCTATGAAAAAAGTCGCGATCGTGACGATGTCCTTGGACTGCTGATACAGCTCTATGAACAGCAGGGCGACTATGACAATGCCATTCGCACATTGACACGTCTTGAGACTGTCGAGGGTAAGAGTGAACGACTGTCGTATGCCAAGAGTAACCTCTATTCACAGAAAGGCGATAAGAAGGCTGCTATTGCTGAGATGAAGACGCTGGCCGACCAGTATCCTAACGACAACAACTACCGCTGTCTCTATGCTAACACACTGTATATTAACGGACAGAAGAAGAAAGCCGTTGCCATCTACGACAAGGTGCTGAAGGAGGAACCTGCGAACCGTAATGCGCAGATGGCGCTGTTGGCTTATTATAACGACCAGAAAGACACGGTCAATGTCAATATGATGATTGAGCGCGTACTCTTCAATAAGAATGCATCGACGGATGACCGCGTGGCACTGATGCGACAGGTTATTGGCGAGAGTGAGCAGAGCGGGGGCGACTCCACACGTGTGTTGAGGTTGTTCCATCGACTACTTGATATGCCCGAGGCGGACAGCGAACTTGCTATCTTCTGTGCATCCTATATGAATATGAAGAAGATGCCCAACGACAGCATCCGTCTGGTGCTGGAGAAGGCGCTGGCTATGTCGCCCGACCAGGCTTCTGTACGCCTGCAACTGGTTATGTACGCTTGGGAAGCAGAAAACCATGAGCGCGTCATCGAACTGTGCCGTGCTGCTCGACAGTATAATCCCGACGAGATGGCCTTCTATTACTATCAAGGCATTGCCTACTATCAGGAAGGACAGCTTGACGAAGCCCTTAACGCCTTTCAGAATGGTATTGGCGTCATCAACAGCGATAGCAATCCAGCCATTGTCAGCGACTTCTATGCCGTGTTGGGTGATATCATGCACCAAAAAGGTATGGAGAATGAATCCTTTGCTGCCTATGACTCTTGTCTGGTGTGGAAGGATGACAATATTGGCTGTTTGAACAACTATGCCTACCACCTTAGTGTGAAGGGCATCCGTCTGGACGAGGCAGAGCGCATGTCGTTCCGTACCGTCAAGGCTGAGCCGAAGAATGCCACCTACCTGGATACCTATGCGTGGGTTCTCTTCAAGCAGAAGCGCTACGACGAGGCGCAAAAATATATTGACCAGACGTTGGAGAATGACAGTGTCCCATCGGCAGAAGTTCTGGAACATGCTGGCGACATCTACTACCACGTAGGGGAGAAAGAGCGGGCTGTCGAGTTCTGGCAGAAAGCTCTTGATACTGCTTTTGAGGAGAAATCGAAGGAGCAAGATGGGCGCCAGCAGGTATTAACAAGAAAGATAAAACTAAAAAAATACGTCAAAGAATGAAAACACTACGTTTTTGGAAGATAACCGCACTTTTCACAGCTATAGCACTGGTAGTAGCCTGCGGTAGCAGCAAGGACTTGGGACGCAAGGCAGAATCGGTTCAGGCGCAGGACGAAGCAAGAGCCAAGCTAGCTACTGTGCCTGATACGTTGGAAAAGGAAGCCTTTCTTCAGAAGGTTGCCGACAATGCGCAGTCCATCCGCTTCATCACGTCGAAGCTGAAGTTTACCTTGGAAGTAGGCAATCGTCAGATGACGCTTACAGGAAGCTTAAAAATGAAGCGCGACGATGTCATCCGCTTGCAGCTGATGGCTTTTGGCTTTGTGGAGGCAGGACGTCTGGAGTTCACGCAGGACTACGTGCTCATCGTAGACCGCATCAACAAACAGTACCTGAAGGTGCCCTATGCCCAGCTGGAGTTCTTCCGCCACAGTGGTGTTGACTTCTTTATGCTTCAGTCGCTCTTCTGGAACGAACTCTTCCAGCCAGGCAAGGCTCGCCTGACTGAGCGCAACTTGAAACGCTTTACAACTGATGTCGGCGTCAACAACAACATTGTCGTCTCTTACGAGAACTCCGAACTATCCTACCGTTGGCTGACAGACAGAGAATCGGCACGCATCAATATGGCTAACGTCCTTTATGCCAACTATCTGCGCGGCAACTATCAGCTCACCTGGGACTATGATGAGTTTAAGTCGAGCAACCGCAAGATGTTCCCTATGAAGCACAAGGTGTCCTTGGCAACTCCTGAAAAGGAAATTAAACTGGAAATGAATCTCAATCACCTGGGCAATGACGAAGACTGGGAGCCACGCACCGTGCTCTCTGGAAAATATCGTCAAATGCCTATCGACGATATTCTGCGTCGCTTTATGTCACTCTAAACAGCAACGATGAGGCGAATAGCTATTATTCTTTTACTCCTATGGGGGTTTACCCTTGCACCTCAGGCGCAACGTCGCAAGTCTGCGCCCAAGAAAACTGTAGTCACTAAACAAAAGACGAGGAGATCAACAAAAAGCAGCAAGTCTTCTGCCAAGCAGCCTACCACCGTACAGGCTTTGGAAAAGCAGCGCAAACAGATACAGAAGCAGATTAGGGAGCAAGAACGTCGTTTGGCTTCGTCGCAACGAGATGTCAAGAAACGTCTGCAGACCTTGATGATGCTGAACTCCGAAATTGCAGGAAAGCGTCGCACCATTGACACGATTCGTCACGATATCAGCAATCTGGATCAGGAGATTGAAGAGTTGAATATCCAACTCGATGAACTGCAGAAGATGCTTGCCGACTGCAAGCAGCGTTATGTTAAATCCATGCGCTATATGCACCGCAACCGTTCTGCCCAAAGTCAGATGATGTTCATCTTTAGTGCTGACAACTTTGCGCAGATGTTCCGCCGTATGCGCTTTATGCGCGAATATGCCGCTTACCAGCATGTTCAGGGCGATGAGGTGAAGGCACAGCAGGAGGAGGTCAACCAGAAGTTCCAGGAACTCAGTGTCGCAAAGGATCATAAAGCACAGCTGTTGGCTAAAGGTGAGCGTGAGCGTGTGGCTCTGGAGGGTAAGCAGACTGAGCAGCAGAATGTGGTTAACACGCTGAAGAAGGAGCAGAAGACCATCCAGAAAATCATTGCCCAGCAGAAGAAGAAAGATGCTGCTCTTAATGCACAGATTGACCGTTTGATAGCTGAGGAGGTTGCCCGTCAGAAAGCCCGTGCCGAGGCTGAAGCTCGTCGTCGTGCTGAGGCTGCAGCCCGTGAACGTGAACTCGCTGAGGCTAAGGCCCGTGAGGAGAAGGCTCGCGCTGAGGCAATGGCTGCCAAGGATAAGAAAGCCCGCGAGGAGGCTGAGCGACGTGTTCGTGATGCTGAGGAGAGGCGTATTGCTGCCCAGCGTAAGGCTGAGAGTATGCCTATGACAGCACCTTCAGAGGATGTCCGCATCAGTGGCAACTTTGAGAGCAACCGCGGACGTTTGCCTATGCCTATCACTGGTTCCTACCGCATTGTCAGCCATTTCGGACAGTATAACGTTGAGGGTCTCCACAACGTGACACTCGATAATAAGGGTATTAATATCAAAGGCGAACAAGGTGCTCAGGCTCGTAGCATTTTCGATGGCGAAGTCAGTGGAGTCTTCAGTTTCGGTGGTACGATGGTTGTCATGGTGCGCCACGGCAGTTACATTTCTGTATACTGTAACTTGGCCAGTGTCAACGTGCACCGTGGGCAGCGTGTCAGCACTCGCCAGTCATTAGGTCGTGTAGGTACCGACAATATTCTGCAGTTCCAGTTGCGTAAGGAAACCAGTAAACTTAATCCGGAGCACTGGCTGGGACGGTAGTTGGTGCTATTGGCAGTCAGCTATTAGCTGAACATACGTTTCTATGGCATTCGCAATCTCGCTAATACCGATGTACTCATCGGCACTATGGCTACGTGCACTGTCGCCAGGTCCCAGTTTAAACGAAGGGAACGGCATCAGCGCCTGGTCACTAAGCGTTGGAGAGCCAAAAGGCTGCATACCCATCGCCTTGCAACGCTGTATCAGCGGATGCTCTTCGTCGATATGCGAGGAGCGCAGACGGAAGGAACGGGCAGTGAGTTCGCACTTCTTCATGTGTTTCTTTAGGAAGGCGAAGAGGTACTCATTCTCGTAATGTTCATTGGGTCGCACGTCGATGACAAAGCGGCACTCGTCAGGTACCACATTATGTTGGGTACCACTATTCACCACCGTCACCGTCATCTTGGTAGCCCCCAGCAGTGCACTCTCCTTGGTAAAACGGTAGTCGCGCAACCACACTAAATCGTCCAGCGCCTCATAGATGGCATTGACACCCTCATTACGGGCGGCATGGCCACTCTTGCCATGGGCCACACCATCGATGACCATCAATCCACGTTCAGCAATGGCCGGCTGCATACCTGTAGGTTCGCCGACGATAGCCACGTCAATCTTTGGCAGCTGAGGCAATGCCAAAGAGAAACCGTTGGCACCGCTGACCTCTTCCTCGCACGACGCCAGATACACCAGATTGTACTTCGTGGCTCTCCCACGAAGACAGCGGTATGCCTGCAGCAGACTGACCAATCCGCCACCACAGTCGTTACTGCCTAATCCGTAGAGGCGGTCGCCCTCGATGGTCGGCGTAAACGGGTCGCGCGTCCAGGTGCTGACAGGTTTTACCGTATCAATATGTGCACAAAGCAGGATGGTAGGTTTCTCGGTGTTCAGTTGTTCGCATACCAGCAGATTGCTGCCGATACGCTGACACGGCAGTCCGCATTTGCCGATGAAATCGGCCAAAATGTCTGCTGCCGCCGTCTCGTCGCGACTGATGGACGGCGTACTAATGAGTTGCTTTAACAACTCAACGGCCTCTTGTGTATATGCTTGAATATCCATAATCGACGCAAAGATACGAAATTATTATGAATTATAGCTGTTCTTGCATAAAATTCTCTAGAGAATTTTGTCCTTATTAGCTGTATACGCGATAAATTCTCTAGAGAATTTTTGGTAAATACATCTAAAAGATATTCCTAAAGATGTCACTCACTGTCCCTATGGCATGTCCCTATGGCATCTATTTGTGTAAAATTAAAAAATAATTTTGAATTATGGATTATGTATTATGAATTATTTTGTACCTTTGCACCTAATTAATAAATAAGAGAGTTATGCAAGCAAATTGTCACATGTCTGTGCTGGTGCACGAGCAAGCAAAGAAGTATGGCGATCGCGAGATGCTGATCTATCAGGATTTCGGTGGTAAGGAATGGAAATCGCTCAGTTGGAATCAGGTGTCGACAACCGTTAAGCAGGTTAGCAACGCCTTGTTGAACCTGGGTGTTAAGGTGCAGGAGAACATCGGTATCTTCTCACAGAATTCGGCGCAATATGTCGAGTGTGACTTTGGTGCCTGGGGCATCCGCGCTGTTACGATACCCTTTTACGCCACCAGCTCTGAACAGCAGATACAGTTTATGGTCAACGACGCCAAGATACGTTTTCTGTTTGTTGGTGAACAAGACCAGTACGACAAGGCACGCCGCGTCTTCTCGCTGTGCCCCACGCTGGAGCGCATCATCGTTTTTGACCCGTTGGTGCATATCTCTTCTCACGACCCCAATGCCATCTATTTTGCTGATTTCCTGAAACTGGGCGAAAATCTGCCCCGCCAGACGGAGGTCGAGAAATTGCAAGACCAGGCAAATGATGATGATATCGCTAATATCCTGTACACCAGTGGTACTACGGGCGATTCCAAGGGTGTTATCTTGACGTATGGACAGTTTCATGCAGCTATAATTGCCAATGGCAAGTGTGTACCTGTCACCGAGAAAGACCGCATCATGAACTTCCTACCTTATACGCACATCTTCGAGCGTGGCTGGGCTATACTCTGCCTCTATATGGGTGCTACGATGATTGTGAATACCCATCCACAGGAGGTGCAGCAGTCCATGCGCGAGACGCATCCCACCTGTATGTCGGCTGTGCCACGTTTCTGGGAGAAGGTCTATATGGGCGTTATGGATAAGATTGACAATGCCAGCGCCATGCAGCGTCGCCTTTTCAAGCATGCGCTCTCTGTAGGGCGCCGTCACAATATCGAGTATCTCAGCAAGGGTAAGAAACCGCCTATCACGCTGCACCTGGAGTATGAGATGCTGAACCGCACCGTCTTCTCGCTGGTACGCAAAGAGTTAGGTCTGGAGAATGCACACTTCTTCCCTACAGCAGGTGCTGCCGTGTCTGCCTATGTTGAAGAGTTTGTCCATTCCATAGGACTGAATATGATTGTCGGCTATGGTCTGACAGAGTCGCTGGCCACAGTATCGTGTGACCATCTGGGTGAGCCATACACTGTTGGCTCCGTAGGTCAGCTCATTGAAGGTATTGATGTCAAAATCAGCGACGAGGGCGAGATACTGCTCAAGGGTCCGACGATAACCAAGGGCTATTACAACCGTGAAGACCTCACCAGACAGTCGTTCACTGCTGACGGCTACTTCCGTACCGGCGATGCGGGCTACCTGAAAGATGGCGAGTTGTTCTTGAAAGAACGCATCAAGGACCTCTTCAAGACAAGTAACGGCAAATATATTGCTCCGCAGATGATTGAGTCGAAACTGCTCGTCGACAAATATATCGACCAGATATGCATCATTGCTGACCAGCGCAAGTTCGTGTCTGCTCTCATCGTGCCTGTCTACCCGCTGCTCGAAGAGTATGCCCGTGAACATGGTATAGTTTTCGAGAGTCGCGAACAGCTCTGTTCCGATCAGCGCATCATTAAGATGATGCACGAGCGCATTGATACGCTCCAACAGCAGTTGGCTCACTATGAGCAGGTCAAGCGCTTCACGCTGCTGCCTCATCATCTCAGCATGGAAAAGGGTGAACTTACCAACACCTTGAAAATCAAACGCCGCGTGCTCAACGAAAACTATAAGGAACAGATTGACGCTATGTACGCCGAGTAGTTCCCCGTAAGATAATATGATAACACAAGATCAGTTAAAGGATGTACTTGATCGTGCCGAGGCACTCTACAAGTACCTGAAGATAGACGAGAAGAAGATGGAGTACGAAGAGGAAGAACTTCGTACCCAGGCACCTGATTTTTGGGAAGACCAGAAACGTGCCGAGGAACAGATGAAGAAAGTCAAGGGCATCAAGAAATGGATTGACGGCTATCAGGAAGTACGCACTGCTGCTGATGAGTTGCAGTTGGCTTTTGACTTTTATAAAGAAGATATGGTCACTGAGCAGGAGGTGGACGACAACTATGCAAAAGCCATTGACTCCATTGAGAAACTGGAACTGAAAAACATGCTGCGCCAAGAGGAAGACCCCATGGAATGCGTGTTGAAGATCAACTCTGGTGCTGGTGGTACTGAGGCGCAAGACTGGGCACAGATGCTGATGCGTATGTACCAGCGCTGGGCTGAGGCTCACGGCTATAAGGTCAGCATTGCCAACTTGCAGGATGGCGATGAGGCAGGCATCAAAACTGTTACGATGCAGATAGAAGGTGGCGACTATGCCTATGGCTATCTGAAGTCAGAGAATGGTGTCCACCGTCTGGTGCGTGTCAGTCCCTACAATGCCCAGGGCAAGCGTATGACGAGCTTCGCCTCTGTCTTTGTCACACCGTTGGTCGATGACACCATCGAGGTCTACGTAGATCCCGCCAAACTGTCGTGGGACACCTTCCGTAGCTCGGGTGCCGGTGGACAGAACGTTAACAAGGTGGAGTCGGGCGTCCGCCTACGCTACTGGTATACAGACCCCGATACGGGCGAGGAGGAAGAAATCCTCATCGAGAATACGGAGACACGCGACCAACCTAAGAATAAGGAGCGCGCCATGGCTCTGCTGCGCTCACAACTCTACGACCGTGCCATGCAGAAACGCCTGGAGGCACAAGCCAAGATAGAGGCTGGCAAGAAGAAGATAGAGTGGGGCTCTCAGATACGCTCCTATGTCTTCGATGACCGTCGCGTCAAAGACCATCGCACCAACTACCAGACTAGTGATGTCGATGGTGTGATGAATGGTAAAATCGATGATTTCATCAAGGCATACCTTATGGAGTTCTCATCCTCTCATGAAGAATAGTCATAAACATTAATAATTAAAACCATAAAATTATGAGCAAGAAAAACAACGCCAAGAAGGAAGCTTGGCAGAAGAAACAAGAAGAGAAAGGAAAGAAGATTGTCGGATGGATTTTTGGCGGACTCATCCTCCTTGCCGTCATCTATCTTGTGTGGACCTTCTCAATGATGGCGTAAATATGGCGCTGGAGATTGAGCGTAAGTTTCTCGTGCTTGACGACTCGTTCAAGCACGAGGCTTTTTCTCATAGCCACATCTGCCAAGGCTATATCTGCAGTGAGCGTGGTCGTACCGTCCGCATCCGTATTAGAGATTCGCGCGCGTACATTACGATTAAAGGTCCCTCACTCGATGGCGGCCTTTCTCGCTACGAGTTCGAGCAGGAGATTCCTCTTGCTGATGCCGAGAAGCTGATGACGCTCTGCGAACCTGGCATTATTGATAAGATCCGCTGGCTCGTCAAGAGTGGTGAACATACCTTTGAGGTCGATGAATTCTTTGGCGACAATGCCGGCCTCATCATGGCAGAGGTAGAACTATCTTCGGCTGACGAACAGCCTGTGATTCCGCATTTCATTGGGAAAGAGGTTACTGGCGACCGCCGCTATTACAACTCGCAGCTGCGTCTCAATCCCTATCGTCTGTGGAAAGACACTGAGTGACTACATGGCGGTTATTTGCGCATTGAGCCAGGATAGTTTTTCTTCGTATGCTTTTACCATTCGGTCGATAGCTGCATCAAAAGACATTTTCTCGTCGCCATTCACAGATGATGATATAGGCCATAATCCTATATTAATCTCATTGGAAACCTTTGTTTGAGCAGCCATGGTCCGAATATATATACCAATGGCATCAAATCGTGGTTTAAGTGTAGCCCATCTGTCTTTCACAATCGTAACAAAAGCAGGGTCAGAGAATAATCGTCCGTAATAGATAGCACTCTTAGCTGAATAATCTGTTCCTGGGGTATATGTTTCCCAATCGAAATCCCATACAGGTCCTGCTTTCAATATGCCACCTCTGTCTTTATGCATATAACAACTCTTGGGGTGATTTGGTTCTTTATTCTTGGCGAGTTCATGTACAAACCACCAATCAGCAAAAGTATTCAGATCCATGAGTGACGCATATTCTCTGGACGAAAGCCATGTGCCCGAATATAGTCTTGACTCCAAGCCGTTAATATAATCCTGAAAATATGCCAATTGCTCTGGCTGCAATATGTCTTCATCAGGCTCCTTAAACATATAGGGCAGCTTCCTTGTCGCAGATTTAAACTTGTTTACCTCGTCGAAATAGATATCCAGTTCCATCAGATAGCCACCTGTCAATGCGTCACCGGAAACATCAGTTGTTTCCATTTTTGCTATGTTTAGGCGATTGGCATCTATTTTAATTTGTTCACACAAATAATAGTTGCCGATATGCTTGCCATTTAGCACTACTTCAACAAATTTCCCTCGTGGAGTCCATTCCATACAAGTCTGTTTGGCAATTTGGAAGCTTACGTCATTTCTCAGCAATGTGCGATCTATCCAATTTGCCAACAATACCCAACGCTTATGGGCGGGCATGCCCAGAATTTCCGAGTCGTCTTTCAATTTCAATGCATACGGTTTTTTAGGATAAGTCCAAGTCGAATTGCCGCGTCCTCTAATCTGTAGCTTGTTGTTTGAATAGTCCTCACTTCCATCGGTATTGATTATCTTGATGCTACTATTCTTTGTCCAGTCCTCTTTGCTGGTAATAGCCACAGCGCTTGGCGTATCTATATATACTACCGGCAGTCCTGAAATGTTCAGATTAACTGTATATACTTTCTTTTCACCATTCTCAGAGACAACGGTGTAGTTTACGGGATTACTGAAGTCGTTTGCGGTGATACTGCTTGTTTGCTCTTTGTCGCCGACATAAACTTTTTTACCATTAGATTTAAAACAAGCCACAAGGTTCGTCTTGTTGAGAATGAATGGCGTGTTAATGGTGATAGTGTTGCCATCAATCGTTGCCTCAACATTCTCTAAAACCTCAGTACTTCCATTGTCCGATTTCAGAAATCTAAATTCGGTAAGCAGATTGCTGGAATATTTTATTTGCACGGCAGATGATGATATCTGCATCTTTTCGCCATTGGCATTTGTTATGGTCAGTACCAAAGCCATCTGTTCATCATAAGACTTGCTCAATTTCTGATCAGTAATATAGGCACGATATTGGCCGGCCTTCATGCTGCCGGCGTCATCGTAAACCTGTTCTACTTTTGTCAGTTTATAATTCGTCGGCTGTGTCACATAGCTGTTAGAGCTACGAGTTATACCAACACAGTCTAATTCTATCTCACAGCAAGGTGATGTAACATCATAGTTAAAGGTGGCAATAGACGGATTTACTCTGAATTCGAATGTTGCAGTACTTCCATCTCCGATGAGTATTCTATTAGTCAGAATTGCCACACTTGTAGGGACATGATGTACCTTGTTAAAGGTGAACGTCGTTCCGTCTTGCATGGTTAGAGTTACAATGTGTGTTATGTTGTCCTCGGCTATGCTCATGATCAGATGTGAAGGATCGCTATTGTATGGCGTGACAATAGTCTGTATCACTGTGGTTGGGTCAGAGGCTTTGTAAAGCTCAAAGAAATAGAAACCTTTTTCGTCTGTTTTGACTCTTATTGACACACCTTCTTCGCCCGCGTCGCCCTTTTCTCCTTGAGCTTTTATGTATCCGCCGCTATTATCCATCATTCTGGTAAAATGCGCACCTTCATCGTATGATATGCACCAATACCCATCTTGGTCAACGAATAAATACGGTGTCTTGCCATGAGCGCCATTATATAGAGTAATGGAGGTGTCATCCGAAAAGGAAATATGCCATCCATCAGCTCCTTCCCCAGCGGCAGTTACCAGAGAGACGCTCTTAATCACCTTGCCGTCGGCATATGCTTTTTGTAGGGCGTCCGTAGCAGACTGTAAATCAGTGATCTTGGTTTCTAACTTGTCAAGACGGTTGTTAATGTCATCGAGACTATTGCAACAGACGAGAAAAAGACAACACAGGAAAAACATTGACGAGAGATTTTTGTTATTCCTTCCGTGATACTTGTTTTGTACGTTTTCTGTTCTTGACATAAGCCCCTTGTATAAATAATATGCTGTTTGATGTATCTGCCTGCAAAGATACATGATTATCAGCAATTCTGCAAATATTCGGTGTACACTTTACGTGTTATGCAGAAAAATTTTCTCTAGTTTTCGTTATGTTATTCGTGTCTTTGACTTCATCGAAAGTTCTTTGACCCGAAGGCGCAGCGTGTAGCTCCGCAATATCCCGTTCGGAAAATTGCAAATAAATTTGGTTTTTCACTCGGTTTGCACTAACTTTGCATGCGTGAAAAAGAAAATGCTATTGGCTGTAGGCTGTTGGCTGTTGTCGCTGAGCTTGATGGCACAGGACAAGAAACGGCAGGAGGTGGACATGGACAGTCCGACCTTCGTACCTACCGTGAAGGTTGGGAAGGTGCTGGAAGACGGCGACAGCATACAGTATATGGAAATGAACAACGTCTACGTCTTCCCTCCCGTGACGTTCAGCAGCAAGAAACAGCAGGGTGCCTACATGCGACTGGTGAAGAATGTGAAGACGGTGCTGCCCATCGCCAAGGAGGCGCGGATGATCATGATGGAGACGGCGGCATTTCTGGAGACACTGCCTACCAAGCAGGCCCGCGAGGAACACATGAAGAGGGTGGAGAAGAGCGTCATGCAGGAGTATAAGCCTCGCATGAAGAAGCTGACATACTCGCAGGGCAAGCTGCTCATCAAACTGATATATCGCGAGAGCAACTCGTCGGGCTATGAATTGGTACAGGCCTTCCTGGGGCCTGTGAAGGCGGGGTTCTACCAGGCCTTCGCGTGGGCCTTCGGAGCGTCGCTGAAAAAGACGTACGACCCGGAGGGTGTGGACCGCCTGACGGAACGTGTGGTACTGATGGTGGAGGCGGGACAACTGTAGGTTTAGAAACCACGAATTAAACGGATTAATAATATATGACCACAGATTGCACAGATTAAACAGATTATAACCGCAGTGTTGGATTTATTCTGATTTCATTGATTGAAGTGCGCAGCTAAAAATTAGTGAAATTCGTGAAATTCGTGGTTGAGAGAATCCCTGTAGTGCGCAGCCAAAAAATCTGTGAAATCTGTGGTTGATAAAATAAACATTGTAATAGATGAAGAAAATATTGTTGGGAATGGTGATGGGCATGCTGATAGTAGCGTGCGGCACGACGAAGAAGAGTCAGGGTGAGGAACAGAAGGCGGTGAGCGTCGCATTCTGTGCCGACTCGGCGTATGCTTTCTGTGCTGCACAGTGCCAGTATGGACCACGCACGATGAACAGTGTGGCGCACGAGGAGTGCGGTCAGTGGATAGCTGAGAAGTTCCGCCAGTATGGCTGTGACGTGGAGTTGCAGCGGGCAGACCTGAAAGGCTATGACGGTACTATCCTGAAGAGTACGAACATCATTGCCAAAAGCCAGAAGCTAACAGCCAAAAGCCAACTGCCACGAATCCTGATATGTGCGCACTGGGACAGCAGACCATGGGCAGACAACGACCCCGATTCTGCCAACTGGCACAAACCCGTGATGGCAGCGAACGATGGTGCCTCAGGGGTTGCCGTGATGCTGGAGATAGCACGTCTCTTGCAGCAGAACGACTCCGCCAGCGTGGCTGTTGACTTCGTATGCTTCGATGCCGAAGACTGGGGTACACCGCAGTGGGAGAACGACAGCGATGGCGACTCATGGGCGCTTGGCGCGCAGTACTGGGCTGCAAACTGTCCCAAGCAGATAGCCAACAGCTATCAATACGGCATTCTGCTGGACATGGTGGGCGGACAGAGTGCCCGCTTCTATCAGGAGTATTTCTCGATGAAGTATGCCCGCAACATCGTGGAGAAGGTGTGGCAGGCCGCCAGTGCGGCAGGCTACGGCAGCTACTTCCCCGCAAAGGATGGCGGAGGCGTGACGGACGATCACCTGCCCGTCAACGAGAAGGCCGGCATACCGTGTATCGACATCATTAACCACTATCCGGACTGCGAGCAGAGCAACTTCGGCCCCACCTGGCACACCATTAACGACGACATGCAGCATATTGACAAGAATACGCTGCAGGCCGTCGGACAGACGTTGATACAATTACTGTTCAGCTGATGTGCGGTGCTGTTGCACCTGTCGCATGACGCGCAGGAAGTTGCCACCCCAGAGTTTCTGAATGTCAGCTTCCGAGAAACCCCTTTTGAGTAATTCGCGGGTGTAGTTCAGCAATTCTGCCGAACTCGCCAAGCCACGGATGCCGCCATCGCCGTCGAAGTCGGTACCCAGTCCTACATGGTCGATGCCCATGATGTCGATGGCATGCTCCAAGTGGCGCATGGCATCGTCGAGTGTGGCTTCGCCATCCTTCACTAGGAAACCATGGTATAGCGTGACCTGCATGACGCCACCCTGCTGGGCAAGAGCCCGCATTTGGTCGTCGGTGAGGTTGCGCGGATGGTCGCAGAGTGCGCGGCAACTGCTATGGCTGCACACGATGGGTGTGCTGCTGAGCGACAAGGCGTCGTAGAAGCTCTCCTCGCCAGCATGGCTGAGGTCTACCATGATGCCTAGGCGGTTCATCTCGCTGATTACTTCGCGGCCAAAGGCGCTGACGCCATGGTGGCGGTGCTCGCCACGTGCGGAGTCACAGATGTCGTTGTCGCCATTGTGGCACAGCGTCATATAGACGATGCCACGCTGGGCAAAGTGGCGCAGGTTGTCGATGCTGCCCTCGATGGCATGGCCGTTCTCGATACCGAGCATGATGCTCTTCTTGCTTTGGTGCTTGTGCAGCCACAAATCGTCGGGGGTGCGGGCAATGGCCACATGTTCGCTATGCTGGGCCACAATGGATTCTATCTTGTCGAAGATTTCGTCAGTGTATTGCTTAGGATGCTCGTCAAGTGGCATGGTCTGTGGCAGGTACGCCACCATGATGGTAGCGTCCTGATGACCCTCGTTCATCTTGTGAAGGTCGACGAGGAGCTTTGGGTCGCGACTGCCGAAATCGACATGCTGGGGGAAGAACATGGGTGTGTCGCAGTGCGTGTCGAGCGTCAGCACACGACGATGGACGTCGCAGGTGCGGCGGTACTGCTTGGCCTCGCCAATAAACCACTGGAAGATGGGCAGACCATCGTCCAGGCACTCGGGGTGCCACTGTACACCCAGGATGGACTTGTACTCCGTGCTCTCCATGGCCTCTATGATGCCGTCGTCAGAACGCGCTATGACACGGAAGCGAGGACCTGGGTTGTCGACAGCCTGGTGGTGGAAGGAGTTGACGAGGATCCTCCCCCTATCCCCCTCCTGAAGGAGGGGGGCAACAGAAGCCGAGATATGTTCAGAAACCTTATATATATTATAGAGGAGAGAGTCCTTTTCAATGGTGACGTAGTGGGTGGCGACGTTGCGAGGTTCCTCCTGTGAGTGGTTGTGACCCTGTATGTCGCTGATGTCCTGACGGACGTGTCCACCAAGCGCCATGGCCAGCGTCTGGATGCCACGACAGATACCGAGGATGGGCAGCTGGCGGTTGTAGGCCAGCTGGGTGATGAATAGTTCGGGGAGGTCGCGCTCGGCATTGATGGTGCCCAGCTGCGGCCAAGGTTCTTCGCCAGCATAGTGCGGGTCGTAGTCTGCACCTCCGCTGAGGATGATTCCGTCGAGGTGTTCCAAGGTGTTGATGATGACATCCGTATCGCTCAGCGGCGGAATGATAACGGGTGTGCCGCCAGCACGCATGACGGACTTATAGTAGCCTTCTGCCAGTTTGCAGGTCAGTTCGCCATAATTGCCCGTAATGCCAATGACGGGCTTGTGGGGAGCTTCAGGAAATGAGGCATAGGCTGTCGCAGCAAGTTGCGACTGCCAGTCGAAAGAATTCTTAGCCATTATTTTTAATCTTCGAAATGTACGGGTATTTCGCGCTTGATGCTCTGCTCCAATGAAATGAGCGTCTCGGTAGCCACTACACCAGGGATGTCCTGCAGGCGTCCGTTAAGAAGGTGCATCAACTGCTCATTGTCGCGGGCATAGAGCTTGACCATCATCGTGTAGGGACCTGTGGTGAAGTGACATTCTACGACTTCAGGGATATGGCGCAAGCACTCTACTACATCTTTATACATAGAGCCACGCTCCAAGGTGATGCCCACGTAGGTACACGTGGAATAGCCCAGACTCTTGGGATTAACGTCGAAACCACTGCCCATTATAACCCCATTCTCAATGAGGTGTTGCACACGCTGGTGGATAGCGGCACGCGATACATTGCACTCTGTCGCTACGTCCTTGAAAGGAATGCGCGCATTCTGTGACAGAATGCTCAGAATTTTTTTGTCGAGATTGTCAATCTTGTCCATAGTATTGTAAAAGTTGATGTCTTTTGTTTACAAAGAGTAAGCAAAAGTACATAAAATTATTGAAACATGCAACAATTTGCAAGGAAAAAGTGCAGAAATGCGTGCTTTTTGTTGACAAAAGGCTATTTATCGCTTGCGAATAAGTGTCAAACCATCGCGCAAGGGCAGGATGACTTGTTCTACGCGGGAGTCGTTGACGAGTAAGTCGTTAAAGGTTTCTATACCTTTGGTCTGTGGGTCGCGGTCGTAGTTGTGGTCAACGACATGACCATCCCATAACGTGTTGTCTGCCAGGATGAAACCTCCTGAGCGCAGAATGGAGAGCACCATTTCGTAGGTCTCTTTATAGGTGCGCTTATCGCCGTCGATAAAAGCCATGTCGAAGGTGATGCCCAGGCGAGGTGCCTCGGTGATAGCATCGCCAATGATGAACGACACCTTATCGGCAACGGGCGACCCCTCAATCCACGGCCGTGTGAAGTCCTCCTGTTCATCATTGATCTCAAAGGTGTAGAGGTGTCCGTCAGCCTCCAGTCCTTCGGCCATGCAGAGGGCAGAGTAGCCGCTGAAGGTGCCTACCTCGAGGATATTCTTGGGACGAATCATCTGTACCAGCATCTTCAGCAGGCGGCCTTGCAGATGGCCTGACGCCATGCGACCGTGCAACATGTGGATGTTGGTGGCACGCCAGAGCCGATACAAGTATTCGGGTTCTGGCTCAATATGCTTCAGTATGTAATCGTCGATGTTCACTGCTAACTACCAATAGCTAACTGCCAACTGCTAACAGCCAAACGCCTCCATCGCTAGGCGGTAGCTGTCAAGTCCGAAGCCGCAGATAACGCCCTTGCAAGCAGCAGATATCATGGAATGGTGGCGGAACTCCTCGCGCTGGTGGACATTAGAGATGTGTACCTCGATGACGGGCGCCTTTAGTGAGCGGATGCAGTCGTGCAGTGCTACGGAGGTATGGGTGTAGGCACCAGCGTTGAGCACAATGCCGTCATAGGAGAACCCCACCTCCTGCATCTTGTTGATGAGTTCCCCCTCGACATTGCTCTGAAAGTACTCGATGTCGACGGTAGGGTATTGCTGCTTCAGCTGAGGCAGGTACTGCTCAAAAGATGAAGAACCGTAGATGCCTGGTTCACGGACACCTAACAGGTTGAGGTTTGGACCATTGATGATTAAAATTTTCATATTCCAAAAATTATTCGTATCTTTGCCGCAGCAAAGGTACGAATAAGTGAATAAAAAGCCAAATTTATTTGAGTTTTTTTGAACGAGAGATCGCAACGCCACACTTTGTACCTTAGGTCAAAGAACTTTCGATGAAAGCAAAGGTACGAAAAAGAATGGAAACAAGCAAGAAAACAGCGACAAATATCGTTCGCGCCTACCAGCGCTACCTCAAACTGCAGCGTGGGTACTCACCGAATACGTTGGATGCCTATATACGTGACTTGCAGAAACTTATGGACTATCTGGAGGGTGAGGATAAGCATCTGTTGGATGTTCAGCTGCCGGACCTGCAGCACTTTGCCGCAGGACTGCACGACATAGGCATTCATCCGCGCTCACAGTGTCGTATACTCAGTGGGGTACGCTCGTTCTATCGTTTTCTGCAGTTGGACGGCTACCGTGACGATGACCCCACAGAACTGCTGGAGTCGCCCGTGCTGGGTCATCATTTGCCGGAAGTGCTGACACCCGATGAGGTTGATGCCCTGGAGGCCAGCATTGACCTGACGAAGTGGGAGGGCCATCGTAATAGAGCTATTATCGAGGTGCTATTCTCTTGTGGCCTGCGTGTCTCGGAACTGGTCAACCTGAAACTCACCAATCTGTATAAGGAGGAGCAGTATGTGCGTGTGATGGGTAAGGGTAGTAAGGAACGCTTAGTGCCCATCTCGCCCAAGGCACTGAAGGAGTTGGAGTGGTGGTTTGACGACCGTTGTCACATGACCATTAAACCAGGTGAGGAGGACTATGTGTTTCTGAACCGTCGTGGTGCTCATCTCACGCGTGTTATGATACTTATTATGATTAAGCAACAGGCAACATTGGCGGGTATTACCAAAACGATCTCGCCACATACGCTGCGCCACTCATTTGCTACAGCACTGTTGGAGGGTGGGGCAGACCTGCGTGCCATTCAGGTGATGCTGGGACATGAGAATATCGGCACGACGGAGATCTATACACACATCGATATGTCGACGCTGCGGCGCCAGATATTAGAACATCACCCTCGCAATATGCGACAGAGCTTCCAACAGTAGGCTACGTGGACAGGCGATATTAATGCGTAGATAGCCTTCTCCGCTTTGTGGTCCGTACATGGTACCCGGATTCACCCATGCCTTTGCTTTCTCCAGGATGTCTTTACTGTAGGTGGCGATATCGTTGCAGTTCTTTATCTTTACCCATACTAAGTAGGTGCCTTCTAAGGGCATTACTGTCCAGCTGGGAATATGCTGTGTTACGAAATCGCACAGTGCCGTGTAGTTGCCCCAAAGGTACTGGTTCAGTTCGTCAACCCATGCTTCGCTGTCGTTGTAGGCTGCTATCAAGGCTAATGGAGCGAAGGGATTGACGTCGCATACCTCGTTGATGTTGATAGCGCGTTCGATGCGGCGACGCTTCTCACTGTCTGTGCAGATGATGTTGGCAATCTGCAGCCCTGCGGTGTTGAACGACTTTGACGACGAGTTGAGGATGATGGCGTCGTCATCGACTGTTGCCATGGGAACGAAGGTGTTGCCTGGCATGATGAGCTCGCAGTGTATCTCGTCGCTGACGATGGTAACGTGGTGGCGGCGACAGATGTCGCTCATCAGTTGCAACTCGTCACGATGCCACACGCGCCCCGTGGGGTTGTGGGGATTGCAGAGTAGAAAGATGGTGGCCTTCTCGTCGGCACAGCGCTCTTCGAAGTCGTCCCAATCTATTTCGAAGCGATTATTGTTGCGACTGAATTGCAGCACACATTCGCTGACCTCACAGCCGCTGTTGCGGATGCTGCTGAAGAAACAGTTGTAGTCGGGACTGAGTATGACGACTTTCTCGCCCGCCATGGCGAGGGCTTGCAGTGTACAGGAGATGGCGGGAACGACACCCGTAGTATATAAAATATGTTCGCGCGCGATGGTCCATCCGTGGCGGCGCTGAAACCACGAGATGATGGCGTTGTAGTAGTCGTCGCCTACCAGCGTATAGGCATAGATGGGGTGCTGGGCACGCTGCCGTACTGCCTCCTGGATGGCAGGTGCTACGGCAAAGTCCATGTCGGCTACCCACAAGGGTATAACCCCCTCTTCGCTTTCGTCCCACTTGACGCAACCTGTGCCGCGTCGTACAATGATTTCGTCAAAGTCGTATTTCATATTTCACCTCTAGCCGCTTAACTATCTTTCTTAACTCTTTCCTCTTACTTCTATCTCGCAGTCGTTCGGTTCTCTGACATACTTGTCGAGGGTCACAGAGCCGATGCTGTCGGCAACGATGCGTCCGCCCGTAGGGTTCTTGATGTTCTCGATGTGTCCGCGGATGTCGGCATTGACGACGCTGTACTCAAAGACACGGTCGCAGGCCTTGTCGAAGGTGCAGTTCTCGAGGACGAGGCTGTCGGCATAGCAGAGCAACTGCTCCCCAGCTAACTGACAGTTGACCAGTCGCACGTTCTTGGAGTGCCATGCCAGGTACTCGCCGTCGAGTACGGAGTCGTAGATGGTGACGTTCTCGCACTCCCAGAAGGAGTCCTTGGTGACGATGTGGGCATGGTGTATCTCGACATTCTCGCAGTACTGGAACACATATTTCGCGTCGCTCTCCAGGTGGTCTACATAGATGTTTTTGGAGAACATGAAAGGGTAGGTGCCCCCATGCAGTTTGACATTCTTCAGGCGCAGTCCGTCGACCTTCCAGAAGGTCTCGTCGGCATCCATGATCTCTACGTCCTCCAGTTCCACGTTCCTCATCTCGCGGAAGAACTTAGGACCATCGATGCGGCAGCGGCGCATGACGAGGTCGTTGGTATACCAGATGGCCGAGCGCGACCCCTCGGCAAAGTAACAGTCTTCTATCAGTGCGCCGTCGACGTGCCACCACGGGTACTTGCCATAGAAGCGGCAGTTGGCAGCCTCCATGTGCTGGCATTGTTTGATGCCCGACTCTCCATCCGTGATGGTGATGTTCTCCAGGCGCGTGTCTTTTAATCCAAACAGCGGGCGTTCGCCACCCACCTCTTTATTCTTTATCAGTTCCGTCATTGCTTTGTTTTTTTAGAATATTATTCATCGGTTAGTTTTGCGTGTGCAAATGTACACATTATTTTTATATAAACCATCAAAGGAAAGACTTTTTAAGGAAAATACCCATTTTATTTTGTATTGTAAATGATTCTTTGTACCTTTGTACCAACAAATAATGATTTAGCTATGAGTGAGAACAATAACAATCAGAAACAGTTGCAGATAGAGCTGCCTCAGGAGGTTGCTCAGGGTGAGTATGCTAACTTCGCTATCATCACCCATTCCAGTTCCGACTTCATCGTTGACTTTGCACGTGTGTTGCCAGGCTTGCCTAAGGCCCAGGTGAAGAGTCGTGTCATTTTGGCACCTGAGCATGCCAAGCGCCTACTAGCTGCTCTGCAGGAGAATATTGTACGCTATGAGCGTGAGTTCGGTCCTATTAAAATACCTAATCAGGATCCGCGTACCATAGCACCTTTCCCCGTCGGAAAGGGTGAGGCATAATGGCTGTCAGTAGCGGCAGTTCCTGTTAGCTTTTAGCCGTTGGCTGATTCTCTTTAATAGGAAAAGCACTGCTTTTGGGTGGCTAAAAATTGTTAAAACGCTTATTTAATGTTAAATTGCATTAAGTGGGCGTCTTTTTAACTCTTATAAATTAGGTAGAATTAGGAAAAGTTAGTACCTTTGCACCCCAAAAGCGCCCAAAGTGTGGGTGAACTGTGTTCGAAAATAACATATACATAACATATAATTAATTAAAAAACAAACAATTATGCCTACAATTTCACAATTGGTAAGAAAAGGCAGAAAGGTGCTCGTTGACAAGAGCAAGTCACCCGCGCTGGACGCATGT
>ODAJ011893612.1_pt1 | contig 70220 bp, 103 predicted proteins | sample 1539241 | NCBI WGS metagenome assembly ODAJ01 (sample SAMN02144231, study PRJEB22623) | gut metagenome | biome: sheep rumen | host: Ovis aries | place: New Zealand | reverse complement strand
GCTGAGTTAGATAAGTGGAAGAGTAAGTATAATGAGAATGAAAAGGTTCTTACTTATATCCGTGAGAAACTATCAATGATTACTCTGCCAGGTGTATCTAAGGAAGACCTGGAGAGATTAAAAGCAGAAGGGCTGGAACTACAGAGAAAAAATACTTTGTGGAATCAATATGTATCTAGAAATTCTCTTCTTCAGGCTCAGGCTAAAACATATCAGGATAAAGTGACCGAGCTAATGACAAGGCAGGCCAGTTTTAGAGATCCACAGGTAATAGATTTTGAAATTGGCAAGATTAATGAAGAAATTCAGAAATTAAATGGATCACTAGTTTCACTGGGTAATATCAGAGTTAACCTTGAGTATAAGCTTAGGGAAGATCAAAGCTTAAGGGCTGAAGGAAACAAGGCATATACAGAAGCGATGAGTATTGGAGTTGGCAAAACTTGTACATTATGTGGTCAACCCATTAAGACCTCTGCTTCACTAGAAGCTCATAAGGCTGAGTTACTGAATCGAGTAGAAGAGATAAAGAATCAACTAGCTGTCTTAGGTCAAGAAATAGCAACTCTAACTGCCCAAAGAGATAATTCAGCAGAGGAATATAATCGAATCAACTCTGATATCGCTAGATATAATTCAGAGATATCTAAAAGAATGTCAGAGAAAACTGAGATTGCATCAGTTGCATCAGAGCTTGCCAGAACTCAAACTCTTTTACAGAATGCCATGATGGAGCTTGGAGCGCTTGGTGTAGTTGAACAAGTTGAACTACCAGATAACTTTATGCAGAAGATGGCAGATATTGAGACTGGTCTATCAACTTGGAATACTTTTGAGTCTACTTCTAAGGATGAAGCTCAGAAGGCAGTCGAGATGAATAATCTAAGAATTGAAATAGATAGATTAAAAGCTTACTACGATGAATTAGAAAAGTATGTTAAGCTAACTGGTCCAACTGGTATTATCTATGAAGAGATTATGAATCAGTTATGTGCTGCCTGGTCTGACAATAACATAAAGTATGATGTTGTTAGAAGTGGAACTGGTAAAAGAGAACATCTGAGTCTGCTTCCATCTTATAACAAGGGAGGAAACTATATCGTATATAATGCAGCATCTAGTGGTGAAAAGACACTCTGTGATATAAACCTGCTTGAGAAACTTATATCATCTGCTGGCCTACTGGTTCTGGATGAAACACTTAAGAATCTTGACTCATCTAAGCTCGAAGATGTATGTGAAACTCTAAAGGGTATGAATGTTGGTTGTTTAATCTTAACAAGTCATGCCGACAGTATTGGAGCTTTCTATAACAAGTCAATTTCACTATCTCTAAATGATAGCGGGCTGACTGAGCTTAACGTAGTACAATAAAAAAAAATAAAGAGGGAAATACAAATCCCTCTTTTCTTTTAGTGCAAAAACAAACAGAACAAATAGATAATACCTGCCCATATGATTAGGGCCCAAGGTTTAACTACCTCGCTGATGATGTACTGGCCTTTGAAGATATCTGAGTAAGTAACGGTTACGATTCCCGATATTACACAGAATTTCCAGTTAATCAAGGTTAACCCGAATGTAGGAACTAAGAACCAGTTCCATAGTAGAAATACTACAAATCCTATAAATGCTGCAAATAGGATACGTCTAAATAGGTAATTAAAAGTTTCTTTCATGTCTTCTGAGTATGTTTTGTGCAGTTCCGCTTGTCCACCTACCTTTTCCAATAAATGCGATATCTACGTCACTCCACTTTGTCATAGCTTCGTCCCTAGATATATCGTCAGCAAATCCACCTACCAGTTTAACATTTCTAGCTGCGATTTCCTTTTTAGTCGAGCCTTTTAATACGAAGTTCTGTGGTTCTTTGCCGATGTGATATACCGTGAATTTAGCCTCAATATGTAGTAGATATTCCTGAGCCATAAGATCAACACCTTCGCAATCACCTACTACAAAATCACATGAATCATCCGAGTCATAGATTGCATTGTTTATGGCTGGGATGTAGTACTTATTAAAATCTTCTCTACTCAAGTCTCTATGACCTGAAATAAAATACGTTATTATTTTCATATCATTATTAAAGGTTTCAAGTTCTTATAAGTGTGAAAAGGACAGTTTCAGCAAGAAGTACAAGTAGAAAAAACTATAGATTAAAAAGCAGGCTGCCGATTCTGTTTAACATCTTTATAGAGGATATAAAAGATAGTATTCTGAATTACTTTCTCAATACACCATCTGTCTTTGCTATCTATTTTCACTCTGGTCCTGTTGGTACACCTGATCACTGTATGTATTTTGATGATCAGGATCTAGAAATATACATATCTGGTATTGAAGGAAAGAAGGGAGAAGTAAAGTTGAAAGACATCAGTAGTGTTGATCTATTAAATATATTAACACATGAAATAACTAATCCTTATGACATTCCTTTATGTAGGGAGGAATTAGATAAAATAGATGAAGAGTATTCTGGTAGGTTGGGTAAAATAGAGGCATCATTGAATGGGATAAAAACAGTATGGACACTAATTGATATATTCTTTGATGATTCTGTTGATTATTCTTTAACTTTATTCACTGAGTCATATATAAGGGCGGTTTCAAGTATCTGCTGGAGTAAGAAGAAATTGAGCGACCTTAGAAAGGTATATCCATATAAATCAAAATTTATCTCATACTTTAGTGATTCACATCGTCTATGGAACGCTAAAAATTACCACGAAAGAATATCTGGTGATGAAGTTATATCTCCAAAGAAAAAGTTAGCAATGACGTTTTCAAAAACCAGTCATGGTGTAGGAGTATTTGGTATGGTGTTGTTTGTCGATGTAGAAGATCCGGATGAGGAAGGAAAGCGATTAACTGTTCCAGCATCATTAGATTGTGATTTTATAGACTTAGCAAAAGTGATTGATTCGCTTCCATTCTAGGGAGGTTTCCTTATTTATAGAAAGATTTAGATTATGGGAAATATAAAAGCAGCAATTGAATATCTTAAAGCAAATAAGATAGACGCAAAAGAAGCAATTAATGTTCTAGCACAGAGTAGACTAGATCAAAACGAAAAGAATCTTGTCTATTGTTATTGTTATCCTAGACCTCTACCAGATTATGGATTGCCTGATAGAATTCAAGAATATCGGGCATCTCATATGATTGGAGAGAATGGAGATGATTCTGAAATAGCGTTTCTTCTAGAGGCATGTCAAACTGAACAATATGGGAGGTTTATGAAGCATATTATGCATGCTTTTGAAAACCCAGAAATTGTTCATCCAATTGAGGGAGAAGGAACTGATACCTGTTGTCTATGTGGAAAGACTCTTCACGAAGATACATCATGGCGTCAGAACTTTCCATTGGATACAGAAAGACATAATCTCTGTTTCGGTAGTTCAGATAGCAGTTCGGTTATCTGTGTTGATTGTCTGATTCGCCTAGTTAAAACGATTCAGATAGTTAATGAATTAGATCCAGGTTTCCTCGACTGGACAAAAAGAGGGTCATATCAGGAGGCACTAAGTAAAATTCATCCCATTTAATTCTGAAATGGCCCAATTCGCTCTTTTCAAGGCTTATATGCCTTAACGATGAGAGCGAACTTTTTATTTTTAATCTAATTAGTACTAATTAATTATGACACCAGAAGAACTAAACGAACTGGACGATAAGAGATTCCTTGAAGTACATGAAGAAGGAACCTACTTTCGTGAAATTAAAGACGAGGCAGTAAATAGAAAGGAAGTAATCTATAACTCTGCCGCCGATGCAAAAACTATGAATGAGATTTCTAATAAAGAACAGGAGATTTTTGATAAGGATGCAGATTCTTTCAAGATCGTTCCTGAAATTGAAGAAATCGAACTCGGCGCTTCTATTGCTATGAAGGCCAAGGCTATTAAGTCAGCTGCTAATCCTGTTCCAAACGATCCTAATGTTGCTTGGGATTCCAGTGATTGGGAAGTTGCTTATTTTACTGAAGGCAATGTTCTTAATGCAGTAAAGGTTGGTGAGGTAGTTATTACGGCTGTTGATGTACAAAACCGTGAAATTGCTCCGGTTACTAAAACTATTGCTGTAGTTGATCCTAATGTTGCTAAGGAAGAGGAAGAAGTTGAGCCTACTGTTTTCACTATTACTTATGATGCATCTACTGGAGTAGTTGTTCCAGCACCATCTACAACAGATGAAAATGGTAAGTTTATCGTAACTGACTTTGTTCCTGAGGTAACTGAAGGATTCTACTTTGCAGGTTGGACAATCGAAGGTCGCGAGGGCATATTTAAAGCTGGCGAGGAAGTAACGGTTTCTGCCGATACTACTCTAACAGCATCAATTCTGCCACAGCCTACACTTTATACCATCACCTATGTAGCAGAAGGTGCAACTAACGTACCTGAAGCCGGACAGACAGATCCTGATGGTGAGTTTGTTGTTTCTGACGTTATTCCAGTTCTTGACGGTCATACTTTTAGTGGCTGGTCAATGGAAGGACATGAAGGCAATCTTAATGCAGGTGATCGTGTAACTGTTTCAGCCGATACTACTCTAACAGCAGTATTCGCTCAGGAAGTTGAACCTGATCCGGTCGCGGAACCGTAAAAGAAATGAAATTTGAGGGAGGGAGAATTTAGATATTTTCCTTCCCTCTAAATTAAAATTTTATGAGAAAGAAGACAGAGGCAAAAATAAAAGATTATCTTGAAACTTTCTCATTCCAGGATATTCCGTTTCAATTATATCCCATGTACTCAATATCAGAGTCTGGGGTATTGTTTAACTTTAAAAGCGTCGTTTATCCATCTGATCGAAGTGTTAAGAGGTTTACAAGAAAGAAACAACTTGCCTTTCGATCACTCCAGGCTAAGATATTTGATGCTTTCATAAATGTTGGGTTCTTTAATCCCCTTCTAGTGGTTAGAGAATATCCAGTTGTCGTTCAGAATCACCTTCGTCTAGAGAATCAGACTGGAGCATATTATCTATGTGATTACTTTTTCCCAACCCTTAAAGATGATCATGGACATTGGGGATTAGTAGTTGAGCTTGATTCTGAGCTACATGATGAGGAAGCAGATTCAATAAGAGATGCTTATCTCGAAAGAATTGGTCTATTGGTGTTTCGAATAAAACATCTTGAGAGGCCTGACGTGCAAAAGAATAGATTTTGCGAACTTACCAAAACCATGCGAGAGATGGAAGATTGTGGTAAGCCTAGAGTATTCTCGTTTCTTGACAATATACACCTGGCAAAAGGTATATAGCTGTCATTTCCTTAATACTGAAAGAATAATTTAATATGAAAGAGTTAGTTCCAGGTTACAATCCTACTAATGGAGATTTAGAATTTACAATAGAATTAAACCTGTTCCGGAATTATTTCCCGAACTTTGAAGGTCTAATCCTAATGAACGAGGAGCTTACGAAATGCAAAGCTAAGGTTAGACAGATCGAGCCTAACAAAGCAATCGTAGCATTCCCAATTGATAAAGATAGTATTAAGAAGGTTAGTGAGGAAACAGCTGCAGTTAGATTTGACAATGTATCAGGTCTTCAGGCTCTCTATAGCGTTCTTAATAGCTTTACAAGAGTTGCCATTAAGAAAGAACTTAAGACAACCGAATTCATCCCCCTTAATGGATATCCTGTTGAAGATTTGCAAAATGATATTCAGGCAGCCGTTAAAGGTAAAAGAAAACTGTGTATCATAAACGATTATTCTGAGTATTTAGAGAAACAACGAGATCATAATCTGGTTTATCATCAGTATATTGTCGAGTATGGTACAAGTGAATATGCAGACGCTGTATTAATGATCTTAGATGGGAATATGGATAAACTGAGAGAAATCTATACCCCTAAGCTCGTTAAAACAGAGTGGTGCTAATCATAATTTGGTAAGGAATGTAAAAAGTTCCTTACCTTTATTCATTTAATTTTATGCAACAATTATCAGAAAACGTATTAATGTTGAATGTAGGAGATCAGCTTCCTCCTATGACAAATGATGCCGTTAAAATATACCTAGCGGGTAGTCAAGATCTTAATCCAGCTGGCAATAATGACTGGCAGGCTAAGATTGCTACTGCTACGGTTGCTTTAACAGAGGGACCTGGAGCTATCTCGGTATTCAAAGGTCACCAATGGATCTTCATCAATCCTAAGATGGCACCTAACTTTGATCCGAATCCTAGCATTGTCAACCAAGAGTATGTAAATAAGAAGACTTGGGAAATGGATATGGCTAATGCTGCTGATGGAATTTTCTTAAACTTCCTAAGCAAATCAGTTTCACCTCTCCCACTCTTCGAATTTGGCTTATTCTCAACTAGTGGAAAGCTAATTGTTAGATGTCCTGAGAATTATTTTCAGTATTCACAAGTAGCGTTCACATGTCAGAGGATGGGAATTACTCTTCTTCCGACGAAAGCTAATGTTAAGGATGTTCTATGGTCAATGGCAAACTTACTTCCTGCACTACAACAAAACAAAGCTATCCAATTACCAGAGTAAATGAGATCTCTGATAATTCTAAAGGGTGCATCGAAGGTATATAAGAAAATGTGGGTAGAAAGAGAAAGAATGGATAATTACTTCCTCGACATTAACGTAATTAGACGAATGTACGCTACTCCTGATCTTATATCCCCAAATAGTGCAGTCCTAGGGAAATCATTCGGGGATACTGTCTATCGCAGGTTTCTTGAGGCAGTCTGTTTAAGAATGATTCGCGGCTGTCTTATAGTACTTGATCCAGAAACAGAGCAGTGTGAGGGATTTGAATCACTAGCACTTGTATTTGGGTATAAGGTGTTCTATGTTTTTCAAGAGACCCCAAGTGACTATGTACAAAAACCGAGAAAATACAGTGTCCCCTATTACCCTATTAAAAGAAAAAGTGAACTAGAAAAAGATGTTAAGTTCTTTCAGAGTTTCAAGTCCGGTGGAAAAGAGATTATCAAGAGTTTTTCAGATGTGCAGGACTATTGGATAAGAGATTCAAAAGCAAGACATCAAGTTATAAAAGCAGATAAAGTTCTGTTTGTATCGGATGTTCACGCTAATATTGATTTATTGAAAAAATTACCTAAGTTTTCTGAATTTGATCGAGTTGTATTCTTTGGAGATTATATAGATGGACCAGAAAGCGGTGGATCTAGACAAATGATGGATAAAGTCATTAAGTCAAAATCAAATCGTGTTATCTGGATGGAAGGAAATCATGAAATACGTCTTAGAAAGTATCTTGGATATTTAATGTTCAAGGAGTTTGGGAAGAGAGGACTTGCTGATCTTCTGTACTCAACTATACCAGAGGATTTTCTAAAAGAGACAGCACATGAGTTTTCTGATTTGACGGGACCACAAGCAAAGGCCTATCTAGAAAAAATGAATGAGAAGCTAGTTATGTTTCTTATCATTAATGGGAAATATATTTGTACTCATTCTGGCCTAAGATTTAAAGAGCAATTAGATCCAAGATTTATAGGTAATGTAATTTATGGCAATCGTGATATGGGAAGGATCGATAGAGACTTTTCAGTAGCTCACGAGAAATTAGGTATGTGGTCAATTCACGCTCACTGTAAATATTTTGATCAATGGGAACCGCAAAGATATGATCGAGTGGTTAATCTTGATCCGCCTAGTGAAGTTGAATTGGTATATGCTGAGTTAGTTAATGATGAATTTAAAAAGATATGTCTACTAGAAAAATCACAATAAGAGTAAAGAAAGAAGATTTGTCTGAAGTAATAAGAGAAATCAAAGCACAAGAAACAGAGATAACACTAACTCTATCCCTCCCCGATTCAAAAGATGTCTATAAGTACCTGTCAACGTCTGATAAAGTATTGGATTGGGAATTTCTTGAGGATGAGCAGGCGGGAGAAGTTGATAAAGAAGAGACAGAAGAAAAGAAAGATCTAGATATTTTTTCTGAATTTGTCTATAATGTGATTTCCGGGCCGACAAATCTAAGTGAGGGAATTAGCAGTTTTATAGAGGCGACTTGGCGAGTTAATAAGAAAAGTCCAGGCATAATCTTTGGAACGCCTCTCTTCATAGCTGCTACTGGAAATGAATTAGGCTCACTATCTTCCGGCCCGAGTATTGAAAAGGCAGTTCTATATAAAGTGATTGAGGCATATTACAACGGTTTCTCTAAGCTTGATATTGTTTCCGACCTCTGTGATAAAATTAGAGGAAAGTGGAAAGAGATGTCAAAATGTGAAACTCTTACTAATGTATCAATATTACTTTTTAGAAATGCTTGACATAGACAAAATGATAGAAATGCTTGGATTATCTGAAGAAGATAAAAAGTCTAGAGGAGAATATGGTCCTGGTAATCCTGAACCTGGTGGAGATGGAAGTAATGGGGAAGAAACGCCTGAAATTATGAATACTCTCCGTCAGTTTAGAAAGATTGTCGAACTAAGAAAGACAGTTCCTGAAGCGTTTGAGCAAGGAGATCTAGTTTATGATGAAAGAAATCAGGAGCACGGTGTTGTTCTTGGTGAATTGCCAGACTTTGATCTCATGTCTCAACAAACCTCTAAAGTATTGTCAACAAAATCAAGAACAAGAAGGTATATTGTTTTAACCATTACGACAGATCAGGAAAGTGGAAAAAAGAAAGCGAGGATTAGATACGCCAATTCTCACAATCTTCGACTAGTTCCAGAGGAAAGAAATTCTATGACTGATCTAGATACTTTCTGCTCTAAACAATGTATACAGGAGTGTTCATCTGTCTGTGCTCTTTATAAGTATAAGAGAGTGGCAGATGATAATGAAGAATAAAAAAAAATAACCGGATTGGATTAATTCCTTTCCGGTTTTTCTTCGCTCATATTGTCGAGCACTTTTTTATAATAGTCGTAGGAGAAATTTTCTTTCGCTTCTTCCATTCTTTCCTCGGTTAGAGTTCCATTTTTATTTTTCTTAATGAATTCTAAGAACTCATCCCCACTCATTTCTCCTATTTCTCCTAACTTCAAAGCCACCGATACTATTAGATCTTTGTTATCTTCCAGTATCTTAGTTGTATCGATTCGAAGTTCTTCAAAGTTTCGTCTAATTAGGTCTTTGATCTTTTCATCATCAATACCGATTGGAAGACCACCACGATAGGTTTTATAATTACAATAGGCGAATGGATCAAAATATCCAAGATCATAAGCAGCTGTTGAGAATGCTTCCCATGCTTGCTCAATGTCGTTTCCACTTCCTAGGAGTCTCATAGACTCATCTGGAAATATAACTTCTTCACTTAGATATCCACCCATCGATATCATAACATCTGTTGCGATATCTTGCTTGGTCTGTATCTCGCCGATCCTATCACTATCATGAGTTATGCAGAACCCACCAGAATTACTAGAAACTGATACAATTGCAATCGGAAGTTTGCCAGTCAGATAGGTCATAACAACTGCGTGGCCTGCTTCATGAACTGCATTTATATATCTAGTTTTCTTGGATTCGGGTCTTCTTAATTCACCCAAAACCAGTTCAATATCTCTTTCTACCTCTTTATCACCAACTTTGATTATAATTGTCTTCTTAGGTAATTTATAGCCGGTTTCAGGGTTTTTTACACTTAACTTCGCAACCTCTCCTTCTTTTGCATTCATAATGATGTCAGATAGAAGGGGAGTGAATATAGTGCTAACCGTTGTAAATATAGGTCTCACTCCTTGTACTGGATAAACACCCTCGGCATAGAGAAGATCATATATGCTTTGATCAATCTCAATATTAATCTTTGAGGTTTTACTAAAATCAGATACGATTCTACCGACCTCATTTTTAATTATTTGCTCGAAGTGAACTTTCTTAAGTGTCGGATATTTGATAATTGAATTACCAAATCTAGCAATTTGTTCCGCTCTAAATCTTTTCTTAAGGGCTCGTTTAATATCAGTAACAGATACTCTAGAAGTTTCATCATAGAAGATATCTGCATCAATGTCTGGATTGATTTCGCCCTCTACCTTGAATGCTTCATCGAGATTTCCTAGGATGAAGATAAGAGACCTATTACAATCTATCTCTTTCGGGGCGATTATAGTTTTCTTTGCCTCTTGGAGTAATGATAGTAATTCTCCGGTTGTTTTGGCAGAGTTGAATTCATTTACAATATCTTTCGGAGTTTGACTATTAGATTTGAGTTTTCTGATAATAATTTTCATAACTCTTTCGTCTATGACATCTAGAGGTCTGAACATATTATCTTCCTCATCACTATCCTTTTTAGTTTGCCAAGGCTTTACTTCTCTTTCTCTTCCTGGCATTCCTCTATCGTAGTAGAAGAAACCTAGAACATTTAAGATATTTTCAACATCTCCCGGTGCCTCAATTCTTCCTCTCGTTAATGGAGTATTCGGATATTCTGCTACATAGCCCTCGAAATCATCCACGAATCCACAAAAGTAAGAGGTCTCCCAATTACTCTCGTCTCCTTTTATGATCCCATTATCCAGCAAGTTCCAAACACTTCTAAGATTTGGTTTATCCACCTCTTCATAGTGCTCATTTATAGTTCTAGCATGCTGGAATTCATCAAAGACAAATACGAAATCATTTACCTTCTCTGGATTTGGATTATTGTCTTCATCCAGATTAAGCATTTCACTGATTTTAGAAGCGACTGTAGTATTTCCTTGATTACTTTCTTCTCCACAATCAAAGTATAAAGACTTGTTTGCTAGACCGATTAAGTTCATAAGTCTTCTAACAACACTTGTCTTACCGGTACCAGTCATTCCCCAAAGAGATACAATAGTAGGTCTAATTATAACCTCAGGGGTAATATACCAAGGAGTGATTGATTCGCAGATCTTGTCTATTATTTCATCTAGACCAACAAATTCTTTCTTTAATGTCTCCTTAGCTTCTTGTAGCTTCTTAATTCTTTCTTCCTTAGATTCAGGTACGCTGTATTTTTCTACTCTTTCCATGCAACACAAAGATCAATATAGTCTTCTACAAATTCTATTGCCTTCTCTCTATCAAAGTGCTTTATAAAGAATGCAGTAACTCTAACCAGTTCATCAATTAGAACTGTATATGTGGCATCCTCGAACTTATCTTCTAGTTTAGGATAAGCCACAAAAATAGCATCTCCTTTTCTGAATGCTTTGACAAGTTTAGGAGCCCCATGAGTCAATACATCATATACTTCCCACAGAGAATCTATCATTTCTTTCTCTGATGTATATGTAATAATGTAAAGCTCATCGGTATAAAATATTCTTCTGGTTGTGTGTATTTCCCCTGAACTGCCTCTTGAGTTCATTTCGTACTTAGACTCGTATTCTTTCAGAGGATCCAGCTTACTTAATATATCTGTTTCAGACATACCCTCCATTATAGGAGGTGATTTAAGTAATATTCCCTTTATCATATTTTATGTTTTATTTTCAATTCAAAGATAAGGAAAAGGCGGGTCTTTTATGCCGTATTGTATGTCTTAGTTGCCTTATATATAGAAATGACTAAAACACAAACCAATATGTTAGAGAATTACAAACCTGGGAAGCATGGGCTTAATTTGGTTCAGGTTCCCGATTTATATTACGAAAATAAAATACCTGGTGCAGTATGTACTACTGATGAATTCAGTATGTCTGATGATATAACTGAATTATGGACAATGACCGGCGGGAGGATTTCTTCTGACTACATAAACTGCCCAGATGGTTTTCAAATTATAAAAGGAGATTACTAGTTCTCCTTTTTATTTTGGAAAAAAAAAGAAACACAGGATATATTGCTAGTAATAAGTCCCCCAAGCGGGAGATTGTAGGGATCGAACCTACAGACTAAAACTAGTCTGAACCTTTAGAAGTAACTAAAGCAATTAAGCCAGTGTTTCATTAATAAGGATTTCATGTCTTTTCCTTATATATGTATCATGACAAAATCAGCCAAGTAGAAGCGGTAGAAATGGCAAGTCCGCACCAAGGGATGGATGTCCGATTTCCCAGTACAGCCCAAGGTCCGATGCGAACGGCAAAAGGGAATAGTCATGATACTATTTTTTTGCAAAAAAAAGAACACAGGGTATGCCACCAGTGAACCGGGTAAATTAAAAGTTTACTGTTTTAGAAGTAACTAAAGCGGCTAAGCCTATGTTCATATATAAGAATTTGAAGGCTTCTCAAATTCGGTAAAAAAAAAGAAACGTGAGAGATATCACCAGCATATAATCTGATTTTCAGTCGGATGTTTTTATAGAAGTAGCTTAGCAATTAAGCTCACGTTTCATATATAAGAATTTAAAGTCTTCTAAAAAGAGAGATACAGGAAATATCACCAGTAATTCAGCAGATTTGGATGATCTAAATAGAAGTAACTTAGTGATTAAGCTTGCATCTCTCATATATAAGAATTTAAAGGCTTCCGGTTTTCCTCGCCTCACTGCCTTATTGATGAAAGCTATGAGTAAATATGTATATATTACTCTTCGTGAAGACAGTAGCGGAGAGCGGTCGGTAATCGTTAAAGATGCCACCATAGGAGTTATTAACGGCTGTATCTGGATAACTTTTCTAGAAAACGTACCAGTAACGAAGATCAATGAATTTCTTCCTAGACAGTTTCAGCTTCAGGTAGCAGTAGAAGAGCTTATCGGAATGCTAGAGGAGATTGATCCATATCCTGTTTATTCCTTTGAGATTAGCAGAAATGGTGATGACTCAAGCAATTACGACGCAGAACTTTGTCTAAGTACTGATACGTTCAATGTAGAGGAACGTGATGAGTTGAAAGAGGAAATGGATGCAGCAATTTAGGTAAAGAGGGGATATGTTCCTCTCTTTTTCTTATTTATGATGAAAAACTACTACTACTAGGGAAGATTTTATCCAGAAGGATGCGACAGAAGATTATATTTAAGAAAGAAGATTTTAGCAGAATCAGAAGCACTTTTTGCTGGCCTTGGGTATCTTCTCCTTCTTCCGCTTGCATTAATTTGGTTACTTTGGGATGTCTGGCAGGAATATAAAGAGGAGAAAGCAAATGGGACCTAATATAGTGATAGAGGATTTGTTCTTGGGTGATAAAGTCCTCATGCCCTCTTATGTCTATAGAGCAGAAGAGAGAAGAGAATTTGTAGCGAAGATGGAAAAGGTTTTTGCATGGCCAGCTACCTTGTTTGATATAACCGCTTTTTGGCTTGTTGACTTGTGTCTGGGATTGATAGGAGAAAGACCAATGAAATGTTAAAAGACACGAATTCCTTATGAGTGTAAACAGAGGAGAACTGTTAGTTATTCACAAAGTTGAATTAGTAGGGGACCAAACCTCAGTGAGAAAACACAAGAGCCCCGAAGCTGTTTCACTGGCGGTTCTCTTTTTTTTTTCTTTTCAAACTCTTAAAAATGATATGATAGTTTATATTATTAGATTAACAGGATTTGATAATAGTGGTCCGCATCCTGGTTATTGGAAGCCATATTTGAAGAGTTTTGGAAGCTTTCTAGAGACGACAAGTAATCCGGCCTTTGCTAAAATCTGGACGAAACGAGAAACAGCTCAGAGAAATGCAGACAAGGCAGAGGAATATCTTAAGAACCTACATTATTCCAACCCAAATATAAAAGCAACAGTTCTGGAGGTGGAGTTTAATATAATTGAGCCATGACAGAAGAATATTACGTCGTCAGGATAGAATTTTTTAAGAGCTCTGACAAAAATAGTAGAGTCGAGTATCTAAAAACTGTCTATCCTTGGGAAGATCATCTATATATATCATCATACCAAGACATCTTAAAGGCTAGAAAATATAAGACCTTAGCAAATACGATAAAAGTAGTTAATAGATTGTCGGATTGGTATAAATTAATAGGGATAGATGCCGAAGTGAAAGCCTTAAAAGTAGAAATTGAAATAAAAACAATAGAGATATGATTGACGATTGTATATTTGAAATTTGGAACTATAAGTATAATCAACTTACACCCTGCCAGATTCTCGAAAAGGCAGATTCAAAGTTTGTACGTCTTCATTGTTATGCCGTCATTAAGGTAAATAAGGAGACAGGCGAAAGAGAGATAGTTGAGTTTGATTCATTTACGTTCCTTCAGGCTGTTAAGAATAGAGGAGAGTGGGATTTTGATATTCTTAAACTATTTTCTCCCGGGTCGATGCTTTGGGTTCGTGGATTTGATATAGTAGTTGACAAAGCAGAATACGATGAGGAAGGAAATATTAGACTCTTCTTTAAATACATTGAGTGCGACGAAGAAACAGAGCGGGAAGTTAAAGAGAAGTTTCCGGCCTGGTCTTGGATTAATTCTTACGGCGCTCAATGGAAGAAAGTAAACGCCGGATATAACTTCATAACTCTCAGGCCGGACGATAGAATTCTTTTCCGCTCATTCACTCCGTCGCGATTAATGGAGGAACGGATAAGAAAGGACTGGTATTTCTCTGACCCAATTGATAAAGAAGTTGTGATTGGTATGGAGAGACGACTTGGTTATATTAGGCCTGATGGAAAGACTTGGATGGAGTATTTCTGGGGAGCGACCAAAGGAAAACAGTATGGAGTTAAGGTGAAAGATGATGGTAGTCTAATCCTAATTGACTCTACTGATCCTAAAAATCCAATTCAGGCTGTTAAAGAAAGTGAGATAGAGAAGTTTATAGAAGGGGTAAAAGAATATGCCGAAAAATAGGATTAAGTGGAGAAACTTTAAGATATGGTTTAAAGATCAGTGGGAAAGAAAGACTTGGTTCAGAAACTTCTTTATAACAGGTAATGCGTGGGGAGCTTTTAGTATCAACTCGCATATTAATCAAAGAACAAAGGAACCAAAAATAACCTATAATCATAAAGAGTCCGCCAAGAAAGCAGCCGAGAAGATGGGAGAAAAGCATGGAGTACATTTTAGCTACTATAAGTGTCTTTTCTGCGACGGATATCATATAGGTAAAAATAGAGACAATAAGTATGATGAAACACATAAAGATTAACTATCCCTGGGTTGAAGTTGAAGATAGATCGGAGGGAAGTTTAGTAATTAGTCTCGAAGATGTATCGGCTGTTTCTGATAATAATAATGGCTGGTATAAATATGGTATCAGATTTAAAGATGGTAGCTGGTCGGAGAATGTATCGATAGAGTCCCTGAAAGAACTGAAAGAGTATCTGATGGGAAGAATAAAAGAAAAAGAAGAGGATTAATAGTATCCTCTTTTTATTTTGTAGATAACTTTCAGCACTCTTTTACTTATTTCAAAAACTCCTCCCTCATCTTCCTCAGTAGTGTCTAAGAAAGTGAATTGGACGGCTGTTAAATGTATCTTTCCTCGCCAGATATAAAAAATGACCTCGTTTTTATTTTCTATTACTAACGTCTTGCCTTCTCTCACATATCTTTTCATCTTCTTAGTAAAGTCTGTATCATCTGGTTTTTCTTCTTTACTCAAGATATACCTGATAAACTCTACTATTTCCTTTTCAATATCACCAAGAGTCTGTCCGAAGAACTCACTATATGGCTTTTTAATTAGTCTTATAGGTCTCTTTCCAAATAGCATATATCTCTTTTATATCCTCGTTATCTACATGAAACATCTTTACTTCTTTTCCGTCAATCTTTATGTAGATATTATTTACTTCGCCAGTTCCTATATCAAAGATTGGATCAGGGCGGACAGATATTTTCTTTTTATTCACATTAATCATTCTAGCCAGCTCTATTAGTACTTCTGGAATTGATTTATCGCTGGATAAAAGTGTTCTCCTGGCCCAATCCTTAATTAGATCAATTACTGTATCTTCAATGTCTGTCCACTCCATTCCCCAAAACTCAGAGACCGGTTTTTTCAGAAGTTTTGGCTTTCTCTTCTTCATCTTTTATTATTCTTGCTATGTCCTTAAGATTGTGCTTCTGGAAACAAAGGGTGAGAGGTCCTTCGCTAGATCCTTCTATATAAACGGAAAGATGATTTATTACTCCAGAATCATCAATTATATGTCCATCAGAGAAGACACTAATTTCAGCTCTGTTTCTAATTAGGTCTGTGATTTCTTCAAAACCTATAGGATAAGTGTCTGCCCATTTTCGAAGATATATGGTTATCTCTTTTTCTATTTCTATCCAAGTTTTACCGATGAATTGTGATATAGGTTTCTTAATCAGCCTCATTCTCCAGTCCTCTTTATATATATTTTGGCTATTTCTAACCAATCATTTCGACTAAAAAATATTGGTATGTCGTGCAACTTTGATATATCTTCGTTGATGTCCATAATATTTACAGAATAAAGAGTTGTTCTACAGTCCTCCGTAAGAATCGGGGTAGTGGAGAAAGTAGAAATAAGGAAGTTATTTATTAAGTACTTAGATTTTATAAACTCCTTTATCTCGTAGTAAAAATCTCCAACCGTTTTCCCAATTAATACTGAGAGCGGTTTCTTGATTATCTTCATCATCCAACTCTTCTTTTATACATTCTAGCTATCTCCATCCAATCTGACAAGGTGTGTGTATCTAAGAGATAAACCCCCACGCCTTTACATCCATCTATAGGAGTTTCCGTCCTGAAGTATGGATATTGATACCGATTAATGAAGAGCTGATCACATGATTCCTGAATTCTTGCATTCTTATAATTATCACGTAGCTCTGGATTATTGCGTTTAGCAGACTCGATGAAGCTGTTTAATTCTGGTGCCACATCTTTTACTGTTTTACCTATCAACATGCTTAGTGGTTTTTTAAGCACTTTAATTTCTCTAACTGGCTTCATACATTAATTAGAGTTTAATCCTTATATATGTTATGAAAATTTATACATCATACTTTTATCAGATTAGATTCTTTAAGCCGCATCAAATACCATTATCAACAGCAGTCTGGGATCCGAAGTGGTTTCATGAAGGTCAGGGACAAGATCACGTATGGAAAGATAAAAATGGTGTGTGGAATGGTCTCCGGCTCGAAATATTAAACCCAGACAATTGCTGTTCTCTCCCGCCGGAATGTGTAGAGTGTCAAAGAAAGGGAGATCCAGAGACGTGTAGTTTTATAAAAGATTACTCGGAAGGACTACATACAAAAGTTGATTTCTCTGAGCTCTTGGAAATGATAAACAAAACGGCGGAATATATACAGCAGCTAGAGGGTTTTAAAGAAGAGCCGGAAGTAATACTAATCGTACATGAAGCATCTAATGAACCGTGTAGTGAGAGAGGATCAATACAGAATCTTTTTGCTGAACATGGAATTGAGTGTACGGAATGGAAGCCGTAAAAGCCTTATTAATGACTGTCAAAGAACTTGTGGAGGATAAAACCACCTCCACCCTTTCACGCTTAGCCCCAGATGTGATATCTCGGGCTATTCTTTTTTTTTATTACCCGTCAGAAGCCATCAATTCCTTATATATGTGAAACAATATGAACCGCGGCCTATTACCAACGGAAGAGATTAATTTAAAAGAGTTTCTTACCCTTTGGCCTTTATGACGCCTTGTGCCGCGGAACTTGAAACCCGCCCTACCCTTGGGCACATCGGCTAGGCACCCATTTGCGGAATGTACTACGCCCCCGCCCCCGGCGGGTTTCTTTTTTTTTTTCTGAAATACCGCTTTTTGCCATTCTGAGGACTTTAAATACTTACTTATGAAGATAAAAAAAAAGAGAAAAGATGAAAAGATATTTAATGATATGTTTTCTTCTTTTAATTTCGGCCCCACTAATCGGACAGAATCTAATCTCAGGCACAATTCAGTTTCAAATTAATACGGATATCATAGTAAAAGATTCTGATTACTATAGATACGTAGAAGAGATAGTACCTGAAATCAAACGAAGAAGCGAAGAGGTTGATTGTATAAACTTAATAGGGTCAGCATCACCGGAAGGAAGAAAGGAGAGAAATATCGAGTTAGCAAATCTCCGTGCCAATAAGATCTATTCATATATATCTAGAGTAATACCAAAGAACAAGATTGTAGTAAATAATGACTATGATCTCTTCTTGGATAAAACTGGATACAATGAGTGGACAAATTACACGAAGCTAAGAGCCACCTACATCGAAGTAAGATTTAAAGAAAAAGAGGAAAAGAAAGAAAAGTCCAAAAAAGACACAATAATTATTACTTCAAATCCCGTAATCAATAACTATTATTACAACTACAACTATTATTATTATGGTGAATCTCAAGTTGCAAGTAAGGATTCAACAGTTACTATAGATAATAGAATAGTGGATAAGAGGCTAGCAGTTTCTATCTATAATAATTTAATAGAAGACTTAGTAGTTAGGCCAAATATAGGAATTGAGGTATATTTTGCTGGTATGTCTTTATTCTTGGATGGATCATTTTCTTGTGGGAGAGTTTTAGGGAAGGAGAATAACATCTACTACTGGAACCTCGGCTTTAGAAAATACTTCAATTCAGATTATAGTAAACTTTTTATCGAAGCTTATGGAAATGGTGGCTACTTCGATAATAACCTATTTACTGAAGTTGGTAAATATGGAATGTTCTTAGGAGGAGGTTTCGGTGTCGGATATAAATTTAAACTAGGAAAACACTGGAAGATCTATCCACACATCAGATTAGGGATCTTATCTTTTAGATTCAAAGATTATTATTCTGATGTATCTAATGGAGGTATAGACGTGTCCTTTGGAAATTACACAGATGGTAGGACACAGGGAAGTTCCCAAACAATTGAGCACGAGAGTAAGAGTTCGGGTGGAATAATTATGAATGATAGAATAATAAACTCTGAATTCTTTAAAACTGCTCTGAAAGGGTATTGGATAGGTCCGACATATATAGGCCTAACAATACAAAGAGATTTTTACATAACAAGAAAACGAACGAAACATGAAAACAAGTAAATTATTTTTAGCAATCATAACAATCATGGTTGCTTTCGGGTGTGCTAAGATAGAAACACCCAATACATCAACAATCCCTAGAAATGATAAGGGTGAGTATGCTATTGTATTTAGTGATGGTAATCCTCTTACTAAGTCTGTCGCTGATCCTGCCAATACACATGACTATACTTCATTTGATGTATATGCATGGCAGGACGGTACCGCTACTGCTTGGTCACCATATACTGTTTCAAAGAATAGTAATGATGAGTGGAAGTATGATGAGACTACTGGACAGGAACTTCAGTACTTTGATAGAAACTCTGATAAGTATGACTTCATTGGTGTAATTACTAGTGGCGCTGTTAATTCTGAAGGAAGTGTTGCACTTAATGTTACTGGTGTAAAGGCATTTGAAAATAATGATGATGAATCAGACACTCCTGATGAGCTTCTTTGGGCACAGGCAAATGTAATAAAGGATAATTATAGTAAAGTAGTATCTCTTGATTTTAATCATGCAAATGCTAAGATGTATATTGGCTTTGTATCCGATAGAAATGATACACAGATTCTTGATTATACCCCTACTATTCCTGAGCAGCCTGCAAAACCTGCTACTGAGACTTATACAAAGAAGACTACCAAGTTTATTGATGAACTTGTTGCAGGTAGTGAAGTACAGGTTGCTATTGGAGCTATTGGAAAGAATTCTACTAAATTAACAGCTGGTAATCCAAATCCTCTTTATTTTGGTACTAATAATGGCACTTGGAAAGTTAAGGATTGGCTTCTTAGTATTAAAGACGATGTAAATGATCAGTTTGTTTATTACAGACTTAACGAGGTTTATAACAGCACTTCAAAGACTGAGGTTACTGAAGATTGGGATAGTAAGGATTCAAACAAGAACATCTATATGATGAAACTTGCTAATGACGTAAATAAGGATGAATTTGCTGCAGGTAATGATGTATTCTGGAATGCTCTTGTTGCTCATGATGAGGGTACTGCTGATCCTTGGGTTGGTGGTTCACCAGCTGTATCATTAAAGTCTATATTTGAACAAGCATATGATGATGGTTGGAGAGTAATTAGAATCAATACAAATGTTGCTTATAAGAAATTTCCAGAAGACATGACTGTTGAGTCTACAAAGGATAATGAGGTTTATGTGTGGCTTGCAAGTAATGTTGAAAAGAGTACTCAGATTTGTACTATTACTCCTGGTACGGATTATCAGCCTAAAGTTAATGGTATTAATGGAATTCGTGTATTCTCTGTTTCAACAGATGCAGAAAGTAAGAAGAATGTTAGGACTGCTCATACAACAGAAGCAAGTGCGGTACTTGGAAACAACGCTTGTATATTGACTCAGACTGCTAATAGTGATAGTGGTGAAAATTCAAATATCACTTTTGTAAAGCCTACTGACACTGTTGCAGAGGTTACAGATTTTACAACTGTTGATGAAAATACAACTGTTACTTGGTCACCTACTGTATGGTATGCTCTACCTATAGCAAATCCTGATAATGGATATGTTGTTAAATTCTCTTATAAGTATCATGATGTAAGTTATTATGATGCAAGAGTACACATCCCTGCTATTGATTCTGATTTTAAACAAGGTAAGTATTACAGATATGTTATTTGCATCGGTGATAAGACCAATGGTTCAACAGATCCAGGTGAAGCAGCTACTGATAAGGATGAGGTAGACACTGATAATCTTTCCATTAGATTTACAGTTTATGTAAATAAATATGAGGATGGTAAGTTTGAACACTATATATTATCTGAATAAAGTAAAGGGACTCTAATCAGTCCCTTTCTTTTTGTTTCTGAAATACCTCGATCCGCTATCCCCAGGGCTTTAATCTCTTACTATTGAGAAGTGATTAAACTTCTCTTATTTATAGCAAAGATTTTAAATTCTTATAATTGAGTAAAATTCAAAACTTTAAAAACATTAACAATTTTAAAAAATTACAATTATAATGGCAACTAGTAAGACAGACAATCTGAATGTAGACATTTTTTGCGCATTGAAGGCGAGCGAGGTATCTGGAGTAAAACCGCTGATCCTGTCCAATCCTGGAGCAGGTAAGAGTACGACCGTTGAACTTTTTGCTAAGGTTCGTGGCTATAAGGTGGTTCTACTTAGAGGTAACTCCACAACCCCTGAAGAAATCATGGGTTATGACGTAGCTCCTAGAGATGTAACTTATGACAAACCGATGGCTGCAATTCATCTTCGCCCTAGCTGGTTTGAAGAGGTTTTGAGACATCAAGAAAGAGGCGAGAAGGTTCTGCTTTTCCTCGATGAAATCACGACTGCAAATGAGTTCGTTCAAGCGGCTCTTCTGCACCTGATTTTCGAAAGAATGGTAGGTAGAGAGAAACTTCCCGAGGACACTCTGATTGTGGCTGCTGGTAACTATGCAGGAAACTTGACGACTACTATGTCTCTGCTTCCTCCGGTTATGAATCGTTTTATGATTTACAATATTGCCGCCGATCACAACGATCTGGACGTTTTCCTGAATCGTTATGAGGGAGCAATTGCCAGCGCCGATGGAAAGTGCAACGACTATATGAAGACGCTTTCCGAGGTTCTTACAAAGATGGACAAACAGGAGAGAAAAGTATCTCCTGAGATGAGAAACAAGATTGGTGAATATATTGAGAAGTCAATTAAGGACACCACTCGAATGCTCATTACAACCAGTAAAGATATTGATCTTACTGTTACTGACTTAAGGAATATTTACTCAGACTCGGATGACGATACCAGAGTGTATGGTTTCGTATCATTCCGAACCCTCAACTATTTGAGAGATCTAACTATTGCATGGTATCTGTGCTTCGGAAAGGCCGGTATCAATTCCAAGAACTACAAGAACGCCGTTGATGGACTGTGCGGTATTGGTGTAACTAAGCCAAAGGGCTCTAGCGACATCAAGGTCAATAGAATTGGTAAGGCATATTTCGATGCTATGGTTCAGACATCTAACGAACTCGAAAAGCTCGACAACGATCGTCTACCTGAATATACCAAGTTCTTCATCGACATCACGAAGGCTGGTGGTGAGCTTGATGGTCCTTCCATTAATGCTCTCATCAATAAGATCAAGGAACTCAATAACGACAAGGAAATCGAGAATATCGACCGTCCTATTGACGAGGCCCTCGTAGAGAAGATGTGCCAGGCTGCTGAAAAGACGGCCAGCAAATTCGGAAAGATGAAGGTTAGCACCGATGACTCAATCACCGATGTTCTGTCAGTTACCGATCTCACCAATACGATCGTTACGTACAATCAGATCGTGGATCTCGTATCTGCTATTACTACAGTTACCGGAGATTCCAAGAGGAACTATGCAGACTCCACGACCAAGATTACTAGCGATACGGTTAACAACATTCGCCAGATCGGCTTCAGAATCAGATCTTTCGCTAAGATCATGAAGGCCGAAAATCCTGGTCTGACTTCTGTAATTCCTCAAATCTCTACAATTAGCTAATTATGGCCAAGAGACGTAAACAAGAGCTAGACTTTATCAAGAGCTTCGTAGATGGAGCTTATAATCGCTTAGGAAACGTTCTCTATGTAGATACAGACAGTGAATATAGTCCAGAAGATCCAGAAAGTGAACTCGGATATTGCTTTAAGCATACAGATCCGGTTAATCACAATGTCATTTATCAGATTAAATGTTCTAGAATTGGTATTTCCAATACCGACTATAGAATTCTGATGCATGAATATGGTCATATCTATCTGGGACACCTTGACGGTATCCACGAGGAACTAGACTCACAGATCGTCTCGGTATTTAGGGACCAAAGAGGTGAACTCATCGACCAAATCAATGAAGCCTGTGGAATCGATTTCGCAGATAAGCTTATTGAAAGAGTAATCGATGACCCTGTTCTGAATCACTCTCTTCATAATATTGCTATGGATATGGAAGTTAATTCCAAGGTTCTTAGCGATGACGATATTGATGAGATGGAGATGGACATTTCCTCTATCCTTCCTAAATATCAAGAAAAGGCGCTTGAGTATTTAAAAGATAAGGCGCCAGACGAGGAAACCAAGAAGCAAATTCAGGATGTCCTTAACAAGATGCAGAAAGAAGCAAAAATCAAGCTTATTCTGCCTCAAAGGTATCATATGGGCAAGGATAAGGATGGAAAAGATATCCCCTTCCCTAATGAGTTAACCTATGCTGAATACCTCATATTGATTATCGAGCACCTTGATCAATTTGTAAAGATGCTAGTATCTATCAATATGGGTGGTAATGGAGATACTTCTGAAATCACAAAAGAAATGGTTCAGCAAGCTCTCCAGAACTATATGAACCAACAGCAGCAAGGTAAGTCTGATGCTTATAATCAGGGTTATCAGGATGCTATGAAGGACTACTATAATGGTACTCCTGGTCAGACTCAGCAACAGGTTAATGCTCAGAATAACCCTAATCAGCAAGGACAACAGCAACCTCAGAACGGTCAGGCCAATCAGCAAGGACCTCAGGGACAACCCAGAAATGGCCAAGGTCAGCCTAACGGTGGATCTCAGCCAGGACCTCAGCAAGGTGGACAACCTCAGATGGGACCAAATGGTCAACCTATTCCTGGAAATGGCGGTCAACCTTCAGCTGGTCAGCCTGGGGCTGGTCAACCCGGAGGAATGTCTGGACAAGGCGGAAGTGGTCAGGGACAACAAGGTCAAGGTCAAGGAACGCCTAGCCAAGGCAATGGCGGTCAATCTGCTCAAGGCCAAGGTCAGGGACAATCTGGCTCACCCTCTCAGGGTAATGGCGGAGGAATGTCTCAGCAAGATCTTCAGGACTATAACCAGGGATATCAAGATGGTATGAACCAGGCTGCCAATGGTGGTGGTCAAGGAAGCGGTATGCAAAGTCTCAGCAGTCTCATGGGAGATTGTGGTATGAGTGCTGATGGTGCTTCCTCTGGTAATTCTGGACAAGGTCAAGGAGATGGATCCGGCCAGGGTCAGGGACAACAAGGTCAAGGCCAGGGCCAAGGTTCTGGTGCAGGTGGTTCCGGTGGATATCATGGCATGAGAAAAGATCCGACTAAGGATCACAGAATGGACCATAGAACCGAGTCTCGTGATGAAGCTGATAGAAAGCGTGCACTTGGTAAAATCACTAGTGCAGGTGGCGTTGGCTGTGGAGATTCTGGTGGACCTGATGCTACTCGTGAGGTTGATAAAAATGTAGACCCCGTCGAGATGGCTATGAATGAGGTCATGCAGAACGTTAAGGCAAAGGTCGTTAAGCAGGAACTTAGAAGAGATGTTATGAAGCTCTATAATCGAGGAATCATTCGCTCAACTATTGCTCCTACTGTCTCAAAAAAGATCACCGTTAGTGTGGACCCTAAGATCGTTTATCTAATCGATATTTCCGGATCTATGGACACCAGACTTATAGATAGAATTCTTAAGTCTATCGGTAAAAGTATGAGAAAGCTTAATCGAGGACTCAAGTATGATATTATAACTTGGAGTACTTGTCTTGGCGAGCACATTAAGGACATTGATCCTAAGAAGGGTGTACCTAGAATTAGCATGGGTGGTGGTACTTCCATGGCTAGTGGTATGCAGTATTTCAAGGATCACTACGGTCCTGAGGCTATTCTGATCGTTATCTCTGACTTCGAAGATTATCTAGAAGAGTGGCATAAAGTTGAACTAACAATGCCTGAGTATGATATCTGGGGATTCAATTACGGAGACGACAGATGGCAGGATAGCAAGAAGATCGATTGGAAGAACATGAAAATTCGGAGGTTTAATAATCAATAATGGTTGACAAGAAAAAGATTCATGAGTTAGTTGGTGTATTTTATAGACCGACTTACAAAACCTTCTACGTTAATTCAGTGGATGGAGAATCTTTTATAAAACCTACTGGAGTCTTTGTATCTTTAGGAATAACAACATCTATGAAAGTAATTGAGGACATCAGAAACACAATTGAAGAAAATACTGATTATTGTGCTATGGTTGCCGAGATTTCAAGTAAGAAGATTGGTTCCCAGTTTATTAATACAATAACAAATATAGATAACCCACAGCAGTATAGACTAGAAAGTTTTGGAGAAAACGTTCTAGACGAAGCAGCTGCGAGAGCGGAGCTAGAAGGGATGATGGAATTAATGAATCCACAGCAGGATTTAAGTGTGCTGAATGAGTATGCTCCGAAGGTATCCAGGCTTCAAGATCTGATTAATAAACTTACTGACTCTAATGGTTGGGATTCACATGCTATCCAGAGGATTGATGAATCTGAGGGTTCTTATGGTGTATTTCATAAGCTAGTAAATTACCGAGTCGATGGAGATGTAGAATATCGTCTCGGAATCTATGTAAGAGAAAAGTAAATAAAACTGAACAAACTAAGATGAGAAAATTGTCTTAGTTTGTTTTTATTAAATTTAAAAGGAACATGAACAATTCAAAAGCAGCAATTATTTTGGCCCTGGTATTGGGTCTTGTATTAGGTGGCATCTTAGGGGGATTCTTAGGACGCCATTTATTTCCAAAGATAAAAACTGAGACAGTCATTGTTTATGACTCCAGTAAGGAGAAAGCAAAGATTGATTCATTAGAAACAGTAATCAAGGCAAGAGAAGAAAGAATCGTCGCTCTACTTGATTCGGCGAGTAAGATTAAAACTGTCGTGGTAGTAAAAGAAATCAACAAAGTAAAAGATCTACCAATGACAGATAATGTAGAATTGCTTCGTGAAAATCTAATTAAACACGGAGAATTAACTAATGAAGCCGACTCTCTACCAAAAACGCTTGCAATTAAAGATACGTCAGATACTTTAGCTGTTCTATCTGAAGCTAATGTTAAGGACGTTAATATAATTGCCGCTAAGTATGAGGGTGAGGTTGAAGTAAATGAAAGACTAACTGAGGCACTTTGGGAAGGAGAAAACCTAGTTCACCAAAAGGATTCAATTATAGGTATTCAGAGTGATATAATTGTTAAACAGGAGATAAACTACAGCGATAGAATCCAGGGCCTTAAAAAGAGTCTTAAAAGCGAGAAAACACAAAAAACTGTCTTCATATCCATTTTAGGAACAGCGGCTGCTGTATTAGGTGTTATAGCATTAACTAGTGGCGGTAAGTAATGATAGAAATTGTTATTAACTACGATAAAGATAGAAGGGAGTTTAATCTCTACGAACCAACAACTGATACGCTTCTAATAACATCAAGTCTAGGAGAAACGTTTATTAAATTGAATGAGTTCTTGCAGAGTCAGGGTATGATAACAACGGATATCTTAGGTTCCACGGATATAATGTATCATATAGATTCACTAACTTTCCTGGCATTAGTCGAAAGTAATGCTGGGCTCATTAAACAATTAAACAACGCACCTTCTGGATTTATGATTAGTTCTCAGAGATTCGGGATGTCCAATACAATGTCGACGTCCCCAAAACAACAGGCGCAGGGTCTGCAGCAAGGAAAAGGAAACAGCAACTATTATGACGGCAAAAAGAAACGAGGCAAAACCGAAAGGGGAAGTTCTGGTTTCTTCTCAAATAGTTCTTTTCGCGGATCCTATAAAAAATTCGGAGGACAATGAAATCAAAGTTAAAGATCTATACGTCTTATGTCTCTCCCCTAACGCTCAAAACTGTGATGTCGGCTAATTTACTTCCGATATTCATAGTTAGAAGCATACATAACTCACAGCTCATCGGTCAGTATTCAGAATCGGCCGTACATTTTAAGAATTTAGCACCATCAGACAAATTATTTCAGTCTCGACGTGATGGACTAATCTCGGAGCTAGAGTTTAAGAAGTACTATGTTATTGAAATGAGTAAAATCAACTTTCAAGACGTCATTAAGAAGCTTGATAACTTAGCTACTTTATCTGGTGCTTCTGGAGTTGTTCTTATGGGGTATGGTAGTTCTTATGAGGCCTGCCATAGAAAATTATTATCAGAGCTCCTAAATGGTAGTGGACTGTTAGAAAATAATATAAAAGAGTTAATTATATGATACCGCGAGAGATAGAGCTTCAAGAGTCGGTTACATCCTGGCTACTTGAACATGATATTTCTCCGGCATCTGTTACCCTAAGTTATAGATTCTTCGATGGAATACTTGCAATTACATTTTATCTTAAGCAAGACCTAGATGAATTTCTTGACTTAGTGGATTATAAATATTCGTGTGATAAATCTGGATATGTAATACTGAAGGATACTAATACAGTCTTCCTTCATGGTCTACCTCTTGTTAAACTATATACGGTCTTATGAAAGATATATTTGAAGAATTCTTATCTCTTTCTTGGAATGGACACGGAGTTAGACCCAGTAAGGAGATAATAGAGGATGTAGTCTTGGGAGATTACATAATTGCCAGAGTTAGTGGTTCCGGAATTTTAATCATCTGGTTGGTTAATGGAAATAAGGTAAAGATTCCGTGGGAGTGGTTAGACTTGTTTACCTCTTTTAATACAATCCATGGAGAAAGAGTTCTATGGAATGGAGGAAATCTAAGAAGAGACGATAATGTTTCTGAGATAATATATAAGTTTACTCTCCTAATCAATCAATTCAACTGGGGAAAGGGAGAAGATTTCCTGTGTACCTTGGCTGATATTTGTAGTATCGGAACCAAAGATTTTATAGAGTGGTTTAATACAGAATCCGGAGAAAAATTGAGGCCACTAGAATTAAGAATGGTGGATAATACAGTAATAATATGAGGACACTTGTTATATATACAGATGGGAGTCATTTAAAACACACAACAGGTCGACTTGGAATAGGTGGAATTTTGGTTGAGGATGGAAAAGCAATAGATAAATTTTCTATCGAAGTTCCAACCGACTATTTAAGAAAGAATTACGAAACCTCTGATGTTAGTAATCCAACCTGTGAAATGTTAGCTACCCTTATTGCTCTTAGAACTTTCGCCCCTAAGTTTAAGAAAGGCGACGAGATTTATATGAAGGCTGACTATAATGGTGTACAGTTTTTCATTTCTGGGGCTTGGAAAATAAAGGCTCCCTATATAAAAAAGATAAAAGAAGAGATCGATTCAGAAATCTCAAAACAAGGTCTATCAGGGCGAATTCATTTTGAGTGGGTTAAAGGACATCAGAGAAAGAGTGTTCTAGATCCTGACGCTATATGGAATGGCCGAGTTGATCTTTTAGCTAAGGGAGAGGATTATGAGTAACTGTGGCTGTAAAAGAGATATAGACCCAGCTGGTATTTGGGACTATAAGAACTTGATTGGAGCAAAAGTTAGAGTTAAGTCAATGCCAATGTCTAACTTTCATAGAGGAGTATTTGGAGATTGTACAATAGAAGACATTTACTTCAGAATTAGCATTGATGGAAAAGTAATAACTGTAATAAGATTGAAGGAATATCCAGATCTATTCTTTACTTGGAAAGATTTAGAAGTATTGAGTGTGAAAGATTATCCTGAATCAATTTGCGGTAGTTTTAAAGCTGGTACTACACTGGCTGGTAATAATTCGGAGGAAGAACAAAATGGTTAAGAAGGTTAAAGGGAAAGTTCCAACACCAAGAATGAAAGGACAGGCATCTCGACCAACTAGACCGCATATACCTGTCGAAAATAAAACTAAATTGCCCAAGACTCCTGCACCATCAAATACGGAGATGGGAACTATAGATGATATAATTTTATAATATGAATACAATTAAGAAAACAGGACTAAACTTTGCAAGTGGTTCTAAACTTACTGCAAACGATCTGATTGTAATGAATAATACAATCAATGCTTTAGTTGATGCAGTTAATGCTATGATTATGGCTACTTATGATGTTAATCAAGAGTCAGGAAACTATAGTGCAGCTTATAGTCTCTCTCAAGCAATTCAGATTGTATCAGGTAGTCGTAGACAACTAGGTATGAAGATTAGATTTCTTACCGAAGGAGGTCTTTATGCTGAGTATTCCTATGTTGGTTCTGACTTAAATGATGTAAATTTTCTAAATACTGATAACTGGGTATGTGGAGTTGACGTAGTTGATGGAGGAGAATTTTAATCATGGGAATTTTAAGCGGTTTATATAAGAAAACAGCTTGGGCAGACAACAAAACAACTGTCAATGCTGAGAAACTTAACAACATAGAGAATGGCTTATCTAATCTTTATGACTCTGCTATTACTGCTTCCGATATTAAAGGCGAAGATGGAGTCAAAGTAGATGTAGATAATGCTGGCAAGGTTGTAGTTAAGTTAAATACTAAGATTGCCATAATTAATGAGGAACTGGACGAATATGATAATGATACAATCTATTTCCTCTTATCACAAAATGGCATTATACAGAAAATAATCATTAATGGAGTAGCATCTAATTATGGTTTGGGATTATGAAGATTGTTATGTTAAGTATCTTCAAGCATCAGACTATCTAAAGGGCATACTAGGAATTTCACAACTAGATCTTGACTTGGATAGAAAAGTGCTTCTCCCATATCAAACACAAATTCTAGAATACCTTAATCTCCGGCTTATCAAATTAGGGTCTGACGATATTAAGGCCAAGATAAATGAAATCTTTGATGCATTTTCTTGGGGAGCAGACTTAATTTGTTCTGAAGCCGCATTAGAGTTGGCTAGAGAAGTTGGTATTGGAGTTGGAGATGAACTATACGACCAAGATAGATTTGTTTTCTCTTGGGCGGATCTAATGTCTACTCTCAGGATGCGACTAAAACTACAATATTCTTACCTATTCTCAGACAGCGATAGTGATGATGATTGCTGTGGTTGTTGTGGAAAGGGCCAGACTACTGAAGATTATGAGTCTTGGCAGAGTGGAATATATCCTGAAGATGAAGCATATGATAGAGCTAACGTCGGTCGAGTAAATACGGCCTGGAGTGTTAGCAAAGATAGATATTGTGAGTGCTATCGAAAGAACAGTCAGTCTAGTAATAGCAACAATGGAAATCAATAAAAAAAAAGAAAGAGAGTCGGAACTAATCCTTCTCTCTTTTATTTTTATTTCTTCTCGTCTTTCTCTAGCTCTTCTTTTAGGCCTTTGAGTTTTGAGAATGTTTCGTCGTCTATCATGTCCTTGGTTCCATATACGTTTCTTGCCAGGACTTTATTCACCTGCTTTCCGTTGAGGCGTTTCTCTTTCTTGACTCCTGCTTGAGCTTTGTTTATCATTATTTTGTTAATGGTAAACTCAATCTCCTTCTCTCCACCAAATAGACAATCATTTACAAAGAGCTGAAGTGCTACTAGAGCTGCATTAGATAGATACTTGTTCTCATCATTAGAGACGTACCCAACCGTTCCAGTCTTTACCTCGATTGGCGTTTCTCTCTGCAGCTTCTTTATTTTTTCCCACTCTTCTTTAGGCAGTTTGGTTCTTCCCTGCTCATATGCCTTTGCCGATCCAATCATTCTCTCCATGCCAACTTTAACACCATAGTCAGCGATGTCAGCAATATTGGCTAGTTTGATTTTAAGAATACAGCAACGATTCTTTCCTTCGTCAACTTCCTCCTCAGAATAGGCTAACATCTTATTCATCGGGTTAATCGGCAGGAAGTTATGAATCAGGTACTTAACAAATCCTCTAGACTTCTCATTAGCGTTCCACATTTCGCAGAGCTGGTTATATGCTTTTGTTACCATAACCTCATCCGGATCACCCCATCTTCTTGGTGATTCTTCTGTGTAAAGGCTAACGTTCTTGTCTTTGTACTTGTTCTTAAGTTCTTCTACAAATTCAGATATGTTCATTTTTATAAAATTGTTTCATATATAAGGAAACAAGGGCGAGAAAAAAAGAATCATACTAAGTAATTTCCACGGTATATCACCAAAATATTTTCTGTATTTAATAGTAGTAACCTATGGAATCAGCCAAGCATGATTCTAATTGTCATATTTAAACTAACTAACTTTCCTTAAATCTTCTTTTCTCATCATATATAAGAATTTAAAGGCTTCTTAGATTTGGCAGTCATGTATTAATTTTACAAACTGCTCAAGATTTAGGGTCCCGCCTGCTGCAGCTTGATGACCTCCTCCGCCGAAGTTAGTTTTTAAATATTCACCTGCATTGAAATCTTTACACTTCTCGTTTACATACATAGATACGTTATATACATCTGGTCCTTTTCTATTAGCACAGACGTAGACATCATATTGGTCTTTAACGCTATCAAACTGTGAAGATCCGAAGGTAGAGGTTAGCATGCAGATTCCTTTATATTTCTCTGCAACAATCACCTCAAATGCATATCCCTTAACACACCCACGCCAAGTATTATTAAGATATTCTAGTACACCTTCGCCAGACACCATCAAGTCGTGATAGTTCTGAAGGATATCATTAAAGTCTTGTGTAAACTTCTGGGCGTTTAGGGAATATTTAGCTCTAAGGCCATATTGGAAGGCAAGGATTTCTTTCTCCCAATTAAATACATCATGTCTCCACGTATCATAGTGAGAGAGGTATAGAACTGGGATAGGAACTTCAACTCCACTATTAAAATAATTCCAACAGAGTTCACATGCAGCTGTTCCGTTTACCCTTATTCCTTCCATATCACTATAACCATACTCTTCAGATTCAGTTATTTGAGTAATGTGGTGATCAATCCAGACTGCTTTCCCTGATTCTTTTAGTCTGATCATAATATCTTTAGGGAATGATATATCCACCATAAAGATAGCATCATAGACAGCCAGGTAGTTATCGAAGTCTGGAATCGGGTCATTATAGTTATACCCAAATAGATCAATAGGGTTAGTTGTATATTTCTTTAGAGCCTCTTTTGTAATTGCTGCACTACCGAGGCCATCATAATCAACCCTATGATAAATAATTAAAATTCTATTAAAAGATAGTTCTTGCTTGTTCTCCATCGTCTATAAGGGTTTTAACGAGTTTGTTTAATTCACTTTTGAATCTCTCATGTATCTCGTATCTTCCAACTAGTTTATTTCTTGATTCGGGTTCCCATCTTAGCCCATATACGTCACCATTAAATAGAACAGGTTTAGTCTGATACCACCAATACCTCTTTTTGCTATTGTTAGATTTCATAAAGTCAATCAGTTCCGCCATTTTAGTTTTCAGATCAAACAGCTCTTCATCCCGATAGACTAATTTAACATCCTGAAGCGACCTCCTAGCACCGGTCTTCTCTTCAATCTCTTTACCATTTTTATATCCAAGGTTTTCAATCAAGAACTTACGAAAGGTAATGACATTGTACCCACGAGTTGAGAAGAATCCGATTATCTTTTTCCGATCTATATAATATGTGAATGAGTCAAACATTATATCTCTTTTCCAGTTATTGTTGATATTATTGTCTGTACTTGGTGAATAAACTCAACCCTTGATGTACAGATAACGTTTCCATCAAAGAGAATTTTCATACTATATCCATAATCAACCGAGTCGATATAGATAATAAAATATGAATTCTTCCCAACCTCTAGAGACATGACTGCACTAGAAATAAGTTTCCCGCTGTCTCTTCTATATTGTTCCTCAAAACCAAGTAGGGATTTAAGCTTATCAAAGGAAATTCTGATTCCTCCAAACTCACCGTTGAAAGTGTGATCATATCTATCTACAAATACTTCAACCTTTTCTGAAGTTGTTCTGTAGATATTTACAAAGTTTCCCTCCATCAATACTCCCCTATCTACTTTATCTTTTATCATAGGTTTATAAGTTTTTTAAGTTCTTCCAATGCTATTTCGTTTCTATCCATATTAGCCATTTTTGATACTTCTCTCTGTTTCTTCTTATCTACTGTTTCTACTCCATCATCTTCATAAATTAGATACTCAGTCCCAAAGTTTTTGATGACTGCCTCTTCATAAAGTTCTTGGCTAAAGTTGAATAGTTTTTGATAAGTAATTCCATCAGGAAGTATAAGTCTGCTAGGCTCTGTTGGATTATATATAGATTTTTGACACTCATACTCACCAAGAACTAATTCATATAGCTCATCTTTAATAGGGTCTAACTCCTTCTTAGGGAATTTTTCTATATCTTCCTTAGTGAGTGTGTAGGTTGTTTTCCAAGATGTGGCTTTTGCTGGTACTCTAACCCCATTCAGTTGGATTGTTGTTGATACACTAATCTTCTCATATCCATCATCTGGGCCATTATACCAGTCAGAATCAAACAGTCCTAAAAGTTTTCCGCTCACCTCTACAAGATCAGTGCTCTTAAATATTCTAGGGTATTTATCCCATAACTCTTTTAGTTCTGGATCAACCACATACTTACTAATTAATCCACGAAGTTCTTCTTTTATCTTATTTGAGCTTTCCTTAAGGTGGGCCTCTCTTTCTTTATTAACAACAGACTTCCTTAAATTATCTCTTGTATATCTATCAACTACTCTATACTTAATCTCGTTGTTTAATGTAAGCTTCTTCATGACATTAATTTGTAAAGTTCTGGGTAATACTTTTTTATACTGGTTATATTCATAGACTTGTCAGATAGAACGTCCTTGATGGCGTGTAATTTTTTGTTTAGACTTGAAGAATGCTTTTTTAGTTTCTTAAAAAGCTTATTGAGTTCTGTGTATAATTCCTCATTCTCTTTCTTAAGCTCACTATCATTCTCCTCAATATCTCTTATACTTAAAATTACAGCCGGCTTATCTACCTGAGCTAGTTTTATTGTATTAAGACTTGATGAGACAAAGTTTCTGAATTCCCAAGATATGTCTAGCTCATATTCTAGGCTAATGTCCTTTTGAAACATAACATTGTCTCTATACTTCTTAGCAATTTCAACTTCTCTATCTGAATATGTTGAGTTAATACTATCAAGAATGATTGTCTCCATTTCATTCTTAATCTTAGTCATATTAGAAAACTCTTCTGATCCCGCCGCATATTTTCTCAACGCGGCGGTTATTTTACTTTGTTCTACCATATTTTGTTTGTTTTCTCACTTATAAGAGATTAAACTGCCATTAACCAGCTTTTTAACTCTTATAGATGAAGAAATTTAAAATACTTTAATATATGGATTGGAATGTCTACTTAAACAAGAGGATCAACAACGAATCATATGTTGAGACAGAGCAATATATGAAAAACTTTGACTTCCTTCTTGGCTCTCTTGTTAATGACCTAGAGAAGTTCTTAGATAAAGAAGGAAGGTACTTTGGTATAACTGTTAGACTTATCCATGATCTTAGAGAAATCGTAACTAACCTAAAAGAATCAAAGGAAGAGGGATCTGAGGATTATGGAAAACAGATAGCCTTCTTGTATAGAACACTTATTCTTAGAGCGCATAAGAAGTACTTAAAGAGGGGACTATCTAAGGCTGACAGTATAATTTGTATTTCCCGGTGTATTTGTGAATCACTACTACAGCTCGAGCCTAATCCAGAAATACTAAAGGCATTTGAAATTTTTGATAAGCTTTACAACAATATCAAAAACTGTGGAAAAGAGTATGTGTATACTCCTCTCCAAGAAAGCCTCTTAGAATTTGTTGAGACTGGTAAAATTGGACTTTACTCCGTCGACTCTTTCTCAATCGTTGAAGAAGAGAAGAAGAGAAAAATAAAAACTCCCTTAGATGGTAGTGGAGTTAGAGTAGATGAATCAAACGGTGCAATATCAGAAGTATCATGGACAGACGAGTAGTAAAGACATTAATAGTTTATGATGAGGATCTAAACTGCGACTGTAAAGATAAAACTATAGACGATATATCTATAGTTAATGTCGGATTTAGTGTTTCAGTAATCGATTCCTATGACTTAATAATTTATAGTGGATCGAAAGGAACAAAGATATTGAAATCTAAATACACGAAAACGGGAACAATAAAATAGGCGACATCACATCGCCTATTCTTTTTTTTGCTACTCTTTGTTGAGCCGCTTATCTGACTTCACAGACATGTTCTCCTTAATGGAGTTTGGACTGTATTGGATCTCCTTATCAGGTTCTTCTGAAGGATATGCGTAAGAGTCAAAAACCACTCTATTGTTTTTGTCAGTCGTATAATATCTCATAAGAGAATCAAACATACCGTTATCGCTCGGAGCATGAAACATGAACCGATTGTACTTTACGCCACCTTTTTCAGTTCCCTTTCTGGTAACTACGAAGTCCTCTGAAATGTATTTCAGGCAGTCTAGTGCCGTCTTTACGTTGATTCCAAAGTCGTCCTTGGTTCTAGCCTCTTTAAAGCTAATTTTATACATGAGAATGAAGTCCTCGTAATGAACTGCAAACTCGGCAGGATTGAGATCAGGATTCTTTGCCAAAAAGTCATTGGTAAGAAGATCCTGGAATTCCTCCAAAACGCCTTTCTTTCTGATTGCGTTCAGTCCATTTTCTCGAACATCTTCGTAGAATTCGACTAAACCGTCGTGCTCGTCTTCCCAACGAGACCAGATACTTCTGGGAATTTCTACGTTTTCAGTAACCAAACTATGGTCACCTTCGCCTGCTTTGGGATCACGATAGGAATAAGCCAGTGAAATGGTCATTCTACTCATCGGTTCCTTACAATACACCACTTTCTTAGTCCAAAGATATTCTTTGAGCTGTTTCATGGCGACATAATAGTCTCCGATTCTGGGAACAGCAAAGCTGCCTTTTTTCTCCACAGAATTGTCGGGGATCTCAAGGAGGAAGGTCAGATACTTCAGGCCTTTATAACCTCTCTCCTCTGTAATATGGACGATCGTCTGAGAGGAAAGCACCTCATCAATATTGATCATCTTTTCGATGTAGTCTTCGGTTTTGGCTTGTGCCTCCACAGCTACATACATAGCTTTGACCATGTTGCGATCTACTTCGCGTTCACAGTCGTAAACCTGGGTTCTCATTCTTTCCGAAGAGACACCAAGTGACTCGATTTCCTTGTTTTCTTCCTCTTTGGCATCGGACAAGGATTTGAGATCTTTTTTGTAAGAGTTCTTAAGGACCCTATAAACTAGATATGCACCTAGTATTCTAAGGCCCCACTTTCCAACGCTCACAAACGTGTTTTTGTTTGTCGTTCCTTTTTCCATAACTCTTGATAATTAATTTGGTTTTGGTTTTAATTACTTGGGCGACTTATTTATTGCCCCTAGTGCTGTTTTCTCTGTCACCCTCAGAGAACCGGGGTCTCTCCGGTCTCGGAAGTTCCGGGAGGAGATTAGTAAATGCTGTAATGACTAGCATCGTTGCCGAAAACATCATAAATGCGGCTGTGATTTTCTTGCCAGTCGTATTGAAACAGCCCATGAGATTCGGAAAATCTCTCTTGTTTCCTTCATCCAGTTTTCTGTTGATGAAGTTTGCGTCGTTTACGTTAGCCATTTTTTGCTTTTGTTTTAATTTGTTTTCTGTACTTGTGGTCTTCTACAGCGCAAAGAATGATCTCTGTTGCAAATGCAAGACCAGTAATTGCAATACCTGTGATGACAATCTTGTCACACAGACGTTTCTTAGCAGTAAATAAATCCTGCTTTGTGTACTTGACATTACCTTTCGGTTTGTCAGTTCTTTGTTTTACGTTTTTGTTCATTTTTTAAATTGTTGTTTAATTGTTTCGTAAATAAGGTTTTATAGTTTTTAACGCTAGTGGCTTAACATGCTATTTATAGATGCCACTACATCTTTTTTGTTCATTTTGTTTAAAGTGTCTGAGGGGATAATCATTTTTCAATTATCCCCAGAGACGAGATAAACAATTCAACAAAATGAACAGTTCGTACATGACCTAAAAACTAGAATAATAAGAGGAATGTCCAAGATTTCTCCTAAACATTCCTCCGATCATCAAGAGTTAGAAACTTATGCTTCCTCAGCAGCAGGGGCGGCGGGGGCTTCTTCTACAGTTTCCTCCTTGGGGAGAACCTTGTTGATGAGCTCTTTCCCCTTTGCGTAGGCATTCAGTCCGAATGCTACGGCCTTTTCTTTGACGTTCTTTCCTTCTGCTGCGCCGATTTCATATGCGATACCAGCTACAAGTGCTGCGCCCAGCACGTTAAAAATTGCCTTTTTCATACTCTTGATTGATGACTAGTTATACTTTCGGGAATAGTTGTTATTCCCCTGATAATTATTGTTGCGAGCGGGAGCGGTAGTGTCCACGTCCACGTTGGATACCTGGGGCTGCTTGGTGAAGACCTTCTGAACGCCAGTTTTTGCAGCGTTATAACCCTTCACAGCGAGCTCAGCAGTTTTGTCCACGATGCCGAACTTCTTTTCAGCCAGAGCACCAACGGCTACGAGACCGATAGCTCCTGCTACAAAGCCAAGTTTCTTCCAGAAACCCTTGCTTTCTTTCTTTTGATTATTGTTCATCTGTTCGATTTTTGTTAATTGTTGTTATAAAATCTCAAAGTAGGTTTGCAATTCTCTTCATCTCTATTTTTGTTTTCGTTATTATTGTTTAGTTTTGATGATGAGAAAGCTTGTACAGAGATAAGGATTTTAAGGCTTCTGAGATTTTATCAATTTTTGAAGTTCTGGTATAATTTCGAACTCATCATAGTAAGGCTTGTTTTTGTCTGGGCTTCCTATTATCCACATACCAGATTCGTCCTGTGTTATGGTAGTATTTAAATCATCAATCAGTAAAGAAAGTATGTGCTCTCCAAAACAGACTGTCCTCGATTTGATCCCACTTCTCAATAAATCCGTCCGCATCTTCTCACCCGAAAAGAATGCAGCATTTTTTAGTTCAGACAGTACGAATTGATTCCAAGATATTGGAGGATTTTCTAGCCTGGTTGAGAAATCACAGACAATTCCGTCATACATATCGAGTATATATCTAACTACTGCTTGACTCCTACTATGACCGGCACGACAATGAATATAAAAGTCCTTCCCGAGATTCTTTCTTATAAATTCAACAATATCTAGCGCTTGTTTGGTATCTAATCCATAACAGTACCCTTTCCTATATTTTCCAACCTCTTCAGGGATTGGTTGTCTATATTCTGTTATATCATCGAACACTGCATTGAATACATTATCGTGTTTCTCCTCGAAGTAATGAAACTCTCTTTCTTTGATAACATATTCTTGACAATCCTTTGTTCCGCATATTGAGATAAACGCAGCATCGGCCGGAAGGTTCTTATCATTCCAGCCATTCTTCTTACACATATCTTCAAATGCCCATCTATTATAACAATATAATTTCTTCATATCGTAAATAAGGAAAGAAAGGCAGAGGAATTAATCTTCTTCCCCTGCCTCGTTGCAATCTTCACTCTCATCGAGTTTCTTTTTGAGCATTCTAATCTCAGCTTTATCCTCTCCGATTTCAGATAGCATTTTATTAGCCCCTGATCCAAAAGTATATGCTCCAACACATAGAACAAATATACCCAGATCACTTAGATTTGTATTAACAACTCCGTCTACACTTACGTCCCAAATCAGACATATAGTAACGGCGATTCCCATAAGAGCACCAACAATAGCGCTTATTACGAGACCAAAAGATTTACTAGAATTACCAGTATTGTTTCGTACTAGGCTTCCTAAAAATTTAAACATTAGGTCAATAACTCAAATTCGGACTCAAACCATAGTCCATTAACTGCTTCGTATGATCCCGGTCCCCATTTGATTATGTAGGATCCTGGATATACGTGAGTAACTTCGTCGCCTGGACCAAAGATCTTAAAGTCAAAGTTATCCTCTCTAACTCGATTCTCAAAATCTTCCCAAGTCGGAAACCACTCATCAAACTTTGGATGGTGTTGTTCAAAGAAATCAAACACCTCTCTTAAATTTGTGCCATCCCACTTGATAGCCTCAATTTCTCTTGGAATTTTTCTATATTTACTCATTTTCTATCTCTTCATAAGTTTGCCAAAAGATATCAGGTTTACAAGGATATAGCTCACCCTTTACTCCTTTGATAATAAAATCTCCAACTAATGCTTCCATCTCGCCTTCAAGTGTAGATATGATAAGGCTTCTCCTATCATTAGTAAAAGTGTGAGAATTTTTGATAAACTCTTTAATAACATCATCCATCTCACCTTTCCACTCGACGGCTTCAATAATAACTGGTTTCTTTCTAAACTTCCGAATCGTTGTCTTTGAAGTCTCTTTCATAAATTTCTCTAATAATTAAATTCTTCTTTCTAGCTTGTTCTACCATATTTTTAGTCCCTGATGATTTAGCCCCGTCAGCAAAGAAAGCAATTAAGGCATTTCCTACTTCAGCCATCTTAGCATTTCTCTTATAACCGGCGCCTCTACCATACTTTTTCCATTCGGCTTCATAGATCTTGAGTTCATATCCCATTTCTTGAGCATATCTCTCACCAAGACTATCAGCACCATCAGCATGACCAGAGACTATGACTATTTTGTAACCAGCTGCGACTTTACTCTCCAGAGCCTTGTCGCATACATCTTTTAATAGTTCATAATTGTTAAATTCTCTAGAACCAGCTATTATAACATAAATTTCTTTGTCCATTTTAAAAAGTAAGTCTAGCTAGTTGTTTTTCGTGATTAGAATCTTCACAGACCACATACAATGAGTTATCAGAAATATCAAGATAACAATCTCCGACAATACACGTATTAAGATCAAGGGTAGAACAATCACAACAAGACTTAAATACTATTCTTACTCCACTAAGATCATTCTCAAGTTGTTCGATATAGTACTCAAAGAATGATTTACCCATTGCTTAGATAGTAACTTCTAAAACTGTTAATTAAGTCTTGGTTATCAAAGAGCTTTTGTCCATCTGGCATTTCAATTATATATCTGCCAATCAATAGCTCTTCTCCATCAAAAGTCCCAGTCCATCCTCTTACTACATTTGAGAACTCTGGGCGCTTTTTCTTTCTTCCGGTCAGTGGAGGAAGCGTAATATCAGTAACTGCATTTCTAGCAGCAGCGATTATATCTTCCTTCAGTCCCTTCCGGTTAATACACTCATAGATACTGATGTTCTCAAAGGTATTGTCTCCTAGTAGAACTGAAAAGTATCTAGAGCCATACTGATTCATCTTTACCATTACCAACTTTATTCCCTTTTCCTCTAATTCTCTCCATTTCGGATGTAGTGGAAATACTATGGTCATTAGGTATTCAAAATCTTCTTTCTTTATTGGAAACCCTTGTGGAGTTCTATAAAGTATGTTCTGTGTTTGTTCTAGTACTTCTTCTTTTCTATTCATAATACTTTCTTAGGTGGATTCTCTGGGAGTGGTCTTAGATCTTTTCCTTCAACCTTCTGATATGCTCCCTCTGTATAACATTTATTATAGTAGTTTCGGAAATCTCTATGTAGTTTACAAAAACCAGACAATCTCAAATCTGGTTCTGGGAGATAGAAGTTTTTACAAGTACCGCACCTTTTCTCAGTGATTCTTTCTACCGAGTCGCAGTATTTAATTGTGTTTTCTATTTTCGTCCACCCAAGACCAACTCGACAATAACCAAATGAATTATAAAAGCCACACATTAAACAGTTAGACTTTTTCTTAATCATAGTTTTTGTGTTATGTCGGGCCCAGAGGTTTGTCTTAAGATTATTTCAGACACTTCGATGATTTCTGAATTCTCTCTGATATAGTTGTGTACGTTTTCTGCAAATTCATCGCCAATTGGGAATCCTAAGCGTCTGGTTTCTTCTATAGCCTCGGAGAAGATAGGACTGCATAATGATCTCCTACCTTCCTCTGCTCCCTTTTTTGTTTTATATCCTCCTAGATTACAGATTATTTCTCCTCTCTTATTGATTACGAAATATCTCATCTATCATTAAGAGTTTTCGGTTTTATAAGAGTTGTGATTTACTTTCCAGAGATACATAAGCGCACTCTTTTCTTCTGCGCTCCTCTCTCCGTAAAATAAGATCGCCGGACAGTTCTGATTAATATACACAAAACCAACGAGATTACCATTTTTAAAGCCGTCTGGATTAACAGTATGACATTCAATTCCACTTAAGTCTTCATCAATGCCTGGGTAGTCTGATGCATCAATATCACCCCATGACCAAGAATCACCGGACTTAATCATATAGTGCTTTGTCTTCGTGTCAGAATTTAATTGATCACGTATTTCTCTAAACTTTACTTGATCCATTCTAATAAGTCCTCCTGTTTTTCTATTACTTCCACTCTAACGCCTTTATAATCTACCTTTGCCTCACTCATTAACCACTCAATTTGTTTCCACTCAGTCTCTTGCCACTCTTCCTTACCACCAATTATTCCGACGTAGACAAAGCCGAAGTTATTATATACGGCTTCTAATATGTCTTTGTATATGGTGGGAATAAGAGTGGGATCTAACTGAGTGAATGGAGTCGGCTGGAGAATATAGACTTTTGTATCGGCCTTATCATACTCGGAAGCTAGTTGATATTTTTCTTTTTTCAATAATCTCTTAGGTAGCGGTGGGAGAAAGGCCGTAATTTTGTCTAAGTCCCAGCCGAAGATATTAATAAGTTCTGGTTTTGGTTCTATATCGTATCTTATATTTGCTCTAGACTCACGAAGAACAAGAACAGCGTATTCATGATCAGCACCAGGGATTATCTTTTTCTCCGCTACTACTTTCACATGCATACTATCATCATAATCTACTATCCCCAAGTCATCTGCTACAAATCTTACCCAAGCGTCTTCCGTAAGTTTTATTAGATTGGATACGTCGAAGTGGGTATTTTTTCGCTTTAAGATGAATTTTAGGTTTAGTTCAAATTGTTTAGTCTCCCTTAACCAATCTAGATACTCACTAAAATCGACTCCAAAAAGCTGAGACCTGATTTGTGATGCTACCTTCTTTGCTTCGGTTGTTTTGTATATTGCTGCTACTGTCTTTCCACCAGCATAAACAACTCTGGCGGCATACATAGCATTAACAGATACAAACTTACTTCCCTCAAGCGTTAATAGTACTTTTAATTCTTTGCTCATGGTTTACCAAAAGGATTAGGGCCTGGTTTAAATTGTCCAACCTGCTGTGATGCCTGTTGAATTTGCTGCTGAACGTGACTAACCTGCATGTTGAAGTTGTGAATCATTGCATCAATTTCTCCATCAGTATAATTCTTTGGTTCAGTTTCCATTCTCAACTGATCATACAAGCCCTTAGGTATCTCTTTAAATCTTCCTTGTATTCTAATCAAATATGCCTTGCTACCAACATTCGCACGTCTTGCTTTTGGTAGTGTTGCAACGTATAGGTGATTTGGACAGTCTGGGTTAACATTTGATATTGACATCTGCCAGTCTGCATTGTGAGTTTTTCTACTTGAATCACTCAAAGACTCAAGACCAATTATATTTCCCCAGCTACCAACCTTTGCCTGAGAACAACATATAACAAGTTTTCCGGCTAGACTTAACTTAGTGAACTTATTATATACGTCTCCATACATATTATACATTGAATCAGTCTCAGTTGCTCCTGCTATATTACCGTCATGGTCGACAATAACAACTGAGAAATTTCCTTCTTCTGCTTTTTCAACTATTTCATCTGCCGTTACTACACCCGCTGGATTAACAGATATTTCAAGATTGCTACCGAGAAGTTGACAAAGCGAGTTATACATTGTCATTAAGTTCTTCTCAGCTTCTGCAAATGTAACTCCAAATGCAATACTTGATATACGTGTTACAAAATCGAGCCAGCTCATATCACCGAGACACACATATAAAACGTGTTCTCCATGTGCTGCCATCCAATAAGCTAAGTCCATTGCAACAAGCGACTTTCCAACACCTGGCGGCGCTGTTATAATTCCTAACTCAGCTCTATTAATACCTTCACCACCAAAAGCTTGATTCAACCAGTTTATGTTAGTTGATATCTTTCCTCTTGATGCTTCAGCTACGATTGTGTTTATATCAATATTTTCAAACCCAGTCGAACTAAATACATCAAGCTCGCCATTAGGTATATTAACATTCTTCAAATACTTAATATACTCGGCTGGTGATTGGTTATATAGTCTCCCCGCTTGTTGTATAATCGAGGCACAAACTATATCGTCAAGGTACTTTTTAGTTGGTGCAATTTGTTCTTTTGTATAACTCTTCCACTTAATCACCTCATCCATTATCTGTCTCTTTTCCATTGGCGTCTTATTACATCTCGCCAGGATAGATTCAAATAGTGGTTGGTCAATTGCTTGTAGGTCGTATGTTTCAATTGCCTTGATCATTTCGTCTACAAGCTGATTACCATTTGTGCTCGGATTAGTTTGATAGTAATATTTTATATACTTGACGTTGTTCTTTGCATCCTGGAATAGATATTGATTAAACATTCCAAGAAGCAGTGACAGATTGTCTAAACTCTCCATTATAAATTAGCTTCAAAAATTTCACTATCGATGATCTCACAATACTTATAATAGTTGTGGATCATTTCATCTCTATTCTCCATTCCCTTCGAGTAGACTGGAATCTTTTTCTTTGGCTGTGGTTCTAGGCTTATCAGATTCATGTGCTGACCTCGGGCTGTTCTACCTACTGATTGAAGAACAACTCCGGCCGCTTTTCCTTGCGCTAAGAATGTTGTCTCAAGACCAGGTAAATCTAGCGCTCTAAATCCGGCCGAGGTAGAAGGAATTATATCTACCAGCCCATTTCGCACATATTCACAAGCCTTATCCAGAGTTTTTAGATTAGTTCTGTTTCCCTGTAGATCATAGTAAATATATCCTTCACCACATATCAAGAGAATTCGAAATACTCCTAAGAACCAATTATTAACCCACTCTGATATAACCTTTTCTAGATTATTCATTGGTAGATACATCATTGGAAACTTCTTACCTAGTTTTACAATAACTTGGCAAACCTCTGGAGTCGTGAATATTCTAGTGATTGCATTTAAATAGTTATTAGATCCCTCACCAAAATCTTCCGGCTGAAACTTAACCTGATTTAGCGCATTAGTTCTAACTCTAATGTTGTCAATCTTAAGATCAAGTGGCATTCGATAAACTAGTGATGGTCCAAAGTACTTAACTAGATCTTTATTTCTAATTACACAATCATCTAGGCCGTTCACAAAAGTTATCATCTCACCTTTTTCCTTGTCGGCAGTTCCAGAAAATCCATAGAAGTGATCAGCATTTGTCAGTCGATCGTATAGAAACATTCCGGAATCATTAATTGTATACTCTACTTCATCGCACAATACACAATTAACTTGGGACCATTCTGCTTCTAAGACCTTCAGTTGTGCCGGGTCTTTTATGTCTTTTCTATTACTGAGCCCAGCTACGATCATTGCATTGAATCTTCCATCCTTAGTTGGTAGATCAATTCCAAATCTAGCCTTCACTCTCTTAACTACCTCATCCCTAGCTTTTTTCTGGGGCGTGACAATCAGAACATTTTGACCAAGACTATAAAAGTAATTAGCCAAAGTTGCTATTAATTCAGTTTTCAATTTTGTTATCCATAGAGCTTTTTATCTCTATGTTCTAGTAATTCGTTTCTTACTAGTTCGGCATATATTTTCATATTTCTATGTCGGATACTCGTGGAGGTATTATATTTATTCAACCTCTATGCTCTACACTACTCCTATGCCTTTCGTAATCATAGTAGTTAGCACGGTATTAGGAATCACACCCTTCACCGTTTTTACCCGATTCTGGCAAACAAAATCTTTACCATAGCTCGTATAGCAACTAAAGAGACCAATCTTATACTTTAGCAGGTGCAATACGTCTTCATTTTGATAATCACGTAGGTTTGGAAATGGCACGTCTCGGTAAGTTTCTGATATTATAGCACTCAAGACATCATTATAATCTGCCTGACTGATATAATTCTTGAAAACATTAATGAGATATGCAGCAAATCCAAGACCTATGTGAAATCTCCAAATTCCGTATGCATCTGGCTTTACTCGAGTATCATCATATATTCTAGTGGTTGTAGTTAGTGTGCCATATTGTTTCTTCCAGGGGATATACTTAGTTTCTTTCTTCGTAACCTCTAGTAGATAACGGGCACTTGAATCATCTGTCTCTAATACAATCTTTCCTATATTTTTATCAACATACAGATGTACCATCAGATTCCTCCACTAATTTTATCTCTCTCCTACTGACATCTATACTTACTACTGGATCGCCGTTTTGAAAATAGACTCGCCAAATATCAACGTCGGGAGTCCAAATCACGTGTTCCAGTTTCTCCAGTTTTCCTCTAAATTCCAGGCCAACTTGGAGTTCTGTACCAGTTGGGAGTTTTAATAGTTTCTCCAGTTCCATCGTTTCTTTTCCACTGTAGATCCCACCCATTCTTTATTCTCTTCTTTAGATTCTCCTCCGGATCTTCACCGTCGGATGGAATGATATGAATTGGACAGTAATCTATGGTTTGTTTCACTCGATCTGCAATTCTCTTTGATATACTTGTCTCGTCCATATATATCAAAATTTCCGACGGTAGATACTCCCGGAGGAATTCTAACTGGTAATCTGATATACTTGATCCTAAGACAGCAAACGGGATGTGATCTGGAAACATGATTAGGTCGGCGATAGCATCATAAACACCTTCTGAGATGATTATTTTGTTTCCGCTCGGTTGTACATCATGATCTATCACATATGGAGGTTTTGCAGATATAGGTGGGAAGAAGTATCTAATTGGACTATCACCTGTAAAACGGATTTGATAATAGAATATCTCACCGTGATACTTAAATGGCATCACAATATTATCTTCCCAAAATTTAAAATCTAATACTTTATAGAGTTCACCTAAAAACTGATGTCGCCCTATCAGATATTGTACTCCCTTTTCTGAATAATCATCAAATTCGTACTTAAACTTATCTAAGGACCATACCGGATCAGTCAGTGGAACTACGTTAAATCCCTTCCATCCAAAAAAGTTGTTGAATTCTGGGACTTTAAACGTAACATCAACTCTATCATCTGTATTAATAAAGGCACGACAGCAAACGAAACAATGTCCTTCACTTAAATCTTCCTTTATATACAGTTTATGTTTAGTATGCCCCTCTTCCTTACAAAACGGACAGTGGCATATATATTCTCCGGTCGATTCATTCAAGAAACCCCTTACTTCATCCATGGTACCTACACCATAAGCATTCATTAAGAGCTCCTCAAAATTACAGAATACGACCTTTTTCCCTTTTCTAGTTGTAAGTTCTCTATACTTAAAATCGGGCATAATTTTGAATAAAAATGAGAGCCCCTTGGATTTTTTCAGTTTCCAAGAGACCCTCTTTTGTTTTAAATCACTTTAGGCATTTTTCTTAGGTCTGCCTCTACCTCTCTTAGGTTTCTCGGCAGGAGCTTCTGTTTTTACTTCCTCCTTAGCCGCAACCTTTTCTTCCGTCTTCTCAGGTTCATCTTTTACTTCCGTCTTTGGCTCTTCATGTTTTGCTTCTTCCTTGGGTGCTTCTACTTTTGCTCCCTTAATTGCAAACTTCTGAACAGCCTCATCTAAACTCTGAACCACATAGCTAACTGCCACGGGATTTCTAGATGTTGCGGTAAGTTCATAAGGACCGGATACGATAATTGCTAGCTCATCATCCCGATATGCGGTTACTATGAGAGAAATTAGTTCGTCGGTCGGTCCAATGTTGCCAGAAACTGACATAGGACTAATGCTGATTCTTTGTCCACCAGCATAAGGTAAGTTTACCTGTGATTTTGTTCCATTAAAAATTCTCATATATCTAAACGTTTAAATAAGTAATTAAATGTTTCTATATAATCTTTCCCGGTAGACACAAATTTAAACCGGGAACGTCTCTTTTATCAATATTAAGAATTTGGATCCTCAGGAATAGCGGATCGTGGCATTTCAGAAGAGAATAGCTGATGAAATTCTAATTCTCCGTTTATGATTGAGAATAGATAGTTCTTATACTCTTCTGGCTCCCTTCTCTTTAGGAATCCTTTCTTAGGCACTCTTGAGACGTTGAAGATTATGATTCTTTCGCCTAGTTTTGAAAATTCTACATTCCACCCTGGCCACTCAAGCTCTAGGAAGTCAATGATCCTAGGTTTTAATAAGGCCATTCTAATTTCGTCTGAGTCTGTATCTTGTGGTGGAGTGAATTGGCCATAGTAGGAGTAAACATTATCTTCTACACTATCTGGCACAATCTCTATCTCATCCGCAGTCTTCTTCTCCTCCTTTCCAATCTTTAAAACTACCTCTGAGGGACTAAATATGCTCCTGGGATTGTCGACTGGTAGAATATAGGTAGAATCAAACTTAATAGATACATGAACGGACTTCTTTAGCGGCTTATATAGTTTAAATACGTTCTTCTCTAGGTCGTAAATTGGCTCTTCTTCCTCGGCATCTATTAATTGGGATACATAGTCTCTTCCATCGGCGGCGGTAAATAAGTCTCGGCCGGAAAGGAATAAGAGCTTTGAGTAATGAGATGCAAAACCGAGGAGATAAGGAACAGAGAAGCTATCAATCAAACCGGCCGCTGATATTCTACCGCCGAAAGGATTAAAGCCAATTATATCTATGCCGTTTTCCAGAGCCCAAGATACGACCTCATAATTAAAGTTTAACGGACATAGCTCAAGACCGATATATTTAAGATTAGGGAGTACTTCTTGAATCTCCTTTATCCTATCAACCGACTCTGGCTCATAAATTCCAATCGTATCTACACTGCCCAATGATACACAAGAACTAAGAACATCGGCATATTTTAAGAAATCACACTTAGCATCAACCAGGAGAAGATCAACTATACTCCGATCTAATAATTCTAGATGAGATATAATTGCTTCATCGGCTTTATCTAAGAAATCAATGTAAGTAACTAAAGCAGCACCTGGGGAGAAATCTTTTACTATATTCTCATTGTTGCTTGAAATTGATGTAAAGATGTACTGAAACTCAAAATCTTCACCAGGCTGATACTCTAATGTCGTAGTATCAAGCCCAACTCCTTCTACTCTAAACTTTGCCATATTATATAATTGATATGTTTATAAATCCATCATTCGTCTTATACTCAGATATCGGCGTCCAAAGAATATTAACTCCTTGTGGTTTGTCTGGATCTAGAATGACTGTGTTTTTAAGGAAGACTGAATCACGAACAGTTCCGACAAATCTAGACATTTCCAAGATTATGTCAAAAATAAGCTTAATGAATGTTTTATTTCTCATTAGGGCTAATTTAATAATAACATAGTCTTGATAAGTTAGATTACGAACCGGCATTTCTGATCCATTCTTATATAGCTTAAATATCGACTTAACATTATCATCCTCTGTCCCGAAAAACTTAACACACTGATCACCTAGTTTTAATCTCTTGGCTTTCCTATCTCCATTTGGGTTTAGAATTGAGTATCTAGAGTGGTGTTTATTCTCGAAAGGTACGAACTCAGGATATCTAATTTCATAATCGCCAATAACAACCACATCTTTTTCCATTGATATATCACCATAAAGACTCGTTAGGTTTACTATCTTTATACCAGTCAGATTTTCCATTGATATGATCTTAGGATAACCCGGTACCCAATCTAGAAACCAAATATCACTTCTCCCTGGTGGATCAAGCGAGTTAACTACTTTCTTGAACACTTCATATTTATGTGGAAAAGTCGTCCTAAAGTATATGTCGTCTACTAAGAAAAGCTGAAAGTATCTATCGCCAATTAGATTAGAATAAAACTCTTTCATGTTTCTAATTATGCTCTCTGTCTGCGCTTCTTTCTCGGATTTTCTTTTAGGCGGGCAATTCCAACAAGGGCAGTAATAGAAGTCGGGATCTAGATATGTTAATGGTTCTAATTGATTTCCGCAACGATAACAGAACCCATCCTCTACTTCTTCCTTCATTAATTTCACTTCACAGAAATCACGATAACCCATGAAGTGTTTTGATTTTAGGTCTCTTTCAAATTGTTCAGAATCTTCTATAAATTTCATATTAAATTAGATATAATAGACACAAGAGATAATGAAGTATCTGATCTGTCGTATATGTAATTTTTTGATATCTCGCCTTTAGTGCATCGATTGGGAAGTGAAGGACTGTTATGACACCCAACTGCCAACACCAACCAAAACACAGGTAAAAGGGAAGAGCATATAAGACGCAGTGTATAAACAAGTGATACCAATTCTTTCCTTTTGTATCCGCTAAGAAGGGACTCTGAAAGAAGTAGTCCCCAAGCAGATGACACATGAGTAATTTAAATAAAGTCTCAAGCATTTTTATCATCCTCCATTTCAGGCCAAAAGATTGACACAACTCTATTTCGGCTAACTACTTGCGGGTTTGGATCATATGGGGGATAATCAATAACAAAAACTTCTATCCCCAGTTTATTTGCTAACCTCTGTGCTTCATATTCTGCACTTTGGATATCTGGGAACATAGCCTGCTTTCTTCCTCCCCTTTTGGTTTTTACGAGCAACTTCTTAGCCGACCCATACTCCCAATAATAGAGCCGAAATCTAATCCTCTCTTGTTCCTTAATTAACTTTTCTATCTTTTTCTTATATGCCTCTTGTTGTTCTTCTGTCATATGTTATTTAAGTTTATCAATTCCCTTCTCAATATACTGATCTCTCAATGACGTCGCTAATACCCTAACTTCATCTTGAGCGGCTACATCAGTTCGGAGATAGAAGAAGCCGGCCTTTTCTGTAGACTCTGGTTCGGGCTGATAGAAATAGTCCTCAACAAATCCTACCATATAGAATTCAGTTTTGGCGTCTTCACACATACAGCCTCTTGCATCCTGGGCCTTGAGTTTAGTTGATTCTTCTGTAGTAACTTCGAAAATATACTCGTCTTCAACTTTTCTCCAAACTTCATCTCTCCCGGCGGCTGTTCTATCCTCACAGCATAAAGTACTCCATAACTCTTGACCATCTTCTTCTAATACCCACGTTCTAGGTTCTGTTTCTGGCCATTTACAAGTTTCTGATATCTTCTGTCTTATCGTATATGCCCACTGAGGAAGAATAAATATCATCTCCCTTTCTCCCTTGGCATAGTTGACATGTCTTTGGGATTCTTGATTATAACAAAAAGCCCTATGACGAACAACTTGATGAGAACAAGCCCTAGAACAAACCCAATGAGAAGTGACCCTATGATAAAAGTCTTCCGTCGGTTCTCTCCAATATCTCTGAATAACCTCATCTGATATATTTAACTTTTTACAGATTCGATAATCAGTTGTTACGTGAAAATCACCTTCAGATGTTTCGCTCCACCTAATGAAAGGACCAAATTTTCTTAATGTATCTATTGACATCAGCTTGCCAATCAAATCGAGGTCATATCTAGGTATATTAAGATAGACTGTTCCACAAGATAGACAAGACCAATGCCCAATCTTAATCAGCATATCGACAAACTTAATATAAGAGGTCTCAGAGATCTTATCAAAGCTGAGATAGCTGATTCTACCAACTTTTTCGATATGCCTTAACATACCATCAAATCCCGGACCTTGTTGATCCAGGATATCTACACTTGGTTTTATTACTTTCATATATTTTTGTTTATAGTTTCTATTAATAAAGCATAAGTGCCCTGAGAATGGCAAAAACGGGCAAAACAGAGAGGGAACTGCATTTAAAGCTCCCTCAATGTCTTCTTATGGTCTCCCAACAAAGCCGTGCTCAAGACTCTTTATCCCATTTAAGAGATCAGAGACTCTTTTCTCATACCGACGATCTTCAAACTCAGGCATGCAGCCCTCTTCATAGAGATTGTCTTTCATCAGTATGTCTGTATTCTTGTAGATGCCAACTGGTTTTAGCCAGAAACTATCAGAATCTCCACAAATTTCAAATACGGCATACTTGGTATGAGACCAAAGAACATCAACTTTATTTCCAACCCTAATACTGTATTTCTTCCATCTAAGACTATTGCGAAGATTTACAAGTAGGTTGGCCTGAATGGTTGTATCAATTGTATTGATTTCGATTAACGGGAAACCATCTTTCATTTGATTAGGAATAACTCTAGTTCCCTTTATGTCAACCATTCTTTTTACACAGGAAGGAAAGTTTACCTTACTTCTATCTATATTTCCTTCCTCATCTCTTAGTGATTCCTTGTATTGTTCATCAAGGATTGCAACTAAGATATCATTATCACGTGGAGCTGATTTATCTTCTCTCTCAGCTACCATGTCGCAGACCTTAAACATTGAAATGTATGGTTTAAGTGTCTGTCGATTATAGCTTGGTGAACCAATCTGATATACAAAACCAGAAGTTCCAAGCTCTTCGTTTGTCATGAAGAACGGAAAACATCCGCCAATCATGTTATCTTCTAAATAATACATTTATTTTTTCTTTTTGCCACCACCATTTTTGGTTTTTGTGGCAGAGTCATTATTATCTGTTCGTTGTACATTAATCCGAGTCGTAATTCTGCCTCTATTAAGGTCATACGGACTCATCTCTAGTTTTACTTTATCTCCGGCCATGATTCTTATATAGTTTTTTCGAATCTTACCTGAGATAGTACAAATGATCTCGTGTCCTGAACCTTCTAAGGATACTCTAAACATCGAGTTTCCAAGTTCTTGCAACACTTCTCCAAACTGCTCTAAATTCTGTTGTTTACTCATGTCTTCTTCTTTTATTCGACCTCTTTGTCTTTGTCGATTATAATTGTTGCTCTAGTAAATTTAGTAGACATGATCTCTTTCTTCAGATCTTCAGAGAGCTTATCTTTTCCACCAACCCACTTGATGATGTCGTCCAGTGTTATCTCGATCGTAACATACTCCATTGGCTTCTTCTTGGTTCCAGCATTATATAGCAGATAATTGCTAACACCTGCCCCAAAGTTATTCCTAGAGAAGTCTATAATCTCTTTAAGTCTTTCACGCAATTCGCCAGTTCCGAAGAGAGACTCAACCTTAACAACATCTAGTTTATAGGTAGTTGACGAAACTCTCTGTCTGATTACTGTTTCGGCCTGCGTCTTTCTTAAATCGAAATAAACGCTATTCTTATAGTACTCATCAAATGAGTTAGTAAATTCTTTTTCATTCCATAATGCTAGTGCTTTCGTTGAGACAAGATTCATATCAATACCTAACGAAGACATTAGCTTAGAATAGTATGCGTATCTAGAGGTATTTACATCATTCGTTTCAAAGTATAAATTCTTCTCTAGTGCGGCTATGTTTTCTTTTTCTGTTTGCTTAGAGTCTACTGCCATATCCTTTCTTGTATTAGGCAGATTCCAAATCTTAGTCAGCCTATTTCTCATGGCCTTTAAGATGAAAGACTCAACAGCAGGATTATATTTCTTTGGATAATCACACTTATCCTTTGTTTGATAGCAGAAGATATCAAAGAATCTCTTTATGTCAGTCAGATTCTCGTATCCATGCTTATCAATTTTAGTACATGCTTTAGTTGTATTAGAGATAATGGTATCCCAATAATTTCTGATATCATCTCCCATATCATCTTCTAAAACAGCACCAGATTCGACAGAGGAGGGAATACTATAAAGAACCTTTATATCATTATCTCCATCTCCATATATTCTAGTATTCATTATTTCAGAGATTTTCTTCTCATCTCCAAGATTTGATACATAGAGATATACGGGCACCATCTTATCTATATCGCAAAATTCAGAATCATCAACCTTAACTCGTCTAGACATGGCTTCACCCAGGAAGAAATACGTCTCCTTGAGTGTATCATATCTATGACCAGGTATCCATTTCTTTGTTTTCTTCTTCAGCTCACAATTTATCCTTCTCTTCATTTCCTCTAGGTATGTTTTATATTTCTTCATACCAGGAGCTGAGAATGATACCTGTAGCGGAGAAGTTTCAGAAAATATTGCTTCAAACGTTATGTCTGGGAAACATCCACCAGATGATGGAAGCTCTAGGAAGAAATCTAGATATCTAGGATAATAGAAGTTACTAACTACGTACCAACTATCATCTGGAAGAACTTCTGGATTTCTAATCATAACTACCGGATCTAAGGAGCTCTCAGAGTCCGGGGATTCAAATTTAAGCTCAAATTCATTTAATTCAATATGAATCTCTTTGTAAGGAGATCCAATAGTTTTTTCTACTGCGCTTTTGTACTGCTTTTTTTCTGTGGCAACTAGATAAATGTACTTCCTCTCAGCCCCAGACACAACAAATGCATCTAGGGACGGCGTCAATCTCCAATCATTACTAATCGTCATAATCCTTTATCACTAATTTAATCTTTTTCTTCACACTATTAAAACATATCTGGTCGCCTCCAATATACTCTCTTATCTTGGCAACCTCATCTTTAAGGGATTGGTCGTCTGCGGAGAGCAAATCATCATCAATCACAACAATAGCTCTTTTGAATTTCCTCTTTTTCTCATCAACCTCTTCTAAAACCGTGCATTTAAAGAGGTGGCCGTCTGTTTTGTAGACCATTTCTTCAAATTCAGGTATCTTAGACGCTTCAAAGTTAAATCTATTGGTTATATATTCTTCAAAAGAGTTGCACCGTTCTTGATAAGATTCTGGAGTTCGTTTTGCACTAGAATAGGATTTCTCAAAATACGACAAAGTCCTATTAACCTCAGCTACTATTTCTTTAAGCGCCTTCTCTGACTCCATAATAATATATTCATTAGTTCAACATCAATTTGAAATAGTTTTATTCCATCGTATGGGAGTGGAATTTTCTCTTTATAGGCTAGGAAGAAGTCCTTTGACCAGGAATTTTCTTCATATCTGATTTCAATGAGTTTAGAATATCCAAGCTTGTTATTAGATATTTCCAATTCAACACCACCCCGGTATTTCTTCTTATAAGTTTTAAATACATCCTCATTGAACCAACACCATCTACTGGCCGATGCTCTGTGGAATAGGTTGATAGTATATTCTTCATTATGACCAACTCCAGTCTCTTTGCATTTCCATCCTGAAAAGTCAATATCTTCATCGTCTTTAACAGAAAGGTTCTTATATTGTTCTGGAACTGCTATAAATCTGAAAGACGGAATATATACAAAATATCCTTCCCCCGGCTTTTCAAAATATATGGCCGAAGTTGACTCTACATATTCTTTATTCTTTCTAAACTTTGTCAACTCTATTCCTAAAGTCTTTTTCCAGCTAAGAACTTTTCCAACACTGTTATAGAAATACTCCTTTGTAATTGGTGCTATCATTTTCTTAATCCTTTAAAGTAATCTAATAAACCAATACTGTCCCAAGAAACTCTCTCCTCGGATCTAGAAGTCATTGCATATTCTCCCTTAACAGCGTCAATATACATAGAATGACCGCCTTCTTGTCCCATATATATTCTTTCCCACTCGTCTTCAGATAATAGACTTTTTATATCTAACTGTTCTAGAGCTAGATTATCAAAGCCAATTGTCCTACCACATACAAAACGGTTATACGATTCATTCTTCATCTTAATTATAAGTTCCCATAGAGTTTCTTTAAATTTCTCTAAGTCTTTTGGCAGTGCAGTATCTTTTGCTCTTCCCCACTGTTTATATCCTAGTATGAGAACCGGAACTGAATAAGAAGCGTTAAACAATTTTTCAAGATCTTTATAAGGAAATACCCCAGCAATTATATGAGCTACGTATGCCCTCTCTTGAACAAACAGATCAGGTTTTCCATTGATAGTACAAAGCAGTGAGTCCTGGTCTTTCCAACAACTCTTGATAAACTTAGGAAGAGAATCTAGACTAATACCAACAGCCTCTACGTTTTTTAAGCTATCCTCAAAAGCTTCTCTTCTTTTAAGAACATCTTTTATATTAACTGTTGCTCTGGTCTTATTTCCCCTGTCATTTAGCCATTTTACTAGCTTTTTGAAGTCTGGGGCATCTAGAACATCACCTCCTCCTATTGCTATCTCGATTGGTAGCTCTGGAAGCTGTGATAATATCTCGGTTGTCTTGTCATAATCAAATGACCCACCGTCTTTTGTGCTTGACTCATGACAGTATGGACATCCCCAAGAACATTTATTAGTTATTTTCAGGTCGATCGAGTCTGGGAAATCGGGCATAAAGTCCTCACCAAGTCTCAAACACCTTTTTTGAAGATTTAAATTATTCCATTTAACTACATAATTTCCGTTAAGGTACATAAATTTCTCCGAACTCATCACTCACTAGCTGTACTGGTACAAATAATCTATTCTTCTCAGAAATATGATTAACTAAGTCTCTGGTAGTCATTTTAGGACCTCCCTTCTTATTTCGATCCTCTTTAATTGCGTTTATAAGTTCCAGAGAACCGTCAGAGTTGACATATACAAGATAGCACTTGTTATTCTCGTCAATAAAATCACAATTCGCCGAATAAGCAGAGGAGGAGGGTTTCATAAGATTTTCTATTATCTCAAATTCGGCCTTGTCCTTGTTATATCCAATACACTTGAATAGACCAAAACCATCAGAATTTTCAATCATTCTAACAATTCCAGCTGAATCGGCCGTTAATGATTCTCTATCAGAATACATGTTAACTCTGAAATCAACTCTACCAAGACTGCCACCAAATACTATGGAAACTGTAGCGTTAATCATTTCATCATCTTCTCCAAAAAGGCTACCACTAATAGACATTTCTTTATAATATCCATCTGGGGCATCACTATTATCGTTTCCTCCAAAGTACCACGAATTTTTATTGAAGATGAAGTTCAGAATAGTTGTATTGTTTTCTAAGATTTCCTCCATTGACTCAGACCTACTCTGATGATCTATTTCAGGACAACTTAGATAAGTATCACCTACATCACCGCCTGATTGATTTTCTTTGTAATGTTTTTTATAATTTTCCTCCCACTCAAACACTACATCATCAACTCCTAGGTACTTTTTTAACAAGACCACTAGTTTCTTTGGTGCTTTTTGAATGTGTAGGCTGTTCCAATTATTAAAAACAAGTCCGCAAACATACTGTAGTTTGGTTTGACATGAGTTCGATTTTTCATACTCCCACCCGAAATCATCTATTCTTTCTGGAACATATAGGATGTTGTCTCGTATGTCTAGGTCAAACTCAGGATCTCCCGGTTTTGCAAATGTATCCGGGGTACTACAAATTGATAATGCATGACTCGAAGATGAATTTGTTTCGGCGAGCCCACCGGCCCGCTCAACTAATCTTATCTTATTATCTTTCATATCAATTATAAGGATTTCTCTTTCGGACCAGAGCAAAATAAAGGGGATCAGATTACTCGTCCCCTGTATATATAAAAAACTCAACACTAACTCTTTTACCTTTCCTTTCTAAACAAACACCATAGTCAAGGAGATAGATTATGTATAAACCGGATCTTTTTCTCCACTCTTCTTCCTCTTGCTGTCTGAAGTAGAATAAAAGGTTTGCAAAATCATCCTTAGCCTTTTTTAATGTTTCGTGATCCTTGACTATATAAACTGAATCTACATAAACATCATCAAAGCTAGAATAAGTTAGAGATCGATATTCTCCCATCCACAAAACACCATCGCCGGAATTACTCCACGGTCGTTTAGCCGCAAAATCTTCAAAGTCCGATATTTTCCAAAGTTGTTGTCCGGCTAGAGATACCGTGGAAAATACGGCGATTAAAATACTAACAATTAGCTTCTTCATCTTCATTTCCTATATAATTTGAAAAGAATCTTAATGCAATGTGTGGTTTTACTATTTTCTCAATTTCAGTAGTGTTGTCTTCTATCTCCCCCTTTTCATTAATCGACCTTGTAGTTATCCAATATTTAACTCTAAACGTAAACATTGTATAGGACATGTCATAAGGATTAGAGGCACAGTTTAGTATTTCAAGAAAATATGGATTAACCTCTACATCTTCTCTCTTATACTTGCCTACTTTAATTTCTGGCATATCATCAATGAATAGCTTATCTGCTAGTCGTTTATATTTACTAAAAAGTAGCACTCGTATTCTTGCCTCCAGCTCTTTCTTCTTCATTTCAGTTGGATACAAGACGTCTCTATTGAATTCTGCGTACTTTCTAAATTCGTGTCTAATGTTATCCATTCCACTAATAAGGAAAAAAGAAAATCACTTAAGCTAATTCCTACGATTCAAACGTAGTATTACCTCAAATGAAGTCGGTTTGTCCCTCTTAAGCCTAGTCAACTAGCTTGGATGATTTTCTCAAAAAATGTTTAATAATTTATGTTTGCCAATAAAAAGAGGCTTTACACGCAGATAGACTACGCAACTTAACCCAAGGAATTAAGTAATAACCTCTTTTGTTGTCTAGAAAAATAGTTAATTTAAAATGCACCTTATGAATCAGAACTTTCGCCCTATAATAACGACTACTCTCTCCCGGAAATTTCTCTCCTTGGTTCTAGTATCCAGCCTTACATTACGTAACTCTGGAGGACTCATAATGTATAATATATGAATTTTGTGTCTCAAAAGTTTTGGTTTGTTATAAAATGGGGCCCAGATGTTAAGATACCGATTTTTATGATGTATCAAAATACCTGTACTACTAGTTATCTCTCCACCCGAAGGTGTACATGTTCGCGTCTCAACTAAATGTCGTCGTTGAACTAACGATATAACCGCAAAATGCGCTTCATACAGGATCCAAACCGGACCCCAGATTTCTGTTTCGATTTGGTTTTAAAAAGGGTGCTGGCCGGGGCGGTGCAGTGAACTCGATTTTTGCCGGCCATAAAGCTATGTATAACTCGGATTCGCCGGGAAGCAAAAGCCACACGCATTCCCTCAGATCGATTGTGCCAAGGGCCCGTACGACAAGGCCCAAAGGCCATGTTTGTATTTTTGTCTGCCTACTGCTGTGATCTATAACGTAATCCAAAAGCCGGACGTTGCACAAGGCCGCAGTCAGCACCCTAAACTTCTACACTTATAAGAATTTTAAGGCTTTTCACATACCTTGATTATTTTGTTGAGGTATCCAGGTTCGAACTGAAACTGAGGGAACCAAAATCCCTAGTGCTACCATTACACCATACCTCAATTCCATCTATAAGAATTTGAAGGCTTTTCGGATGCTGTTATTTCCTTATATATGATTTACTAAACAACCTTTGCAATATGTTTTTGGCGAGACAGGCGTGATGCTTCTCTCGTCTTTTTTCCTTATTTGTGATGACTAGGGAAGACATCATTGATTTTTATAAAGAAAATAAACAAAATGCTCCCCTTAATGAACTAGGCTTGGAAATACTAGAGGCCGTTAGAATGGCCTACCTAGCTCGAATTCTTGTAGAAGATTCAAACGCTGATCCTGATCCTGATTTCGAAGTTCAGTCGCTATGTAATTCAGAGATAGAGTCGATAAGGTTGGGAGAGAATACTTGCTTTGATCAACTAGGCATATTTACATTGAGGGGAAAATTCTTCTTTGTTTTAGAGGAGCTAATACCTCCGCTTGATAAGATAGGGGACACAACAATTTCCTGGAAAATGAAAAACTTGGAGGATTCTATGGATAAGCTTATGTTACAGTTGGGCGAGATTCAAGAGACGGCTGATAAAATAAAACAAAAGTGGAATGTCAAGAAGAAGTCCAGAGTGGAAGGAAAAGCGCGATAGAGTAATAAAAGAAAGATTACCTAGTGTTATTCAAACTCTAGAAAAGATTGGTGTTAATGACTTCAAAATAACAGATTTTTCGGTTGTCCTTGAAATTAATACCCGCCGAGTTGAGTTCTTTATCTTCACTGGTGTTATAATCTGGGAAGGTAAGAATCCGGAGACACTAGGAAAAGGTATTCGTTGCTTAGTTGATATGATAAAGAAAGAGAAAAATAATAGTTCTTTAGACGTTTATTATGACAATTAATCAGCTTTTTGACTACTATATGGAGGGGAAGAATAAAACATCCAATCCATATTCAGACGAGTTTACTAAGGAACTTCTTTGGCGACTGGAAAGAGTTGTGTTTTCTCTAAGAATTGCTAAATTTGAAAATGAGTTTAAAGAAAACGAGTGTCATCTAAAGCCAGAGATCATAGCCAGTTCTAAATTTGAAATGGGGTCTGAAGGCGGAGTAATAAATATATTAGATATTTTCTTCATTCCGATTAGATATATAGTAGAAGATAACCCCGGAGAATCAATCATAAACAACAGAGTCTCAGATCTGACCGACGAGATAAATAATCTTATGGAACAGATGGGAGAAATTATGGATTTAAGAGAACGACTTAAAGAACGTTGGAAGATCTACAATGACCAAAGCGGAAGTAATTCAGTTCTATAAAGAAAAAGGACAGCTCGGCGAAATGACTGATCTATATCTTGAAATTCTTGATGCAGTTCGTGATGCCGCAGCAGTCCATATGATAATAAACGAAGAACCAGTACCTGACCTAATAATACTCATACCTGACCTAAAGAAGTCTCATATTGAACTAATCAATAAAAAAGAAGATAGGTGGTATCTAGTATATGATGAGTCCAGAAAGAAAAGGTTGGTATCAGAAAACGTAGATATTCTCGTTTCTGAAGATCCTGGAAAGCGTATGATTGATATTTGGGACAAGGGAGATGAAAGAAAAATAGAGAACCTTATGCTAGAAATAGGCGAATGGCAAGAGAGAATAGACAGAAGACATCAAGAGTGGGAGAAATATAAAAAGAGGGTTTAAATTATTCCCTCTTCTTTTTTTTTACTGGCACCATACATCTTCATCGTAATAGCCCTTCTCGATCGCATTAGTATAGAATCTCACTTCATCGATAGAGATAGGTGCGAAGTTATTACAATCTACGCCAACATCAATACCAAACTTCTTAATCTTTTGTCTACCGTGAATATGACCAAATAATAGCCACTCCTTATCACTTTCGGCTTTCATTTTCTTTAGCCCGATTGTTGGTTCATGTGCTAAGAAAAATTCCTCTACCTCATCTGAACTCTCTACCTTTAGTTTTGGATGTGTCAGAAGTTTGTGTATTTCTTCATCATCCAACTTTCTTTCATAGTTACCCAGAATCAGAGTTATGTCGCCGTTTAAAAATTGTAGCGGCCATAATTCTCCAAAGTCGCCTAGATGATATACTTTGTCCCCTGGCTTTACTTTATCATTCCACTTCTGTATCATAGCCCAATCCATTTCATCGACGTGCTTAAATGGTCGACAAGATAACTCTAATGCACGTGAAGATCCAAAATGTGTGTCCGACGTAAACCAGGTCATCTTTTTGTGTTCTCCCATTATCTCCTTCAACTCTTCCACACATTCATCTAAAGAGGCGTGGATTTCTTTTCCTTCATACTGGGCTAATTTAGTGGCGAGATATCTACGGCCTGGGAATCCTTCATATGCCCCTAGGATTACTTTTTTCCCGAGTGCCAAATATTCACCAAACTCTGTCCTCGTCGTCTGTGCATAATCTCTTCCCTCTATTTTTTCTGCGGCCGAGGGAATCCAAAATAGAACTACATCAGCAACTTTCAGGCCGATTGTTTCCCACGCCACTTGTTCTTCCCAGTTAAAACCAGAATAGTCATCACGCCTAGGACTAAGATAAGTAACATTCGGCAGATCGGGGAGTTCATTTTGCCATTCCGGAGCTCCTTGTATTGGACCAGCTAAAAACACATACCAGGAATTCTTAATCTCTGGTAATTGATTCGGTGACTTAATTATCATACGTTATATTGATTTTTTCATATATAAGAGTTTTCCTTATTATTGATGGAAGAAGATAGGGTTTTAGTAAAGTGGAAACAAGATTTTTATAATAAGTACAAAGATATATTCAACATTGAGGTAGCATTATTTCCAGAGAAGACATCGCTTGAAATGGAAGGGTATTCATTAAACCCAACTAAAGCGATTATCAGGCTGCCCAATGTAAAAGAACCAGTAGGAAGAATACAATACTCCTCAGATCTGGTTATGTATGTTCCTTCTTCATGCTTAGAAATTTTTAAAGACTTAGAAAAAATAGGAGACGACATATGCTACCATTAGACGAATCAACATATCTTCTCAAATTTACACCCGGCATATATGAAAAGGCTAAAGAAGTGTTTGAGAAGGTTGAAGTTGTTAGAAAAAGCGATTCTGCGTACGTGGATGTTTTAAGAATAGAACTCAATTTGGCTATTACTGCTCCCCCTTGGTCAGGTCTAGGACATAGAAAGGAACCGGAAGAAACCAGCTTTGATAATCTCATTATTTTAGCTCCCAAGTGGTTTGTTGATATGATAGAAGACTGCGAGGTGATAAATATTAGACGAGATATTACTTTTCTTCAGTTCTATAGTTGACCGTCCCAAAAGACATAAACGCCTTATTAATGAAAGAATATATAGCTCAGCGGTAGAGCGTTCAAATATGAAAGGACAGAGGTTCGAATCCTCTTATATTTTTTCGACTAGATAAAAACTGACACGTGGCCTTACGGAAGGAGCAATATGTAGGTTCGATTCCTACCCTGAGTTTTTATTTTTTTTTTCGCCCTGGATAAAAAAAAATGGAGGATTTACTCCTCTTCTTTTTCTGGCCATTCTTCTCCATCAGCCAGAATTTTAATAACTTTTCCGTAGACCGTTTTAGTCCACCCATTTACGTGCCCATGATTGTTTGATATCTGGACACCTCTTTTGTCATTCTTAGCCGTAACTTTGTGTGTGTAATGTCTCCCGGCTACACGAGCATACACAATATCTCCAACCTCTACATCTTCCCATGTGGTTGGAGCAAGAACTACAGGCTGCTTACTTTTAATAATAGGCAGCATCGAATTGCCTGGCTCTGAATACTTGAAAGTTTCTCCATCTAGGAGTCTTTCCCAGGGCTTTTTAATTATACGTTTTTCTTTCATACATTGATAAGGATTTGGTTCGTGATTTATTCCGGATTATATCATTTCAATGCCTTATATATAAGGAGAAACCAGATACCGCAAAATAGGTAAGGTTTCTTTAATTTTTAACGATAACAATTATGGAAAAGAAAGAACAACTTACGTTTGGTCAGCGAGTTATTTCAGCTGGCTGGGGAATCTTTTTATTCTCACTTGTTGGAATCTGTATGGATTCTGGATGGAAGTCTCTAGGAGATGCCCTCAGGGGCTACCGAACGTATCAAAACGAGGAGTAAACCTCAATTCCTTACTAGTGTAGATTAAATCTGCATAAGTTAAGAGGGAAATTTTAAACAGCTCAGGTGTGAACTTCAGCTGTTTTTTTTTATTCAAAATAAAAGAGGGAAATTCCCTCTATATTTTTATTCTTGGTGTATTCTGTTTTACTACTTCTACTAGATCTACCAAGGCCTCTCTTGCTTTAGTTGCCTGATCTAGATCAAAATACATGTCAGAATAGATGCAAATATCGTTTCCTGCGCCGGTAAATTTCTCAACACCGTACTGTTCTACTAAGCTTCTATAATCCCCGGTTAGCGACCCATCAAATGTAATTCCAAAAAGATATACATCTGGTATGATTTTCCAATTGATCTCTTCTCCTGACTTATATCTTTTTAGTGAATCACTAGCAATCCCTTCTCCCTCTATTGTTTGAAGGGCTTCATCTACATATTTTAAGACTTTATGGAACGGCTTGATGCCTTTTATTTTCCCATCTTTGTCTCTGCCACAATCATACAGCCACTTTAAGTCAAGTTCATCCCTACTCCATTCTCGACACCACATTTCCATGCAGGTAGTATACATTTTAGGACCAACTAGACATACATTGTTTATCTTTCTAATTGAAAATACGTTTATTGGTACGTCGTTTACATAAATAAACATATTAGATATCTAGTTTTATTGTTTCATATCTAACGGTGTTTATGGCATTGAGAAGGCTGTCTCTTGCTTTCGTGGCATCCTCCTCTGAATCATAGAATTCGGACCACAACTGTTTTCCATTGCCCGTTGCTTGTGGACCAGAGAATATTCCTTCTAGCTCATATGTTATTCCAAAGATGAAAGTGTCCGGTAGTATATTCCAATCAATTTCATCTGGTTTTAGAAGTCTTGGATACTCTTCTTCCCTGTCAGCAATCATTGGTGCCCAAGGATCATATATTCCAATCGGCTTTTGTTTAATAATTCCTTTTCCAGTAATTGCCTTAAGCACATCATCCAGCCTTTTAATAAAGGTATTATAAAACCTATAATCACTTTCGTCTGTTTTTGTGTGATCTTCTGCAATACTGCGATATGTCCCCTGGAAAGAAGGATCTCCTTTTCTCTTCCAATCGACATAGGCTTTTAAAACACAGGAATATGTTTTCTTATTCATGCTGTATACTTTCGTTATACTGCGTATTTTGTATACATCAATTGGATATTTATTAACTACGATATACATACCACTAATAAGAAAAAGAGAGGAACTTAATCCTCTCAATTTTTACACAGTTTTAAGTCCATTAAAGACCTCCATCATTGGGCTATTCTCATCAATGCTAGCCATACCTGCTTCAAAGATACGCAGCTTTCCTTCATAAAGTCCAGAATCTATCATATCTTTAATCGTATTAGCTACACAGATATCCTTAGCGAAACCACAGATTACTATTTCATCATACTCAGAAAATTCATCCAGGTTTGCATAAGGCCTGTATTCCAACGGTCCGCTCTTTGTGAATAATGAGAAAGCTTCGAAGTTAGCAATATAGCCTTTCTGATAGATCTTTACGTTATGCTGAGGTCTGATCTTAATCTCCCAGTCATGAATAGCATTAACCAGGATGTCAGGAAAAGCCCAACCCCAAGATCCTAAGAGACAGTGTTCCGGCCAGATTGTTAACGGCCCGGCAAGTGACTCAAGATACTGGAGGGTAAATGGATCAACTGGTTTATCTACTGTTGACGGATAGAGAATAGGCGCATACTTCCCAGCCTTATAACCCTCCACTGTTATCTGAGTGAAAGGAGCGGGCCGAGGATTCCAATAGGCCGGATGAGCAATATGATACTTGTGATGCGTGTCTTGTGTGATCGCTATATCATCAAAAATATCATTCTTAATCTTCTCGGCAATCTTTCCAATAGCAATCTCTGCCTTTGGAACGTATAATGACCCCTTAGAATCAACAAAGTCATTCTGGGGGTCAATGATAAGTAGTAATCGCTTCATTACTTTTCAGTTACGGTTGCCTTAGGACGACGGCCGCGGGTGCTTTTCTTCGGAGCTTCAGGCTGGGTTGCTACAGCAGCGCGGCGGGGAGTTCTCTTCGGAGTCTTCACCTCTACTTCAATTGCTTCAGATGCCGGTTTTACAGCTGCCGTTGTGGTCTTGCAAACCTTCTTGCGGTAGTTGTTGTTCCGGGTCTTCACCATCGCGGCCTTGGCGAACATGTTTTTCCCCAGGTTGCCCAGGATGTTGTCGCACTTCTCCTGGCACTCTCTGATGGCATTGTAGAAACCAGTATATGCGGCATCCTTTGCTCTGGATCTGGCCAGCTTCTTGCCGAGTTCTGAATCGTACTTGTCATGAGGATCGCAAATTGCGGTTCCCACGGCCTTTCTGTACTTTGAATCGATACCAATGGCCTCCATAAATCCAGGGCCGCCGAGGGTGTCGATACCTTTCGGTCGATACATGATAATACAAGTAACTGCCTTCAGACCTTTCTTGGTCTCTGTCTCCTGATAAACAGGCTCTAAAAAAGATAACTTAATCATAACTTTTAAACGTTTAAAAAGGTTGTTAATAATAAAAGTCAATAATTATTTCGTTTTTGTTTGGGTAGTCAGTAAACTTTGACTTCTTTGGTGTTTTAGAATACATCTTGTACCATCGAATAAATACTGATATTCCCCACAATAACTCTTCTCTTGTTAATTTATACTTCTTTTCTTTTACTATAATTGTGGCAACACTCTGATCCAGACAGCCGATTACTCTATCTTCTATGGCTAGGTCGGATCTAAAGTCCATTTGCCTAATTAGTTTTTTAATAAGTTTTCTTTGCTCTTGCCAGGACGTGCTTCTTTTCATAGAGAAATTCCTAGCTCTTTTGCAGCCACTTCAAGCTCTCCTCGATCTCCCATATGTTTTCCGAGATCATCTGAGATTTTGATACACTCATGATATCTATCCTGCTTGTCATTCATCTTACATCTCATAAGCTTCATGACTTGATTAGCAATCGGGAAACCGGTATCGGCCACCAGATTATTGCCAACTCCGAAAACAGCTCTGATTCCCTTCTTGTCGCAATATTGTTTAATTACAACCATCTTAGGGAAATTCAAGGAGTTCGAGAAGCAGATAACCTTGGTCGACGGCAGTATTCCTAGCTCTTTATACCGGGCAACACATTTATCGACAAATTCTTCCTCCACCCCCGAGTCCTGTCTAACACCGTCATATAGATGTGCCATTTCCTCTGAGAAGTTTTTGAAGAATACATCTGACGTTAGTGTATCAGATAGAGCAATTCCTAAGCTTCCACGGTACACATCACGCCAAGCCTCCATAGCAATCAGATTTGCATGACGGTAGCCAAATTGAGCTGCATGAAACATAAACCAAAAGTGATTCTGTGTTCCAATTGGCGTCAGATTGAATTTCTTAGCCAGGTATACGTTAGATGTGCCGGAGAAGTAGTTAAATTCCTGCTTCATTGTCCGGACTACATATTCCTGAACATCATAAGAGAACCTCCGTCTAGTACCAAATTCTGACGTTCTGAGCTTATTTTCGTTTCCAGTCTCTATCTTTCTAATCAGTCTTCTCTTTACTTCATCCATGTCTACTTCATACCCTTTATACTCGTTTGTCATTTCTGAGAGTAGGGCTAAGAGCGGAACTTCATAGAGAACGGCTTTATAAAGATAGTCAGTAACTGTTATCTTAATATGTCCCTCTTCATCGAGTTTTAGATAAATCTTTGAAGCGTCATACCTAAATCCACGAATCATTTCCCAGTATGGACGAGGGATATAGGGAATATTTTTAATACACCACTCCATCTCCTCGTCAGTCATCTGCAGTTTTTCAAGTTCCTTTACTTCTGCTTTAAACTTCTGGAAAAAGTCATCGGAATAAACTGTGTTATTTCTGTCAGCAAAAACTAATTGTCCACTAGCTTCCGGATACTTATACACGAAAGCATAACTGACAGAATATAGATATAAATCTAAATCTAACGCAGATTTAATATACTTACTCATTTTCTTTCTTTAAGTTGTTCATAGATAAGGAAACGAGCGGGAAGAAAGAAAAGAGGCAAGCGCCCCTAATCAGTAAAAATCTTATACAATACTCTCTTTCCAACCGTCACAAAATCTGAACGTTTTAATGATGTGTTCTTTCTAAGTAGCTCTTCCCGTACTGCCACAAACCTATCTAACACACACTCTATATCTTCTTCATTGAAATAGGTAGAAGTAGCATAATTTATAATAGCATTGATGCTCCTATTGTATGCAGATGTAAGATCTTTTGGACTAACTTCGTTCTGTGAAAATGGAAGAAAGTATTTATAGAAAAAGTAATTATAAACAAACTCTAGGTATGATTTAAGATTACTGCTGTCTATTTTTACATCTAACTCTATCTCATTATACCCAAGTTCATCAGAGAACCATTGAGATATTATTTCATTATTTGGTATAACTGAAGAGGTAGAAAAATCAATCCACAATCTCTGCTTTTTTATAATTTTTGTCTCCATACTACTTATAAGATTTTGAAATACCACAATCCGCGCTTATCTTGACCTTATTTTCTTATTTATGAACAGCACACGTGGGCATCTCGCATAGTTTACTTCGAGGACTGCTTCATACAGGGTATCATTGTTAATAGGTTGTTAAACATATATAGGGTTCTTCGTGCTGTTCGACCCGAGAGCTATCTTTAGTCGTGATGATTGAGGATAGCTTTTATTTTCTTATTAATGAAATGATTTGGCATAGTATAAAAGAAGAACCAAAAGAAGAGGGTTTTTATTTAGTAGCCATATTTGATTCCTCCGGGAAATTCATTGAGATGGAGGATGACTGGGTATATTTTAAGGAATACTATGGACATGAGCTGGGACCTAATAGAGCTTCCGGGTCTAAAATGTATTCCTATCCACATATCTCTCACGGCCCAACGCACTGGATGTCTAGGCATGAATTTGAGATGATGATGGAAGCAGTACCCAGAAAAGATGAAAAAGGAAACTTAATAATATGATAGATCTATTTGGAATTCGGAGACGTCGTGAAGAAAAAGAGCGACTAGAGAAAGAAAGGCTGGAGAAAATCAGGAAAGATAGGGAGAAAAAGAAAGAAGCCAGAGAAGCCATAATCACCCCATATCTCGATGCCAAAACTAAAGAGGCGGAGGAGATTGGAAAATTAGAATATCAGAAGGAGAAGGATGAGTGTGATATAAAGAACTCAGTCTGTCCTAAGTGTGGTGGAAAGAATATAATTAATAGATTCGTCAAGATACAAGGCGAAATAGATGGACACTCGCACGGTTATTTTGGTGGGTCTTATGGTACGATGGAAGGCAAGATTAATACATTCAAAGTAAATGAGTGTAAAGACTGTGGAAATCAATGGGAAGTAGCTGAACCTGACTGCACCATCGACGACTGCACTCCTTCTGATTTTAGTCCATATACCATAGGCAGTAAAATTGGCTTCTTATATCGGCGTGTGAGAGGAGTACTGGAAAAAGACGAGGATGAAATAAATGATCTTAAGCCTAGTAAATATCTCGAATGCTATAAAGACACGCCAAGAGAAGCCCTAGAATACTGCCTCTATTGTTTTGGGATTAGTGAGGATTATAGCAGAGATAAATTACTAGGGACGAAATTGATAGTCGATAAGAAGAGCCCAGACTATAACGACAATCCATATCTATTTACACTAAAGGATGAAGTTTGGGATATAGTTAAAATCTTTATTGGTCGGGGATGATAACAATTGAAGAGTTTTTAGATTACGATACAAAAACTAGATCTTCCTATATAAACACAAGGATAAGTGGGGGAGGAACATTTTGGTATTCAGGTAATCTTTTTAAAGTTCTTAATATTATTGTCAACCCAAGAGTAACTATCGACGGTGGAAGTGAGTGGATTAATATAAAATACGATCTCACTGAACCAATTCCAAGCGATCCAAATACAACACCGATCACTAGTATTCAGGACCAAAATATCTTCTTCCGTTATGTCAAGGAGAAAGATTCGTGGATATGGGTTGATAAGACGCTAAGAATTCCTATTTATCGAACTGTTTATGGGAGTTATGATATGAATTACTGGATTAAGAAAGGTGATATATATTCTACTCCCCTAAAATACCTCATCTTGATACGACAAAAAGCAGCTAAGTATCAGGGAATGCTTAAACGAATAGAGAACGAATACAAAGAGCAAAAGTTCTCAATGATTCCTGATTTAGTTGGCGAAAATATTAAAGGGTGTGTTAGTTTTGATATAGTTCAGGCAGCGTGGAAGAACTATTTGTCTCTTGGGGTAGATGATGAAAAATACTTCTATCTCTATCTAATTCTCTATGGCGTTGGAACTTCTGTAATTTTGACTAGAGAGATAAAGGCAGAGTTTGGAGTAGAGTCCTGGCGATTCAGACCACCAAAAGAAGCTAGTAAGGAGAAGTTAGACCGTCTAGAGGAATTTTTAGAAACTAGAATCCCAAAGATAGGCGAATCGATAGGGGAAGCAACAGAAGAATTAAAAAGAAGAGTAAAAAGAGAGCTGAATGAAATAGTAAACAAGTTCGGCATATTTAGATCTGACATAACCGTAATAATCAACGGAGAAGAGATATAAAAAAAAGAAGAGGATTAAACCCCCTCTTCTAATTTTTTCTTTATTATTTCAAGCGCCTTTTCTTGGAACTCGATTGGATAACTATAAAAGTCTCCGTCAGCATAATCATTGTATACCACCTGAACTCTCCCTCGATAAGTATAGAAAGTGAATTCATCGGCGTCGCTTGGTTCTGGTGCTTCGTCTGGGTCTTCATCAAATAGGCATTGTTTCTCTCCCTTTTCCATATTGATCTTCGCCAACTGAGCATTTTCTTCTACATCAAGGGTAAACTCAACAGCGCAACCACCATTTTCCTCTGACTCTTTTTTGCACCAGGGATTGAGAATTTCATACAGCTGCTTCTCAAATTCACTAGGTTCAGGCACATCACCAGCCGAAGTAGAGCCATATCTCTCCTCCTTAACCTGATCACACCTAGCTCTTAATCCTTCGACTGTGCTTAGGGTTGGATCTAGTGCCCCAAGGATCAATTGAAATGCTTCAATCTTTCGCTTGTTCTCTTCGTAGATCTGGATTTGAAACTCTCCCTGTTCTTCGTCCTCAAATTCCTCGTGTTGTTCAATTTCGTCTAAGAGATAATCAACCTCTAAGATCAATTCATCAATAGCTTCTTTCTGTGTCATAATTTCTATAATAAACAATAATTAGATGCAGTTGTCCACTTAAGTTTCTTTTCTTCCTCTTGAATCACAATACATGGAAATACCTTCTTCTTTTTATCGGGCAGGAAGAACAGAACTCCATCATAAACCTTAGTATCTCTCGAATCAAAAAAGTTTATAAATTTCCTAGGCTGCCCATCAACAATCAAGGCAATCTCAGGAACAGTTTCAAATTCGGAAAGATTATCAAGTATACTAATCGTCGGAAGTGTACCTATGATCTCTGGCGGAAAAACATCTCTATCGACCAGCTTTCCATTCTTATCCTTCTCGACTGCATGAGGATTCCAATTACGGCGCGCATTAGATATTTGCTTTTCTAGTTTTCTCTTCTTAATATATCTAATAACACACATATCATGAATAAGAGTTTTGATGGGACGAAAAAAAAAACATAGGAAATATCACCAGTAATTGTATGTTTTCAGCACATTCATTTCTAGAAGTAACTTTGTGATTTAGCCTATGTTATATTCAAAGAAATACAGGAGATATTGTCAGTAACCAGATACTCCCGAGGGAGTTAAAGATTCGAACTTTAGAAGTAACTTAACAACTAAGCCTGTATTCATTTATAAGGATTTAAGGGGATGAAAAAAAAAGAAAGCGAGATTCTAATATCCCGCCGTCTTCCTCTTTTCTGTCCATACAATAACACTTGCTATAATTGCCAGTGTTAAGATAGTAGTTAGAATTCCAAGGGCTATTCTCCAATTAAAGAAGAATATGATGCCCAATACAATCCACTCTACAGGCTTCCACTTGTCACGATAGTAACAGAGTGTCTCATTTTTCGTCAGGGCAATAGCGACATTGATGATAGTCCATACCAGTCCTATGACGATTCCTATAATAAACATTTTCATAGT
>ODAJ014790207.1_pt1 | contig 70273 bp, 70 predicted proteins | sample 1539241 | NCBI WGS metagenome assembly ODAJ01 (sample SAMN02144231, study PRJEB22623) | gut metagenome | biome: sheep rumen | host: Ovis aries | place: New Zealand | reverse complement strand
ATATTATCGAAGTTCGCGCCAGCTCCTAGCAAGTCATTTAGAAAATCTTCCGTGACGGTCGAAGCGTTCAGCATAATTTTTCTGCCGCGACTAATTTCGGCAACTTTATCGACGCTAAAACCGTCGTCGAGCCGCAAAGTTATTCCGTCAATGTCGTATTGTGAAAAATTTTCGGCGTTGACATCAATGATAATTTCAAAGTCGTTAAGTGAAGCAGTCGTCAAAATATCGGTTAGGTCGTCAAGAAAAGTTTCAGCGTTGGCGGCTTCGGGAATCTGCGCGGAAGTAAAGAGGCGTTTGAAGCCCATTTCCGCCGCCGTCTCAATCAGCGAAAGATTTTCTTCGCTATCGTAGTCGAGTCCTGCGTAAATAGAAATACCGTTCTGCATAGAATTATCTCCTTTGGAAGAGAATTATTTAGCAATCATTCCGTTGATTCGCTTGATTCGGTCGCGTAGTTTATCGTTAGTCGCTTGAACGCAAACCATTAAATTGCCGCGCACTTTGCCAATTTTAATCATAGCGGCAGTCGTTAGCATGTTGAGAATCATTTTAGTAGCGGTGCCCGCCTTCATGCGCGTTGAGCCTGTCAGAGCTTCCGCGCCGGTTATTGGAGTTATCGCAATGTCGACAACCTTAGCAAGTGCGGAATTTTCGACACAGGAAACGCCAATAGTTATCGCGCCGATTTTCTTAGCGTATTCGACGCCGCCCAAAACATAAGGCGTCCTGCCAGAAGCCGTGATTCCAACTAAAATGTCAGCCGCGCAGAAATTCTTAGCAGTCAAATCACTTGCGGCGAGCGTGCGATTATCTTCCGCGCCTTCGACGGCCTTAACCAATGCGCCTTCGCCGCCCGCAATTAAACCTTGAACCATATCGGGCGAAACTCCAAAAGTCGGCGGACATTCCGAAGCGTCCAAAACTCCGAGCCGTCCAGACGTTCCCGCACCAATATAAAACAATCTGCCGCCGCGATTAAAACTTTGGGCGATAGCGTCGACAGCTTGCGCGACTTCAGGCAAAACACTTTCGACAGCCGCCGCGATTTTTTTATCTTCATCGTTGATAAGCTTGACCATTTCGAGCGTCGAAACTTTATCGATATTAACCGTTGCGGGATTTATCTTTTCAGTAGTTAGGGCAGAAAAATTTTCCATAGCGTCTCCTTATTTAGGGATTAGGGAATAAAAATTAAATCGGCGACTTCGGGATTTCCTTCGGAAATGTCCTGTTTAAAGCGATTAATCGGAGCGAAAATCGGCGAGCCTTTCAGGCGCAGTTGGAATCGCAAAAGAGTCTGCGAATTGGAGCCAACAACCGGAATTCTCGTCAAGATAAAATTATCGTCATCATTTTTGGCAAGCCCGTAATCTTCGATAAAACCTGCGCGGAAATTGCATTCCTTGCAAGTGTCCTCCGTGTCGACGTTGTATTTGCCATTAGGATAAGCGATAAATTTGACGGGCTTATTGAGTGCCCATTCGATAGCTTGCTTTGAGCCGTAAATTTCATTCCAGAGCTTATCAGGCTTGAGCGTGTTTAAATCCTTATAAGATTTAGTGTGGCTTTGAAAATCGATATAGCCGCCGTTTTGCAGGGCGCGTATAACGTCCCAAGTCAAATAATCGGGCATGCCAACATGGTCAGTGACAAGAAAGACCGTCACGCGCAAGCCGTATTTTTGGAGAATCGGGAAGACATTTTTATAAATATCTTCGTGCCCGTCGTCAAAAGTTATCACAACGGGCTTAGCGGGCAAAGACTTACCCTTTTCCCAAGCGTCAAGCAAATCATCGGGCATAATGAACGAGTAGCCATTTTCCTTGAGATATTTAATCTGCGCTTCGAAGTCGGCAACCTTTAGCGTTTGCGGATTGTCATCGGTATCGCTTACGCGGTGATATATCAGAATCGGAACGCCGTCGGCGTCACGGGCGAAGAGCCAGAAAATAAATCCCGCCGTCGCTAATATCAACACCAACATTGCTAGTAAAAATTTCTTCATAAATCCTCCAAAAAGTTTCAGCGAAATTTCATAGATGATTTTGGTTAATATATATCAAGCGGCTTGCAGTGTCAAGGATTCTTGCCTAAAAAAAACTCCCGCATTGCGAGCGGGAGCTGAAATTTCTTGATTAACGTTTCGAGAACTGGGAAGCCTTGCGCGCCTTTTTGAGACCGTATTTGCGGCGTTCCTTTTCGCGTGGGTCGCGAGTAACGAAGCCAGCTTTTTTGAGCGCGGGGCGAAGGTCGGCGTCAAGTTCCATAAGAGCGCGGGTTATGCCGTGACGGATTGCGCCAGCCTGACCAGAAGTGCCGCCGCCTTTGACGGAGGCTATAACATCGTATTTATCGTTCATTTCGGTGAGGATGAGCGGTTGACGGACAATCAGTTCCAAAGTCTTCAAACCGAAATATTCTTCCATTGCGCGATTATTAATCGTAACTTTGCCGTCGCCCGGAACTAAGCGCACGCGGGCAACTGAACTTTTGCGGCGACCTGTGCCGTAGTAGCTTACTTGTGCCATATCAATCTCTCCTTAGCGTGTCTCAATTTTAAGTTCTTCGGGCTTTTGCGCGGCGTGCGGGTGTTTATCGTCCGCGAAGACGTGCAACTTTCTAAACAAATCCGCGCCGAGTTTATTTTTGGGCAACATGCCGCGAACAGCGTGTTCAATGACGCGCTCAGGGAATTTTTTCATCCATTCGCCAGCCGTTGCGTACTTGCCGCCGCCGAGATAGCCGGTATGGTGGAAGTAAACTTTTTTGCGGAGTTTCTTGCCGGTGAAAACAGCTTTAGCCGCATTGATGACAATGACATAATCGCCGGTGTCAACGTGCGGAGTGTATATCGGTTTATTTTTGCCGCGCAGAACTTTGGCGACTTCAGCGGCGAGGCGACCGACGGTTTTGCCTTCGGCGTCGACGAGATACCATTTCTTTTCGACTTCGCCCGCCTTTGCCATGAACGTATCTTTCATGAGGATTCCTCCAAAAATTTTTTGATTGGTGGGTGCATATGTCCGGGGCTAATGGAAACACAGGCAAGCCGCCATATAGACGCGATTGTAATAAAAAGTTTCCGAGCTGTCAAGGGTATAAATCGTATCAAAATGGCTACGACGATTGATTTTCCAAGTACTCAATGAAATTATTTAGATACGCGCTGAACTTCGCCGCGCCTTGTATGTTTAAATGCTCGACATCGCAAAAATCTGCATCCGTCATTCCTTGCAACTTCCAGGTGTCAATAAAAATTGCCGATGAATGTTTTCTGCAAGCTTCCCTAACTAGATAATAAAATTCGTCAAGTTTTTGTCGGCTGAAATGCTTTTTGTAACCTTCTGTAGTCGGCGGCAGAAACATTATCGGGCGAATATGATTTTCTTCACACAGCGTCAAATAGTCGTCCAAAATTTTTATGTTTTCGTCGCGTGTTTCGGGATAATTTTTTCTTGTCCACGTGTCAATATTTTCGCGAGCTTCCAAGCGACTTTTGGGCGTCATTGAAAGCACCGTAGTTTTGGCATAAAAGGGATTGTTAATATCGAATGGCATATCGAATGGCTCAAGCGGCATTTGAAACGAAAAATATTCACTGCGGAAAAAATTTCTATAATCTTCAGTGGGCACATAGAAATTGTGTAAGTCTTCAAAAACAATGAAATAGCGCGTCATCAAAAAGCTATTATTGAACGTTCGAGATAAATCGTAGTGAAAAGAATACGGCGCAAGCCCGATAAGCGCGTAACAAAGCTTGCTATGCCCCCCCACATGTTAAAGCGAATTTTGCGGTTTGAAAGTTATAGTATAAATCTTGACTGCTATGCCCGAAATTAAAAAGTTTTCGTCTGAATTGCGTAATGTCCAAACCTTTTTCAGTTAAACTTATTCCCGTAGCGAACATTTCAAATTCCGTTGCGTGCTCTTTATAGTATCGCAAGGCGCGTTCAAGCCAAAAATCAGTATAACTTAAGCAATTTAATGCGACAATTTTATTTTTCGGCACGTCATATTTTTGAACTTCAAGAAAGATAGATTTATCCCAAGCTTGCTCCGAGCAAATAATATAGTCGTAATAAAAATCGCGGACGCATTCTTTCAAGTCGTACATCGGGTGGAGCAATTCATTTGGCAAGCCGATTTTCTCCAAGATTTTTTTAGCTGGCTCGACCTCGTCTACGACAATCCCGCAACATTCGAGTCCGGGATTTAAAATTTGTAGCTTCGCCGCAAGTTGGTCTGTCCACGTCACAAGTAAAATTCTCAAGGCGCAATAACCCCAATCTTAACAAGGTAAGTGTAAATGCCGCCGACTTCGTTTGAATCGGTGACAGCGGCGGCGAGTTTTTTTACAGCGGCGGGCGCGTTCGCCATAACCACGCTTTGCGGAATGTAGGTTAGCATTTCGGTATCATTATAGTTGTCGCCAAAAGCAATCGCCTCGTCGACTGTGTAGCCGTAATGCTTGAGCAAAATTTCAATGCCCGTCGCCTTTGAAACGCTTTTGTCCATAATCTCCAAAAGATACGGCGCAGAGCGGACGACGTTTAGCGCGGGGAATTTTTCGCCGAGAACATTTTCCATTTCCTTGCAAGTCTGCGGCTCGCACATAACCAGAATTTTATTCGGCAAAATATTTTCGCTCAAAAGTTCGTCGAAACGTTTAACTTCAGCCGTCGCGCCGGTTATGTCCATTTCAAATTGAACGCGCTTATCAATCTCCTCGACGAACCAGCGACGCCCTGTGTAATAGTTAATCGTTATATCCTGCCAAGCGCGATTCATTTCCGCCAAAATTTTTGCGGAGTCTTCAGCGGGCATTTTTTTATCGAAAATAATTTCCTCGTCTTCAGTAAGGACAAAACCGCCGCCATAACTCACAACGGGCGTATGCGCCATGCCGAGCGCGTCGGTTATCGGGTAAATCGCTTCGGGCATACGCGCTGACACGAAGACAAAACGCAAGCCCTTATCAATAACGGCTTTAATCGCTTTAACGTGGAGTTCGGGCGGGTGCTTATCGTCCTTGAGAAAAGTCCCGTCAATGTCGGAAAGAATTATTTTTATCATGATTGGCTCCAATCTGGCTCGAATTCTTTAAGGTCAACTTCAATTAATGTGAGTGCCTCATTTCCAGACAACTTTATTGATTCAAGGCGACTCGGCGCGGGTAATTTTTCTCCGTCTTCAAGAAATCCGTATATGTGCAATGATAAACCTTCGCGAGCATATTTAAAAGCTTGCAGAAAATTTGCGCCTTGCGAAACACAGCCGTCAAAGTCAGGAAAGCCAACTCCTACACCGCCCCTACCCTGACTGAATACCGCAGGGTAAGCATATCTCATAAAAATCACGCTCCTTATCTAAATTTTAAACCTGATTGCCTTTCGATACTCCTCAACATATTTCTATCTAAATCTTTCACGGGGTGTTGAATTGTCACAGTCCTTTTTTTACGGCGTATTTAAATTGGTGATGGTCGCCTTTCGTCCTTTTAAGATACCAGCAGTCTGCTTTTAAAGCCGCTATCACTTCGCTTGATGAATAACTTTTCATGATTCAAACATCTTTTTTGGTGAAAACGATTGACGCCAAAATTTTTTCTCTGCGCAGATTGTCGACTTGCCAAAAAAGTTTCGCGTCGGGAGCAATAATACTTCTGATAAAGTTTTTCGCGGGAATATCGTTGCCGCCCGTCACGCGGACAAAAATTTTCTTAGCTTGGCTTAGTTCGTCGGAATCAAGCGCGGGGAATTTAACAGCGTTATTTATCGCCTCAAGAACCGTCGCGCCGTATCCGTAGCCAAATGCCGATCTGCCCAATTTCAACGGCTCTTTTCTATCCGCAGTCATATCAACTAAAATTTTCGCGCCAACAGAAAAAATTTCGTTAGCAACCTCGAAAAGTTCGCCAACCGAAATTTCCCGCTGATAAAGTCGAAAGAGAAAAAATTTCTCGGCGGGAAGTATAAAAGCTGTGTCGACATCGCGCAGACAATTTAGGCAGTATTCAGCATTTTTCTTGCGCTCTACATTTTCAAGCACGAACGGCAAATTAGCAAAAGCTATCGTCTCGGCGTTATTATTTTTGGCAAAAGAAATAATTCGCGGCAAAGCTCCAGTAGCCGCCGTGCCGCCTAAGCCCGCTATAAGGATAACAATTTTTGCGCCTCGCAAATTATTTGAAATGCTTTTATAAATCGTCGGTGCGTCGCGATTAAGAAGAATATTATTCGGCGTCGCACTACTTAGCAAAATATTTTCGTCCTTGCCAACCGAAATGAAATCGACATTTTTATATTTGCCCATAAAATCCGCCGCAATTATTTTCCCGACGGCACGCGCTCCGCCCTCGCCTATGCCGACGATTTTAATTCTATTCGCGTCCATAACTTAAACGCGAATTTCTTCGACGCCCATGTAAGGAATCAATGCCTTTGGAATTTTAACGGAGCCGTCCGCCTGCTGATAATTTTCCAAAATCGCGGCGACAGTGCGCCCGACCGCTATTCCCGAACCGTTGAGCGTGTGAACAAATTCGGGCTTAGCTTTATTATCGCGGCGGAATTTTATATTGGCGCGGCGGGCTTGATAATCAGTGCAGTTGGAGCAGGAAGAAATTTCACGATATTTACCCTGCGCGGGCATCCAAACTTCAATATCGTAAGTTTTGGCGGAAGTGAAACTCATATCGCCCGTGCAAAGCAATACGACATGATAAGGAATTTCCAAAATGCGCAGGACATCTTCGGCGGCGTCAACCATGCTTTCGAGTTCCTGCCAAGATTCTTCGGGCTTAGTGAATTTAATCAACTCGACTTTGTTAAATTGGTGCTGACGAATCAAGCCGCGAGTATCGCGACCAGCCGCGCCCGCCTCTGCTCTAAAACACGCCGTGTAGCAGGAATAATATTCGGGCAAAGTTTCGGCGGATAAAATTTCGTCACGGTGAAAATTCGTCATAGGAACTTCGGCGGTTGGCACGAGATAATAATCCAAACCTTCAAGCTTGAACATATCTTCGGCGAATTTTGGGAGTTGACCGGTACCAATCATGCTATCGCGGTTGACGATATACGGCGCGAGCATTTCTGTATAGCCGTGCTTGTTGGCGTGCAAATCCATCATGAAATTTATACAAGCTCTTTCGAGCCGCGCACCCAGCCCGCGATAAAAGGTAAAGCGTGCGCCGGTAACTTTGCCTGCGCGGTCGAAGTCGAAAATATTAAGCGCGGTGCCAATTTCCCAATGCGCTTTGGGTTCAAAATCGAAACTGCGCGGCGTACCCCATTTGCGGATTTCTGGATTTTGGGTGTCGTCCTTGCCAATGGGAACATCGGCAGCGGGAATGTTTGGAATATGCAAAAGCAAATCGCGCAGATTATTTTCAACGTCGCGCAGTTCTGAATCGAGTTCGGAAATTTTCGCGCCCATTTGGCGGACTTCAGCGGCAATCGCGTCAGTATTTTCGCCCGCCTTTTTCATTGCTCCGATTTTCTTTGAAGTCGCATTGCGCTGACTTTTAAGCTGTTCGGTTTCGCCCAGAATGGCGCGGCGTCTCTGTTCCAACTCGCTGAAGTTGTCCAGGCTCAAATTGTTATTACGATTTTTCAGCATGGTGCGAATTAAATCCAAATTGTCGCGTACAAATTTCATGTCAAGCAAAGTAAATTACCTCCCGAAAATTTTTCCACAGTCTAACAAAAACGCCTTTGTAAATCAAATTTTTTATGGTATAAAATTTGCGGAGGTGTTTTATATGATTGCTGAACGCGGAACAAGGGATAAGCTGGAAAAATATTTTGATTTAAATTGCCCGCTAAAAATAACTTTACAGACCGGCGGCGGTGCGACTTATGATTTTTGTTGCTTTGGCGTCGACGCGGACGAAAAACTTTCCGACGACCGTTATATGATTTTTTATAATCAGCTGTCGTCGCCGAGCGGAGAGATTGTCGGCAATGAAATTTCTTCCGGTATGGAATTTACGCTTCGATTTAACGACTTGCCCGATAAAATTCAAAAGCTCGTGTTTACGTGCTCGATTGACGGCGCGGGCGTTATGAGCGAAATTTCTACACACAAAATTTTAATCGGCGACCAAATTTCAGCGGAATTTAGCGGCGGCGATTTTCAGCAGGAAAAAGCTATCACGTCGCTTGAAATTTATCGGAAAAACGGTTGGCGATTTAATGTCGTGGCACGTGGCTTTAATGGCGGGCTTGACGCGCTGTTGAAATTTTATGGCGGCGAAGAGATAAAAGACGAGACGCCTGCTCCGCCGCCCGAACCTAAAAAAATTTCTCTGGAGAAAAAGATACAAGAGGGCGCGCCGAAATTAATTTCTTTGGTCAAGCCGCTCAAAGTCGAATTGGAGAAGAGAAAACTTTTGGACGTTGTCGCCCGCGTCGCGCTGGTTATGGATATTTCCGGCTCAATGTATGGAAGTTATAGAAATGGCACTGTTCAGGAGATTGTAAATAAAATTTTGCCAATCGCGGTGCAATTCGATGACGACGGCGAGCTTGACTTTTGGTACTTTGGCAATCGTTGCGAGCGTCGCACTTCGGTCAACATGAAAAATTATGAACAAGCCGTTCCGCGTAATTGGGATGACTTAATGACTAAACTCGGCGGCGGCACTGAAGAACTTGTCGTTATGCGCGAAGTTGTTGCCGAATATGAAAATAGCACTTTGCCTGCTTACGTCGTTTTCATAACTGACGGCGGCTTTTCCGACAGGAGCGGGATTAAAAAGTTTTTGACGGACGCGGCATATCTGCCGATTTTCTGGCAATTCGTCGGCGTTGACGGTTCGGGCTACGGACTTCTTGAGGAATTGGACAATATGAATGGGCGTTATGTCGACAACGCAAATTTTTTCGCACTGGACGATTTTAAACACGTCGATAACAAAGAGCTTTACTCGCGGCTTTTGGAAGAATTCCCGTCGTGGCTGAAGGCGATAAAAAATAACGGCGTGCTTGACGGTTCCGCTAAAAAATTGCGCCCGCCGTCGCCGCCCGATAAATCGTTTAGGGATAAAGTCAAAGGGCTTTTCGGTTTCTAAAAAAAATTTTCCTCCGCTTATTACATTGCCCGCCGCCAATTTGATAAAATGGGCAAAACTTTTAACGGAGGAATTTTTTATGGGAGCAAGACGCAAGGCAATTCGAGCAGGACTTTTATTTATCGCGCTGTTGATTATAAGCGGCGTAGTTTTAATGTATCGCGGAAATGATGCGGTCTTCCTTGCGACGCAGAAAAAAGACGGAATCTTGACGGCGGAGCAAATAAAATTGTCGTTCGATTCAGTTGGCGGGCGATTGATTAACGAAGCTGTTCGCGAAGGGCAGGAAGTTTCAGCGGGACAAGTCGTCATGCAAATTGATTCTACGGACACGGACTTAGCGATAAAAAATTGCGGGCGCAAATTGCTCAACTCTACGCGCAGATAAATTCGACGGCGGGAATGTATGCCTGGCGATTGGGACGACGATAATAATTTCTTAGGCATCGAGAATAACTGGAAGTAATGCAGGAAAAATTGCCGCTTTGAAAGAAAATATCGGCAAAGGAGGCGAGCGCAATGAATTATCGACAGATATTGGTAATCGGCGACATGCACGGGAAATTTTCTAAGCTGTTGTCGCTGTTCCATAAGATAGACTTCGACGAGCGGCAGGATTTTTTGATTTTGTTGGGCGACTATATTGACAGAGGCGAAGATAATATGCGCTGTTTTCGTTGGGCAATGGAGATGAGCGAAAAGCCGAACGTCATAGCCCTGCGCGGCAATCATGAACAAATGATGCTATATTATTACGCGCTGGGCGGGACGGAAGGATATATTTGGCTCCCGAACGGCGGCGACAAAACAAAGGCGGAATTTGAAGCGTGGCAGAAGAAAGACCCGACCGCCTTTCAACGCGCTATTAATTTCATAAACGAGCGACCATATTATCACCAAATGTCTATCAACGGCGAAGAATATATTTTTGTTCATGCGGGCTTGAATCCGCGAAAGTCGCTTGAGGAGCAGGAAGAAGAAGACCTGCTTTGGATTCGTGAGAAATTTTATAATGGGTATCGTGGCGCGGCGCATATTATTTGCGGACACACGCCCACGCCGTTTATCAAGCGCGATTGGTATTATCCTATTCGGCTCCCCAACAAGATTACACTAATGGACACCGGCTCTTTCATGAGGTACGGGAAAATTTCTTGCATGGATATTTTGAGCGATAAAATTTGGCAAAGCGATTAAGTTTTTTGCAAAGTCGTTTCGTCAATAAGTTCGCCGTTTGGCAGAAAACATTTCACGGCTAAAATTTTGTCATTCCCTTCTAGCGTCAAATAATTATCAATTTCGGGCTGTGGCGCAACGAATTTATCTAATTTGTGGTCAATCCAAAGCCTATTATAACGAACATTGCCGCTTAAACCTGTTAAAATGTACAAAATTCCGTTATCGTCCGCTTGAAAATTTTTTAAGCGTCCGCGATTGCGATAAGTATGCAAATGCGCCGTAAAAACCGCGTCGACGCCTAATTTTTCAAATTCCGGCATGAAAATTTCCCCAATTTCCGAAAAACCTTCCTTCCGTTCGGGGCGTCCGTTTATTTTGTATTGTAAAACGTCTTTATGGATAAAAATTACTTTCCATTGCTTATCAGTCGATTTTAAATCATTTTCTAGCCATTTCTTTTGAATATCGATAATTTCTCTGCCTAATTCGTCCCATTGACTATCTAAAATCGCAAAATGCGCCTCTCCGCACTCAAAAGAATAAAATCTGCGCTGAAAAACTTCGGATTCGCCATTATCAGGCATCGAAAAGTAATTTAAATAGGCGATAGGCTTACGAACTTTCCAATCTCGCGAATAAGTTTCATGATTGCCCATTACCGGCGCAAACGCCATTTTCGGCATAAAATCTTGAATTTGAGTAAGCCAATCTTCCCATTGCGCATTATCTTCGCCGTTATCGACAATATCTCCGACATTTACAAAAAAATTTGCGTCGGAATTACGTTCAAAGGCATTTTTTGCAACTTTGCCCCACGTCTCGTAACTTCCGCCGCATTGTGAATCGGGAAAAATTATCGCTTTGAAGTTTTTTTCGTCCGGAATTGTCAATTTTTGCCAATCAGTCGCCCTTTCGCCGTCAATAATCCTAAATTCGTTGCCAATTTCAATCTGCGCGGTGTATTGAATAATTTTTTTGCCGTCATCGCTGAAACTGGAATCAATCGCGGGAAAAATCTTCTTAAAATCGCCAATTTTGACCTCGACGGCGGGATTTTTTAAGATTTTATCACTTTGCCACATAATACAGCGCGTTTTGGAAATATTTTTTGTGATAATCTGTCGAAGAAACTTTATCGGCAGATTTTTTTATCTTCGACGCCGCAACCCGCTAAAAATCCCGCAAAACTTACCGCCGCGACCTTTAAAAACGTTCGTCGGTTCATATTGTGTGCTCCATTAGCAATTTAAACGCTTCGTCCGCCGCTTGGAATTTTATTTCGGAACGCGAGCCTTTGAAGTGAAATTCGCGGACTTCAGAAAGATTTTCGCCCGCAATAGCTATAAAAACCGTGCCGACAGCTTTATTTTCGCTCGTCGAAGGTCCCGCAACGCCCGTTGTACTTATTCCGAACGTCGTTTTTAATATTTCGCGAACATTTTTAGCCATTTCAAGCGCAGTTTGACTACTTACCGCGCCAAATTCGTCCAAAGTCGTAACTTTTAGGACGGATTTTTTAATTTCATTGGTGTAGGCGACGATTCCGCCCTTAAAATAGTTCGACGCGCCCGCAAAATCGGTTAAACGGCTCGCAACTAGCCCGCCAGTACAACTTTCCGCCGTAGAAATCGTGAAATTCTCCATTTAATCAATCCTTTCTGCCGCAATGTCATAAACAAAGCCCGCCAAAACTTTTACGCGAATAATATCGCCCTCCTTGCTCCGACCGTCGTTTTCTATATAAACTAAGCCGTCAACTTCGGGCGCGTCGCGATATGAACGCCCTGCGACCACTTCCGGAACCTCTTCATCGCGATTTTCTACCAAAATTTCAAGCTCGCGACCCTCTAAAGCCTCGTTTAGCTCCTGCGAAATCAAACTTTGTATGCTCATCAGCTCGTGATAGCGTTCTTGCATGACTTCTTCCGATATTTGCTCCGGAAAATCGTATGCGGCGGTATCTTCTTCCCGCGAATACGTAAAAATCCCGACTTTATCGAGCCTTTGCACCTGTAAAAACTCTTTCAGCTCGGAAAAATCCTCTTCCGTCTCGCCCGGAAAGCCCACGATAAAAGTTGAGCGAATTACAACGTTTGGAATGCGTTCGCGCAATTTTTTAAGCAAAATTTCTATCGATGCGCGATTATCGGGGCGATTCATGCGTTTTAATATCTTATTTGAGGCGTGTTGAAGCGGTAAATCGACATAATTACAAATTTTCGGCTCGGAAGCGATTAAATCAATCAATTCGTCGGAAAATCTGCGCGGATAAGCGTATAAAATCCTAATCCAGTGAATTTTTTCGACCTTAACGAGTTCGCGAAGGAGTTCGACAAGTTTTGGCTTGCCGTAAATGTCAATTCCGTAAGCGGTCGTATCTTGCGCGATTAAATTTATTTCTTTGACGCCTTGCGCGGCTAAATTTTCGACTTCAGCGCGAATATCTTCGATTTTTCTTGAAATTTGCCGCCCGCGAATCAGCGGAATTGAACAAAACGAACATTTATTATTACAACCCTCCGAAATTTTAACATAAGCGGTATAATCGGGCGTTGTGCGGATTCTGGGCGACTTTGAATTGTAAATAATGCTTTTTTCGCCGATAAAAATAGCTTTTCGCCCCGATAAAGCCTCTTCAATCGCCTCCATAATCCGATTCCATGCGCCGGTACCAATAATCGCGTCAACTTCGGGCATTTCGTCCAAAAGATTCGATTTATAAAGCTGACCGAGACAACCGGCGACAATTAAAGCGCGACATTTACCGTTTTTGTAGTCGGCAAGATTTAAAATCGTGGTGATTGATTCTTCTTTGGCGGAAAGTATGAACGCGCAAGTATTTACAATTAAAATATCGGCATCGGACGGATTAGAAGTCAATTCGATGCCGTTTTTCTGCATAATTCCGAGCATTACCTCAGTATCAACCAAATTTTTCGCACAACCTAAGCTCACAAAGCCTGCTTTCAAAATAAATTCCCCCTTATTTTAATCGAACGTCATTTATCCACCGAAATAAAAATTCTTGCCGCTGTTTATCAGAAAAATGCGCCTGATTGTCAAAAAGCAACAAATTTTTCCCTGCAAATGACTTATAAGCGAGCGTTTGCGGGTTTGTCGGGATAAAATAAAAGCCATTAGTCTGCAAATAAAGTTGCGCTTCGTCACCAAGCAACCAGTCGGCAAATTTCGCGGCAACTTGATTTTTCGCGTAATCTTTCGTTGTAATTCCAATGCCAGTCAGCAAATAACTGGTGCCGTCAGCGGGATAAATTATTTTTAGCGGGTAACCGTTCTGCAAATAGCGCAAAGTTTCGCTTTCGACCGCAACGGAAATATCAACTTCGCCCATACCGGCTTGTCGAACCGGATTTGATAAATATTTTGCGTACTGAATAACTTTAGGGTGAATGCCGCTTAAAATTTCGTAAGTTTTAGCGTCGCCGAAGTTGCCGATAAGCTGCAACATGAGGTTTGCAGACGCATCAGCCGCGATAAAATCAGTTATCCCGACGCGCATATTCTTAGCACGCGATAATTTTTCCCACGTGTCCGGAATTTCGACGGTTGAGCGCAGAAAATCTTTGTTCGCGCAAAAAATTATCGGGTCGTACCAAATTCCAATCCACCTGTCGTGCGCGTCTTTGAATTTATAGCGGATAGCGTCGTTAGTTTCTGAAGTGTAAGGCGTTAGCAAATTAAAATTCGCCGCCTCCTGCAAAATTTTGCTGTCAGCAAGGACAATATCGACTGTGCGGACGACAGTTGGGTCGGAAACGGCGTCATTTTTAATTTCCTGCAAAATATCCTGCGAATTTATCGGAATAAAGTTAATTCGCACGTGATTTTCTCGCTCGTACACGTCAGCCAAGACAGAAACGATTTCAGTAGGCAAAGTTGTATAAGCTGTCAGCTCGGCAGTCGGCAAGCCCGAAGTTTTTTTATCGGCGTCGACCGGAAAGATAAAACCGGCGACAGCCGCCAAAATTATCATGAATGCCGTTAATATGAAGACTGTATAGCGTCGCATTTCCAGAATCCTCCGCAATTTTTTAGGCATTATATAAAATTTCGCGTGCCTTTACAAGAAAATTATTAGTTGATTGAAATTGCGTTGCGTGATAAAATTTTTTGTAAGGAGGATTGGAGATGAAACTTGATACGCTGGCGCAGAGGCATAAATTGATTAATGACCTGGTTAAAAAGGGCTTTGAGTTTGAAGAAAGTTTGATTCACGCAGAAAATAGCGGCGACGATTGGGGCGGCGCGATGAGTACCGTTGAAAATTTGGTGACGATTGAGGAAATGATTCGCACGGAAGAAATTTTTTTGGTCACCTATGGCGAAATGGATAATGTTCGCACGCGAAATTTCGACGAAAAGGAAATTTATCTCAGCATGGTCGACGACGCGCTTATTTATTTTGTCGATACGATACTTTTGCGCAGGATTGAATTCGCTTTTGACCACTTAAACGGCTGGAATTTCGTTTCTGATGGCGGAAAGAAATTTCAGAAGACTTTTTGCAAGAAACTCGACGCGCTCAGGAAAAAATATCAAGACATTTACGACCTTTAAGAGGATTTTGCTATGAAACTTGAAACTCTCGACCAAAGATTTGACCTTGTCAAGGAAATGATTGACGAAGGCTTTGCATTTCAAGAAAGCGTCGCGGATTTGGAAGACGATAACGATTGGGCTGGCGCAATGGTTACTGTTGAAAATTTAGCGGCGGTTGAGGATATGATTTGCACGGAAGAAATTTTTATGGACACGTTTAACGACATGGGGCACGTCCGGACGAGCAATCGCGACGAGCAGGAAGAATTTATAGGAATTTTTATGTATGAAGGGCTGAATTCTTTTAATGAGGAAGTACTTTTGCCGCGATTGAGGCATACGCTAGAAGTTTTGGAGAATTGGGGCTTTAGAACTGAAGACGGCGTTAAATTTAAGGATAATTTCTGCGAAAAGCTTAACGCACTGATAAAAAAGTACGACGGGCTTTACGATATTTAAATTTAGGAGTTGATAATTTTGTTTAAAGGCAACAGAGTAGTAGTAACGGGTTTAGGGGCGGTTACGCCGATAGGAATTGGCAAAGAAAATTTCTGGAACGCGCTAATTGCTGGGAAAAATGGAATAGGGAAGATAACGCGCTTTGACGTGACGGGATACACGGCTCAAATTGCTGGCGAAGTTCTTGATTTCGATCCCGTGCAATTTATCGACAAAAAAGAGCTTAAACGCATGGACAGATACACGCATTTTGCGTTAGCGGCGACGAAATTGGCGATTGAGGACGCAAAACTTGACGTTAAGACGATTGACGGCGACCGCGCAGGCGTTTTTATCGGTTCTGGGATTGGCGGCATGGAAACTTTGCATAATCAGTACGAAAAATTGTTTACGAAGGGCGCGAGCCGAATTAGTCCGTTTTTTATCCCGATGATGATAGCAAATATGGCGGCTGGCAATGTCGCGATAGCATTTGGCTTGCGCGGGGCGTGTGAATGCATAGTGACGGCTTGCGCGTCGGGCACAAATGCCATTGGCGACGCATTTAGGACGATTGAGCGCGGCGAAGCAGATATAATGTTCGCTGGCGGCAGTGAAGCGGCGATTTCTCCGGCTGGCGTGTCTGGATTTGCGGCGATGAAGGCACTTTGCGCCGATCACAACGACGATCCGGCGCATGCGTCGCGACCTTTTGATAAAAATCGCAGTGGTTTTGTCATGGGCGAGGGCGCAGGAATCATTTTGCTGGAGAGTTTGGAGCATGCAAAGGCTCGCGACGCGCACATTTACGCAGAAATTGTCGGCTACGGCAGAAATGACGACGCTTATCACATAACGACGCCCGCGCCAGGCGGAATTACTCAAGGAAAGTGCATGAAATTGGCGATTGACGACGCGGAATTGAATCCGGAGGAAATTGACTACATAAATGCGCATGGAACGTCGACGCAATTCAATGACAAGGGCGAAACCGAAGCGATTAAGCAAATTTTCGGCGAATACGCCTATAAAATCCCGATTTCGTCGACAAAATCAATGACAGGGCACATGTTAGGCGCGGCAGGTGGCGTTGAGGCGATTGCGTCGATTTTATCGATAGAAAATAACATTGTGCACCCGACGATTAACTACGAAACGCCCGACGAAGGGCTTGATTTAAATTACGTCCCGAACGTAGCGCAAAAACACGAAGTCAACGCGGCAATTTCCAATTCTTTTGGATTTGGCGGGCATAATGCTTGCGTGGTGTTCAAGAGGTTTAAAGATTGATGAACAGGGCAGTATTTTTTGACCGCGACGGCGTTTTAAATGAGGAAGTTGGCTATTTATGGGAGATTGAGCGGTTCAAATGGACTGACGGAGCACGCGAGGCGATAAAACTTTGCAACGAGCGCGGATTTTTAGCTGTAGTGGTGACGAATCAGGGCGGAATAGCGAAAAATTTATACACGGCGCGAGATGTTGAAGCTTTGCATAGTTTCATGCAGGAAAAATTGTCAGAAATCGGCGCGCACATTGACGCATTTTATTATTGTCCGCACCACATTGACGGCACGATAAAAGAATTAAGCGTAGAATGCGAATGCCGCAAGCCGAAGCCGGGTTTGATACTAAAAGCGTGCGAGGAGTTAAAAATTGAGCCTGCGCGGTCGATAATGTTCGGCGACAAGGAACGCGACATGGGCGCGGCGCGAGCGGCGGGACTTCGGGCGGGAATTTTATTTACTGGCGGCAATTTGCTTGAAGTCGTCAAAGCGGAGCTAGAAAAATTGTGATAAATTGTTCCCGTGTCGAGTGATGCGGGAATTTTTTATGGGGTGATAGCATGATTGAGCGAATTTTTTTGATTGTATTGGACAGCGTGGGCATTGGCGGCGCGATTGACGCTAAAAATTTCGGCGACGACAATCCGAACACGCTAAAAAGTATTTCTGCGTCGAAAAATTTTAATACGCCTAATCTTAAACGGCTTGGCATGTTTAATATTGACGGAATAAATTTTTATAGTCGCGAAGAAAAGCCGCGTGGTTCATTTGCGCGAGTTTGCGAGGCGTCTGCGGGCAAAGATACGACGATAGGGCATTGGGAGATAGCCGGAATAATTTCCGAGCGACCTTTACCGACTTATCCGGACGGATTTCCGCCAAAAATTATCGCCGAGCTTGAAAAAAGTTTTGGGCGGCAGATTTTATGCAACAAGCCGTATTCGGGCACGAAAGTTATCCACGATTACGGGCGCGAGCATATTGAAACGGGAAAATTAATCGTATACACGTCGGCGGACAGTGTTTTACAGATTGCGGCGCATGAAAAAGTTATTCCGGTCGAGGAACTTTACAAATATTGCAGGATAGCGCGAAAAATTTCCGATGTTGGCAGGATAATAGCGCGACCGTTTATCGGGGAGTATCCGAACTACGAACGGACGCCGCGCAGGCATGATTTTTCGTTAAAGCCGCCCGTTGCGACGATTTTAGACGCTTTGCAAGAAAAAAATCTTGCTACGATAGGCGTTGGCAAGATTTACGATATTTTTGCGGGGCAAGGCGTGAGTAAATCGCTCGGCGTCAACGAAAACAATTCTGACGGCATGAAAAAGACGATAAAACTTTTGGCGGAAGATTTTCGCGGGCTATGCTTTGTGAATTTGGTTGATTTCGACATGAAGTTTGGACATCGGCGCGACGTTGAGGGCTATGCGGGTGCGATGACGACATTTGACGCGGAGCTTAGCGAATTTTTAGCTAAAATGCGGGCTGATGATTTGCTGATGATAACGGCGGATCATGGTTGCGACCCCGCCGCGCAGGGCACCGACCACACGCGCGAAAATGTTCCGCTGATAATTTACGGCGAAAAAATTCGTGGCGGCGTTAATTTAGGCACGCTGAACACTTTCGCGGACATTGCGGCGACGATTGCCGAAATTTTTTCTGTAGAATTCAATACGCAGGGCAAAAGTTTTTATCAGGAGCTGATTTAAATGTTTATAGACACGCATTGCCACCTTGAGGACGAAAATTTTTCCGCCGACCGCGCAGAAGTTATAGAGCGGGCGAAAATTGCGGGCGTCGGACGGATTATAAATTTTGGGAGCACGTTAGCGAGTTCGATAGCGATTGTGGAGCTTGCGAAGAATTTTCCGGAACTTTATGGCGGCGTTGGTATTCATCCGGAAGAAATTGACGATTTCGACGAAAAAACTTGCGCGACGCTTGCCGAACTTGCCGCCGATAAAAAAATTGTGGCTATTGGCGAGATTGGCTTAGATTATCACTGGGAAAAGGATTCAGAGCGGCGACTGATTCAGCAGAAAATCTTTATTGAGCAGTTAGACCTTGCGCGGCAGTTAAATTTACCGGTATGCATTCACGACCGCGATGCGCACGGCGACACGCTGAAAATTTTGCAGGCGGAGGGCAAAAATCTGCGCGGAGTGTTGCATTGTTATTCGGGAAGTTTAGAAATGGCGCGGGAAGTTTGGAAGCTCGGCTATTTTATCGGCGTCGACGGTCCTTTGACGTTTAAAAACTCGGCGAAGTTGCCCGAAGTCGTCAAAGCCACGCCGCGTGACATGATTTTAATTGAAACTGACGCGCCATACCTTGCGCCGGTGCCTTATCGCGGCAAAAGAAACGAGCCGACTTACGTCGTTGAGGTCGCAAAAAAATTAGCGGCGTTTCGCGGCGAAACTCTGAAAGAAGTCGCCAACTATACAACCGCCAACGCGATTAATCTTTATAAACTTAATGTGTAATGCCGTTTAAAATTTTCACAAGATAAACTGCGACAGGTCTTTATTCTTCGCGATTTCCTTAAGTTTTTCGTCGACGTAAGCCGCGTCGATTATAACTTCGGTCTTGCCGTCCTTGACCATGTCGGGAGCCTCGAACGAAATTTGCTCCAACAATTTTTCAAGCAACGTATGCAAACGCCGTGCGCCAATATCTTCCGATTGCTCGTTGACGTGTTCGGCAAGCTCGGCAATATGTTCTATCGCGTCTGCTTGAAAATCTAACGAAAGTCCTTCCGTCTGCAAAAGGGCTTTGTACTGTTTAAGCAATGCGTTTTGCGGTTCGGTTAAAATTTTCTCGAAGTCCGCTTTAAGCAGTGATTTCAGCTCGACGCGAATTGGAAAACGCCCTTGCAATTCGGGGATAAGGTCGGAAGGCTTCGCCGTATGGAACGCGCCCGCCGCGATAAACAAAATGTAATCGGTTTTGACAGGTCCATATTTTGTCATAACTGTTGAGCCTTCGACAATCGGCAAAATATCACGCTGAACGCCTTCACGGCTGACATCGGGACCGGAACTTGAGCCTTTAACGGCGACTTTGTCAATTTCGTCAAGGAAGACAATCCCGCTACGTTCGGCAAGCTCAACGGCAGTTTCGGAGACTTCCTCCATATCGATAAGCTTTTCCGCCTCTTCCTGCTCCAAAATTTTCCGCGCAGTGGCAATCGTGACTTTGCGCTTACGCATACGTTTAGGCATAAGACTGCTTACCATGTCTTGAAGATTATCGCCCATTCCCTCAAGGCTTGAGCCGGAGAACATTCCGACCATTGGCTTTGCGTGGTCAGCAACTTCAAGCTCAATAATTTGCTCTTCCATTTTGCCCGCTAACAATCTTTTGCGAATGAACTCGCGCCCGTGTTTTTTAGCGGTGCTTTCTTCTTCCTCGACCGGCGTCGCGTCAACTTCAGCATTGCCGAAAAGTTTTCCGAGCGGATTTTGTGAGCGTTTCGGCTCTGGAACTAATACGTCAAGCAGTCGCTCAATCGCATTGGCGGCGGCTTTTTCTTTTACTTCGTCGGTACGTTGTTTACGAACCATGCGGACTGCTGTTTGAACTAAATCGCGGATAATCGATTCGACATCGCGCCCGACGTATCCGACTTCCGTAAATTTTGTCGCCTCGACTTTGATAAACGGAGCCTTAACGAGACGCGCAAGGCGGCGAGCAATTTCAGTTTTGCCGACGCCCGTTGAACCAATCATCAGAATATTTTTCGGGATAACGTCATCGCGCATTTCTTCGGGCAATTTGTGACTGCGCCAGCGATTTCTAAGCGCGATTGCCACAGACTTTTTCGCCTCGTCCTGTCCGACAATATATTTATCCAACTCCGCAACAATCTCGCGGGGCGTCTGGTCGTTTATGCCGAGTTCTTGAGTTATCTTTTTCTTTTCCTTTGCCATTAAATATATCCTCCTCAGTTGAGTTCTTCCACAATGATATTTTGGTTGGTGAAGACGCAAATATCAGCCGCTATTGACAGTGATTCCTTTGCAATGTCGGTTGCTATCATATCGGTATGAGCGATTAAGGCTCGCGCCGCCGCCAAAGCGTAAAAGCCGCCCGAACCGATTGCCGCAACGTCGCCATCAGGCTCTATGACTTCGCCGTTGCCGGATAAAAGCAAAATCGTATCCTTATCAGCAACCAACAGCAAAGCTTCCAAGCGACGCAAAATTTTATCGGTGCGCCAATCTTTAGCAAGCGCGACCGCCGCCCGCATTAAATGCCCGTGTGTTGATTCGAGTTTCTCCTCAAATTTTTCAAACAGCGTGAAGGCGTCGGCGACTGAACCCGCGAACCCCGCAATAATTTTGTCGTGATAAAGGCGGCGAACTTTCTTAGCCGTCGATTTCATGACAGTTGAATTGCCGAAGGTAACTTGCCCGTCGCCCGCAATCGCAACTTTTCCATTCCTTTTCACAGCTACTATCGTCGTTGCGTGAAATTCCATTTATATCAACTCCTGTTCAATTTTTCTATATCAGTTAAAGCGCGTTCTGCAAGCTTTTCCTTGCGGAATTTTTTAGGCGTCTTAGATTCAAGCGGCGGCAACAGTCCGAATGTTATATTCATTGGCTGAAAATTTTTCGCAACTGCGCTTGTTATGTAATGCGCTAAGGCTCCGTGACAAGTCGTCGGCGGGAAAATTATCGGTTCTAAATTTTTAGCAAGTCGCGCCGCGTTGACGCCCGCCATTAGTCCTGCCGCCGCTGACTCAACATAACCTTCGACGCCCGTAATTTGTCCCGCGAAAAATATTTCCGGCGAACTTTTAAGCTGGAATGTCGGCAGTAAAACTTTTGGCGAATTAATGTAGGTGTTCCTGTGCATAACGCCATAGCGCACGAACTCTGCCGCCTCAAGTCCGGGAATCATTTTGAAAACGCGCTTTTGTTCGCCCCAAGTCAAATGCGTTTGAAAGCCGACAAGATTATAAAGCGTCGCCTCGCGATTGTCCTGGCGAAGTTGTACAACGGCATAAGGAGTTTTGCCGGTGCGCGGGTCGATTAAGCCAACCGGCTTTAAATTTCCAAAGCGCATAGTATCTTCGCCGCGAGCTGCTAAAACTTCGACGGGTAAACAACCTTCAAAGAAAATTTCCTGCTCGAAATCGTGCGGCTTAGTCTTTTCGGCGGCGATAAGTTCTGCGCGAAAGTTCAAATATTCTTCGCGGGTCATAGGGCAATTTATATAAGAATCGTCCGCGCCCTTGTCGTAGCGGGAAGCTTTGAAGGCTTTATCAAAATCGATTGAATCAAACGTGACGATAGGAGCCGCCGCGTCATAGAAATAAAAATCGTCGCCGCCGGTGAGCCGCTTAATTTCGTCGGCAAGTGCGCCCGCCGTCAAAGGTCCGCTCGCGATAATTATAATGCCGTCCAAAGCGTCAAGGCTTGTAACTTCTTCTTCGACGACGTTAGCGACGGATTTAATTTTTGCAGTGATAAATTTTCCGAACTCTTCGCGGTCTACAGCCAACGCACCGCCCGCAGGAATTTTAGTTGAATCAGCCGCCGCCATTATTACAGAATCGAGACGGCGCATTTCCTCTTTTAGAACACCGACAGCATTTGACAAGCTTGCCGCCCGAAGTGAATTACTGCAGACAAGCTCGGCGAAATTAGCGGTTTTATGCGCGGGCGTTTTTTTAGTCGGGCGCATTTCGTGCAAGACGACTTCGACGCCATGTTTAGCGACTTGCCAAGCCGCCTCTGAGCCGGCAAGCCCCGCGCCGATTATGTGAATTTTTTTCAAAACTTTGCCCCCAAATTTATTACAAATTGTTCAGGCGCGGCGATTTCGTCCGAACTTTGAAACGTTGCAATGCGCTCAATGTTTGGTTACTTTTTAAAAGTAACCCGCGCAGATTTTTTAGGCTTAGTAACTTTTTCCGCCGCCTTAGCTGCTAATTTCTCCTTGCGTTCCCTGCGAAGTTCGGCACGGTGTTTTATTTCCGCCAAAATTTTATTCATGGGGTGATTTGCCCGCGACGAACAATTTTCATTGCCGCAATAATACATCGGCGCACGGTCTTTGAACTTGTGAGCAAACATCGTCGCCCCGCAGACTTTGCAAGTTAAATTTTGCGGCTCGTCCCAAGTCGCGAAGTCGCATTGCGGAGAATTTTCGCAACAGTAAAAAATTCGCCCGCGATTAAGTGAACGCTTTGCCAATCGCCCGCCGCATTTCGGACATTTTTTATCGAGATATTCAAGTAGCGGCTTAGTGTTCTTGCACTCCGGATAGCCCGAACACGCTAAAAACGTTCCGTAACGTCCGTGCCGAATTAACATTTTCCGTCCGCACTTCTCGCAAACTTCTTCAGACTCTTCAACAGGCTCGCTTTGCGGCGCGGCATTTTCTCCTAAAGACGCCATAGCCTCATCAAATTTCGCGTTGAACTTCGCGCAGTAATTTTCTATAACGGAAATTTTTCTCGCCTTGCCCGTTGCGACTTCGCTAACCTGCGCGGTGACTTCGTTATAAGTTTCGGCACTGAAAATTTCGTCACCAAAAATTTTAATCGCGTCAAGTACCCGTTCGCCCAAAGCTGTAACTTTATAAGTTGAATTTTCCGCCGTGATATATTTGCGCTTGATAAGGCTAGCAATACCGACCGAATAAAAATCAGCCCAATCAATTCCTAGCGCGTCAAATTTCGCCATTAGAGCCGCGTCGTTAATTACTCCGTTAAGTTCATAGCTAGCAGGGATTTTCCCGCTCGTGAGCCGCGAATAAATTAGCTCGTAAAGTTTGAATTGATAGTCGCTCAAATATTCCTGAACTGCGGCTGGCTCGCGGCGTTCGCTCGTTAAGGAAATTTCGCCGCCATGAGGATAAGTTATCAAGCCGCCACAGCCTGCCGCCTCAAAATTAATTCCTTCGTAAAGTTGCTCGGCAAGTATCCTCGTCCGTGCTACCGAAAAATTTAATTCCTTCACCGCAAGTTCTTGCAACGTTGCCTCTGTCAAAACATTTCTGATTGTTAAAATTTTTTCGCTTGACGGCTCGGCGATTAGTTTCAAGAGCATTGCACGGAACCGCCCGACTTTTACGCCACGCCAAATTTTTCGCGAAAGATATTCCCCGACTTTGTGGCTGACATATTTATCAATCAGCTGTTTTGTTTGAAAGGCGTCCGCCAAATTATTATCAATCGGTCGCGCCGCCTCGAATGCCGCTTTGTAATTTTCCCGCGTCAACTCCTCAAGCCAAATTCGGCAATGCGATTTCGGATTAACCCCGAAAAGTTCGCAATACTGCCGCGCTAAAAATTCCCCTTGCGCGTCGGGATTAGTTGCGAAAAAAATTCTCCGTGCGTTCAGCGTTTCGCGCTTTAGGTCGGCAAGTAACGTTCCCTTTCCGCGCACCGTGATATAATCCGGCTGGTAATTGTCGTCAACTCCAATTCGGCTTTTGGGCAAATCCTTTAAGAATCCGTCCGTTGCCATTACTGAATACGGTCTCCCGACAAATTTTCTTAGCGTCCGTGCTTTCGCCGTGCTCTCAACGAGTATCACTGACTTTAAAGTTTTTTCTGCCACCGCTTCAACCTCCTACCTTGCGTTTATATCGTCCAGCGTCTTCATTGACGCAACCTTTCATTTCAAGTTCAAGCATTATTCCGGGCAATTCATTTGGATTAACTTCTTCTATTTGCTCTAAAATGCCTTCGTCGGTTATAAAATTGTCGAATGGGATTATTTCCAAAACTTTTGCTGCGACGCCTTCGACTTTAGCCGCCTTGACGATTTTATTTTTAGGCTCAATCTTTTTATATCGCCCGTTCTTTTCAACAACGCATTTTTTCTGCTCAAGCTCTATCATAATATTCGGCAATTCATTCGGATTTATTTCGTCAATCCGCTCCAAAATTTCATCGTCGGTTATAAATTTGTCGGAAGGAATTATATCTAAAACTTTCGCCGCAATGCCTTCAACTTTAGCCGTTTTGATAATGGACGCGGCTTTTTTTATTTTGTATTCGTCAAGAACGTCCTGCGCATTTTTAATCAACGTCGCGCCGGCGCGAATCAAATCGTTGCAACCAATACTTTTTTCTGAATAAATCTGTCCGGGAATAGCAAAAACATCTCTATCATAACCAAGAGCTAAATCGCTCGTTATAAGTGCGCCGCTTTTCTTGCCGGCTTCCACGACGATAATTCCTCTGCAAAGCCCCGCGATAATTCTATTGCGCGGAGGAAAAGTTCCTTGATTTGGCGGAAGTTGCGGAGGAAATTCGCTAAGGACAACGCCCCGCTCAATCATCTGCTCGAAAAATTTTTTCTTCCCGCTACGAAAAGCAATCTCTATTCCGCAACCCAAAACTGCGACAGTTCTACCCGTTTTCAATGCTCCGCGATGAGCGAAAGTATCAATGCCGCGAGCCGCGCCGCTGACGACCGTTAAGCCCGCCGCCGCAAGCTCTTCGCCCAACTCTAACGCGACGTTCTGCCCGTATTGCGTATTTTCTCGCGAACCAACAATCCCAATCCTTTCGGCGCGTGGCTCCAATTTCCCGCGATAATAGAAAAACATTGGCGACGTATCCTTATTTAGCTCTTTAAGAATTGGCGGATAATCTTCGTCGTAAAACGAACACAAATTGAACTCGTGCCGCTCGCAATATTTAATGAGCTTTTCGGGCGCATTTGGGTGCTTGCCGCGAAATTCTATAAAAGCATTGAGCGGTTTAGGCTGAACGCCCGCATGAATCAAATCATCAATATCAGCCGACCACGCCTCTTTAGCACTGCCGCAAAAATCAACAAGCTTTTTGATGCTCCGGTTGCCGAAACCCTCTGCGCCGCCCATTGCCGCCATATAATATTTTTCCATTCCCAATCCCTAATTCCTAATTGCTTTTACGCGCCGTATAATACCACAAAATATTTTTCCTGCAAATTTTTAGACGCTAAGTGACAAAAAATTTTTCGCGTGATATACTTGCAAAAATTTTTCGGAGGAGTTTATGTTGCAAAAATATCTTTACTTTCAGCCGCAATACGTCAACGAATTTGTCTGCGACTCGTCCAAATGTAATAATAATTGTTGCGAGCGCGGTTGGAATATCGACGTTGACGAAGCGACTTATAAAAAATATTTGCAAGTTGCGCCCGCCATTGCCCAGCACTTTAAATTCAACGAGCAGAAAGGAAAATATTTGCTAATAAAACACCCTTGCCCGTTCCTTACGGATAAAAAATTATGTCGATTGCAACTCGAACACGGCGAAGATTTTTTATCGCTGACTTGCAAAAGTTATCCCCGCGTGACAACTCACTTTGGAAAATTTTTTGAACGCTCACTAGCTTTAAGTTGTCCGGTAGCGGCGGAGAAAATTTTATTTCAAGCCGAGCCGATGAAGTTTGAACTTGTCGAAGTGTCGGAAAAAATTCACGGCGGCAAAAGAACTTTAGTAAATCCCGTACACCTAGACGAAAAAATTTTGGCGCATGTAATAGACATTCAAGCCGCGATGATTTCAATTTTGCAGGAACGCACGCTTTCAATCGACCAAAGATTAATTATGCTCGGATTTTTCCTAGACCGGCTCGACGAAATTTCTTCAGCTGAAATTTTCGACGACGATGCTTTGATAAAATTAACTTCGGCTTATGAGTCGAAAAAATTTTTATCGGAGCAAGTGCCGCGTATGATTCAAAGTATTTCCTTCGACGCGAAAAATTTTTCCACAATGATGGCTGAACTCTCAGATGAAATTTACGACGAAGGAAAATTTACGGAAGCTGTAACCAAAATCGCGGCGAATTACGAAAAGCTAAGCCACTTCAGAAAAAATTTTCTTGATGAGCACGCGACTTTCCTTGAAAATTTCCTTGTCAATGAACTTTTCCTGAACTGTTACCCGTGGCGATACGAAGGGCAAATTATAAAAAATTTTGGCGTCTTCATTATAAAGTATAAAATTTTTGAGATTACGCTTCTTTTAGCGGTCATGAAAAATCCAGTTGACAAGGACAATTTAATTTCACTAACAAATTGGTTCACGACGCAATTTAATCACGTCGAAATAAATCATCGGCGAATTTTTGACTACTTAAAAGATAAGAACGACGCATTCGATTTAATGGAAAGTTTACTTAAGGGGGATTGAAATGATAACGCCGGAACTTTTAGCGCGGATAAACGAATTGGCAAGAAAGAAACGCACGGTCGGCTTGACGGCGGAAGAATTAGCCGAGCAAAAAGAACTTTACAAAATATATTTAGCAGCAATACGCGGGCAAGTGACGAACTTGCTTGAGAGCATAGAAATTGTTGACGTGGAGGTAAAAAAATGAAGGTCGGATTTATTGGCGGCGGCGCACTTGCTGAATCAATCGTGCGCGGCATTAGCGGAAAAATTTCTGCGCCTGAAGATATTTTCATTTCGGAGATAAGAGCGGCGCGTTGCGAAGAACTTTCTACGCGCTATGGCGTCAACGCCGCAACGGACGCAAATTTTCTTGACAAGGTTGACTTGCTGATTATCGCGGTCAAGCCTAAAGACGCTATGGAAACTTTCGCCGCGTTGCAAAATAAAATCCCCGTGTCGACTTTGATAACTTACACAGTAGCGGGCTTGAAACTTGCAAGCGTCGAAAAATTTTTCCCTGAAAATAAAATCGTTCGGATTATGCCTAACGTCGCGGTTTCAATCGGCGAGAGCATGACGGCTTACACGCTAAATAAAAATGCCGTTCGTGACGGCGAAACGATTAAAAATTTCTGGTCGACATTGGGACGCACTGTTGAAGTTGAAGAAAAATTAATGGACGCGGTAACGGGCTTGAGCGGTTCGGGTCCGGCTTATGCGTTCTTGATGATTGACGCACTTTCTGACGGCGGCGTTGCGGCGGGACTTTCGCGAGCAATGGCGATTGAACTTGCCGCACAAACACTTTTGGGCGCGGCGAAAATGGTTTTGCAATCGGGCGAACACCCCGACATTTTGCGCGACAAAGTCACAAGCCCTGCAGGCACGACGATTGAAGGCGTCAGAGTTATGGAGCGCGGCGGCGTGCGTAGCTCACTGATTGAAGCCGTGCTTGCGGCGACGGAAAAATCCAAATCGCTTTGAAAGGAGTTTTTAGCATGGATAACGACGAACGTCTTCCCTTTGAGGAATCATTAGCGCAAGCTTTTAGGGAAATCAAACTTATGGAAGCGGGCTTGATTCCCAAACAAACTTGGGATGAATTTTTAGCCGAAATGGAAGAGGAGGAAAGGCAGGAGAAACTTAATGGAAATTATTCTGACGCGGCAATTCAAGGAGGACGTTAAATTTTATAAGCGTCGAAAAAAATATTTAAAGATTGAATCAGATATTAAGCCTGCCGTTGAGGAAATTAAGATAGGGAATTTTATTGGTGATAAACTCGAAGGTCTTTCCATTCCCGCGAACACGGCGGTTTATAAAGTCCGCCTGCCGAATTCTTCAATCAATGTCGGTAAATCCGGCGGCTTTCGTCTTTTGTATTACGTTGCGATAGCTGACAAAATTTATCTCGCGAAAATCTACTCAAAGAAAGATGACAACCGCATTCCGAGCGACGCGCAAATTGTCGAGCTGATTAATAATCTTCTTTAGAAAATCGGAGTGTCTCAAATGAAAGCTTCACATTCTCCCATGAAAAATTTTTCGCAAAAGGGGCAAGGCTTACTAGAATACGCTTTATTATTCGGATTTGTTGTCGCAGTATTTCTTGTTGGCTTTTCTGAAGGCGGGTTCGATGATTCTGTCGGAAATTTATTCGGTAGTTCTGGCGATTCGGTAGCGAGCGTAGGAGCTAATAACAGCAAGAGTAGCGGCTCAAATTCTGGCGCGAGTTCCGGTTCAAATTCTGGCGCGAGTTCCGGTTCAAATTCTGGCGCAAGTTCCGGCTCAAATTCGGGCGCAAATTCCGGTTCAAATTCGGGCGCGAGTTCCGGTTCAAGTTCGGGCGCGAGTTCCGGTTCAAGTTCGGGCGACACGTCTAATACTTCCGAAGAATCAGCCGAGAACACTTCGCAAACTTTCAAGCCTTTAAATTGGCAGAGGGATATAATTCCTTTTGCTGACCAGACTTACAACACGATTGCAAGAAACCCTTCAGTTGATAACGCGCTTAGTTCGGAAATAAGATTTTTTGATACCCTATTAGCATTTGCTGACGGCGGTTTAGCCTCAACTAATGCGGCTGACGGTACTAAGGATTGGGAAAGTTTTTTGTCAATGGTAAGCCAGACCAAAACGAAGAATAACATTGCGTCTAGTTACGTACGCGACGAGCAGAAAATTTCAGTTAAGACGGTCGGCAATGATTTGCGCATAACATATTCTGATAAGGAAGGCAATTATTATTACAAGTTCTCGCCCGACGCCAACAACGTCATGCAAATTGAAACCAACGCGCACAAATCTTACAGCGATTTTTTTTCGTCGGTTATAAGAGGAAAAGAAAAAGGCTGGAAATACGGCAACTAGGAGGAAAATTTCTATGGATATACTCAAGGAAATTTATCGGACGGAAGGGCGGCTAAATCGCCTGCGCTATATCAAGTACATGTTACTTTTGGCGATAATTGCGGGCGTGTCGACGTTCGTAACAAGTTCAATGGCGACATTTTTGACGGGCAATCCGACGGGATTTTTAGTCAACGCCATAACTGGCATTTGGGCAATCGTGGCGGGCGCGGGCAATTTTATGCTGATGATTCGCCGCCTGCACGATTTAGATAAAAGCGGCTGGTTTGCTCTCCTCGCAGTAGTGCCGGCGATTGGATTTATTTTTTCGATATATCTTTTCTGCGCCAAAGGAACTGACGGTTGGAATAGATACGGCGCAGACCCTTTGACGTATTGAAAATTTTCGTTTAAAATATGCACAAATTTTTAATGGGAGTGATTGAAAAATGATTCCGATTTTGCTTGGATTGGGAGCCATAGTCGGCGGCTATTTAGTCGTTGCGAATTGGCAAGAGATTGAAGGTTGGCTGAAAGAATTTTTGCCGAAACTCCAGACCGCGCTCAAGGAAACTGGCATTGTCGATTATGCCGCCAAACTTTTCTCAAGCGTCGAAGGCAACGTCATGCGGCTCGTACATAGACTTTATTACAAAGAAAATGGCAAATGGGTCGAAAAAACTACTGTCCGCGAAATTGACGAATCCGAAGTTCCTGCTTGGGCTAAAGAGGGCTTGACCGCTAAAGAAAGCGACGTTACTGCCCGTTACGAAAAAGAACTTGAGCTTAGCGTTTGAGCGAGGTGAATTGAAATGGCATTGGAAAAGAAAATTGAGATAGTTGGCGATTTAATCGAGGCGGCTAAAAATTTCTTCGTCGACCTGCTCCGCCCCGATATGACGCTTGAAAAAATTTCAGAAGTCGTTTCGCCGCGCCTTGACGATACAATTAAAAAGTACGAAAAAAACGGGCTTAACTACAGCGCAGGCAAATTCCATATCATGTACGCCGACGAAAATCATTTCCAGCTTGCCTTTGAAATGTATTTCCAAGACATTGAGGGCAAATGGCATAAGTGCGCTAACGAAAGCGAATTGCGCGACGCGACACTTTTGGAGGCAGGCGCGTGGAAGACAATTCAGGCTTTGAAAACTATAACTTTCCCGATTGAAAAGCCTAAATCAAAAGATGATGAAGTCCTTCAGAAGGATAAAAAGCTCGAAGAGTATAAAGAGGCTGAACTTGATAAAGCAATCGAAGCGGCTAACGAAGCTCCCGCGCTTGAAGCTCCTGCCGCCGAAAAAGCTATAAACTTCGACAAAAAATAAATCGCTTATAGAAATTTTTCATGCGTTGGGGAAATTTTCTCGACGCATTATTTTTTGCGGACAATGAGGAATAAGAATGAAGAAATTTTTCGCGGCAATAATTCTAGTCGCAATGTTGGCAGTGAATTCTTTCGCGCAAGCCACAGAGGAACCGAAAATTTTAGCAGACTCGGCAATTTTAGTTGAAGCGTCGACGGGGCGAATTATTTGGGAGAAAAATTCCGACGCCCTGCGCGAGCCAGCCTCTATGACGAAAATGTTGACTTGCGTCCTTGCACTTGAGGAACTTGACCCGAATAAAGAAATCACGATGAGCCAAGAAGCACTTTTCGCCGAAGATAATACGCTAAGTTGGTCGTCAAGCGATTCCGTCTCCGCGCAGGAAATGATAACTGCTGTGATGCTCGTTAGCGAAAATGGCGGCGCAATCGCTCTGGCGCAAGCTATCAGCGGCAATACTTCCAGATTTGCTGACCTAATGAACGATAAGGCTAAGGCAATCGGTTGCAAAAATTCTAACTTCGCTAATCCGAACGGCTTGCCCGATTCTAATCACTATTCGACCGCCTCCGATATGGCGCGAATTGCGGTTTACTGCATGAAAAATCCTGCCTTCCGCGAAATTGTCGGAACGCGCCGAACTTCAATTCATTGGCTTTATCCTAAGGATAAATGGAGCGAACTCAACAACACCAACGAACTTTTAGGCAAATACAAGGGCGCGAATGGCATTAAAACCGGTTGGACGAAAGCGGCGGGCGGTTGCCTTTCTGCCAGTGCTAAGCGCGGCGACATTGAACTTATCGCGATTGTAATGCATTCGCCCGACCACGATACGCGCTTTGATGATGCGGCAAACCTTTTCAACTACGGTTTCGAGCGCGTCAGAATGGTTAATGGCATTGATAAAAATCGCGTCGAGAAAACAATTTTCGTTCGCGACGGTAGACAAGCAACCGTTACTGTCGGAGCGCAAGACGATTTAAAATTTCCGCTTATGGCGGGCGAAGATGCTAAATTTCTCAAGGTGACTTACGACCTGCCAAAAATTATTGACGCGGGCGAAGGAATTCATATCGGACAAGTTTTAGGCGAAGCCGTTTTGCGCTACGACGGAAGACCAGTCGCAAGGGTTCCGCTTGTCGCTCGCGAAAAAGTTAAGCGCGGTTTCAGTCTTAGTTCGTTCGTTATCTCAATCATTGCGCCGCTTATAACATAAAAAATCCCCCGCAACTTGCAGGAGACAGTTTATAGACAAAGTCCGTTTCGGAATAACCTGAGGCGGGCTTTTTGCTTTGAGTTCCTTCAATAAGTACGATTTAGCGCAGGCAGTGTTGCTCCTCTGAGTAAATCGCTCGATATATCGTCTTGTAACTTATCAAAATCCCCCAGCAGGTCGGCGAAACCCGTTGGAGATTGCGTTACGTTGATATAAACCGTTTAGATTAGCACTCGAATCATCGACGTTTGCGCAAGTAGTTGAACACGCGGTAGACGCCATAAGCAATGACGTTATCGAATGCTTGCAAAAAGACTAAGCGTGATTTATAATGCGTGTGAACGAAAATTTTGATAAAAACAAACATTGGTATCACAAAAGCAAAAGTCCCCGATAAATCCGTTGGCGACAGATTATCGGGGATTTTGCGCTAACTAAGAGCGCATTTTAAGCTCAATCGTTATCCTTGAAAAAGGATTTGAGTCAGTCGTATATAAGGCGTGAAACAATGCCCGCAACGATTCTCTGAACGACGGTTTTGATAAAGAACAACATTGGTTGTCACCCCTTTTGTCCCAAACAATCGAGGTCGGACAACGACGTTGCTATTTTACAACAGGCGCAGAAATTTATCAAAGACAAAAAATTGCCCTCCGTATTGGAAGGCAATTTTTATATTGTGGGAATAGTCAGCGTGAAAGTCGAACCTTCGCCGGGTTTGCTCTTGACGCTGATTTTTATGTCGTGGCGGTCGGCAATCCACTTTGCAACCGATAAGCCCAGCCCAACCGAACTTTCCTTATCGTTGACTTTGGTACGCGCCTTGTCCGTACGATAAAAGCGGTCGAAAATTTTTTCCGTATCCTCTTTGGAAATGCCAATGCCCTTGTCAATAAATTTCACAGTCGCAACATTGCCCGAAGTTGTCATATCAATTTTGACTGCGCCATTTGAATAGCGCAAAGCGTTATCTAGGAAGGCAGCGAACATTTTCTTTAAAAATTCTCCGTCCGCCAAAACTTTGCAGGGCGGGAACTTTGAAACTTTCAAGCGCGGCGTATGATAATTTTCTACGAACTTTTTCAACAGGTCGTCCAGGTCGACGGGCAACTTAGTTAGCGGTTGGCGTCCTTGATCTGCGCGGGCTAGGAAGAGCAAGCTTTCAACGAGGTTTTGCATATTCTGCGCGGAGTTTTTTATTGACGATACAGCCTCTTTGAAAAGTTCGGGGTCGGTCGTGCCGTAACATTCGAGCAAATCGACATAGCCGCGAATTATCGTTAGTGGTGTCCTTAGTTCGTGCGATACGTCATTTATAAAGCGTTGCTGGCGAAGAAAACTTTCCGTCGCGTCAATCTCTAATGGCATATCCTACGCCTCTTGTCGTGTAAATATATTTTTCGCCAAAGCGGTCATCAATCTTGGAGCGCAAATAGCTAATGTAAACGTCAACGACATTGGTATCGCCAATAAAATCATAGCCCCAAACGGTTTGTAAAATCTGGTCGCGGCTTAGGACGTTTCGCTTATTCTCGACGAGATATTTTAAGAGAGCGTATTCTTTATGCGTCAATTCGACATGTTCGCCTTTAACGGTGACTTCGTAGCGGTCAGGATAGAGAATCATATTTTTAACGACATAGCGATTTTCTTCCGACGCACGAACTTTTTCATTATAGCGGCGAAGAGTTCCGCGAATCCGCGCTAAAAGTTCTTCAGCGGCAAAAGGCTTAGTCATATAATCGTTTGCGCCTAAATCAAGCCCTTCGACTTTGTCGCGTACTTCGTCGCGAGCTGTCAACATAATTATCGGTACGTCGCTGACTTCGCGGACGCGCTTGCAAATTTCCATTCCGTCCATTTCCGGCAACATGACATCAAGCAAAACTAAATCGTATTTTTCTTGAAGAATTCTTTCGTAGGCGCGACGCCCATTTAATTCCGTTGCAGTCTTAAAGCCTTCGCGCTCAAGCGTTAATTGCAGAAGTCGCGAAATTGGACGCTCATCTTCCACGATAAAAATTTTCTCTCCCATTTACCAATACCTCCTGAAAACAAATAAAAGTAGAGGGCAACAAAGACCCGACCGCACAGGACGTGCGGTCGCCGCGACCATTTCGCGTGACGCGAAATTCAGAGACCAAAGCGTCTTTCTTTTGCTTACTTTTCTTTGACGCACACAAAGAAAAGTAAGAAGAACTCACCAAACCCTCCTAAACATAATCGACGCCGTAACGTCTTTGTCATTTTCGCCGAATTGGAATTCAGCTTCGCCGCCTAAAAACCAGTTACGAGCAATTTCGCTTTCCCCGCGCAAAGAGCAAATAAAATGCGTCTTGTCGCGATTGTAACGCAAACGATAACTGTTAGAGTTGTCGCCTTCGTAGCTGATTCTCAAATCGGGGTCTGCGCCCGTGAAACCGCGCTTAATCCCAAAGCGCATTCCAATCATTCCCGTCCGATAATACCGCTTTAAATCAATGCCCGTCTGCGCCGCAAAGTAAGTATTGCTGCCCGATTCGACGTGCTGATTATAAACGCCCGCGCCCTTTTCGTTGTAGCCGTTCTGCTTAAGGTACGACGCTTGAAAATTTATGAACGGGCTAACGTGCCAAATTCTTTTCGGCTGAAGGTCGTATTTATACTCGCCGCCAATTTCTATAATGTGGCTTTTATAATTTGCATTAGTCGACAAACCCAATGGAGAAATTCCCCTGTGCAGTGAGTTGCGCAGTTGCCCGCCGTTAATGTAAAAGTAAACGTCGCTTTGCTTGTTATGATAGCCCGCATAAAGTCCAATCCGCGTATCGTAAACCGTCGCCCGCGAAGATTTCGCGCCATAACCTATCGTTCCGTAAGTCGCGAAAATCCCCGCACGAACTTTTTTCCCGAACGGTCTATCATAGCCGGCGACGATTGCGCTACCGTGATAATCCGTGCCGCCGCGCAGGCTCCCCCAATTCTTCATGTAATTTATCCAGAAATTATTTTCGTGACGCTTAGGAACTTTGACTTTCACTTTGACTTCAGGCGAATTGTTATCGCCGTCAGAAAATGCCATAGGACTAATATTCAAGTTAATAAAATCCGGCGTAAAGAAATCAGGCGCAAGCACTTTTGCAATCCGACCCGAAACCATTTTATCAACGGCAGTGTTTTGCTGCGCGACACTCATAACCCGTGCAGAATCATTCGCGCCAATTTCCCTTAAAGCCTGCCTTGCTTCTCTATCGCCTAAATTGTAAAGTTCGCGCATTTCATTTTGTCGGGGCGTGCCTTCAAGGTGTTCAAACATATTATTCATAGCGTCGAAAGAATCTGGCGGGGGTACTCCTCCTTCTCCGCCTTCGCCGTTAGGATTCATTTGCTCTACCTTATCGGCTTGTTGAGTCGTAACGAGCAAGGTATTATTAACAACTTTGCCCGTTGCAGTGAGCATAGCGGAAATCGGGACGGGCTTACCTTCGGGATTTTTAATGTTGCCGGTTATGGACTTAGCAACAAGAACTGTCGCAGTTTCATTTGGTAGAAGAGAATCAGTCGTGACGGTTGAGCCTTCAATATTGGCGTTGCCGTTGACAATGATTGAGCCGGCTTCGCCGCCCGAAACTTTTTTCAAGACGCCGTCGGAAACTAAGTCACCGTTAATAACTAAATTCGTATTGGGCGAACCGGCAGCAATCGTCCCGTGATTTATAAATTTTCCCACCGCTACGTCGCTAAATCCGTCAGCAATCAGCCCTTGACCATTAACCGTAAAAGTTCCGCCGTAAATTTTCGCGCCACTCATAACGTCGACGCTTACAACATCAGCCGTACCCGAATATCTTAGTGTGCCCGACATAACATGAATTTTGATATTGTCCGCACCGGAAATTCTCCCGCCGTATGACAAATTCGTATTGAAATTTAAATTCGTAACCAGGTCGGGAATATATCTTGTTGCGTCGATAGTTTGTCCGCCGTATTGAATTTTAATATCGCTCGTCGCGCTGAAATGTTTCCAATCCGAAACAATGTCGCCGCTAATCTGCGCGCCGTGATTTATGTTGATATTTTTAACAAAAGTATTGTTGGCGATATAAATTGCGCGAGAACCGGCGATTCTGCCTGACAAATTGAAGTTATTGACGAGTGCGCCACTCAATTCGTCCGCCGTGTAGCTGTATTCGCCGCTTGCCAGTTCTAAAGGAAGATTGCTAGCCGAGATGATATTTCCTTCGGTGTCAACGCCGCGCAGATAGCGTATATAGGAGCCGCGATATTCGCCGACGACGCCCAAAGAATTTGAACCGAAATTGAATTCCACAGCATTGCCCACCGCCGAAATATTTCCTGCAACGTCAAGATTGTTGCCGCGTCCGTAAGCAATCAAAATTCCCTTGCCGCTCGATTCAATATTTACGCCCTGCGGAAGTGTAATGCGATTTCCAACGCCGTCAACGCGAATTCCTATTGCGCCCATGCCGCTTAAAGAAATATTTCCGTTCTGCGTAACGACCTTTTGCGAGCCGTCCACATGCAAACCGATACTTTCGCTATCGCCTTCCATTAAATTGTTTTCGTTCTTAACGTCATTTGTCGTTGCTTCTTCCGTATTGCCGATAGGAGTAGTTGTTTCTTGCGTATCAGTAGTCGGCGCGGTTATATCTTCTGTGTCGGTAGTATCGGAAGTGGGCGCGGTTGTATTTCCTGTGTCGACAATAGGAATATTTGTTTCTTCTGTGTTGGCGGTGGGAGTGCTTACTTCGTTTTCGTCATTCGTGTCAGAAAATGAATCACTTGTGACAGCGGAGTCGGTTTGAGAATCGACGGCTTGACAGGTTGTGGCACTCACGCCAAAGAAAATTACAATGGCGACTAGGCACCGTCTTGGGTCGAAAGATTTTGTTATCATCTCCATTGAAAATTTCTCCCTGTTTATTTCTTACTGAGTTTAGTCGAAAGATTTTTCCTAAGCTTAGCACAATTTCTCGCAAAAAAAAAGCGGCAAACTCGTTTAAAATGGCTTGTCACTTAATTTTTAATTCAAATTTAAGATTCAATCTTCATTCTCAAAATTTTCTTCCGTGTCGTCAAAAGTTTCAGGTTCGCCAGTCTCCAATGGCTTTATCGATTTTAAAACCGCCTCGCGAATTTTTTTATCTATCTCGTCTTCAATTTCGGGGTGTTCACGCAGATATTTTTTAGCGTTATCCTTGCCTTGACCGATTTTTTCCCCGTTATAGGAGAAATATGAACTTGACCTAGTGATAATGTCGAAGTAAACAGCCATATCCAAAATGCTACCGGCGTGCGAATAACCTTCGCCGTAAATCAAATCAAATTCGGCAGTTCTGAAAGGCGGCGCGACTTTGTTTTTAGCAACTTTAATTTTAACGCGATTGCCGATAATTTCCGTGCCTTGCTTAATAGGCTCGCCCTTTCTGACTTCAAGGCGAATTGTCGAATAAAATTTCAGTGCGCGACCTCCGGTCGTCGTTTCAGGATTACCGTATAAAATACCGACCTTTTCGCGAATCTGATTAATGAAAACAGCTATGGTATCAGTTTTGCCTATGACGGCAGTTAGTTTGCGCATAGCTTTGCTCATCATACGTGCATGAAGTCCAACATTAGCATCGCCCATTTCGCCTTCAATTTCGGACTTGGGCACGAGCGCGGCAACTGAATCAATTACAACAATATCAACTGCCGCAGAACGTATCAGTGTTTCGGCAATATCGAGAGCTTGTTCGCCGGTATCGGGTTGCGCGAGCAGAAGATTATCTACGTCGACGCCCAATTTTTTTGCGTACATTGGGTCGAGAGCGTGTTCAGCGTCAATGAAAGCTGCTGTTCCGCCTTGACGTTGCATTTCGGCTATCATGTGCAAAGTGACTGTCGTTTTGCCGCCGGCTTCGGGACCGTAAATTTCGGTAATTCTGCCGCGAGGAAGACCTCCTACGCCAAGCGCAATATCAAGCGGCAAAATTCCTGTCGACACGGTTTTAACGTCAAGACGCGCCGTATCGTCGCCGAGCCTCATGATTGAGCCTTTCCCGAAATCCTTTTCGATTTGTTTTAAGGCCGCCGCTAATGCTTCTTTTTTTTTGTCCATAGTCGCTCTCCTTTTCTATTTCGTTGTGGACAGTAATTATATCAAAGAATTGTTGCGTTGGTCAATCGGCGGCGCGGACAAGGAGATATTCGGCAATTAATAGGCAATCAAAAAAAACGCCGAGCATTTCGCCCGACGGTTAAATTTCTTAAATATGGTCATTGAAGATTAAATGAGTCCGCGTTCTTGAGCCGCTCTACGATATCCGAAGTATCTTGCTTTATTAGAGGAGTCGTGCCCAAATCGTTCAAATTCGCGGCGAAATCTTTCGTCACTCATATCCATTGCCTTGTAGTAATATTCCATTGCCCTATCATTCCAGTCTTTGACCCCGTTAAGAGCCGCGCCGCCCAAATCTCTGAAAAATCCCATAAAATTTCCTCCTTAAAATAAAGTCTTACCACTTAGTTTACTTCAATGACATTTTAGCAATAAATAGTTTTTTGTAAACGTTCTGACAGGCGGATTTTTGTACAGAATAAATACACTTCTAACAAAAAAACGCCGAGCATTTTCACTCAGCGAATAAATTTTTTTACATGTAATCGATTGAAGATTTTTTCCGTTCTTGGCTCATGAACCCTAGCTTTTTAGCGACCCATTCAGTTATGACGAACAGCACGGGGATAACGAAAATCCCCAAAAAAGTTGCGAAGAATAATCCCCCGACAACGCAAACTCCCATTCCGTTGCGAGCCGCTGAACCCGCGCCCGAAGCCATTGCCAGCGGTAAGCAACCAATTATGAACGCAAACGAAGTCATAAGTATTGGGCGAAGTCGCAAGCCTGCCGCTTCCAATGCCGCTTTAATCGGGGACATTCCTCTATCGACGCGAACTTTTGCGAACTCGACAATCAATATTGCATTCTTCGCCGCTAAGCCAATTATCGTTATAACGCCAATCTGAAAATATACGCTGTCTTGAAGTCCCGCGTTCTGGTGCCCCATTGACTCTTCTAACCACGCCAGGAAAAATTCCGAGAAGACTGCGCCAAATAAACCTGTCGGCACGCTCAGCAAGACCGCATACGGAACCGACCAACTTTCATACAACGCGGCGAGCATTAGGAATACGAAAACTAACGCCAACGCTAAAACTTGTCCGGTTGAACTTGCCGCTTTCTTTTCTTCGCGAGACTGTCCAGACCATTCGATATTGAATCCAACGCCGGCTTCTTCGTTGACGATTTCTTCAATCGCCGCCATTGCTTGACCGGAAGAATATCCCGCGCCCGCATTGCCCTGAATCGTCACTGCGCGGGCAGCATTAAATCTGGAAATTTGCGTTGGTCCTGTAGAATATTTCGGAGTAACTAATGAACTAAGCGGAACCATTTGCCCATTTGCGCCCTTAACGAAAACGAATCTGGCGCAATCCGCCTCACTGCGATAGAGCACGTCCGATTGAAGCATAACTTTATACGTTCTACCAAATTTGTTGAAGTCATTAACCTGCATGCCGCCGAAGTTGACTTGCAGAGCCGTAAACACGTCAGATAAATTTACGCCGAGCAGTTTAACTTTTTCGCGGTCAATTTCATACTCGACAGTTGGCGACGCAATGTTAAAAGTTGTGCGCACGCCTTGCATTTCGGGACGCTGATTAGCTCTTGCAACAATGCGCTTTGTAATTTCGTCAAGCTCAATGTCAGTATGTCCTGCCATATCTTGAAGTTGCATCGACCAGCCACCGACGTTACCTAAGCCGGGCAGTGCGGGCGGGTTGAACGCGATAACTTGCGCTTCGGGAACAGTCATTGCGCCGAGCCTAAACATAGTTCTTATACAGTCATTAACCGACGCACCTTCGCCGCGTTTCGTCCAATCCTCCAAACCGCAAACGATTATGCCCGCGCTAGGTTTCGCGCCGAATGACAGAATATCAAAGCCCGTAATCATCATGCAATTTTTCAAGCCAGGCATTTCGCTCATAACCGCCTTGCCGAGCTTGTCAATCGTCTGCACAGTGTGATTCATAGAAGTACCTTCGGGCAAGCTAATCGACGTAAAGAAATAGCCTTGATCCTCTTCGGGCACGAACGTCGACGGGAGCCGCTGATAAATTGTCCACGTCACACCCAAAACAATTACTATGAAAATTACGGCGAGCTTTGAACGTTTGATAAATGCCGCGACAATGCCGACATAAGAATTTTTCGTGCGCTCAAACCAGTTATTAAAGCCGTTGAAAAATTTATCGAAGATGCCTTGCTTTTTATTGGGGTCTTTAGGTTTAAGAATCATGGCGCAAAGGGCGGGCGTCAAAGTCAGCGCGACGAATGCTGATAAGCCCATTGAAATTGCAATCGTCAACGCGAATTGCCGATAAAGGACGCCCATCATGCCGCCCAAAAATGCAACCGGTACGAAAACCGCCGCCAATACGAACGCAATAGCCACGACCGGTCCTTGAACTTCGTCCATTGCGCGTTCGGTTGCGTCGACCGGCTCAAGTCCTTCTTCCATGTGGTGTTCGACGTTTTCTATAACAACAATAGCGTCGTCGACGACAAGTCCGATTGCCAGAACCATTGCGAACAATGTTAGCGTGTTGATTGAAAAGCCTAAGATTATAAACGCCGTGAAAGTTCCGATAAGCGAGACCGGCACCGCCAATAACGGAATTAGCGTCGCGCGCCAACTTTGCAGGAAGATAAATATAACGAACACGACGAGCAATAACGCTTCAATGAACGTGTGCGCAACTTCCTCGATTGATGCGCGGATATAATCTGTGCTGTCGAAAATTTCGTTGATAAAAAGGTTAGGCGGGAGATTAGGTCTTTGACGTTCGATAATGTCCTGAACGCCGCGTACGGTCGTCATAGCGTTTGCGTTGGAGGTAAGCTGAATACCGAAACCGACTGCCGGATAACCGTTAAATTTCGCGACGATATTATTAGCGCGTTGTCCCGGCTCAATCCGCGCAACGTCTTTCATGTAAACAAAAGTTCCGTCGCTATTCGCCTTTAAGATTATGTCGCCGAATTCTTCCATTTCGGACAGACGCCCTTGAACTTTGCCGGTAAATTGTTTTTCCTGCCCATTAGCAAGCGGCATTGAACCGATAGTACCTGCCGCAGCTTGAAGGTTTTGTTCGTTAATAGCGGCGGCAACTTCGGCAATCGTCAAATTAAGTTCGGCGAGTTTATCGGGATTAAGCCAAATGCGCATTGAATAATCAGAGCCGAAAATTTGAACGTCGCCGACGCCGTCGACGCGCTTAATTTCGTCCATAAGGTAAATATCGGCGTAATTCTTCATGAAAGCGCGGTCGTATTCACCAGTTGGAGAATACATTGACAGGAATAACGCCATTTCATTAGACGCTTTGCGCGTGGTGACGCCTTGTCGCTGAACGTCAGTAGGCAAGCTGGCGTTAGCAATGGCGACGTTGTTTTGAACTTTAACGGCGTCCATGTCGCCATCGGTGCCGACTTGGAAAACGACTTGCAAGCTATATCGCCCCGTGTCGTCGGAGTTGGAGCTCATGTAGTCCATGCCGTCGGTGCCGTTTACCTGCTGTTCGATAACCTGCGCGATAGTCTCATTGACGACGGAGGCATTTGCGCCGGTGTAAGTTGTACTAACAGAAATTGTCGGCGGAGAAATTTGCGGATATTGCGCAATAGGCAGTTGAATTGCCGCGAGAATTCCGACGAGCGTAATTATCAGGGCAATGACTATCGCGAATATCGGTCGATGAATGAAAAATTTTGCCACGTCTACGCCTCCTTACTTTCCGCGCAGATTGTCGGGGGCGTTGGGATTAGTATTGGGCGCGTCAAGTCCCGCGTCCGCGTTATAAGTGCTGGCGACGTTTGTCAAAGTAAAGCCCATTTCGCCGGGCGTGACGTTTTTAACGTTAAGTTCAATGCCTTCGCGCAAATTTGTTAAGCCTTCAACGATAACGTTATCGCTTGTGCTAATTCCTTTTGTGACGACAAAATAACTGCCGACTTGGTCGCCGAGTTCAACAGTACGCGCTTCAGATTTATTATCCTTGCCGACGACCATAACGAACGATTTGCCCAAAAGTTGTTGAACAGAACGTTGCGGAACTAAGACAGCGTTTGGAATGACTTCGCCAGTAAGTTTAATACGGGCGAACATGCCAGGCATAAGAAGCCCGCTAGGATTTGGGAAAATTGCTTTCATAATTAAAGAACCGGTGCTATTGCCGAGTTCGCGGTCAACTTCGACGATACGCCCTTCAAACGGATACTCTTTGCCGTCGGCAAGCGTTATCGTAACGTTAATAGGATTATGGTCGGATTGCATATTTTGAACCGTCATAAAGTGCAAGTAATCGGATTCACTGATTGAGAACTGCGCAAAAATTGGGTCGGGTGCGCCAATCGTAACAAGATTTGTTTGCCCCGCCGAAACGAAAGTTCCAACTGCTACATCATCAACGCCGAGTTGCCCTGACATAGGCGCGTAAATTTCTGTGTCGGCGAGATTCTCCTGCGCAGTTTTTAACGCGGCTTGACAAGCGTAAATTGCCGCCTCATTCGCCGCGCAAGTTGCTTCGTTTGCGCGAACTGTCGCCGCTTGAGTAGTAACGTCTTGTTCAGCGATTGCCGAATCCTCAAACAATTTCTGATTGCGCTGAAGGTCGATTAAGGAGTTGTTGTAGGTTGCAACCGATTGCTGAAGAACCGCTTCGGCTTGCGCTAAATCGGCTTGCGCTCGAAGGACGGCGGAATTGTATTGGCGTGCGTCTATTTTGTAGAGCAACTGCCCTTGCTGAACGTATTGCCCGCCGACGATAAATTTTTCTACGACGTTGCCTGAAACTTTTGATTGAATTTTGACTTCCTCTGTGCCGACAAGATGACCGGCGTATTCGCTAGCTAGTGGCGTGTCGCGCTGGATAACCTTCATTGCTTTGACTTGCGCCTTTTGAACTTGCGCTTGTTGTTGATTATCGTCTTGACCACAGCCGGCGAAAAATATTGAGGACGCGGCTAACATTGCCGCCATTGTCATCAATTTGGCTTTCGATAAAACCACTTCGACCCCTCCCGAAAAAACAATTAGGAATTTGGAATGTGTAATTAGGAATTAAATTTACGTCTTTATCATTCCTAATTCATAATTCATAATTCCTAATTGAATTTTACGGTTTCGGCGGCTAAATGTCAATTTGAACTTGCTCGAACAATGCGTTATAATGCGCGTGGAGGTTGATTTATTTTGAAGAAGATTTTTAATCAGCATGGTAAAACTTTGGTAATGGGAATTTTGAATGTCACGCCCGATTCATTTTCCGACGGCGGCAAATATCTTTCCCCCGATGCGGCGATGGCTCATGCGGCGCAAATGATTGAATACGGCGCGGACATTATTGACATAGGCGCGGAGTCTACGCGACCCGGCGCAACGCCTATCAGTGCCGACGAAGAATTTAGCCGTTTGAAAAAGGTTTTGCCCGCAATAAGAAAACTCGGTGTGCCAATTTCAATCGACACTTACAAACCCGAAGTTGCGGAAATAGTTCTCAGGCGCGGCGCGAAAATTATCAACGATGTGCATGGCCTAGAGGATTCGCGCATGATTGACATTGCGAAAAAATTTCATGCACACGTTATCGCAATGCACAGCGAAAAATGTTCGGACGGTGACATTATCGACGACATTAAAAGATTTTTTCTGCGGACTTTGGAAAACTGCGCGGCGAAAAAATTCAACACGAAAAAAATTATGTTCGATCCTGGAATTGGTTTCGGCAAGACGGCGGAAGAAGATTTAGAAATTATGCTTCGCCTTGACGAGCTGAAAGTTTTGGACGGGAAAGAAATTAATTTAATGGTTGGCGTCAGTCGCAAAAGTTTTATCGGGCAAATGTTGGGACTTCCCATTGACCAGCGCGACGAGGCGACGGGGGCTTTTTGCGTGCACGCGATAAATAAGGGCGTCGACCTTGTCCGCGTCCACAACGTTAAGATGATTTCGCGAATGTGTTTGACGGCTGATAAGCTAAGGAGGATAGCCTAATGAATGACAAAATTATTTTGATGGGCATTGAGGTTTCAGGGAATCACGGTTGCTCCGAATACGAGAGGCAACACAAGCAACTTTTTATTGTCGACGTCGAACTTTATCTCGACCTTTCGCCGGCGAGTAAATCTGACGATTTGGGCGACACGATTGACTACGTGCAAGTTCTCGACGACATAAAAAAGATTGTCGGCGGCACTCCGCGCAATTTGATTGAGACTGTCGCGCAGGACATTTGCGAAATTCTTCTGCGGAAATATTTCCTGCTCGACGCGCTCAAAATCACAATCCATAAGCCCAAACCGCCAGTCAAAGAAAAATTCGGCGGTGCGGCTGTCGAAATCTTTAGGAAAAGATGATTTATTATCTGGGCTTAGGCGCGAATCTCGGTGAGCGAGAAAAAACTTTGCGTCGCGCTATCGAACGCATAAAAAAAGTTCCCGCTACTAAACTTTTGCGGGTGTCGTCATTCTACGAGACGGAGGCTTGGGGCGTCGAAGGTCAGCCGAATTATATCAATGCCGCCGTTAAAATTTCGACTTCGCTTGCGCCGCTAACTTTGCTTGACGAATTACAACGGATTGAGCTTGATTTAGGACGTGTTCGCCTTGAGCATTGGGGAGCGCGCACGATTGATATTGATATTCTTTACGGCGCGGAAATTTCTTGTGAGCGATTGACTGTCCCGCATAAGTTTTTATTCTACAGGGATTTTGCATTGGTGCCGCTGAAGGAAATTTTCCCCGCGCTTAATTGCAAAATGCACGGCGATAAAATTTTGCGCGTGGCGGGTTCGCCGATTGATTTTAAATTCAAATTGGTTGCTTGCGTCGATAAAAATTTCGGGCTTGGCTACAAAGATAATTTACTTTTCTATATCCCTGCCGACTTGAAAAATTTCCGTGCGCTGACTTTGAATCACACAATTATTTTCGGGCGAAAGACGCTTGCAACTTTTCCGAATCAACAGCCGCTTGACGGTCGCCGAAATATTATCTTGAGCTGTTCGCAGGATAAAATTTCTGGTGCGGAAGTTGTCAAAAATATCACTGAACTTTTCGGCGTGCTTGATACTGCGGAGGAAAATTTTGTTATTGGCGGCGCGAAAATTTTTAATGAACTTATTCCATATGCCACAGAAATTTTCTTGACAGTCGTCGACGCGAAAGCTACTGCTGATGTTTTCTTCCCGCCGGTTGACGAATTTATTTTAGTCGACGTTGGGACTTTTGACGGCTTTGAATTTAGGAGATATACGCGATGAGAAAAATTTTTAGAAATGATTGGGCGGAACTTTTGGACAACGAATTGAAGGAGCCGTACTATCAAGAGTTGCGCAAATTTCTAATCGATGAGTATAACACGAAGCAAATTTTCCCGAACATGTACGATATCTTTAATGCGTTGCATTTCACGAGCTACGCCGATACTAAGGTTGTAATTTTGGGGCAAGACCCTTATCACGAGCCAGGACAGGCGCACGGCTTGAGCTTTTCTGTTTTGCCGAACGTCCCGCCGCCGCCGTCGCTTATGAACATTTTTAAGGAGTTGCGCGACGATTTGGGCTGTTTTATTCCGAATAACGGTTGCCTAAAATATTGGGCGGAGCAAGGCGTTTTGCTTTTGAATGCCGTTCTGACAGTCAGGGCGCATGCGGCGAATTCTCATCGCGGGCACGGCTGGGAAATTTTCACTGATAAGATTATCCGTTTGCTAAACGAGCACGAACGCCCGCTTGCATTTATCTTGTGGGGGCGACCTGCGCGGAGCAAAAAAGCTATGATAACTAACGACCGCCATTTTATCATTGAGTCGGCGCACCCTAGCCCGTTATCGGCGAGCGGCGGATTTTTCGGCAGTCGTCCCTTTTCCCGCGTCAATAATTTTCTTGAATCAGTCGGCGAAAAGCCTATCGATTGGCAAATCCCGAACATTTAAGGAAGTTTTATCAATCACGCCAAAAGAAACGGAACTATATTTGCCGCCGCCCGCGATTTTAAATCCGAGCCGTGAAAATTCTGTGCTACCAGAATGTTCTTTCATGACGACGCGAAATTTAGCTACGCGGCAAGCTTCTTTGATAATTTCTTTGGAAAGCGGGCGATTATCGGCAAGCGGACGAATAGGATTTATCCCCGAACTTTTTTTAACAGGTTTGCGGAACATAGGGTCGAAATAAACGGCGTCAAAGGAATTATCCGCGCAGGTTTTGAGGAATTCCCTGCAATCGGCGTTGACGACTTCGACGCGGCGCATTGCTTCTAAAATGTGCGGGCTATCATCGGAAAAATTTTGCAAACCGTGACTTACGACTTGGAAAATAAGCGGATTACTTTCAAGCGCGACTACTTTTCCACTTTCGCCGACGATAAAGCTTTCAACAATGGCATCACTACCTAAACCGAGCGTACAATCTAAAACTTTCGAGTCGGCAGAAATTTTCAGCGCGTCAATTAATCGGTCGCCTTGACCGCCGCGCAGATTTTTAATTCTAAGATGCGCCGTATTCGGATGAAAAAACAATTCTCCCTCTGCAGTGACTATGCTGAGGGAATTTTTTTTGACCAGAAGGATATTTTCCGCGCCGTGAGCTTTCTTGAGCGCGTCGAGGGAAAAATTTTCGCGCTTTACGAATTGCCCGCCGAGCTTTTCAGAAGTTCTAATAGCTAAATCTTCCGCCGCCGCGTCTGGCTTTCTAGTCGTTGTTACGATAAAATTTTGCATATCTTCACCAAAAAAAACAAGACGCCGAAAATTTCGACGCCTTTATAAATCTATCTGAAGAAATTTTTACTTAAGAACTTTTTGTGCGCCTTCGTTCATCTTAATGAAGTCCAAACCTTTGAGCGCGCTTTCTCTGGTAATGTTCTTTGCCGCCGAATGCGCCGCAGAAATTTTGTCTAAGTTATCGAAAATAGCTTTGGTGAGTTTTTCGCCAAGAGCCGCGTCGATTTTGTCGTTGGCGACAAGGATAGCCATAACGCTGACTGACTCAACTTCTTGGTCGAAGCCTTGATAAGTGCCTGCGGGAATGATTGTCTTGGTGTAGAAGGGATATTTTTCGGCAAGCTTTTTAACTTGCTCATCGCCGACGGGCAGGATACGAATTTTGTTTTGCGACGCAATGTCTTGGACAGAAGCTGTCGGATAACCAGCGGTAACAAATGCCGCATCAACGGTGCCGTCTTTGATAGCGTAAGAACCTTCAGCAAAAGACAAGAATTGTTCGTCAACGTCTTCATAAGTTATTCCGTAAGCTTCGAGAATTTGACGGGCATTAGCCTCTGCGCCGGAGCCAGCCGCACCAACAGCGACACGCTTGCCTTTCAAGTCGGTGATAGCTTTAATTCCGGAATCTTCGCGGACGATAAATTGACAAGTTTCGGGATAAAGCGAGGCGATACCGCTGAGATTTTCAATCTTGCCGCCCTCTTTGAACATTTCTTCGCCGTTGACCGCGTAATAAGTTATGTCGTTCTGAACGATTGCAAGTTCGACCTGCTTATCCTTGAGCATGTTGATGTTGGCAACAGATGCGCCGGTCGACTGCGCGGAAGCGTTCATGCCATTTTTGTTGAGAACTTCGGCAATCGCTCCGCCAATGGGATAATAAGTGCCTGCGGTGCCGCCAGTGGCGATGTTAATGAATTGTTCCTTATCACCGCCTCCGCAACCAGCAATTCCTACCGCCAAAGCTACGGTGCAAACTGCAGTCGCGATTCTTTTTAAAATCTTAGGCAACTTCATTTTGATACAACTCCTCTCAAAAGTAGGGGTAAAATTTATCATGCGAATTATATCACAACTGCCGCCGCCACGACAAGATTTTAAAAAAGGAAATTTCTAAGTGGCGTTGAAATTTGTAGTAAAAATATTTGAGAGGTTTAAAGCATGGACATAACAAGGCGCGACCTTTTCAAGATGGCGGGCGTTGCGGCACTGGGCGCGGCGATCGGTCAATTCAACGTCGCTCAGGCGGCGAAAACTACAACCAAAAATGACGAGGGGGAAAACTTTATGTCAAGCATTCACATAGCGGCGAAAGTGGGCGAAATTGCCGAGCGCGTTTTATTGCCGGGCGACCCTGTCCGCGCTAAAATCATTGCGGAAAATTTTTTAACCGACGTGCACCAATACACCGCGATTAGAAATATTTTTGGTTTTACGGGAAAATACAAGGGCGAGCGCGTCTCGATTCAAGCAACGGGCATGGGCGTTCCGTCCATTTCAATTTATTTGCACGAGCTGATTGAAGTTTACGGCGCAAAAAAATTAATTCGTGTCGGGACTTGCGGCGGCATGAAAGAAAATATTCATCTGCGCGACGTGGTGATTGCTCAAGGTGTATCAACTGATTCTTCTATCGTCAAGCAAGTTTTCGGCGACGTGTTGAATTTTTCCCTGATTGCTGATTTTGAACTGCTTAGCCGAGCCGCCAACGTCGCGAAGAAATTAAATCTTCCAGTCAATGTCGGCAACGTCATTTGCGTTGATTTATTTTATAACGACTACGACGACCCCAACGGGACTTTCGGCGACGGCAAAAATACTTTCAACGACAAGCTTCGCCGCTACGGAATTTTAGCTGTGGAAATGGAATGTGCCGCGCTTTACCTTCATGCGGCGGCGGCAAATGTTCAAGCGTTAGGGATTTTCACAGTCAGCGACCATCTTTTGACGAAAGAATTAATCACGCCCGAAGAGCGGCAATCTTCCTTCAACGACATGATTAAAATTGCGCTGGAGACGATTATACAATGAAAAATTTAGTTATGGGGTCGGCTTCAGGTTTTGACTGGCATACTTTGGAACCGTTCGTTAAATCTTTCGTCAGGTATGTCAAAACTGCCGAGCTTGTCCTTTTTGTTAAAAACATTTCTGATTTCACTTATGACCGTATAAAACGTTGCGGAAGGGAACGTATTAAATTTGAACCCTTTGAGCACACAAATTTTATCGGCATTGAGCGTTTTAAGAACTTCAAGCGGTACTTAGATACTCACGGTGACGAATACAAACAAATTTTCATAACTGATACTCGCGACGTAATTTTTCAAGGCGATATATTTGAACATTTCAAGAACTACTCGAAATTTCTCGGATATGCAACAGAAGCCGATGATATTAACGGGAGCAAGACAGGTAACAGAGGAAATTACGATTGGATTGCTAATTGTTTCGGCAAAAATGAAGCCGAGAAGCTAGCAGAGAAGAAAATTATTTGCGCGGGCAGTGCTCTTATAGGAACGCCGCGAGAAGTAAACATTTTCCTTGAAAAACTTTTAGCTGATGATAAGTCAATGGAAAAATTTGCTTTCGACCAGGCAGCGTTTAATTACCTAATTTATAATAATTTTGTACAGGTAGAAAATCTGATTGAAATTGACGTTGAGCACGGCGAAATTTTTACAATGGCTCTTATTGACAAATTTCCTATTTGCGGCGAATTGATTTTGCGCCCCGATTGCGGAGTTCCGTCAGTTGTTCATCAATACGATAGATATAAAGAAAGTCTTAATCTTGTCAACGGAATTTACCACGATAAAAATTTTCAGGCGGACGAAAATTTTACGGACACAAGGAGTGCGCTTGAGCAAATATTTTATCTCTTATACGTGAATAAAACTTCTGACGTGGTGCGCTTTTGTATGAAAAATTTTTCTGCTGAACTTAATCACGGTGAAAATATTAGCTACTTGTTAAAAATTTGGGAATTCGCCTCTCTAAAAAATCTGACATCTGCCATTGGTTTCATTGAATTGATGGTTCAATCTGCTTTAAAATTTGCAAAAGACTTTTCCCTTAATCAGTTAGATAAAATATGTTCGTTATTGAGCCATTCAGTTAAAAACAATCGCGGCGTGGAGCCTGAGTTTAAAAATTTTATCGTGAACTTTCTTTTAAAGGTCATTAAACGAACGCTTGACATAAACAACGCCGAGCTTTGTTTTCTGTTTATCGAGATGCTAAAGTCCTTTGAACTGCCGCCTGACAAAGATTTTTATCTTTTAGAGGCGAAACAAATCGAACTTTCGGACGTAAAGAAGAAGCTTTAGCGTCCTATAAAAAGGCTTTAGATTTAAGCTGAGGTTATTCAATGAAAAATTTAATTTTAGGCGTGGTGAAGGGTTACGGCTGGGATATTTTAGAGCCGTTCGTGACTTCCGCCGCAAAGAATTGCCCTAGTGCGGAAATTGTTTTATTCGTAGATGACATTTCGGACTTTACCCGCGAACAACTGATTAGCGCGGGCGTTTTACTTGGAACTTTTCCCGACGAATTAAAAAGCGGCGTCCCAAATAATACGCGCTGGAAAATTTTCGCTGACTTTTTAAAAATTTACGACGCGGCTTATGAGCAAATTTTCATAACCGATACTTGCGATGTAATCTTTCAAGGCGACGTGTTCGCGCCGTTTAAAAATTTTCAAAGTTATCTAGGCTTGGCGACCGAAGCTGACGTTATCGGCGGGCGCAATGAAAATTATAGTTGGCTTGTTGATTGTTTCGGCGCGGCGTCGGATAATCTTATTGGCAAGAAAATAATTTGCGACGGAACGATTATCGGGACAACTAACGAGATGAAAATTTTCGCTGATACTATGTGGGAAGTTTTATCGTCGGTTGAAAGGCGCGTTAATTTCCGGATTCACGACCAAGCCGTTGCGAATTATATTATCTATGAAAACTTTTTGCCGGTTAAAAATCTTATTGAGATTGACGTTGACGGCGAAATTTTTACTATGGGCTTGACGAAAGATTTTTCTATCATCGGTGATAAAATTCTGCGCGGCGGGCGCGTTCCTGCAGTCGTCCACCAGTACAATCGCCATAACGACGCGATAAATTTTGTCGACGCCATTTATCACGATAAAAATTTTAAAGTGGGCTATCGTTTTGCCGATATGCGCAGTGTGATTGAGCAAGCGACTTGTCTTTTATTCGCGGAAAAAATTGGTGACGCGGCTAAACTTTTCATGAAAAATTTTCTCTGCACGAGAGATTTTAGCGATTGCGTCAAAGCGTTGCTGAGATTTTGGAATGTCGTCATGAGAAATCCGCTTTCTCCGGCAAGCGAACTTATGGAGCTTTCCGCACAGACTGCTTTAAAATCGGTTAAAAATTTTTCGGCGGCGAATTGGGACGAAATTTGTATTCTGCTGAATCGTGCGCAAGAATCACGGCACCCAATCGACCCCGAATTGAAAAATTATGTTGTGACGCGGCTTATCAAACTTGCCGGAGAAAAATTTTCGGCGAATGAGCGCGAACAATATCTTTCGTGCCTCGAAATGATAATTTTAGTTGAGGGAGGGCGCGTCGAGTGGCTAAGAAATTAAAAAAGACCAATGCCGCCAGAATTCTTGACGGATTGGGCATTGGCTACGAAATTAAAACTTATGAAGTTAATGAAGACGATTTATCAGCGGTGCACGTCGCGCAAGTCAGCGGACTTGATATTAAAATGATTTTCAAAACGCTGGTTGCTCGCGGCGATAAGACCGGAATAATTATGGCGGTAATCGGCGGCGGCGAAGAACTCGATTTAAAAGCTCTGGCAAAGGCTAGCGGAAATAAATCAGTCGAAATGATTGCACTTAAGGAACTTTTGCCGCTAACAGGTTATGTTCGCGGCGGTTGTTCGCCGCTAGGAGCTAAAAAAAATTATCCCGTGTACTTAGATAGTCGCGCTTTGACGTTGGAAAAAATTTCTATCAGCGCAGGACTTCGTGGAATGCAAATTATTTTATCTCCGCAAGATTTAGTTCGAGCTGTAAACGCTACGACCGCTAAGATTGCTTTTGAACCTTAAATTTAGGTTGCTCCGACAAATTAAATTGCAAATCAATTAGTGCACGGCGAATAATCGCAGGTGTAAGCTTATCGGGCGATAATCTTTTTGCAAGCGCGACCAATTTTATTACATCAGGCGATTCTTCGTCGCCATAACGAACTTTGCTCGCGATTTTCTGAATTAATGACGTCCGCGCTGATTCTATCGCGGCAAGTGTACATTCGTTTTTCATGTGTGGCATTTCGTTGAGCAAAATTTTCTGCGCGTCCCAAGCTTTTAAATACGGTTCGTCATAAAGAATTTTAAAGAGCGCGTTGACCATTGCTTCGCGCTCTTTTATCTTGCAAACTTCACAAAAATTTTCTTCCGGCGGGCAAAGTACGTCGCATTTCAAACATTTATGCCAACCACTTGCCATTCGGAACTTTTGAACCTTTGCTTGACTCAAAAGCGTCTGCAAAACCGTTTCGCGCAGTTTTTCATTGGAAAATTTTTTTGCTCGCTCCTCACAACGCTGAATTTCTTCTTCCGTTAAAATTATATCTTCTAGCGTAATTTTAGGCTTTTCAACTGCCAAATTACTCTTTTTATCGGGCGGCATATCGGAAATTTGAAGAATTGACGCAGAACTTATGCTTTTTACAATGTTTTCGCCGAAATTTTCGTTAATCGCGTCGATAATGTCCTCTTTCAAAAATTTTAGCTGGTCTTTATAGGCTGAACTTTCAATGGCGACATATAAAATGCCCCGCTCAAGCTTAATCGGCTTCATTTTGTCGAAAATTTCTTTGTCAACAAGTTCTCGCCAATGATATGCCAATTCTCTCGCAAGAAATCGTTGATAAGTTTCCCCGCCAAGCAAACGCATTTCATCTCGAAGATATTTTTCAAGATTCATTTATCACACTCCCAGCCTCAACTAAAAAAATTTTCCCGAAAAATTTCGTCGGGAAATAGGCGCGGTCGGTTGCAGTTATCAGCGTTTGTATCTTTTCGCGGCTCAAAAACTCTAATAACATTTCGCGCCGCCCAAAATCTAACTCGCTCATCACATCATCTAGTAACAATAGCGGATATTCGCCCGTTTCCGCCTTTAAAAATTGTAATTCGGATAGTTTCAGCGAAAGCGCGACCGTTCGCAGCTGTCCTTGCGAACCGTAAAGCTTTAACTCCCTTCCGTTGATAAAAAATTTTAAATCGTCCTTATGCGCTCCAAAACTCGTCGAACCGCCTTGTATGTCCTTAAATCGCTTTGCTCGCAGTAATTTTAAAAAATTCTCCGCGATATTTTCCTTAGAATCAAACCCGTGCATTTCATAGACGACTGATAACCTTTCTGACTGCCCTGAAATCCTTTCCTGCATAGAATTTGCCAAAATATTTAGCTCGCTGACCGCTCGCAAGCGTTTTTTTATGATTTTTTCCGCCGCAATCGCTAATTGTTCGTCCCAAAGGTCAAGTTCTTCAATCTGCGCGGAATTTTCTCGTATTTTTTTCAGTAAAGCATTGCGCAATTCAATCAACCGCGTATATTTCGCCAATTCTAAAAAATAAATCGGCGTCGCTTGCGAAATTTGCGCATCTAAAAATTTTCTGCGCATAGCCGGTGCGCCTTTGAACATAAATAAATCTTCCGGCGAAAAAAAGACCGAATTTAATTTTCCAATAAGTTCGCGGGGGCGAATCGGATTTCCGTCAAGAAAAATGCGGCGTTTGTGCTCCGAAGAAATTTCAATCGCTAATTCGTGCGAAACGTCCGCTTTTAAATATTTTATCCTCAAAATAGCAACCTTTTCGCCCCAAAGAATTAATTCCGCTTCCTTTCCGGCTCGCGAACGCAATAATGACGCAAAATTTATCGCCTCAAGAATATTCGTCTTGCCTTGCGCGTTTTTTCCTAAAAAAATATTAGTCGCAGCATCAAAACGTAAATTTACTTCGGCAAGATTGCGCCAATCTTTAAAATTAATCTCTGTAACATTCATTTAAGCGCGAACGGGCGTTGCAATGTAAGTATAATTTTCGTTATCAGGCTCTGTGAACGCCGCTGGGCTAAATTTATCGTTAAGTTCAATGTTAAGCTGTTTAGCTTCGACAACTTTTAGCACATCGGCAATATATGTGACGTTAAAAGAAATTTCTAAGTCGTTGCCGGCAATTTCCGCCCCGATATTTTGCCCTGCGCCGCCAATGTCTGGCGAATTAGAAGAAATTTCAATTCCACCGTCGCCAAAAGTAAATTTAACAGTATTATATTCAGTTTCCTTCGACATGAGCGCGACAAAATCAACTGCGCGCCTAAATTCGGCGGTTTCAACTTTAACTTGCGTACTGCTCGAAGTCGGAATAACTCTTTCGTAAGGCGGAAACATTCCTTCAATCAATCTCGTGTTTACAAAGACATTATCGAAGGTGAATGTTACATATCGCGTCGAATAATTAATCGTAACATAATTTTCAACGTCATTAGGGTCAATTCTCAGCATAACTCCGCGCAAAGCGTCCGCAGGAACTACAAATGTGCAATCTTCGTAGCTTTCAGGAAGTTTTGCCTTAGCAAGTGCAAGCCTATGCGTATTAGTAGCTATAATCGAAATAGTATCGCCTTTAATTTCAAAACAACAGCCCATAAAAATCGGTCGCGCATCATCTTTAGCTACTGCAAATGCCGTCCGCTTAATCAAATTTCTAAGTGTAGTCGTTCTAATCCTGAATGAATGGTCAGTATCGGGCGTTTTTACCTTCGGAAAGTCGCTGGCGGTCATTGTCAGCAGTTCAACGCTAGCTCCGCCGGATTCAATCACAAGCATATTGTCTTCGTCGTGGAAAGTAATCGTATCATCGGGCATATTGCGCACAAATTCTTGAAAACGTTTGCCGCTAACGACAACTTCGCCGCGTACTTCGGTATTTACTGGAATTCTCGTAATTATTCCCGTTGAAAAGTTATTCGCTTGAATTTCAAGCATTGAACCATCAGCCCGAAGATAAATTCCTGCAAGAATCGGCGTCATGGGCTTTACGGCGACCGCTCTTATCGCGCATTGCATTGCTTCCGTTAAATCGCTCTTATAACAACTGAATTTCATTTAAAAGCCTCCTTTATTCTTATATTTAATTCTTGAAATGGAAAATTTTTCCTGCTAAAACTAAAAAAGATCGCCTTCAGCTTTTTGAGGCGGTCTTTTGGTATTCATTACCGAAAATATTTGCGTACAAGTCATTTATGCGGCAAATATGAGGTTGAAACTACATTTCGAGGAGATTTTGGCAAAAAAATGTCATTGAAGGCGATTTTAGCGGTTTGGATACGAATTTTGGCGATTAAAGTCGGTTTGAAAAGAATTTAGCGGTTTGAAAGTGATTTTAGACGGTTGAAACTGATTTTGGGCGTTGAAATAGGTTTTGAGGGTTGAAATTGGTTTTTTTAGGGTGGAAGAAAAATTCCGTTTAAACGGAATTAAATGGCGTTGCAATATAGGTTTTTCTGGAGATAAAAAAAAGCCCCTAATTTTGGGGCTGATTTTGAAGCCAGATTGAGAAATTCCGAATAAACGGAATTTTACATTTGAGCGGAATTTAGTTAGGGTCGAAGGTGATAGTTTCGAGGATTTTATCGCGGCGAGCCTTAGACCTAGCGAAATAATCGTGAATGGCTTGGCGGTCGTGGTTTTCAATCGCGGTTATGACGTTGCCGAGAATATTTTGCAAGTCGCGCAGGTGATTAGCGATAGCGTCGCCGTTAGTCATGCAAATATCGGCCCACATATCAGCATTTGAACTGGCAATGCGGGTGGTGTCCTTGAAACCGCCGCCGACGAGCTTTAAACAAGAATCAAGGTCGTTACCGGCGTTATTTAGGAGAGTGACGAGCGCGGCAGCAGTTAAATGCGGGACGTGGCTAATAATCGAGGCGCAACGGTCATGTTTAGCGATGTCAATCTCGAAAAAATTGGCTTCAGTGAGTTTTAGAAGGTTCATAAGTTTAATTTTAGCGTCTGTGGATGCGCCGGTATCTTTCGCGATGACATAAGCCTTGCCCTTGAAAAGATTTTTATCGGCGACATCAACGCCGGATTTTTCTTTACCGGTCATAGGGTGTCCGGCGATATAAAAAATGTCATTTGGGAGAATTTTTTTTAGTTCCTGCCAGATATATTGCTTAGTAGAGCCGGCGTCGGTCAAAATTGCGCCGGATTTTAAGAACGGAAGAATTTTTTTGACCATAGGGACGATTTGCAAAACTGGCGGGCTTAAAAAGACAAAATCGGCATTTTCGACGACTTTTTTTAAATCGGAAGAGGCAAAATCGACTGCGCCGAGTTCCATAGCGCGATTCATTGATTTTTCGGTCCTACAAAGACCGGTTATAAAGATTTTATCGCCGAGTTTATCTTTCAAGCACAATCCGAGCGAGCCGCCGATTAAACCGACACCAATAATAGCGAGTTTCATATAGATTTCCCCATAATTTTTGCAATTCCGCCTAAACTGTTCATTAAATCTTTGAAAGCGGCGGGCGTGAGTGATTGGTCGCCGTCAGAAAGTGCTTTTTCTGGGTGTGGATGCACTTCGATTATCAAACCGTCCGCGCCGGCGGCTAAAGCGGCTCTTGCCATAGGCGCAACCATTTTCCAACGGCCGGTTCCGTGCGACGGGTCGACGACAATAGGCAAATGGGACAATTCTTTGACTGCGGCGACGGCTGACAAGTCCAAAGTATTGCGCGTGAAGGTTTCGTAGGTTCTGATTCCGCGTTCGCAGAAGATAACTTGCTCATTTCCGCCGCTCATGATGTATTCAGCGGCGTTTAGCCACTCAGAAATGGTTGCAGAGAGTCCGCGCTTTAACAAAATTGGCTTTGAGCACTTCCCAAGAGCCTTAAGCAGCTGAAAATTTTGCATATTGCGTGCGCCGACCTGTAAAATGTCTGCGTAGTTGCAAAAAAGTTCGATATCGTCCTTGTCAACGATTTCAGTGACGATTTTAAGGTTAAATTCTTCGCCTACACGTTTTAAAAGCTTCAAACCATCTTCGCCGAGTCCTTGAAAGTCGTAAGGTGAAGTTCTAGGCTTAAATGCGCCGCCGCGAAGGAATTTTGCGCCGCAAGCTTTAACAGATGCCGCCGCTTCGCGTAATTGGTCCAGATTTTCGACCGCGCAAGGTCCAGCCATAACGATAATTTCTTTTCCGCCGATTTTTACGCCGCCCGCGTCAATTATCGTATCATCTGGGTGAAAATCGCGGCTAACGAGTTTATATTTTTCAGTAATGCGAACGGTTTTATCGACGCCTGCCATCATTTGCAGTTCCAAATTTGCGATAATCTTCTTATCACCGATTACGCCGACGATTGTAACCTCTTCGCCCTTAGAAAGGTGGGTGCGCAAGCCTACCGATTCGATTTTTTTCACGACTGCCGACAAATTTTCTGTTGTTGCGCCCGGTTTCATTACTACTATCATAAAATTTTCTCTCCTTAAGTTAAAAACTATGCTTAGTATAACATAAGCGGCGTCTTTTGCAATGAAAAAAAAGCCCATTTCAAGTAAAATGAACTTTGGAGGTACTTTTTGATGTACAGGAAGAAAAATCGAGAAATACAGGTAGAAAAAGTCAAATTTATAAGCCCGCAATTAATTAATTCTATGCGGGCTTTATCTACAAGCTGGCGGCGAGAGTTTATCCCGTCGCTTTTTTGTTTGCAAAAATTGTCGTTTAATAGGCTTGGTCGCGAGTAGAAATTTTCTTCTGAACGTAGGAAACAAAGTCATCGACGCTCAAAGAAAGTCCGTCCTTGTCGCCGTATTTCCTGATTGGTAAAATGCCCGTCTCAACTTCCTTGTCGCCGATAACGATTGTGTAAGGAACTTTCGCAACCTGGCTGTCGCGAATTTTCTTGTTAATTTTCTCGTTGCGGGCGTCGACCTCTGCACGGAAGTTCAGCTCGAAAAATTTTCTGTTCAATTCGTTAGCGTAATCAACATGCGCGTCGGTTATCGGCAAAAGTTTTATCTGAACGGGCGCGAACCATACCGGAAATGCTCCCGCATAATTCTCAATCAAAATCCCAATGAAACGCTCGATTGAACCGTAAACAACGCGGTGAACCATAATCGGACGATGCTTTTCGCCGTCTTCGCCAATATAATTTAAATCAAACTTTTCGGGCAAAAGCATATCAAGCTGAATTGTCCCGCATTGCCACGTACGCCCGATTGAATCTTTCAAATGAAAATCAATCTTCGGTCCGTAAAACGCTCCGTCGCCTTCGTTTACGACGTATTCAAGCCCGCGATGTTCCAGAGCTTTTTGAAGCGCGTTTGTAGCCAATTCCCAAGTCGCATCGTCGCCCATTGAGTTTTCTGGGCGCGTCGAAAGCTCCGCTTTGTAAGTCAATCCGAAAGTTTTATAAACTTCGTCGAATAAGTCAATCGTCTTTTGTATTTCCGGCTCGACCTGCGCGGGCGTCATGTAAATATGCGCGTCGTCTTGCGTAAAATTGCGAACTCTGAACAGACCGTGCAAAACGCCGCTTTTTTCGTGACGGTGAACCAATCCAAGCTCGCCAAGCCTCAACGGCAAGTCGCGATAGCTATGAACGTGCGTATTATAGACAAGCATACTGCCAGGACAGTTCATTGGCTTGACGGCGTAATCTTCTTCGTCAATCTTGGTGAAGTACATATTTTCTTTGTAGTGGTCCCAGTGCCCAGACGTTTCCCACAGCTTGCGATTTAAAATTATCGGCGTTTTTATCTCCTGATAACCGTAGCGGCGATGAACTTCGCGCCAATAATCAATTAATTCGTTGCGAATAACCATTCCGTTGGGGTGAAAGAACGGAAAACCTGGTCCTTCGTCGTGCAAACTGAATAAATCCAATTCCTTGCCTAATTTACGGTGGTCACGCCGCGCAGCCTCTTCCAACATGTGCAAATAGTCTTTCAAATCGTCTTTATTCTCAAAAGCCGTGCCGTAAATCCTCTGCAACATTTTATTATGCTCGTCGCCGCGCCAATATGCGCCCGCAATCGACATTAACTTAAACGCTTTAACTTTTCCGGTCGATTGCACATGCGGACCCGCGCAAAGGTCGGTAAAATCGCCCTGCGTGAACAAAGAAATTTCCGCATCTTCGGGCAAAGCCTCAATCAGCTCAACTTTATAAGTTTCGCCTTCTTCAGAGAATTTTTTAAGTGCTTCAGCGCGTGAAAGCGTCGAACGTTCGAGTTTTAAGTTCTGTTTAACGATATTTTTCATCTCGCGTTCGATATCGGCTAAATCTTCGTCGGTAATTTTCTTTTCGGTGTCAATATCGTAGTAAAAACCGGTATCAATCGCCGGTCCGATAGCCAATTTAACATTTTTTCCGTCTGCGCCGCCGTAAAGATGCTTAATTGCTTGCGCCATGATATGCGAGGCGGTGTGGCGCAATGAATGCAGAGCTTCTGCGCCTTCAACTTCGGCTAAAGTGCCATCTTTCGTTATGATTGTCATTTATTTTGCCTCCTTTTAAGTGCCGCCGTATTTTATAACATTCAAAAGGAATTGACAAATTATTTCTTTGTGATAAATTTAATTCGCCTCCTCAGCAAAGAAAAATGTATGAGCAAAGCAAAGAAATTTTGAGGAGGAAAGTTAAATGAAGTCTTGGAAAAAATTATTAGCGGTGAGTGTGGCGTGTTCGAGTTTATTTTTCGCGCACGCCGACGCCGCCTATCAGCTTAACGAAGAGGTTGCTAATCCGCCCGCCGCGTTGCAAATGGCTACTCAAATTGGAGTCCTCAAGTACGAGAATCCCGAAATGCAGAGCCGCGCTGACAAAGACGCTATCGTTGTTTTGAGTTTCGGCACGACCTTTAAAGACCAGCGCACGAAATCTATCGACGCGACCGCGCAGGCAATTCAAGCCGCTCACCCCAACGCCAAAGTTTTTACGGCATTCACAAGCCATATCGTCATTAAACATATCGCCGAAAACGAAGGCTCCTGCGACTACATGACGCCTGAAGAAACCCTTAAACATCTTATGCGCGAAGGCTATACGCGGGTTGCGCTCGTTTCGCTCGACGTGATTCCGGGTATGGAATACAAATACGACGTCGCGCTTTTCCACGAGTACAAAACGCAATTTAAGAAAATGTCGCTCGGCACGCCGCTTATGTATTGGCAAGGGCAGGAAGAACAGCCGGATGACGTTATGCAGGTTATGCAATCGCTTCACTTGCCCGCGTACAAGAAGGGCACCGCGATTTTACTTATGGCGCACGGCACGCCCGATCCGTCAAATGCTTACTATTCGGTTATGCAGGAAAAACTTCGTCGCATGAAACGCGATGACGTTCACATTTACACCGTCGAAGGTTGGCCGCGCCTTGAGGATTGGGCTGGCAAAATGAAAATGCACAAGGTCGAGAAAATAATTTTAATGCCGCTGATGATGGTTGCCGGCGACCACGCCAATAACGATATGGCGGGCGACGAAGAAGATTCCCACAAAGTCATTTTGGAGAAAATGGGCTTTAAGGTCGAGGCGAAGTTGCAAGGACTCGGCGAAAGCAAACGCATTCGTGACATTTTCGTTGAACGCGCTAACGAAGCATGGGAAGCATTAGTTAATTAAAAATGCGCAATGAATTTTAAACTAGAAATTAAAAGTTGACGGGAGTGGAATTTCTTTCCGCCAATTTTTTTTTAAAATCCTAGACTTAATACCGCCAATTATGCTATCATAGCAAAGATTGATTATGCCGCCAATTTTGGTTGACAAGGCGGCGCAAATAATTTGACATTCCTTTTACGTTAATCTACAATCGGTTTAATTAAAAATAACGCGGAAAGGAACGCTTTCGGAGGGGGACAAAATATAGAGTATTCATTCTGAAAGTTTCTTAAACTACCGCACACGAACGACGGGAAGTTAAGCCCTTCGCGGGAATCGTTCAAAAGTTGAGACCGGCGGTTGGCAGGATAAAGTTCCTACCGTAAAATCTCAGGCGCAAAAAAATTTCTACACCGCCAAGAAAAGGAGGAATAGTTTTTATGTCTTGGTTGAACAACATGCGCGTCGCTTACAAGTTACTTTTGCTTAATATTATCGCGCTAATTGGTATGATTGTTATCGGACTGGTCGGCTACTTCGCCGTTATGCAGGCTCAAAGCGATTTGGACAAAATCAGCCAGACCTACTTAAAAGGTATCTTTGAAATCGGTCGTTGCCGTCACGCCGTGCGCTATGCACAAGTTCAGGCTGTCTTGGCTCCTTTGACGGTTGATCCCGCACTTTATCAATCTCGCCTTGATAAGTACAACGGCGGCGTTAAAGAGTTGGAAGATTCCTTGAAAATTTACGGAGAAATAATCAAGGACGACCCGCAAGCTCGTGCGCAAGTTGATGCTGCCGAACGCGAATGGACTAAATTTAAAACCGGCGCGGATAAAATGTTCCAAATGAAATCCCCTATAGGCGACACCTCAGCTATTGCCGCGCATAGAAATGCTTCGCTTGAATTCTATCAAAATGAAGTTATGCCCTATGCAGTTTCCTGCGGCGAAGCTATCTTAGTCATTCAACAAAAGGCTTATGAAGATTCCGATAAGACAATCGAAGCCAGTAACGAAGGCATTGCGGCTTCCGTTCGCAATTTGTTTATCGCGCTCGGCGGTACCTTCGTTCTCTTGATTATCATGAGCATTTCTATCACCAAAGCCGTTACCAATCCTCTTAGCAACATGGTTCAGGCTTTGCACCTCCTCAAAGACGGCGACTTCCGCCGCACAGATTTGCTTGACGCTGATCGCGGCGACGAATTCGGCTCAATGGCTCTTGCCGTTCGCGAAATGCGCCAGGCGATAAGCAAATTGATTCATCAAACCAGCGATTCTTCAAGCCAATTTGCGGCGTCTTCCCAAGAGCTTACTGCTAGTGCTCACCAAAGCGCACAGGCGTCCGAACAGGTTGCCCAATCCGTCACCAATTCGGCGGGCGCAGTTGTCGAACAACAAACCTATGTTAATGACGCTATGGACGCTATCAACAACGCGCTTAACTCCATTGACCATTTGACAAAGACTGCTGACAAAGTTTCCGAACACGTCGCCTCCGCCAATAACGAAGCGGCCGCCGGTACTGAGGCTGTCGAAACTGCAGTTAATCAGATTATCAGCGTTGAAAAAATCGTTAATGATTCCGCTTTGACGGTCGATAAACTCGGCAAACGTTCGCAAGAAATCGGACAAATTGTCGAAGCTATCAGCGGCATTGCTGAACAAACTAACTTGCTTGCATTGAACGCAGCTATTGAGGCGGCTCGCGCTGGCGAACATGGTCGCGGATTTGCGGTCGTTTCCGAAGAAGTCCGCAAGCTCGCCGAAGAATCACAAGAAGCGGCGCAGAAAATTGGCACGCTCATTGGCGACATTCAATCCGATACTACTGACGCGGTCGATTCCATGCAAAAAGGTAACGCAGCCGTCCGTACGGGTACTCAATCCGTCGAAAGACTTCGCTCCACCTTCGACAGCATTAGCAATGCCTCTCAGAACGTCGAAAAAGAAGCAAAGAACATGGTCAACGAACTCAAGGAAGTCGAAAAACTCACTTTCGTTATCCGCGACCGTTCCGAAAAGATTTTGGAAAAAGGAATTGGCGTTTCCAAAGAAATGGAAAGCGTCTCTGCGGCGGCTGAACAGCAATCTGCTTCTGCTGAAGAAATTTCCTCTGCAGCTGATGAACTTGCTCGCCTCGCTCAAGACTTGCAGAACTCTTTGCAGAAATTCCAGTACTAAAATTCATTCTTACATAAAAATTTTAGTCTCAACTGCGGTTGGGGCTTCAGCTTGTAGACAAAGCCCGTTTCGGAATAACCTGAGGCGGGCTTTTTGCTTTGAGGTCCTTCAATAAATTTGACTTTTTCTACCTGTTTTTCTCGATTTTTCTTCCTGTAAATCGAAAAGCACCTCCCAAGCTTATTTTACTTGAAAGGTGCTTTTTGTCTACAGTCTGAAGCGACGGTATAAACTCTCGCCGCTTTTTTTATTCTTAGTTGCCTTCAACGTCAGTGCCTTCAACAGGTCCTGTCCAATCAATAATTCCGCCCATTTCATAAACGTTCGTGTAGCCCTTTTCGGCAAGAGCCTTAGCGGTTTTTTGAGCGCGGTTGCCATCGCCGCAGTAAGCGATAATCGGCGCGTTTTTGTCAGGAATATTCTCGAAGTTTTCAGCGATAACAGCTTCAAGCGGGACGAAAACCGCCCCGACGATATGCCGCTTTTCGTAATCTTTCGGGAAACGGACATCAATCAAAACGGCGTTGGGATTTTCAGCGAGCATTTTCACCGCTTCTTCCTTGCTTATGTGCTTGTAGCCTTGATTAATTTCCATGCCCTCAAGACGTCCCATCCAATCGACTAGTCCGCCGAATTCATAAACATTTTTGTAACCCTTATCCGCTAAAAGTTGCGCGGCATCTTCAGCGCGTCGCCCTGTCCAGCAATAAGTCAAAATGGTTTGATTCTTATCGGGCAACGATTCAAATTTTCCATTGCGCAAATCTTCAAGCGGAACTAAGATGGCGTGCGGGATATGTTTTTTCTCGTACTCATCTTGTGTGCGCACGTCAAGGACAATCGCGTTGGGATTATCGGCAATCATTTTCTTTGCCTCGTCCTGCGTTAGGTGCTTGTAAGTAAATTTTTCACCGCCGCAACCCATGAACAAACTAACAACGAAAATCATTAATGCAACTGCAGACAAAATCCTTTTCATTTCAAGACCTCCGTTACAACTTTTAAAAAGTTGACAAATAGTTAGCGCACAAAACGTTGCGATACTTTTAGCAAATCGCCGCGCCAGAACGATTTACTTTAATACTTCCGTTAGCGTTTCAATCATTTTTTGAATATCAAGCGGCTTGGCAATGTGGCTGTCCATGCCCGCATCTTTCGCCGCCTGTATGTCTTCTGTAAATGCGTTCGCCGTCATAGCGATAATCGGAATCTGCGCGAGCTTCGGATTTTTAAGAGCGCGAATTTTCTTCGTAGCTTCGTAGCCGTTCATAATCGGCATTTGAACATCCATTAGCACGCAATCATATTCGCCGGGCTTTGAGTTGGCAACTTTTTCATAAGCAATTTTTCCATTTTCCGCTGTGTCGAGACCAAAGCCAAATTCCGTCAGAATCAGCGACGCAATTTCGCGATTTACTTCGTTATCCTCAACCAAAAGCAATTTAAGTTTGCTGAAGTCAATTTCGCGCTCGGTTGTGGTCTCTTCTACTACTTCCTCTTCCGGATCGTCGACAATCGGGAAGTCAACGCGCACGATAAATTCAGTGCCCCTGCCGAGTTCGGTTTCAACATCGATTGTGCCGCCCATTAGCTCAACGATACTTTTTGTAATCGACATACCAAGCCCCGTGCCTTGAATATTGCTAACAGTCCGGTCGCGCTCGTACGCCGCGAAAACTTTCTTAGCAAATTCGGGCGTCATGCCCATGCCGGTATCTTTAACGCGCAATTCGTAGGAGCCTTTCTCGTCATTGCCGCCGGTTTGCGTCAAAGTCACAGTCACTGAGCCGCCTTCGGGCGTGAACTTAAAAGCATTGCTTATAAGATTTAGCAGGACGCGATTTAAGCGCGGAACGTCGCACATAACCGTTTTATTCATGACGCGTTCAGCATTGACGACGAACTTTATTTTCTTAGTCTCCATTTGCGTCGCGAAAAGGTCGTGAACTTCACCCAAAGCTTTAACGAGATTAGACTTTTGCGGGTCGAGTTCCATTTTGCCCGATTCAATGCGACTCATGTCAAGAATATCATTTATCAGCGCGAGCAGGTGATTATTCGACGCCTCTATTTTGTCTAAGTAATCTTTAGTCTTTGGCGGCAGTCCAGGTTCTTTCTTAATCAAATTTGTGTAGCCGATAATTGCGTTCATGGGCGTTCTAATGTCGTGGCTCATATTCGACAAGAAAGTTGATTTAGCCTTGTTGCTCTGCTCCGCCTGAACTTTTTCACGCTCCATATTTTTTTCGCGCTTCATCATTAAATTATAGATATTGAACATGATAAAAAGCGCAACCATTATCAAGCCCATTTGCATAAAGTTATGCCGCGTCAAAGATTCGCTGACGATTTTCATTTGATTCTGCAGATAAAATTCCGAGTCGGCTTTTTCAATTGCAGTTGGCGGCACGCCGTGTTCGTTAAGCTCTTCGGTGTAATATTCGCTAAGGTTGCCTAAAACGGTCTGCGCGGCGTCAGAAGTGGCTTCGCGAACCCAAAGCATTGACGTAAAGAAAATCAGAAATAGCAGAGCTATCCAAGAAATTGTCGACTTGCCGAAACGCCGTTGTTCGTAATCGCGTTGGAAAATGTAGCGGAAAAAAGCAAAGCCTAAGATACTCCAGCAAATCAGAATCAGATAACTTTCCGTAGTCATTGCGGCGACTGTCCAGACGTTCGGCACCATAAAATACAGGAAAAAGATTAGCGAGACGACCGTACCAATTATTCCGGTGATTTGCGCTAGACTTCTACCCATTTGCCGCGCAGTTATAATCGTGACGAGCGAAGTATAAGTATAATCGATTGTCGCGCCGATTGTGTTTACGTCGATAATCCAGGCAATCGCAGTGCGTCCGAGAAATGGTATCGGCAAGGACAGGAGCATTATAAATAAAACGGCGTTGCAAGGCGTGCGATTTTCGTTGAGTTTGCCGAACCACGAGGGCAATAAATCATCACGAGTCAGCGCGAAAATCAATCGGCTTGCCGCAATATAATTTCCTACAAGCCCTGTGATAACGCCGCCCATAACCGCCATTATTAAAATTATTAAGCCCGTGTCGCCCATAAGCTCATAAATTGCGTGGATAGTCGGCATACCGGCATAGCCTTCAAGGTTATTAAGGTCGGCAAGATATTCAGCCCAGTTTGAATATTGCGGCGGCAAATCGGAAATAGCTAGTATCGCAAGGAAAATGTAAGCGATAGCCGCAGACACGACCGCGCAGAATAAAATTGCAAAAGTTTTCTTGACGGAAAATTTAAAGCCCTCCGCCGATTGTGAAATTGATTCAAAGCCGGCAAAAGCCCAAGGAGCTAAAACTACAATTCCGAAAACCGCCGCAAATGAACTTGTAGTGTCGGGCGCGTAAGCGGGCGCAATATCGAAAGGATTTACGCCGCTCGCTAAGACTGCGACCATAGAAATTAACACGCCGCCAAATAAAACTATCGCCGCGACAGTCTGAACCCACGCCGCTAATTTCCCGCCATGCATGCAAATTGCGCCGAAAATCCATAACGCGCCCAAACTCAACAGAGCTTCACCCACGTAAACATCAAAGCCCGCAATCGTATAATGAAAACCAAATTGGAAAGTATCGCCCAGAAATTTTCTAAAGATAATTGGCAAGGCGGTCGCGTTCGCCCAAGTAATTGCGATATAAACCAGAATCAAAAACCACGACGATAAAAAGCCGTGGTCGTAACCGAGAACTTTTTTAGCATAAGAATAAGTGCCGCCCGCGTCGGGGTATTTGTTCATCATGAAATGATAATTGTAGCCGATAATCAGCATGATAACCCCGCCAAGAGCCATACCAAGCGCAGTTCCTAAAGGTCCGGCGATAGGTAAAAAAGTTGTGCCGGGCATAACGAACGCGCCCCAGCCCACTGCGCAACCAAATGACAATGCCCAAACATTTAGCGGCGATAAGTACGGTTTTAATTTTGTGTCTTCTACATTCATAATAAAGGGCAGCGCTCTCCTTTAACGTTTTTCTTAGCAATTATACACAATGCCGCGCTAAAGTAAAGTTGACATATTGACGCCCTTAAAAATTTTTTGTATCCTGCCGAAAAAGGAGGCGATTAAAATGTTGGTTTCTGACGTGCGCGACGACTACGAAATTATTGAGGGGGTTAAAATTATGGCACCTAGTCCCGGTTGGGGGCACGTTAATGTTACGGCGAACTTAGTTACAATTATCAACGGTTACGCAAGGATAAACAAACTCGGCGTCGCCGCTCCAGACAATTTTGATGTTCATTTTCCCGATGGCAGTTTATTCAAGCCGGATTTTATTTTCGTCAGCGCGGAAAAAGCTAAATCGCTCTTTGAGGATAAAAACATGACTTTTCACGGCGTGCCCGATATGGTTGCGGAAATTTTTTCGCGCTCAACTATGAAACGCGATATTGGGATTAAAAAAGATGTTTACGAACGCAACGGCGTCCGCGAATATTGGATTATTGACCCTTATACCGAATATATTCAAGTCTATCTCCTGCGCGACGGCAAATATTTTCTCGACGACGTTTATCAGAATTATTCCGACGCAGAATTAAAAAAATTGACCGAAGAAGAACGCGCCGAAGTCAAAATGGAAATCCCCGTTGCGGTTCTTGACGGTTTCAAGGTTAAGATACGAAATATTTTCGGCTGGTACTTTGAATAAAATCCCTGCGCAAGCGGGGATAATTTTTTGGGAGTGATTAAAATTTTCTCTAAACGATTGCTTGACTTAAAAAAAATTGTGCTCGGCGAAGTCGCGGAAAATTTTCGCCGCGTCGAAGAAGTTTCCGAACACAATACGCTGAAAGTTTTAAATGCAATGCGGCGTTTGAAAGTTTCCGACGCGCACTTCAAAACGTCGACGGGCTATGCTTATGGCGACATTGGGCGCGAAAAATTGGACGAACTCTTTGCCGAAATTTTCTGCGCGGAAAAAGCTCTTGTACGCACGCAATTTGTATCGGGCACGCACGCCCTAGCGACCGCGCTTTTCGGGATTCTTCGCCCAAATGATGAATTAGTTTCCTTGACGGGCGAGCCTTACGATACTTTGCAAACCGTTATTGGTCACGCGCACGCCGCGAAAGGTTCGCTTAAAGAATTCGGCATTTCTTATCGCGAACTGGATTTAGTAAATGGCAAAGTCGACATTGACGCAATTAAAAGTTTCGTGACGTCTAAAACTAAACTTGCGCTGATTCAACGTTCGCGGGGCTACTCAATGCGCGAGCCACTCACAACTTCTGACATTGAAAAAATCTGCGCGGCGGTCAAGGCAGTTAATCCCGATTGCGTGACGTTCGTCGATAATTGTTACGGTGAATTCGTCGAGACAAAAGAGCCTATCGAAGTCGGCGCGGATTTAGCGGCGGGCAGTCTGATAAAAAATATCGGCGGCGGCTTAGCTCCGACCGGCGGATATATCGTCGGCAGGAAAGATTTAGTCGAGCTAGCGTCGTACCGCTTGACGGCTCCAGGCATGGGCGACGAACTCGGCGCAAGTTTAGGGATGCCTCGTCTTTTATATCAAGGCTTGTTTATGGCTCCGCACACGACCGCGCAGGCTCTCAAGGGCGCAATCTTCGCGGCAGGGATTTTTTCAAAACTCGGCTATAAAACAAGTCCACTACCTGAAGATATTCGCGGCGATATTATTCAAGCGATTGAATTGCAGTCAGCTGAAAAATTGGTTGCATTCTGCCGAGCGATTCAAAATTTTTCTCCGGTCGATTCCTACGCCGCGCCAGAACCTTGGGACATGCCCGGCTACGAAGACAAAGTTATTATGGCGGCGGGAACATTCGTTCAAGGCGCGTCGATTGAACTTTCTGCAGACGGACCTTTAAGAAAACCCTACGCCGTTTACTTGCAAGGCGGCTTAACTTTTGAACACGCAATGATTGGTATCTTGGCGGCGGCTGAACAATTAGAAAATATGAACAAACGAATAAATAAAACAAAAAAATAAGCCGTCAAAGAAGACGGCTCATGTTGCGCTTTAACTGTTCCCCCTTTTTAAAGAGGGGATTTTTTTTGCGGCAGAATTTCATTGCATAAAGCCTACAATTTCTTCTGAGTTTTGATTAGCTTGAGCGAGCATAGCTTGCGACGATTGGAGCAAGAAATTATGCCTAGTATAGTTTATCATTTCTTTAGCCATATCAGCATCACGGATAGTTGATTCGGTGGCTTGTGCGTTTTCGTCTTGAGTGGTGACATTCAAATCAGTAACTTCCAAGCGTTGAAGGTATGCGCCCAAATTAGTTGCCTCGTCGAGCGCGTATTCGATAGCGTAATCGATAGTTCCGATGGCGGATTGTGCATCTTCGCGAGTACGAACGCTTAGGTTATCCAAACCCAAAGCAGTTTTAGTCACACTGTTTATATAAAGGTTAAATCTTTGCCTTGCCTGCGTGCCGTGTTGAACCCAGAGCGGATTTCCTATGATAGGTTTTCTAATTGCGTTGCTACGAAATTGCAAATCTAAGTCATCTTTCAATATCATTATTTCTGAATGGTCAGCGGGGTTGCGTGCGATTCTAAGTTGATGATTGGTATCTAGTAAAGCATTATCTGGAGTAGAATCGTCCCACTTGCTTACTCTAACACTGTTCACATAACCGCCAGAATTTGCTATTTTATCTTTATTTGAGTAAACGCCTTCCAATATGGCTTCGGCTAAATCAGATTCACTTTTAACATCTTTGACGCCAATGACAAATTCTCGCGCTTTGGTGTTATTTCCAGCTCCATGCGGTCTTCCGTAAGTTGATTCGTCGGCAGATTTATTTGCGTCGAAAATAATGTTAATAAATTGCTCACAACCGCCGCATAAAATGGAAAAGCCTTGATTGTGCAAAGTTTTAGGATAATCGTCCGTTGCGGTCATAGAAGAAAAGTCCAGATAGACAGCAAATTGATTTTTTTGCGAGGAAGATGCGCTTGAACCAAACATAGCTTCTGCCCACGACCAAGAATTATTTACATCTTTTTTAAAACCCAAATCAATAGTAAATTTCCAATCTTTAAGTTTACCACCGTTTGTGGTTTGTGACGAAGTAGTTGCATTGTAAGCTGCGCTGATACTGCCGAGAACGTTACCAATAGTAGTATTATCAGTATTGAAGACGGGAATTCTATAGGTTCCGTCTAAAAGAATCTTTCCGTTGTACTTAGTGCCGCGAGCAATATCATCTAAAATTTGCAGCCGTTGATCCACTTCCTTTTGAAGGACATTTCTATCCCAATCATTATTGGAATCGTTAGCGGAATCGATTGCTAATTCCTTTAGCACCCGCAAATTTTGAACAATTTGGTCGATACCGCGTTCAGCAGTACGCGCCAATGCTGAATCGTTCTGAAGATTCTGATGATCCTGCGAAAAAGAACGAATTAATTCGCGCATACGTTCGCTCATTGCCCACGCCGAAGAATTATCCGACGCGCTAACGATTTTCAAACCTGTAGACAATCTTCCGAAGAATTTTTCGGCGTTTGTCTGATGCGAATTGACATAAGACATAGCCTTTTGAGCTTGCTCGTTGTTTGCAATCTGTATAGACATAAAACTTCACCTCCGTGTAAAAAAAAATCCTTTCAAAATGCATAATAATTTTATTCAAAACTAAAATCTAAGTCAACAAAATTTTAGCGTTGTGACGCCAAGTTTTAATTTTAATCAGCATATAATGAGTTGTGCAAAAAGATGGCGTCATGAAGGGCTTGACAAGCATTTTTGGCAATGATAATATTACGCCGCTTTTTGAAGGCACGAAAATTTTGGAAGGAGGTGGGCGCATGCCAACCATAAATCAGTTAGTGAGAAAAGGTCGCCAGATGTTGGAAGAAAAATCAACGGCTCCGGCTCTGAAAGAATGTCCGCAAAAACGCGGAGTATGCACTCGCGTTTACACGACGACGCCCAAGAAACCGAATTCGGCACTTCGCAAGGTTGCGCGTGTCCGCTTGACCAACGCCATTGAAGTCACTGCA
>ODAJ012187404.1_pt1 | contig 70573 bp, 48 predicted proteins | sample 1539241 | NCBI WGS metagenome assembly ODAJ01 (sample SAMN02144231, study PRJEB22623) | gut metagenome | biome: sheep rumen | host: Ovis aries | place: New Zealand | reverse complement strand
CCAATACCTTTTACAGCGCAGTTCTCGCACCTTCCGCATCTACCGCCTTTGCGGTATGAGTGCGGAGCAGGTGCGAGCGCTGTGCTTTGCGGAGTTTATCGCGCTTCAGGTCTTTTCCGTTCTGATTGGCCTGCTTGGTTATCACTTTATCCTAATGCCGATTTTGGATAAATCCCTGGTTTATCTGGACGGAGCATATAACCTGACGAATTACTTAAACCTTGCAGTCATTTATCTTGCAACATCACTTCTCATCGTTGTATTCATGATGAACAATAAGGAAACAAAAAAGACATGGGTAAATATATAAAACTTGCATTAAAAGATTTAAAACGCGTCGGCTGGCTCAGTTTCCTTTGCGCCATCTTCTTTGCCGTTGTTTTTTTACTTGCTATTTCAATCTCTTCTGCTTTCGAGCTTAAAGTGGCAAGATATAACAAACTTCGTCCTTATCTGAAACAGAACGGTGTATTCCTGTTCTCATCCTATCTTGCAAAACAAAGATCTGACGGAGGAACGCTTTTAAGAGACAGGAAAGAAATCGAAGAATATTTAGAAGGTGTAAAAGACGTTATCAGTATGGAACGATTGTGGGATCCATACCTTGATAATATGGACCAAAAACTCGAAACCTACTGCCTGAGTGAAGGTGCCGTAAGAAGCATCAATCCCGTCATGGAAGAGGGACGCTGGTTTCAAAAAAAAGATTTAAGAGCAAAGAAGCTGGTCGGCGTAATCACCGGCAATTCCGGAATCGATATACACCCTGGAGACACTGTTACATTGCGTACCAAAATCGATGATGGTGTTACGGAAGAAATAGAAATTATCGGAATAATCGGAGATAAAGAAACTCTTTTCATGCCCGACTTTTTCCGCAGTTCCTATGAGGACTTTCGCGACTGTTTCTATGTTTTTGATAATGAAACGGAAAACAAAGCCGTTTTATTCCTATATGATGAACAAATACTTGCCGGAGAAAAAGACGGATTATTCGGCAACCTGAATTTCCGTGTCAGCCCCGATAAAGGATTTCAAAAATCCATGACCGGGCCTACAATCATTACTTTCAACAAAAACATGAGCGAAAAAGAAACTGATGAGCAGATTGCAAAAATCAGACAGGTTTCCCAAATCAACCGAATATTCGAATTAAAAGATTTTAATCGAAGAAGTAAACGCTTTGTTCTTGCGGATTTACGAACATGGTTTCCGTTGTTCGTTTTTATTTCCTTGTTTGTACTGGTTTCCGTTGTAAGTATTCATACCATCATGGTAAAAAAGCAACTCGGCAACTACGCAATCTACTATCTTTGCGGGATGTCCTGGAAAGACTGTTCCTATATTTCCCTGGTCGCTACCCTGCTCGAGTGTTTTGCGGCATTCATAATAGTCGGCGCATATTTCGGATATCTTTCCTTATCCGGTCGCATTCACGAAACCGCCCTATCCATCGGTCCTTTACAGATAGGGATTGTATGCGGACTTACAATTATGTTTGTATTATTATCCCATCTTCTGCCGAGACAATTAATCAGCAAAACCTCTGCCAAAAATGTTTTAGCGGAAAATAAAGACAAATGATTCATAAATCTCAGAAAGGTCTGAATTACAATGATTCAATTAAAAGACATCAAAAAAATCTATAACAAAAACCACTCCAATGCTTTCGAAGCACTGCGCGGAATCTCTTTGACGATTGAAAATCAGGAAATCGTTGCCATTGTTGGAACTTCCGGTGCCGGCAAATCAACATTACTCCACATTCTTGCATTTATTGACAGTGCAGATGAAGGAACTTACATGCTTGATGAAAGAGACGTCACGGACCTCCCCGATAAAGATAAATCACAACTGCGGACCGGCGAAATCGGTCTCGTTATGCAGGATTATGCTTTGGTAGAGGACTTTACGGCTATCGAAAATGTAATGATGCCTTTGGATTTTGACAGGAAGAACAAACGCAAATCCCGCGAAAAGAAAAAACTCGCCTTACAGGTTCTACGGCAGGTGGATATGGAAGACTTTTCAAAGAAACGTTGCAATGAATTATCCGGTGGTCAGAAGCAACGCGTTGCGATAGCCAGAGCTATTGTGAATAATCCAAAGCTTGTCATCGCTGACGAGCCGACCGGAGCACTGGACTCCGGAAACGCAAAACAAATCATGGAAATATTCAAAAAACTTCAGCAGGACGGCAAGACCGTTGTGTTTGTAACTCACGATATGAATATTGCCTCTTATGCGGATCGCATTATTGAAATACAGGACGGAAGGCTGATTGAATGATAATATCACTACATCTGTAGTTCTTTTCGCAGTCCTTTGGGGTAATGGTTCTTAAGGGCTCCTCCGGAGGCTTTGCCGAATCCCAGGGCATAACCGTCGTACATGACCAGTGTCCAGCCTTTTAAGTCGGCCGAAATGCCGGATAACTGCTCGCCGCGGATGTAAGCAAACGCCTTGTCCTTCTCTTCCGCGGTTAAATCGAGGACGTTTTTTACGTCCTCTTTTTTCAGGACTCTCGAAAGTGCCAGCGACGGCTCGAAACGATTCTTTGCAAAGGTTCCGATATGAAGGCCTGCACGCTCGATCTTTACGCCCTTGCCGGGGAAGTAAAAAGGCATCAGGTACAGATTATCGCCGTAAAGCGCCGCCACGCGTTCATCGTTCGGCGAATAGGTGGTGACTTCCGTAAAGCGGGCCTTACCGGTTTCCGTCAGGGTTTCTTTTGCGAACACTTCGAAGGCTTCGCGCTGTCCGCGCGACAGGGCGATATTCTTGCCACGCTTATCCGTCTTTGAAACACTGATATTTGCCTCTGCTCTTTCGCCCTTTTTCTTTAGAATTGCTGCAAAATGTCCCTCGCCGCGTTGCTTGTGAGGCCAGATTCGAATCCCATACTCGCCGACAGAAACCGCGTTCCGAATTTCTTCCGACACCTCTGCCGTATGGAACTCCGGATACTCCGAAAGAAGCCATGCAACATTCTCCTCATCTTCGGCCGGAGCGAATGTGCAGGTGGAATATACCAGTCTGCCGCCGGGCGCCACGCACTTGACGGCTTCGCGCAGGATATCCTTCTGCCTTGCAGCACACATTTCCACATTTTCGGGACTCCACTCATGAATCGCCGCATCTTCCTTCCGAAACATTCCTTCGCCGGAGCAGGGTGCATCCACAACCACGCAGTCGAAGAATTCGGGGAAAAGCTCCGCAATCTTCTGTGGTGTTTCGTTTAAAACAAGCGCATTGGAAATACCCATGCGTTCCACGTTCTCCGACAGTTTTTTTACACGGGCCGGATGAATCTCATTGCTGACAAGCACTCCTTCCCCGCAAAGCATATCTCCGAGCGCGGTGGTTTTGCCGCCGGGTGCCGCACAAAGATCTAAAACTTTCTCCCCCGGTTTCACATCCGCAAGGGTTGCCACCACCATAGCGGACGGTTCCTGCAGATAATAGGCCCCGGCTTCGTGATACAGATTCTTTCCGGGCTGGATGTTTTTCGATGTGTTCTTTTCCCTGCCAATTGTACTACGTATGTAGTATCCTCCGCGTGACCACGGAATCGTCTCATCGATCATATCCTCAAATGCCGGAGTCACAGCATCTTTTAGCCTGCACAAAGAAAAACGAAGCCCTTTCGCTTCGTTTCCTTCACAGAAGGATTTGGCAAATGCTTCGTATTCCTCCCCTAAAAGGTTTTTCATTCGGTTCTCAAATTCAATGGGAAGTATCATGATCATTACCTGTTCTGTGTCTTAAATCCCGTTATATTCACCATCGTCAGCAACGTACCGTTCTCGTCCGTAATCGGGATCCGGTAATAGCAGGTGGTTCTGCCGTCACGAACGCACTGTGCCTCGGCAATCAGTTTTGTCCCTTTGCAGGAACTTAAGAAACTGATATTGGCATCCAGCGATACGATACCCGGTTGTTCGTGATTCGTTGCAACCGCGAATGCGAAATCCGCCAAAGTATAATACACGGCACCCATCACACCGCCAACCGCATTGCGATGTATTTCGTTTAATTCAACGGAACACTTCGCGTATTTATCCCCGACCTCTTCGATGACGGCACCGGTTTCGGTCGCATATCTGTCATTGCTGAAAAATTCTTTTATTTCATCCAGACTTTTCATTTTTGTATTTCCCTTCCTAATCGTTTGATGACTTCGACACTGCTTCGGCATTCGGTCCGAAATAGCGGAATGCCAGCATCGTAATATCGTCAAACTGATCCGCATCTTTTACAAATTCATCGATACTTTCCTGAACACGAATCAGAATTCCCTTTGCGTTCGCATCGGGTGCTTTGTTCAGTGCCTGAATCAGTCTTTCCGATCCGAACTGATTGCCCTGGGAGTCATTTGCTTCCGCAACACCGTCCGTGTAAATAAAAAATGCATCACCCGGATTTAACTGGAATTCATGTTCTTCGAATTGTATATCTTCCATAGCCGCTACTGCCATGGAATGACGATATTTTACAAGTTCAAATTCTCCGCCGTTTCTGCAAAGTGCCGGATGTTCGTGTCCCGCATTGGATGCAATTCCTTTACCGGTGGAAAGTGACACAATTCCGATCCAGACCGTTACGAACATCTCTAACTGATTGCCTTCGCAGAGTCTGTTGTTTACCTCATGAAGAATCTCGGAGGTGGAATATTTACCGACAAGGGCATAGTTCTTAATCATGGTTCTGGAAATCATCATGAAAAGCGATGCCGGAATTCCTTTTCCGGAAACATCTGCCATTACCATTGCAAGATGATCGTCATCAATCATAAAGAAATCGTAGAAATCTCCTCCGACCTCTTTCGCGGGAGTCATACTTGCAAAAACATCGAATTCACACCGCTCCGGAAGATAAGGGAAGATTCTCGGAAGAACGCTCTCCTGAATTTTGGAAGCCATCTGCAGGTCATGATCCGCCACCGCCTTGGCTCGTCCCTGCGAAATATTCAGCACGCAGTAAACCAGAAGAAGAATCAGCATTACAAACCCGGGAATTACGGACAGACCGTATACAAATGCGGTAAATATGCCGACCACCAGCGGACCGAACGCATAAATGAAAAACGCCGCAATCTGGTAACTCTTTAACTGCCTGCGCTCAATAATGATTACGGTTACAATGGCAATCAGCGTTGAAAACGTGTAGATGTTGGAAAGACCGTACAGGTTTCCTCTTGCATAAATACCGTCCGCACCTACGGTAAAATACTGTCCGAAGATTAAGTTCATCAGTCTCATAAAAAGAGCAACACCCATGCCGGCATGGATTATGCGTCCCATGATTTTATAAGCCTTCTTCTCCAGCTTAACAAAAGCTGACATGTACAGCCATAAAAAATAAACCTGTAGCGGAGAGCAGGCATAATAGAACGTATTGTCAATGATGTTGACGACTCTCATTTCGGGAATTCCGTCCACCAGCCATGCACAGGCGTCGGTGAACACACCGAGGAACGAAATGTTTAAAAGATAGCGGAAATATTTGATTTTCGGTCCAGTCTTCTCCAAATCAAACTGAATACAGATATATAAAACCGTACCGAGAATCATGGCAAACAAATCTGCCGTAATATTAATGATATAGGCCGGCTCCAGTGTCGTCAGTTTTCTCTGAAAGATATTAACAATCGTCAGGGCAATCAGAAGCGTATAAACACCGAGGCTTATAAATCCTTCCCTTGTCTGTTGTTTTCTTGCTGTATCCATTCCATCATCCTTTCCGGTTTTACGCCCGAAGGAATATCCCACTCGGAATATTATACACCTTTTGGGGCAAAAATGGTACGCATCCCTGTCCCGCAGAAGTTTAAGCAGCTCCGGTCGATGCGAAGAATCCCTGGAAAATTCCGAGCAGATCCACACCGAAGGCAAAACAGATTACAAAGATTAAAAGCGCCACAAAAGGCAGCCCTTTCCATGCCGCCTTTACGTCCGCACTGCTCATTGTCATATGAATAAAAATCGATGCCATAACGTATCCGATTACGATTTTCAGCCACAGCGGTCCCTGCAGCCAGGTAATCAGTTTAAACAAAAGGACCTCGCTTACGAATCCCTGCACAGTCGGTGCAACCGCCGATAATGTTAACTGCAGCGATTTCGTAACCCAGTTGCCGCGGGGTGAAAACTCCACACATCCGAGCCGGTTCCCGGTCGGTTTAAAAATCTCGACTTTCGTAACCTTCGCGCCGGTAATAAGCGCATAAAGAGCATGGGACAATTCATGATGAACTGTCCCTATAAAAGTCAGATAATCCAGAATGAAAATCGTGACGCTCACACCTATGCTTTTCGCCATGCTTTTCGCAACTTCTTCCGTGATAAAATCAATCAGAAGACCTACCACGGGAACAATCAGAATAATGATGCCGGCGCTGATGGCTGCGTCTATCAAACGTTCTGTCATATACACCCTTTCTTTTTGCTATCAACTTTTTCCGACAACCGGTCCGCTCTTGAGAGCTGGCTTCTCGAGTTCCGCAGTCACCGCATTGGTAAGGGTCTTTTTCTGGAAATCCCATCCTTTGATTTTACCCTTTGCCTCATTAAAATCATACTTCTCCGGCTTTAAGGTATTTAAAGCGTTTTTGCATCCGGCATCCAGAGCTTTTCTGAAATCCGGATTGCTCATTTTTATAATATCCTTGCTGAGTTCGCGTTTTTCTCCGCGAAGCATCGTCTGAAGCGCTTCTTTATTGTTTGCGTGTTTAAAGGCTTCCTCACCGTCCATAAAATCTTTGTAATGAGGACTGTTCGCATCGTTGACGGCATGATTGCTGTAGAAATATGCGTTCACATATTCAAACTTTACAATATCCGTATAAAGACTGCGCTTCTGTTCATCCGTAAGCTTTTCGTTCGAATTTAAGCGTTTCTCGGCATTTTTGGCAAGGACTGCAAGTTTTGCCGTTTCGACCTGTCCCTTGGCAAAAACAATCTCATCCTCCGTCAGGCCCTTCATCTCATTCTTTTTATCTCCCTTGCCCAATTCCTGTGCGGCCTTCGCAAGTTCGGGATCCTTCTCCAGCCATTCCAGTAAGGTGGCTGTTCTTTCCGCATTGAGTGCCCACTTGTCGGTTATTTCATTACTTCCGTTGGCTTCTCTGTTATACTGTCTTAAGGCTTTGACAATTACTTTTGCCAAAGCTTCTTTTCCTTCCCCGAAGGTATTGGCACATAAAGCTTTATAGGTTTCCTGTACCGGATTCTGTCCCTTGATGCCAAACGCAATCGCGGCAAATTCTCTCTTGTCTACGTTTCTGTCTCCGATGCCCTTTATGTTATTTAATTCATAAAATTCTCCCGTTCTGGGAATCGGATTCACTTCCTGATCCTGTCTTAACATTTCCTGATCGAGATCCTGATCAAACGGAATCCGTCTGGAATACTGGGATGCTTTGGAAACATACTTGTCTACGGATACATAATCCTCATGGCTGCGTTTGCCGAGCACTCCTCGTTTTTTGTTGATTTTATTACAAAGAGCCTCAAAATCCGCTCTGTCCATGTAAAGGGAAAGCGCCGTCATTACGGCATCAAAACGATCCCTGCCGAACTGGCTGGAACGAACCTTCTCTTTTCCGTCGATGTATGCAAGGCCCTTCGTTACAATACTCTGTCCGGCTTCGTTGATTTCCTCGAGGGAAGCACCGCTCGCCGCCACTTCGTCATAAGCCTTCATGTATTTCAAAACATCATCAAAATCTTCGCTGTTGTTCTTATGCCACCAGGTATCTCCGGCACCGGTGGAACGAAGTATTCCGTACACTTTGGACATGGCTTTCGGATATGCGGTCTGATATAAAAGATTCGAAGTCCTGCCTTCAAGCTCCGCATAATTCATATCCTCTTCGAGCTTTGTCGCAATTTCTCTTTTATAAAATTCTGCGTCACTGGTCGCTTCCCTGTTGATTGCAAAAGCCTTCGCCTCGGCGGATAAAGAGCTCTCGGCTACCATTAAGTCTGTCGGGAACTTATGTCCGATTTCATAAGCTGCCTTTCCCGCATCATCTTTCTTGACAGTCAGGACCTGTTCGTGAATCACCTTTACCCCTCTGTAAACATCATTCATTTTATTTAAAAATGCCTGACGGTTCTCTTTCTGTGCAGCCTCCACATTCTCTTTGTTGCGGGCAGTCTTTACCGTGATTCCCTGACTTTTTAAGAATGCGTTGCAGTCCGCATCAGTGATATAGCCTTTTTCAAAAAGATCTTTTTCGATGAACCGGTTAACCAGCGATAACCGGTAACCGGCAAGTGTTTCACGGCTTGCTTTAAAAATGGCCGCAGCTTCTCTTTCATTCTCCGGAATTTTCTTTCCTTTCTCATCGTTCGGCATCTGCGCCATTATTTTCTGAACTTCTCTGCCGAACTGCTCTTCGAGTTCCGACTTTTTCTTCAAAAGTTCACCGAGACGGGCCGATGTTTCGGAAACAACCAGCTGCCCCTTCTCATCCTTCGGGACAAAGTAATCCTTCGTAATTTCCTCGAATTCTTCCCTTTTCTCATCTTCCATATATATCTGAGCATTCATGTAATTGAAATCCAGTAAAAACTGCAATTTCTCCGAACGGTTCAGTCTCCTATAATGCGTGTTGAGCGCTGTGTTCTTTGGCATGATCATTCTCCTTGTTCATCTTGTTTTCGGCTTTTTCCTCTGCCTGCTTATTTACTTCGCCCTGTTTCTTTGCAATTTCCTTTTCCAGGGAATTCCAGAGTCTGGCCGGCGCGTTCGCATCCTTGGTAAAATCTTTCAGGCTTTCCGAATTCATCAGTCCCGCGGTAGCCCTCTTAAACTCGGGCGACGCTGCTATGGACTGAATGGTTTTTCCGAAATCCCTCTGCGGACGGACATAGTTTTCAAAGAATTTCTGTCCGCTCTCCGGATTGGTTAACCGGTCATAAAGAAGCACTGCCGCCATCCCGATGCGTGCCTGATCGCAGGTTCTTTCATCAAGCGGTGCACCTTTTCCGGCTGCGTTTTCTTCGGCCCGGGCCATATTCCCGAGTTCACGAAGAGAAACCACATAACTTTCCGTGGATTTCCTTACGGCATCGGAGTATTCCCTTGCTTCGTTCTTTGCCTGATTAATCTCATTCTCAACGGAATGCTGTTTGACATAAAGCTTTTCTTCTTCGATGACATCCTGAACATGCTTAACCGTCTCGGCCTGCTTTAATCCCTGTGGCGAAACATTCTTTCCCTTTGCAGTCTTTACGTAGATTTCGGAAAGTTTCTCAATAGAGTCCATTCGTTCCGTCAGTTCTCTCTGTTCCTGTTCACGGAAAAAGTTTCCCCCATAGCGGTCAAATTCCCGGCGAAGCGCCTCCACCTGCATTCTCATGGCTTCATATATTCTGTTTGCAGGGAGGCGGGTTTCCGCCATCTGGGCTGTCAGGTTTTCTAACCGTTCTGTTGCCTGCATAATACTGTTTCTCCTTACGGTAATTTGTTCACCGGTTTAAGCGGTGCTTCGTGTTATTTGTTCGGACCGTTAAGGTTCGGTTTTAAATTCTGCATTTCGATTTCTTTGCCGGTATGATTCTCTTTGACCTTTAATTTTTCTGCACTCTTCTTTAAGCTCTCGTTAAGTGCATTCAGCGATCTCTTGACTTCCTTCGGATCTGCCATCATTTTTCTGACACTCTCCGGTGAAATATCCTTATCCGGGAACAGCTCTTTGAACTCTTTGGATTTGGCCATCTCCACTACTTTTTTCCCATATCCCTTCATGGTTCTCGGCATGCTTTCTTTCAGTTTTGCTCCTTCCGGCCCCTGTAATTTCTCATGCAGGAACAGTGTCGCATACGCTCTTCTGATCCCTTCCTTCTGAGCCGGCGTAAGATCCGTTTTCTTACCGTATTTCTTCAGAGTATGAACGGCTTCGGAAACCAGGATGGCGTCATTGAGTTCCAATCCTTTCTTTCCGCGAATCTGTTTATCATACTCCTTCACACGGTTATCGATCTTTTTCTGCTGAAGCTCCTTTCCCTTCTTGGTCGTGAGTTCCAGTTTGGATTCAAGTCTTGCTTTACGGCTGGCTGCCTGCGCATAGGCGGCTTTCATTTCTGCCAGACGAACCTGGCCTTTCCGGTCGAGAGGTTTTTTGTTTTTCTTAATTTCCTCTTCCTTCTTGTCAATATATTTCGCCATGGTCTCCATGGCTTTGCCGATATCTTTGATTCGATCTTTTAATTCTTTTTCACTCGGCGTCTTCTGACTCTTTGATTTCTCGGATTCCTTTCTTGTCATCTCGTCAAAGGCTTCCATGCCGTTTTTGAATTCCGTACTTCCGAACCAGACTCTCTTTCCGTCCACGTGCCTTCTGTACTCGTTTAAATTGACAACGATGGTATCGTCCTTGAGGCTTAATTCATCCTCCGTCAGCTTATTGGCCTTTTCCATGTTTGCCTTGTTGAGTTCCTTAAACTTCCTTTTGCACTCCAACATGGCATCCATCGATTTCTCCATGGACTGCACGCGCTTCAGCGTTTTGTCTTCGAGTTTCTGACCGTCCTTGGTCGCTAAGTACTTCGAAATTTTATTCAGCCCTTCATCCGTAAGCGCACGCATTTCTTCGATTTCCTGATACGAAGGGACGTAATCCGGGCCCTTTGCGGCAATCGCCGCCATTCTTTGGGAGACCTCGCTTACGGTTTTATTTGCTTCTTTATATTCGTCGCTTCCGAAATATACTCCGGATTCCGCTTCCTCGTTCGCTTTTGCGGCAGCCTGCAACTGAGTATTGATTTTATCCATGGGCTTTGCGGGACCGTTTTCGAACGCTTCCCTAAGCTGTTCCATTTTACGGATTCCTTCACCGAGAATGGTATGGCCGGCGCGCATGGCATTCACACGTTTTCTGGTATTTTCGCCCAGTTCTTCCCCGCTTTTTTTGCTTAAGTATATACTGATAACACGCTGCGATTTTTGAAGCCTGTCCCGTATATGCGAAATCTCGGTAGGAGGAATTTCACTCTCCTTACCGGCATATTTCTTCATCACATTATCCAGCTCTTTGCTGGCCTGATTGAAGGCATCCATGGCATTGTCAAATTCTTTGCTTCCGCGCAGGAACAGAGTGGCATCCTTCATTTCCTGTGCCACTTTTTTGGAAGATCCTGCCAGATTCTCAATGGAGGGAGCCGGTTCGTTCTCAATCTTTTCTCTTTTGTCGTTTAAAACGGCAAGCTGCTCTTCGAGCTGGGCAAATGCGCCTCCCATGGATTCGATACGTCTCTTGGCATTCTTGCTTTTGTCCTTTTCGCCGGCCTTCTTGTCAAGATATCTGTCCACCATATGCATGGCATTGATGAGTTCTCCGCGAACCCTTTCCACCTCTTCCATGCTGGGATTCTTGATTTGTGTATAGGTCTCCCAGAGTTTCTGGACCCTGTCATAGCGATCCTTGGCAACCTTGAACTCTTTGCTTCCGCGCAGGAAAAGTTTGGAGTTATCCAGATCCTTGGTTGCTCTTTTGCTTTTGGTCTTCAGTTCTTCATTGGTATAAAGAACGCGACCCTCTATGTTTTCTTCCTTTTCCTCCTGATTCGGAGCCGGATTCACTTCATTGTTCAATAACTGATTATTATCCATGGCTGACCTCCTGTTACTCTCTAAAGCCAGTTATATCACCCCATGTCCAACAGATGTCCAACACAGGGTGATATGTTTTAACCTATTTTTTTATTTTTTACTTATTCGGAAGCTTCGGACCTTCAATCTTATGAATGCCATTTGAGCGGGGTCTTGTCACAGTGTTTAACTGGCCGCCTGAGCGAGATCTTCCTCCGCCGCCGTTAAGAACTCTGTCGACGTTTTCATCCAGATTCTTCTGATTCTCCGCGTTCAAAGCTGCTTTGGCATCTCTTTTCTTCTCTCTTTCCACTTCTTTCTTAAAGGATTCATGCAGCTTTTCGATGTTTTGTTTATCTGCGAGGAAATCTCTGAGCGCTGCCTTCGTAATCTTCTTCGGAATAACTTTCTGTACGGCTTCCGACTTGGTAAATTCCGCCAGCTTGGTATTATAGGTGTACAGATTCTTCGGGTTCGCTTCACGGATTGCATGTCCGTCCGGAGACTTTAACACCTCATCCAGGAGAAGGTTTGCAAAAGCTTTCTGGGCGTTCTCCAAATCCTTTCCCTGAAGTGTTTCCGCTTTTTTTCCTCCCGAAAGCTGATAGAGTGCCCTGTAAGCTTCCGCTGCTCCCTTTGCAACGAAAAACTCCATGGAGTTTTTGTCGACCTTTTCTGCGGCGTTGGCAGCTTCATCATACTCCTTTTGTATGTCGTAGATTCTCTTGGCATCAGCATTTCGCAAATCGGTGGTAAGTTTGGTTACCTGGGCCTGCTCAACTTCAAAATCCAGCTTGCCGGCAAGTCTTCCCATGCTCTTTAAAGCCATCCTGGATCTTTGCATCGCTGCAATACGTTTCTGGGACTTGGGATCCAGCTCCGATGCTTTCTTTTTGTTCGGACCCATTTCACCCTGTTTCGTTTTACGTACGAAATACTTGTCTATGAGTTCGTCTGCATTCGCAATTTTTGCCTGAAGATCTTCCAGATAATCTTTTTTTACCGAATAGGCCGATGTAGGATCCAGCTTCTGATACTTCCTGTAAGCATCCGCCACCGCGGCAAGTGCTTTCTCGGCTTCGCTAAACTCCCGGCTTCCGTTATGGACATTCAGTTTCGCATCCTCGATTGCAAAATTGATTTCTTCCATAAGGTGATTGCCATCATAATTTGCAACACCCATTTGTCTTTGGGCTTCAATTTTCGCTGCTTCGTTGCGGACCCTTTCATTCTCGCAATTCTCGATTTGTGCTGCCGTTTTGTTATACTCAAGAAGTACTTTTTTGTAATCTTCCGACATAAAGCTTGCAGCATCAAGATATTTTCCGAATGCGGCAAGTTTTGCCAGTCTGAAATCCTCTACCGTAAAACACTTTGTATGGGCATTACTCTTTTTCTTTTCCATGCGGGCCACTTTAACTTCTATAAGCTCCGCACGCTTAATCACATCATCCGCTTTGACTTCGTTCCGGATGGATTTTTTCTGAATATAATTTTTCGGATCGATGGTCTCACCGATGATGCCGCCCATGGGATCCGTCTCGGGAAGTCCTCCGAGCATGGCATTTATATTTCTGTCCTGATCGTTTACAAGAATCAGATTCTCCAGGGACTGCTGAAGATCCGCCCACTCCTTTTCCGATGTCGGATAATTATCGAAATACAAAAACTTGGAGTATTCGTTGTTTAATATCGATTCAGCAGCATCCTTCATCTCCATCGTGTAAACCACGTTGTCATTTCTGGCCTGCTTATCCTTATCCAGCATTATAATGCCTTCCAGGACTCTTGAAGAACCGATGTTATTGGCCTTAGGGACATAGACCCCACCGTGATAATTTGAGTATTCGCCCAAATGGAAGATTAAATCCAATGTTTTATCAAGGTCCTTGCCGATTTTTCCGGAAAGATCTTCGAAACCGCCATCCTCCATATTTTTCAGAGACTGGTCCAGAATAAGCTTACTCGGATTCTTCTCCCACTCTTCGATTGTTATGCCGGCCTGCTTGATTTTCAAATGCATCAGATAAAGAGTATTGATCTGTGCCGTTGTCATCAGATCCTGCGTAAAATGAATCGGAAGCCAGGAGGTACGGATACTGTCCATATTTCCGGGATAATCGGTGGGATTCTGTGAAAAATACTCTTTTGCAATAGAAAACAACTCCTCTAAATCATTCCAGGTCTTTTCATATTTTTTCTCCGCTTCGATAATCGCTTTGGGATCCCCGGAGTCCAGCGCAGTTTGAAGATCCCTTCTCTGTGTATCCAGCTTACAGAAAGCATACTCCTTGAACGGATCTTCTCCGGCTGCATCTTTGGCATACTTAAAAAGTTCCATTTCTTCCATCTTTTGAAGAACAAGTTTCATTCCTTTTAAGGACTGCTCGCCTACCTTGACGGAGTCGTTTCGAAGTTCCTGGTAATCTTTCTCACGGCCTTCGTTCAGAATTCTGATTTTCTGGTTGGCTACCGTTTCTTCTCTGAAAAGATCTTTGTACTTTCCGTCTTTGTACTTAGAAATGTTTTCTTCTCTGATTCTGGTATTTCGTTTGGTTTCTAAGGGTGCAACATCCTTAGAATCTCTGGCATACATCTCATTTTTATATGCTTCTACCGGACTCTCCAGATGTTTTGCTGCAAAATCCAGGGCATGGAGATACTCTTTATTCAGTTCCTCATTGGCTTTAATATCTTCCGGAACGGAATTCTTTAATTCTTCACATCTTTCCGCGTAAGGATGTTCATACCATTTTTCGCTCGGCTGATCCATCAATTCGACATAACTGCCGAGTTTTTCTTCCACTGCTTTTCTCTGGTTTTCGGTGAGCTGGTCTTCCAGTGCGCTTAAAAATGCTTCTTTTTCCTCACCGGCCAGTTCTAAACCTTCCTTGAGATAAAAAGGAACGACGGTTTTCTCCACAACATCCTTCGGGATGGTCCCGTCGGCCATCCATTCGGTTATCTTTTCTCTTGCAAATTTGCTGGAAGAATCGAATTTCTTTTTGTCCTCTTCACTTAACTTGTCAAGGACTTCCGGATGTTCTTCAATATAACCGTATTTCAAAGCGTCCCTTACTTTGCCGACGTTTTGGATTTCCTGGTGGATACTGTCTTTCTTTTCCGTACCGTATGTTTTTTCTAGCGCGGCAAGAATCTGCTCCGTGGAGAAGCCCACTTCATTAAAAGCGTTCTCGAATGCTTCCTGATATCTTTCGATTTTACGCTGATTGCTACACCACTGAAGATACTCCTGCGGCTTCTCGTCCGGATTCGGTTCCGGTGTTTTGTAACCGTTTTTTGAAAGTGTTGTTTTGTACTGTTCAATTAATTTTCCCATGATTCTCTCCTTTATCCTGTTATCCCAAACTTATCGGTTTCGGCGCTTCCACCTGTTTATGAACCAGTTTGTTCATTGCCGCTTCTTTGATTAACTGAATTGTATCTGACAGTTTTTCGCCTTTCAGTTCACCGGGAAGAAGCAGTGCATTTGCCTTTTCCTCCACAATATGGTCCACTTTCAGGGCCTTGGCAATCTTTAAGGTGGTGTCGATTTCATGCATCTGGCTGTTAAGTCTTGCTTTATCCACCTTTCCTCCGGCCTGAACCATCATCCGGCTGCAGAAAACATTGGTGAAAACCCAGTTGGTAATGGCATCCGGAAGGATTTTATTCCGGAAATCTTCCGGAGCGGAGAATTCCGTTTCTTTTTGTTCGCCGAGTGCAACCAGTTCCTCAATCGTCGGACCTTTTTTCGCATCTTCGAGATACGGTCCCGCTTCATTCGGATACTTTTCCGCCATTTCATCAATCGTTCGGATGTTTTCTGCTTCTTTATCACCGTTCTTGTATTTCTCGTCCAGGATTTTATCCATGGCGGCTAACGCCGGACAGGCTTCTCTTAAAGAGAATCGATGCCCGATTTCAAAGCGCATTTTTTCGTAAACGGCCGTTGACTCACGCATCAGGGTAAGGAACTGCTGGCGTAACTTTTCCATTTTGTTAAAATCGAACTCGATCTGGCCCTCATTTACCTTCTTTTCATATTCGTCCAGAAAGATTAGGGACAGAGCGGAATCCACCATCTGATTCTGGCCCTCGGCCGTAAGCGGTATCTGACTTTTGCCAAGCTTCTTATTCAGGATGTTTTCCATGTTTTTGTATCTGGCTTCGTTCATGCAGGCCTTATACTGTTTTTCAAACTGCTGTCTGTATTCCTTTATGCTGCCTGCCGGTTTCAGTCCGATTTCTTCCGCGTGATGCTCCTCTATGAAGGTATTTAAACCGAACTTCTTATTCGTTTCTCCGAACTCACCCTTTTCATCCTGATAAAACTTTGCATCGAATCTTGCTTCCGAAAGACGCTCCGGACAGTTCTTTTCGGCATATTCCAGATAACTTCTCTGCATATTCCGAAACGAAGTGAGAATTGTCTTAAAGACTCTTTCGTTTCCTTTCTTGGGAATACGTTTCAGGCTGTCTTTGATACCGGATGCTTCCTCAAGGAAATTGTTTCTGTAATCGTTCGTCTCTTCGAGGCTGAAATTATATTTCCCGTTCTTTCTGTAATTGTCCGCATTTTCCAGAACATATTTTTTAAGTGCGAGCAGCCCCTTCTTGTAACCTTCGAAGTCCCTCGGAACACCTTTTAACAGTTCCGTGATTTCCTTTGCTTTTTTATCTTCGATTTCGCCGAGTTTCATGGCATTTTCGATCTCTGCCGTGGTCTTCTCAATGGTATAATCGCGGTCAGCTTCCGGGTTCTGGATTTTTACCGTTTCGATTGCCTGCAGGAGCATGTTTCTTCCGTTTTCCATGGCAAGACGACGGAAGCGCGAGTTGTTGCCTTCTTTGCCGGACGCATCCCTTTCGTCACGCTTTCTGTCAATGTACTGATCCATTTTGGCCAGCGTTTTTATCATACGCTTGATGTTGCGTTCCGCAGGTTCGCTCTCATCTCTCAGGGTTGACTGGATAAGGCGGAGCTCCTTCATAATATCCGAATACTCCTCCGAGCCGAACATGACATTTTCGTACTCTTCACCGAATGAAACGGCGTAATCCAGAGCTTCCGTAGCTTCCATGTTCACCGTCTTTTCCTCGGGAACAAAATTACTGTATTCCGGAACGCGGATTCCTTTTGCTATTTCGACGGCATCCGGATTCAGTCCGCTTTCCACCTCATCTTCGGTCCGGTTTTTGGCCAGCCCGGATTCATACTGCGGTATACTGTATGCACTGCGGTCCGGTTTTTCAATCAGGGTTTTTTCCTGATAAATTTTCTCTAAATTATCGTTGTTCTTCAGTTCGTTCTGGAATGCCAGATCGGAAGGATCGGTTATATTATAGTGATTCTTTAAGTGCTGACGGGTCTCCTGCATCCTGATTTTGGACTCTTCGTTGGAAAGTCTCTCATAACGGATAACCCCGTCTTTCTCTATTTTTCTGTAAAGACACTTGCTTCTTTCCTTGTATTTTGCATCCAGTTCTTTCAGTTTTTCGACGGATTTCTTCGCTTTCTCCGCGTCCGGTAATAAGAAACTCTTCGCATTTTGATACTCTCTGGCAGTGCTCGAGAAATTAAAATCCTCTTCTTTCAGGTTGTTAAAATCCCCCAGTTCAAGAATTTCAAACGTTTCTTTGGCGTTTTTCTGTCGTTCGAGAATCGTCTTTTTACGTAAAGCATCCGGAGTGCCGGTATTCTTATAGATTGAAATCATTTCATTCAGCTCATACTCCGCCTTATTCGGGCACTTCATCCTCAAAATCGAATAAAGATTCTCTCTTTTGAATTCGTTATTCTTCCTGTCTAAGTTGTATTTTCTGATTTCAAGGTTCTTCGCCTCTTCCGGCATTCTGCTGAATTCCTCTGTTTCGCGGGCATTTTTCTTACATTCGGCAATGAGATAATCGCATTCCGCGATTCCGTGAACCAGATTCTCCACAACGGGATCGTTAATGGGAAAAGGTTTCTTTCTTCTGGCAATCTCTTCGTCTACGTCTTTGACAATTTTCTCATTCGTTTCCTTAATGCGTTTCTGCGTATAAAGGCTGCGTTCCTTTTTATATAACACATTGTCGACCGAATGATCATACGTGCCGAAAACCTTGGCCCGCTTTACCATGTCCATGGTGTCAAAGTGTTCGTCTTCATCAAAATTCTTGAAACCTTCGCGATTTTCAATCTTTCTTCCGACGGAATCGGCCATAATTCTAAGACCGTCGATTTCACGTTTTGCATCGAGAATGTAATTAGTATGTTCCGGGATAATCGGCCCGATATGGAAGTATGTGCAGATTCTGTAATACAGATCATCTGCACGTTCGGTCACGGCTTCGTCCAGCATTTTTTTGCAGGATACAGCATCAAATTTCTCTGCGGGAGCATCTTTGAATTTGTTAAGAGCGGTTTTGTAGAACTCCGTTTTCTTATACTTTTCAACATTCTCTTCAAACCGATCGGTTAAAAGTTCATTCAGAATCTGGGAACGCCATGCCTTCTGCTCTGCTTCGCTTCCGTGGACTCTGTCGAATTCCGCTTTTAAACTGCCCAGATACAGCATCTTTGCAAGATTGTTTTCCAGATTCTCTTTTTCGAATTTACCGTCTGTTCTGGATGCTTCGGCAACAAGATTGTCAAAGGCCGAGTCAATTAAGTCCGGGAGAATATCTCCGTTAACATCTTCGATTGCCTTTACCAGAATATTGGCGTTCATATTGTAGGCAACGATAACGTTAGCGATTTCGGTATCGGAATCAAACCGCCCCGGTTCGTTCTTCTTCACATCGGCAAGGAAGGCTCCGAGTTTTTTGTGAAGATCCAAAGACGCTTCGATCAGTTTCTTTTTCTCTTCCTGCGTGGCATCCTGTGCAAGTCCTCTTTTGGCCGCTTCTTCCAGCTTTTCGGCTGACTCTTTTGCCGTTTTGTAAAGCCTGCCGTAAACCTCATCCTGTTCAAACATCAGGTTTTTCAGTTCTTCCGCTGCATTTGTGAAATTCTTTCCGTCCATGATTTATCTCTCTCCTATCTTCCAAGGCTCAGCGGCTTCGGTCCGCCGAGTTTATGTTCGATTTTCTTTTCCTGCTCTTCGTCCATCTTCTTTTCCAGTACTCTGTCCTTACGAAGGCCGAGTGTCTTGGAGTTGACTTCCGAGCCGAGCATTGCGGACAACTTGTCGAGCTTGTTCATGTCCTTGCCTTTATAATCTTTGAAGCAGGATTCCAGCGCCTCATCGCGAATCTTTCGAATCTGATCCTGTCCGGTCAGACCGTTCTTTGCGCTTTCTAACGCACGCTTGCCGAATTCGCGGTTAAAATCTTTGTCCGATACATATTCCGCCATGAATGCTCTTGCCTTGACGGCATTTTTATTAAAATCTTTCAGACCGCGGTCTAAGATGTCATCCACCTTTTCCTGGCCAAGCTGTTTTACCTTCTTTGCGGCACCCTGTGAAAGAACTTCGAGATACAAAGACTTCTTCGCGGAGAGAGCAACCTGCAGTTTGCCGTATTCATCGGTCGGATCCATGCCTCTTCTGTACTCGGCTTCCTTCTCGATGGCTGCCTGTAAGGATGCGTTTCCGTAAAGTTCCTTCACGTTTTCTTCCACAACCTTTTCGGTGTTCTGCTTCGGTGCGGCTTCCACTCTCTTCTCGGAAGGAGCCACCTTCAGGGTTCCGACTTCTTCTTCAAGCTTCTTGTCTTCAACCTTCTCGTTCTTTAAGTCTCCCTCTTCGATCTCTTTCTTCTCTTCCTCGCGGCGCTTCTTCTCGATGTCACGCTGCTCGGTCAAGTGCTCATCTTCCACGCGGACAGGCTCCGCATCCTTCTTAGCAGGATCGGCTGCGATTACTTCGCGTTCCAGAGGATTGTCAATCAGCATTCCGAGTTCATCGGGATTCTCAACGATTGTTTTTCCTTCCTTAAACTCTTCACGGAAGTCTTCAATCTGTTTCTTCATGTTGTTGATTTTACCGAGACCCTGCTGAAGGAGGTAATCATCACCGACTGCGTTCTCGTCCGCTTCCACCTTGAAAAGTTCGGCAACGGCACCGATGGTATCCTCATATTCTCTCTGTTCGAGTGTCTGATATCTTCCACGCAGAAGACTGTCGACTTTTTCGAGTCCGATAATCTGTTTCTTTGTCGCCTCATCCGGCTCCGCGCCGTCAGACGCCATGCTCACACGGTAACGGTTGATATTGTTTAAAACCTTGTGAACGTTCTTTACATATTCTTTCTTTGCATCGGCGGGATTCTCGTATTCCTTTGTTAAGGATGCTTCCACATCACCTAAGGAATCCATAACCGCCTTATATTCGTCGGATACCTTCTCGGCATCTTCCGGACCGGGTTTTAAGGTATTCCGGCAAAGCGTCATGACATCTTTTTCCTTCGTCATAAGCTCCGAAGTAAACTCGGCATTCTCCAAAAGCGCTGCTGCCAGGGGCGTTACGCCGTGTGTGGGATCCTTTTTGGTTTCTTCCGGTTCCGTCACTGCCTCTTCAGGCACGGTTTCCTCAAGCGTGGTTTCCTCTTCTGCAGCCTCTTTTGAAATCTCGTCCGCTTCCGCTTCTTTTTCGGGTTCATCATCGGAAACGGCATCATAGATTGCTCCCGCCGCATCGCCGACAAGACCGATTGCAGCGCCGCCGATTGCAACGCCGCCCTTTAATACGGTCGCGCCTACCTCTCCGGCCGCCTTAACGTTTTCCCGGATCTTCACACGCTCGATTTCAACATCTTTTTTGAAGTTTTCTATCTTTTCGTTTACGATTGCTTCGTTACGCTCCTGCACGTCCTCGGAGAATTCTTCCCAGTAAATCGCATCCTGCTTGAATTTGACATCCGCCGCGCGGCGCTTTCTTTCCTCTTCTTCTTTCTTGCGAAGCAGTTCTTCTACGGTTAAGTTTTTTTCGTTATCCTGTTCTGCCATAGTTAATCTCCCTTTTAAAACATTGTAAAATGCATCCAATTCGTGCATTTATCATGCTACACCTTAACTTATACACTTCATTGTCCAACAGATGTCCAACATAACGGATATTTTTTTCAATTTTTTTACAAAAAATCAGCCCGACACCGATGTATCGGGCTGACGCAGTTGTTTAAATATCTGTATTGTAATTGATAACTGCCGGTTAAATCTTAAATGGTTTCGGTGCGGGTTTCCTCGGCGCATTGACTTCTTTGTTCTTAATCGTCACGTTATCCAGTACGGAAGCAATGTCTCCTGCTTCCGCTTTCTTGATTTCTATTCTGGATGCGGTCCTGATTTCTTCCTGCATCTTCGCCTTCTGAACCTCTTTAAACCATTCCTCGGGGGTGTTACACTTCAACAGATTCTCTACGGAAATCCGTTCGGCTAATTTATCATACTCGGCGTTCTTCGTCTTATCCTTTTCTATCTCGGCGACCCGGTTTTTGCCGTCCTGCGAACTTACCCGGGACTCCGCAGCCAGCCTTACCACTCCTTTTTCTTCAATCTGATCCGGATCTCTTAAGTTCTCTTTCAGTTCCTTAAACCAGTCCATCAGAATCAGGACGGTTTTTAAAGCCTCTTTGTTTATCGGCCTGTTCTCATTCTGACACTTTTTGGGATACTCAACATACTGTTTCATGTTTTTATAAAGGAGTTTCTCGCTGTCGGAAAGCTGCTTTAACTTATCATCCATTTTATCAGAAGCACCCAGGGATGTGGCAAGAGCTTTATCCGTCATTGTTGCGGGATTGCCAAGCTCCAGCTTGTCATGAACTTCTTTGATCTGACGAAGCTTCTCATTCTCATCCGTCTTCTCAAATACATCCTTAAACAGAGCTCTTTCCGTAGTCGCGAATCCGATAATCCGGTCTGCATAAGATAGTCTGAATCTTCTCTGATGGGACCAGAACGGACGAACCTCGTCAAGTTTTGCGGCTTTATATGTCGCTGCCACATCACGGAGAGTTTTCAGTTTCTCCGAAACATCCGCTCTGGACAGCTGCATGAATTCTTCCCTGGTTCCGAAAGCCATCAGTGCCGTGTGAATATTCGTGTAGGGAACACTGTTCGATTTTCTGCCGTCAATATAATCCTGACGTCTGCACTTATCAAAGTCGCCTCGGAACTTCTCAATCTCTTTATAAATCCTGTCATACTCATCGGAAGCTGTTAACTTTGAGCATTCCTCATACTTCTTTTCATAATCGGCAAACGGTTTCTCCAGTTTTCCTCTGTAGGTAGCGAGTGCCTTGGAAATCTGTTCTTTTTTCTGTTCAAGCTTCGCTTTCTTATTCTTCAGTTCCTCCAGTTCCACATACTTGTCGCCGAGTTTATTAAACGCTTTATCCGCATTTCCCGCTTCTTTAATTTCTTTTGCCTTCGCATATTTTTCTTTTGCCTGAAGCATTTCCTTCTGTGCATCCATTACACTCTGCTTCAGTCCGTTTTCAACCGAAGTGTTATAATCCTTCAGTTCCTTTTCCATAAATTCCGCACTTCCGGGAAGTTTGGAATAATCCCCGTTGCCGGATTCAATAATATCCAACAGGGCTTTCATTTCGGGATTCTTTTCGTCCAGTTTCGCATTCTTTACCGTATTAACGGCATTTCTGATCTTATCCGCATATTTCTTGCTGTTTTTTGCCTGTCTTTCGGCTAAAACGATTTGTTTTTTGTAGTCTTCCGGTTTCGGCGCATCCAGTCTGTTTTCTGCATACTCTCTGATCTTCGGCACATTCTCGGGATCTTCAATTCCCCGGTTCTTAAGCCTTGCATAGGCTTCCTCCGCCAGAATCGAATTCGAAACGTTGTCTTTCTGCAGTTCTTCAATCACCTTGAGATCGGCTTCGTTTCCTTTCTGAAGTTCCGCAGTAATCGCCTTCTGTGCCGTATCGCGCTTTTCCTTTGCCGCAACATACTCCCGGTAATCTTTCTCAAACGGAATCTCTGCCCGGGCATTCTTCAGCGTGGAAATCTTTTCCTCGAATCTTTCCTCCAGTTTCTGCAGGAATTCCTTCTGGCTGCTTTTTCCGTCATAGGAGAAATAATCCGCAAACAACGCATCATTATCAACTCCGGCCATAATTCTTCTCTTAATCTGAAGGGCCTTATTATACAGTTCTTCCTTTTCGGGATGAATGGACGCTTTGTATTCCGAATGCAGCTTGTTATGGCCTTCGACCACAAGATCGTCATCCGGGCTGATCAGGTAATTCATCATTACGGGATCATGACCGAACAGACTCTTGTATTCCAGATAGTCATTCTTAATGCTGTTCCATCGGTTTTCTTCTTTCCGGTTCGAAAGGTAGAAGTTAAAATAGTCCGTTAATGCCTGTTTCTCAGCCTTATTGTCCGTCTTTTCCTTTAAAAGATCATCGATAAAGCTCTGTCCTGTCTGCTCTTTTTCTGCCTGCTCGCTCGCCTTCTTTAATTCCTCCACCTTTTCGGCACTTTCCCTTTCCAGCCCGAACGGATCATAGTTAACAGGCGGAACACTGTTCCTTGACTCTAAAATATCTTTATAAGCCTTGCTTAATTCGACAAATGCCTGACGCATCCCGCTCTTTGCATCATTGGCTTTTTTTCTGGCATCACCGGAAAGGGTACCCGTTTCCAGTTCTTTGAAAATTTTCTCTTTATTATTTGCATCTGCTGCCAGATTCGCGATTTCTTTCTTTGCTTTTTCTTCTTCGTAAAATGCCCCGGCGTACTGATTCTGAAGATCGAAAACCTCTTCTTTGAGTTTGGCAATCTGATTCTCCGTCGAAAGAATCTCCGAATCAACCTTTTCGGGATTCGTATCCCCGTTATAGGCAAGAACTATCGTATCGAGAACTTTATCATTCTCTACTCCCGCCTTACCGATGTCCAAAATCTCTTTTTCATTGTTGTGTTTAACTTTCCCTTCTTCCAGCGTTGCGGTAAACTCATTACGATTTGCATTTGCTGCAATCTGCTGATATCCGTGATAAGCGTTCTTGCCGGCCTGAAGGATTTCTCCGAGATAACGAACCGGGGAATCCGAATGATACTCTTCAAAATCATTCGATTCCATAAAAGCGGTATATGCTTCATCCACCTGTTCAAGATTCGCTTCCTTTAACATATCAAACGAAGAAAAGGCAAAAACGTTAATTTCTCCCTTTATGAATGTTTCTTTATCGGTGGAAAGTTCCTCCTCCATATCACGTTTCGTGACTGCCATTCTCTCTTTGATGTATTTGAGGCTTGTTGCTTTAAGCATAATATCGGCCAATACTGCCTTTTTCTGCTTATTGGGATCTGAAGATTTGTCGTATTTCCTTTTGTATTCTTTTAAATACTGCTCAATCTGTACAAGTTTCTGATCGTCAATATTCTCAAATGCAGTCGCTATCGCTTTTAAGCCTTCTAAGTCTTTTCTTGTTAATACGGCATTCTGGTTCATGGTATTACCTCCTTTATCAACCGCCTGTCTGAAGTATCTTTGAATCGTACGATTTTATTTCTTAAATCCTCCGGGCTGGAATTCCTGCTGAGGATTCTGATTATTGAGCTGCGCCGGACGGGCGACGTTCTTCTTTGCCGCAAGGTTCTGCAGACGGGCCGTCTCTTTTTCGTTCAGCTCATGTTCAAGCTTATCTTCGGCAACAACAACGTTGTAATTATCCATTGCCCTCTTAATATCGTTGTTCGTCAGTTTCTTCCATTTGTCAATCTTCTTGTTGAAATCCACTTCGTAACTCTTGTTTGCGGAATTTGCCACTTTGATGAACTTCTCGTTCTCCGGTTTATCTTCCTGCATCTTTTCGATGTTGATCTCCTCAAGGGTCTGCAAATCCTGAATTCTATGGAGACGCTCCATCATCGTTTCTCCAGGTTTAAAGGAGTGCATTTCCTCCAGGGCGTAAAGATAATAAATCGATTTCCAGTTCAGCTGCTTATAGTTTTCCACGGTATTGTCGTCATCCGTTTCATCGATGAAGTAACCCTTGCTGCGGCGCTCATCGAGATTCTTAAGGCTCTGTCTGAAGTAATTCTCCAGCGTATTCATTTGAGAAGCCACCGCTACGGAAATCTGTCTGTCTGCCTGATTGTTCACATAGGTTTCAAATCTCGTATTCAGCGGAGGAAGTTTCTCCTCGTCGTTCTTCTTGGAAATGTAGTTGCACTGCTGATTGATAAACGTTTTGCTCTCCTCGGGGAGTTCAAATCCGTCGTCTCCGATTAACTTGTTTTCCAACTGGGCAAACTGGGAAAGATCGTTTGCAAAATTCAAACGGAAATATCTCTTATCCGTTGAGAAGAAATCGATGTGATACCACTGGCCGTCCTTTGCACGCTTATATTCATCGGCCGCCGTACCCAGTTCCGTCAGCTTTGCCTTAAGCTGTGCAGGGCTGTTATTCATCAGTTCTTCCTTGGACTGTCCGAATGCCTGAAGCGCTGTCCAGATCCGGTTGTATTCACTGCTGTTTCCTTCCGTTACAGGCTCGTGAACACGTTTTCTGCATTTTGTGAAGAGTATGCGGTATGTTTCAATCTTGTTGTAGATTCCTTCGTATACGTCTTCCTTTCCGCCGAAATCATCACGGGCTGCATCCAGCTGAATTCTCTGATTCTCGACATCGTCAAATTTATCTTTTGTAGCGTTGTAAAGATTGTATCTTCCTTCTAACTTCCGGCGTTCTTCTTTTCTTGTTTCAAGGGCCATGGTCAGTTTCTTACCTTCCCTTAAATAGCTGTCATAGGAGAAATTCCCCGCTGAAATCTTCTCTTCAGCGATATCTTTCTTTATTCTCTTGATTTCCTTGTCAACATACGCGTAATTCTTTTTGGCATTGCTTAAATCATTTTCCGCCTTCTTAATCATGTCATTGTAGTAAACATTGATGTCTTTCGTACGGAAGGTATCTTCCACAATCTTGTTGTAATCATCCTGCGTCAGTCTGCCTTCTTCCACGGCTTCTCTCAGCTTCTTGATTCCGCTATCGTTCTGCTTAATCTGATCGATTTTAATCTTCTGAAGTTCATCGATTCCCTTAAGCGCATAGTCACGGTCCTCGATATATTTCTTCTCGGCTGCCTTCATCTCGGCCTTTACTTCATTCGAATTCTCCGTCTGCATCTCCAGCGCAACGATTTCATCAATTTCGTTAAAATTGACGGAACCTTTCTCAGTCATGCTCTCCACAAGCTTCGACCTGTTGTTTTTCAGGATGGCAAGCTTGTCGTTTTTCTCCTTAATCTCATTCTCCGTAAGATTTTCGTTGCTCTGGGCAAAGAGGGCGGCATACTGTTTGTTATATTCCTGAAGCAGTAAATAATCCGTGTAGGAATCTTCGGTCTCGAATTTCTTTAATGCCTTCTTCTTTTCCACCTGAATATTATCGGTTATGTTTTCAAAGAGCTGCTTGGCATTGAAGCTGCCCTTGTACCTGCCGTTTTCGTCCTTCTTCTCGCCGGAAAGCATCATCATTCTGTCGAAAAATGTCGGATCGGTATCAATCAGCTTTTTAATGGGAGCCCAGTCTTTTTCCACTTCCGCAATCTGGTCTCCGATTACCGTACCTTTCGGGTAATTCTTTTTGAAAATCGTAACCAGTTTGTTGTCCGGTTCCAAAAAGTTCGTGATAAGCGCGGTACCGTACTTGGGATTGCTGTATTTTTTCACGAAATCCTCAAACAGGGTTGCCGCTTTCTCCCACTTGCTGCCCGCGGTCTTGATTTTATAATAATTCGATGCGGCGATATCCAGCTTGGTGATGGGGTTATCAAGCTGGAACGTCATACGGCGTTCCTTCAGCGTGTTTAGTTTCTTCTGCATTTCCACATGCTTTTCGGTTGCTGCGATATAAGCCTGTTTGGACCTGTAGGAATTATTGATACGAATACCGACGGAATTGGCTTCCTGCTTGTATTTTTCGTAGTCTTTTGAGGCGTCATCCAGCGCGTCCTGCGCCTTTTCCACATCTTCTTTATGCTTTTCGACTTCGGACGACCATTTTTTCAGTTCCTTATCAAGCTCTGCCTTCCGATCGATATGGCCTTTTTCAATCTCAAGATACAGTTCACGCTGCTTAGGATCGAGATGTTTGTTTAAATCTTTTTCAATCCCTGCTACATGAATGTCTTTATCTTCGTATGTCTCACGAAGATCTTTGTATTCTTTTGCAAGCGGATCGGATTCCTTTTCAAACTTCATAAAGCCCGTCATCTTGGTAAGTTCTTCATCATCTGCACGGAGCTTGTCAATACGGCTTTCGATATTGCCCTTTTTGGACTGGAGAACAACCAGATCATAAAACGTGCCGATGTCCTTATATGCATTCAGCATGGGCATAAGAGGACGAAGCGCGGAATTGCGCTTTCCGAGTTCCACATAATTGTTGCGGCTGTTGAAAGTTCTTAGCCAGTAATCCAGATTCTGGTATTGATCGTTAAACTTTGCAAAAGCGTCCATAACTTCCTGGGATCTTAACTCGGCCGTTTCCGACTTATCCGGATACTCCGGATCATCCAGCATTCCGTCAATCTTTTGCGCTAACTGCTGCAGGCTCTCATATGCGTTGTAATTGCCGGATTTGACGATGTTATATATCTCCTGTGCCGCATCCCTGACATTTTGGGGATAATCGCCGTTCTCCTTTATGTTATGAAAAAATTTGCTTGCATCACCGTTGTTAATATTTCCGGCTGCTATAACGGAATCCGTAAAATGTTTCATTGCCTGTAATGTTTTCTTGGAAATCTTCGGCATAGTGTTTTCCTCCGGTCTTTCTTTCTGGTCTCCGGCTGTTTTCGCCGGGTCTGTTTAACGGTTACTTCTTTGTTTTAAACGCCTGTTTTGCACATTCGTTCATCATACACCGAAAGAATATCATGCCCTGTCCAACAGATGTCCAACATATATGAAAAAAAACAAAAAAAGAGCTGTGTTTTTTCACACAGCCCTTTCTAATCCGCCGAAGCGGCATATTGATTTGATTTTACTGAATCTCTTCTACCAGAAGTTTTAAGGTATCTTCGGATAAACCAAAGGTCTCGGAATCATCTCCCTGGCCCATAACGGTTAAGCTGTAGCTGAAGTTGTCGGATCCCCAGATTACTTTCTGCGCGGTGCCCTCACCGTTTCCGAAGCATTTGATTACGACGCCGTCTGCGGATTCGAATGTCCAGTCGTAATTGTACTCGTTGTAATCACCGGATACATCCTCGCTGTCCTGCTTTAATCCCTTACGAATGGTAAGTTCTGCGGAGCCGATGGAACCGGTAGCTTCGGCAAGATGCTCCATATAACGGTATTCGGAAATGAATACATTGGTATCGCCGTATTCCTTGTTCTCGGGTAAAGTAAAGTATCCTACTTCTGCTCCTTCCGCCGCACTCTGAGCATCATCCGCTTCCGTCCAGGGATTTGCCATTCCTACGTTGGAAGCCTGCTCAACGTTCTCGGATGCAGGGGTGTTTTCGGGTGCCTTGGTGCAGCCGACTGCTGCAAGAACAACTGCTGTTGCGAGTAAGCCGATCATTAACTGTTTCTTCATTTCTGTTTCCTCCTGCCTGTCCGTATGATATTCGTCCTGTTAATTATTCAACGATTTCAGCTCTCTCGAAGAAGGTCTCACCGTCGATACCGTCAACATCACTGTTTGCACTTCTCCAGCCAAGGCTTCCGTCCTCTTCGAACCAAAACTCGCCTGCACCGTCGGTGTACTTCACATCATCGGTAAAGTTCTCTTCATCGGTATAAGTACGAACATAGAACTTTGCATTGGTATACTCAAGTAATCCGGTAGAAATATAATAGGTTGCATCCATTTCCCAGTTGGAAGACTCGAATGCACTGCTTGCCCAACGAACGATTACTTTGTAATTGTCGCCGTCTACATGCTCAATTTCAATTGTGCATCTTCCTGCTACAGGCTCGGTATAGGTTCCGGTGAAGTCCGGCTTGTCAATTACTTCTTCTGCTTCGGAAGCAACTTCGGATACTGCTTCGGAAACTGCTTCGCTGGCAACCTGGGATGCAATCTCGGAAGCCTCGGTCTCGGGAGCTGCATTGCTGCAAGCAGCTAAAGATAATACAAGTGCACCGATTAAAGATGCGGCAACTAATTTTTTCATAATTGATTTCCTCCTCTTTTGCAGATTCTCATAATCTGCATATCCTGTTTCTTTTCATTGAAACGTTTTTCATTTTCTGTATTTACTACACGAAGTATAGAATCGGAACAGGGTAAAAACAATAGGCTTTGTTAACGAATTATCAAAAGAAAAGACGATTTCTTTGTAAGAAATCGCCAAAAAATGCATATTCTGTTGTGAAATATGTCCAACAACTGTCCAACATGGGACGAATCAGTGCTTCTTTCCGAAAAACCAGCTCTTCTTGGGCGGTTCGTTAAAATTCCTTGCGCGGCTGTTGCTCGGAAGATCATTCTGGGAAGCATATCCGCCGGAGTTTCCATCCTCTTCGTCCTCATCCTCTGAATCATCATCGTCTTCGGAGCCGTCACCTTCGTACTCTTCTTCGTCTTCGGATTCGTCACCTTCGTATTCTTCCCCGTCTTCGGAGTCGTCGCCTTCGTACTCTTCCCCGTCTTCGGAGTCGTCGCCTTCGTATTCTTCCCCGTCTTCGGAGTCGTCACCTTCGTACTCTTCTTCGTCTTCGGAAGCATCACCGGCTGCCTCGTCGGAATCGGCCTCTTCATAAGCTTTTTCTGCGGCTTTCACGGGCCCGGAAGTTACTTCTGCGTTTTCCGCAATTTCATCTGCCGTTTCTTTCAAAGCCTCGCCAGCTTCCATATCCTCCGGAAGTTTCTCGCCTGCTAAAGGATCCTCCTCTGCCCAGGTTGCCGTAGCCCCGAGTTTTGCGAGCTTCTTTTCGATTTTTGCCCGCTTTTTCTCTTCTTTTAATTTCTTTTTTTCGATATCCCTGGAGTCTTTCTCCTTCGCCTTCAGAGCCTTTTCTTTCTCTTTTTGCTCTTTCTCTTCCGCTTTTTGCTTCTTCTTCTCAGCCTTGAGTTTCTCTTCTTCCGCCTTCTGTTCTTTCTCTTTTTCTTTCAGCTTGGACTTAATAATTTCTTTATTGATAGGTTCCAGTTCGTCCGGCATTTTGCTCATAAATCTGCCACGAACCCAGATTTCGGAAATCAGTCCCGAGAGACTTCTTGCCGTAAATGTCTGCACCTTAATTCCGATGTCGTCAATTTCAAAGAGAAGCACAATCGGCTTTGTCAGCATATACCGGCAGATAATGGTTTCCGCTTCCGGATTGCTCTGCAGAATTACCTTCCGGCCGATATCCATCATTGCGTTATGTGCGCTTTCTTTGATTTTACCTTTTGAAAGCCCGGATTTATAATACCTGGTGTGTCTCATGACACCACGAAGAATTACGGTATCCGCACCGTCATTGACCCCGTAACGGAGTCCTTCCAAACGGTTTGGGGACACGGTAAGATATTTTCCGTCCGTAACCAGATTTCCCAGAAGCATCTGGCGTATTTCCTTGGTTACCTGATCCAACGCCCTATCCTCCTAAATCAACCTTTACTTCCGTCATCCTGAAGAAGCTTGTCAGCTTTGGGTTTGTCTTCACCCTCCGGCTTGTTTTCACCGTCAGGGTTTTCTTCATCGGCATCCGGATCAACACCCTCGGAAGGAATTTCTTCATCCTTTATAAGTGGTTCATCCATTGTCTGTCTTTGAACCTCCCCGGCGGTAGCCTTATAAGTGGTTGCCTCATGTGAAGCCACCTTGATTTCTCCGCTTGCGGAAACGGTAAGTTCAAATTTTACCATCAGGCCTTCCTTCGGAGACTTAAAGAGAATCGTTGCCTCTCCTTCCGAAAGAGCAATAATACGAAATACCGCTTCGCCATCGTAGCTTCCGACGGCAGATACATCCACGGTAAGATTTCTGCCGTTTTCATCCGCCGGAACCTCATCCGGAACCAGACCGTAAAGCGGCTGTCCGTTCTCATCGACTATGACACCGTCTTCATCGGCTTCTTCTCCGGTATATTTGCAGGTAACATCATAAATCCATCCGTTTTCGGTATAGGGAATGCGGACATTTAAGGCTCCGTCTTCCGCAAACCAGTAACGGTAATCCACGGCTTCACCTTCCACGACTTTAAGTCCTTCCTGCTCGGTAAGACCGATGAAAGAACCAAGTGCCTTAAATTTCTTTCCTTTCGGTTCCACGGTAACATCCAGACGGATTACACAAACCTTATCTTCAGTAACCAGATTGTTAAAATAGTTCTGATTGTACATCTCGGCGTATTCATCCGGTTCGAATTCTTCACCTGCTTCCTCCGAAACGGGTTCGACGCTTTCCTCCTCGACGGGCTTCACCTCACTGGGTTCTTCCGTATTCTCTACCGGTATACCGTCATAAGCAGTCTCACCGGTCTGTTTTTCTCTGGTGAAAATAACCGTGGTTCTGCCTTCGCTCTTCGGATAAATCGTGTATTTGATAATTCCGTTCTTTTCTTCCTTCTTTGCCTCCACGGTCGCTATGGTTTCATCTTCCGAAACAGCTGCCCAGCTGTAATCCGCACTGTGACTGCCGTCCAGTTTTACGACGATTCTGCCGTTTCCCTTTTCCTGCCATGTAAACGGATAATTGGAACCCGCACCCTCTTCGTGAAGATTCTTCTTTCCGCACCCCGTGAAGACAACCATACCGGCCAAAGCCAGTATGGTTGCAACACCTTTCAGTTTTTTGAAGTTCGAATTTGTTTTAAGCATTTCTCATGCCTTTCTGTAAACTAAGTTCATGCCCCAGGCTGCGGATGCTCCTGCTGATACTTTATAATATCCGCGCTAAGCTTCGCCACAATATCGTTCAGACTCTGCTTGAAGGAATCAATATTGTTGTCTGCCGCAGTTTTATTTCTGTTTACCTGTTTATCCACTGACTCATCCATTGTATAAGACAAATCATATTCAAGTATCGATACCTGCTTATTGGTTATCTCCGCCTTTGCATTTGCAACCATTGCCTGAATATCTGCAATTTGCAAATTAGCTTCTTTCTCATACTGTTCAATACCAGCAAGTACTTTGTTACGTTCTTCGGCAATCCTCTGATTCTGGTAAGCTGCAAAGTCGCCCTTGAATGCAGTGTCAATATGCTGCTCGGCGTTCTGACACTTAGAAAGATACTGCCTCTGGATATTTTGAATTGCGGTTTCATTCTCGGACAATGACTTTGTCATATCAACCTTATAACTATCCAGTGCTGCTTTACCGTCCTCGAGATACTTCTTCAGTACCGTCTGGCAGGTCGTATGTTCGGAAGATACCTGTTCATTGATTCGCTGTTCTTCCTCAGCAAAAGCATCTTCTACTTCTTCTTTCACTCTGGCAACTTCGGATTCGTAATGCTTCTTTAATGCCTCATCCAGATCATCCACGATCTTCTCCATTGCGGAAAGCTGTTCCTCCAGTTTCTTGTTGGAGTCATATCTCATCGCATCCAGTTTTGCCAGTGCAGCACTGATCATATCCTGGGAAGTGGAATCGTTATAGTTTCCGTAATCCTTATCCAGATGATTATGAAGTTTTTCCTGTTTCTCTTCGAACTTCTCTCTGACTGCAAGTTCCGCCATGTCTTCCAAAGCCTTGTTGTCCTTTAAGGTAGGATCGATGGAAATCTTGACCGTTACCTTGGCGGTTGCATCCTCTTTCGAGGTAATTACAACACGATAATACTTTGTCTTACCGGTTTCATTCTTGGGCGGATCGAATCTGTCTCTGCCGCCGCTCTGCTTGCAGTAGTCACTTACATCGTCTGCGATTGCATCCGACGCAGTCACTTCGTTAATCTTAATTTCATAGCCGTATTCGGAACCTGCTACCTGAGGTGTGAAGTAAATCGGCTGATCCACAGGGGATACTACACTGATTTCTTCGTTGGTTGCGGAAACCGAATCAAATGCTCCCTTGGTAACATTGTAGTACTGAACCTGTACATTCATCGTAATGTTCGAGAAGTTAATCGATCTGGGATTATTCTCGTAAATTCTGTCGTTGAATGCTTTTTCTACCGGATCGTTATCCGCTACCTTACAGGATACGGTATCAATGCTCCAGCCGGCTGTACCGTTGCCATTGGAAGGCTCCAGTTCAATTCTGCGGACACCTGAGGCGCCGGTTAAAAGAATTTTAACCGTCTGCGTCTTGCCGGTCATAAAGTTGGTATCCGTGCCGTCAATATATTTTCTTAAGTCCGGAATGGTAATCGGAGCCAGTACTCTTTCTGTCCAGTCGGTCACATAAATGGTTGCCTTAACCGGATCTCTCGTACCGCTTTCATGACTTCCGGATGCTGCCGACGTTTTAAAGGTAAATGTTACCGGCATAATACAGTTCTCGGCTTCGATGTCCATTGCGGTTCTCGTAAGTCCTCTCAGGCTGTCGTCCAGAACCTGGGAATTTCCGAAGCTGTACCATCCGGTCAGCTCACGGTATCCGCCGGTATCCTTCTGGTAGGTTGCCACCACTGCCTTGTCGATGGTCGCCTGAACGCCGCCGTTTACTATCGCACGGACATCCACGATTTCGCCTACAAAATCCTGACTGAAGTGAACTACCGATACCTGGCCGTCCTTGATACGGTTAACATCCTCATCCGTCAGATAACGAATCGGTGATACGTATGTCGGTCCGTAAGGATCAAAGCTTGACTTGTAGGAAATGGCAATTCCGACATCCTGACGTTCCGGATACAGACCGTTGGTTGCGGTTCCTTCTCCGAGCTGAAGTGTTACCACCTGCTCTTCGGAGTATCCCAGGTAATCTTTCTTTCCGCTCGGGAATCCCGATACACCGTCTGTCGTTACTTCTGCATTATCAAAGTCGATATAGTAAGTTGCAACAACCGTATTGCTTCGAACCTGTTGCACAATCGCGAAGTCAATCTGAACATTATTGGCTTTCAAAGCCTTCGCCTTAACCCAGAGATGATTCAAATCAATCATGTTTCTGGCTGACAGACCAAGCACATAGAACATCGGCCTGTTCTCGTCATCACCCTCAAATTTAATCATGGGGTTCTCTGCGTTGGTCTTGTTGTAGAACATACCCGCGGGATGTACATAGGTAATCTCGCAATCCAGATCGTATTCCTGAATTCTGTTGACCAGTCTGTCCTGAGTCGGGAATACATAGATATTTACCTTGTCATCACCCGTAAGAGGCATTCTGGTATAACTTACCGATGTCTGGCCCTGCTCCACTTCAATCTTAATGGGACTGCAGGTAACCGGAATGTGAACGGTTGCCAGTGTGGAGGAAATAATCGGACTTGCAATCGGACTTGCTTCCGAAGCGGCTTTTAAAATAATTTCACTTTCCGGATCGTCCGATGTCGGGTATTCATATTCATACTCATCAAATTTGTTGAGTCGCAAATTACCCTTCTCTTTTACAATTCTTGCGGTAATTCCGCCGATATTCCATTTATAGTTGTAGTCCGATGCCTTGACATAGAAGTCAATTGCTTTAATCACGCTGACATCCGACATGGAAACCACGAACCGGTCCGTATGGCTCTCGCGGAACATATAGTTCGGATCGCTCGCCGGGTGATCACCGGAGGAACTCCGGTTCATGTAATTATACATTGCCTTAACTACGTCGAATTCTCTCTCCTGTGCGGTACCGGTATTGTCGGTATAGTAAATCTTTCCGGTAACGGTTCCCTTTAACTGATCCACGTAGTTACGTGTCATTTTTCCGGTATCGGGGTTACGGTCCTCAGACTTGTCGCCGCGGTTCGTAACGAGTGAGAATTCAATATCCACGCAGTTCGTTACATAGTCCACGTTGTAGCTTCTTGCCACGGAGCCGAGGGTTCGGCCTTCTTTGCCGACAATGCTCCTATCCGATGCTTCATCACGGTAGTCGATACCTACCCAGCCGACATCACGGCACTGCCACTCTCTGTGGGTACCCTGAACGGTACCTTCCGTAACCGAAATATAGGAAATGTTTAATTTGTCATATTTTTTATTATCCTCGGAAATATCATCCGGAATAATACGTACTTCCAGAACTTCACCGTAATCCTGGTTTGTCAGGATTTCGAAATCGGGCTGTGTACCGCTCTGGAAATGGTCGCCTTCTAGCTGCTGGTTCGAAAGCACGAATCCGCTGACTCCTCTTTCAAATACAAGCTGGAAGTAGAATAAATTCTCCGAACCGGAATCGGTATCCTGATAAGCATTCGCATTTGTCAGAGTACTTCCGTTTTCCATGTATTTTTTATCGTCTGCCACATGAACGGTAACCGTGTAGCGCATTCTTTCTTTGGTGAATCCAAAGTTCTGCATTGCGGTTGCATAATCGATGGCATAATCCGTAACATCGAATGCGTCCTCTTCGATTGTTTCAATCGTATTGGTTACAAAATCCCATCTCTTTGTGGTACCGGGAAGAACCAGAGTCGGTTCGTCATTGTGGTATTCCAAAAGAGCCGTATCGCTTTCACTTAACTCTTTTCCTTCGAAATCACGGTATAAAAGAACATGGCTCTTGTTTCCTTCCGCTTCAAGATCCTTCCAGTCCGCATGAACACGTCCGAGACAGCGAACCGAATAGAACTTGATATCACCGACCTGATATTCGTCTCCGTTACTTCCGAGTGTCAGGTTGCAGCCCGTAAAGTGAGACAGGTTGTTCGCTGAGATAAAGAAGCACAGTGTCTGGCCTTTTGAAATTCCGTACCGGTAGGCAAAATCTTCCTGATACGGGCCGAAATGCGAAGTAACCGAGCCGGGCCAGTAACCGTAGTAACTGTTTACCAAATTTCTTAAATCCATATCTTCCGTCTGGGAAGGAAGACCGGACTTCATAACATAATTGAAGCGGACTTTCAGATCTCCGTAAGTGGATGCGGAAGCAACATTATCTGTAGTCATCTTAACCAGATAACAGTTCCTCCAAACCAGATTATCATCGAGATCGGTTCCGTCATAAGGTTTCATGTTTAAGGATGTAACAAGCCCGGCTGTCAGTTCGAAACCGTCGCTTGTTAAGGACTTCATGAAATATTCGGGTCTTCCGGTGAACGTATATTTCAGCAATGCGCCATCCGTTCCCGCTGCGAAAACAGCCGATGCCATATTATACATTGCAAAGGAAAGAATATATGCATCGTCCTGATATCCGCTCGAAGGGTTGTCGGAGATTCTTTCTCTTGCATCACGTCTGGAATTGGATCCAATCGATGTGATACCGGCTTCCTGCTTGGCCTTTGAACTTCCGACCGTAACCGAAATATTGCGGAGTGACTTAAAATCGGGAATCTCTCCGGTAAACGCCAGCTGTCCGCCCTGAAGACCGAGACCGAGAATATTCTGATTCATGTTTCTCTGATCCAGCCACAGTGCAGCACTGGTGGCTGCGGGGAGATGAATCATACGGGGCACTCCGTAAATATCATCATAAACGACGTTGATGGTCATAACCTCTGCAAGGCTTAAGTCAATGGCTTTCTTCTGACCGTCATCATAAGTCGCATAAAGTGCTTCAAATCCCGCTTTATATACGTCCGCAAAATCCACGCGGAAACCGTAAGTCTTTGTTTTCTGTGTGACATGCGTAGCATATGCCTTGGTTGCATCCGTATCAAACTTGGTTCTCCACTCGGCCAGAGTATCCATATAAAGCATAGCCGCGCTCTTCTTTGACCAGCTGATTTTACCGTTATCAATCATCTCGAGAATCAGCTGTCCTTTGAAATCGATAAACCATTCGGCAGACCAGGTGCCGGCCATTCTCAGACCGTAGATTTCGTCCACCCTGAACAGACGAACCGCAAGACAGGTCCATGTTCCGGAGTCCATCATGTATGCATCCACGCTGATAACCGTATCCATAGGTACGGATGTCGTGAAGAAAAACTGGTCCGTTTTGTAAGGCTTCAGTCCGATTTCTTCCTTCCAGGAATCCACCGCGGTATAACCCATCTTTGAAGAAACGGTACTTGCCAAAGCGAGGTCGGACCCGTAGTTGGAAACCGTCATACGGCCGAGACCAAGAGAGTCCTGATTCGGCATAATGTACTGTTTGCGAACGGTGTTCTTGCTGTCTCCGTTTGTTCTGTAACGGATTAAGAAGAATGCGATTTTATCTCCACCCTGCTGACCCGTGGAAGTTTCCAGAATATAGCTGTTCTCAAATACCGCACCGGTCCCTTCGGTTTCCGCCAATGCATTCGCTGTTTCGCCGACAACATCTTCTGCCGCTCTTGCGGGAATCGGTACCGTCGGAACTATCAGCAGAACAAGCATGATCGCAACAATCACTCTTGTTGTCCATTTTCTTATGCTATTTGAGTTTAAATTCATGTGGTGTTTCATGGGCATCCCTCGAATCTGGTTCTAACTTGTAACTTTCTTAAATAAAATTCAACAGTCCTGCAAATCCGGTCATTTCAAAAACTTCCATAATGTTGTCGCTGACATTCTTGATGGTTAAGTTTCCGCCCTTCTTCTGCATTTTGATATGGAGAATCTTTAAGCATCTCAGTCCTGCGCTTGAGATGTACTCCATTTCTTCCATGTTCAGAATAAGATGATCGAAACGTTTCACGGCTTCGTTGAAGTATACTTCAGCCTCCTGAGAGGTAACGGTATCCAGACGACCTTTCAGTAAAAGTTCGCCCTCTTCCCCGCGATTAATCAGTTTCATTCCCAAATGTGCTGCCATTGTTTCTTCCTTTTATCTACGGCAATTATATATTGCCCTGATGTCTCTTGGCGTCTCTCTGAAGTCTTACCAAAGCCGCCAATTCGCTTAAGGTAATCTCGGTAACCTCACCCGGACCGACGATTTCATCAATATCATTAATCTCGGTTTCGGTAACGTGAGAGGCCGCTTCCGTACGAAGCAGAGCCATAATATCGAATTCCTCGTCATCGGATTCTTCGTCACTGTCCGAAGAACTGTCTTCCGGCAGATCCGCACCGCTGAACAGAAGCGAGAAATCAAGATCGTCGAAGTCATCCGATTCATCGGAAGCACCGTCGAAGTTCTCGTCTTCCTCCTCATCCTCATCCGCGCTCTGAGCGAAGTCTTCGCTCGGATTCTCTTCATCCGTGTAACGATTGTCATTGTCCGAAAACAGATTGAGAAGGTCGTCGTCCGATTCGGAACCCGAGCCAAAGAGGCTGCCAAAATCGGAATCTTCTTCCGTCTCTTCCGGTGCAGCGGATGCAGCGGATGCAACCGATGCCGTCGCTGCCGCTCCGGCCACCGCGCTTCCTGCCGCAAGTGTTGCCGCGAAAGAAGAATCTTTCTTCAAATCCTGCATAATCTCTGCATAAATCTGTTCTCTTAATTCCTCTGCCATCTTTCGGTAATCCGTTTCGGGAGCCGATGTCTCCTTCGGCATATCCACACGTACTTCTCTTAAAACCTGACTGCGGATTGCATCCACCATCGAATTGTAATCCGATGCGGAAACCGTAATTCCGCCGACCGGTGCTGCAGCATACGCTGCGGCAGGTGCCGCGGGTGCGATTACGGGTGCCGGTGCTGCAGCGGGAGCTGCAACGGGTGTCGGTGCAACTACAGGCGTAGTTTCATGCTGCGGTTCGTAGGTCTCTTCTTCGAACATTACTCCCGAAGAAGATGTATCCGAAACTTCCTCAAAGTTAAAGTTTACGCTGCCGGAATGCTTCGTTCTTCCGCCGGTACCGATGGAGAATACTTCAGGCGCTTCTTCTTCCGCAATTTCCTCGAAGATAACTCTCTGCTTGCCGGAGGATGTAAAGAAATCGCTTTCCGCTTCTTCGGCGCGCATATTCTCGAGTCTTGCTTCTTCGTTTAAGCTGCGGCTTTCGCCGACAAAATCTTCCCAGGCTTCCATTCCCTCGACGCCCGAGAAACGTTTGCTCTCGTAATCCGCATCCTGGAACATATCCACCATGTCCTTGGGCACTTCCACGCGGAACGTGGAACGGCTGGTCGGACTCATAATCGTGAAGGCCTGACCGCGGGGAGCCTGTGTAATCTGCTCCTGCTCATTCTCGTTGATACCGCCGGCTTTTTCATACAATTTGCAAAGGTCCTGAATATCGTTCGGTGCCAGCGCAAAGATGAAGCTGTACTGGCAGGCATTGATAATTGCCGTACTCTTACGCGCGATTTCTTCGCTGCCGACAAAGTCCTTGATGTTCTGTGTGATGACAATCTGCATACCGTTGTACTTACGGATACGCTTTGCCAGCTGAAACATGAAGTCAAGTGCAATCGGATATTTTTCATCGATGAAGACATGGGCCTCGTCGATTACTACCACTACCTTACGATTCAGTTTGTACTTCGTATTGTAGTCTCTGTTCTTAATAATTTCGTTATCGATGTATTTCAGTACCAGCAACATCTGTGCATTTGCAATCGTGGTGTTGCGGTTTGAAAGCATGGACTGGAAGTTAAATACCGTAAAGTTCTCTTCCGTGGTAACCGTGGAAGGTCCGTTCCAGATATTTGCGTTACGTCCGCCTGTGGAGAACTTGGATACATAGTTGATCAAGGAACGTAACAGCGATCTGATGTACTCATTGTCGGTACGTTCAAATTCCTGAAGAACCGCATCGTATAAGTCATCAAATACCGGGTAATCATCGGGAGTCAGTTTGGATAAATCCGTCTCCGGCGTAATTCCGCGGTTTGTATAAAGTCGCTCGGTTAATGTATTTAAGTATTCCAGTGCGTCCTTGTCGATATCCGGCAGAATCTGACGGTAGAACTCTTCAAGGAACTGTAAGTGGGTTGCAAAGCTTCCGGTTGCGTTTCCGCCGCCTGCTTCATCATCGTCGAGAGCGGTGATGATATGGAACGGATTCAGTCTGCCGTGCTGTGCATTTGCAACGTTAATCATTTTACCGTGCAGGTTCTTTGCAAGCTCGGAATACTCGTTCTCGGGGTCGAGAATGAAAATCTTCGCATCCTCCGCCGCAAGGTTGGAAAGGAGACTCTTGGTCGCGTAAGATTTACCGGAACCGGACTTACCGATAACCACCATGTTGGAGTTAACTCGTTCGGAATCTCTTCTGAAGAAGTTGATAAATACCGGAACGCCTTCGCTGATACCAAGTTTGAAACCGCCTTCATCGGAAATATGTGCGTAAATCCAGGGGAAGGATGCTGCGATGGAATTCGTGGGAATACCACGTCCTTCTTTCACCTTCGGATCGTATGCGGAAACCTGGGATCCGATGAATGCCTGAATCTGCTCGAATTCCATGTTGTTTAAGCGGAAGCCGGATTCCTGCCAGGTTCTTCTGACGTTCTTCTTCATGGAAGAAATAACGGGGAGGCAGGATTCGGGCGGCTGGTGCGTAATGCTCGGTGACATTCTTGTTGCCTGAATATCATATGCGGTAATGTAAATATTACATTCCATCAGTTCCTCGCCTTCACTCTGCAATGTTGCAAGAAGTTCGGTCAGGGAAGCGATGTGGTTCTCGAGTTCGATACGCTTGGAATCCACGCCGGTAGCGTTGTACTGTCCACGTAACTCCTGTAAGGAACGGTCAATGGTACGAACGGACTTGCCGCGGTCCATCGGAGAACACTTAATAACCGCCTTGGTTCCCGGCATGGACAGAACACCTGCCAGCCAGGCATCGCCAACCATCGTGGGATAAGTTACCACTCTCATGTTGTGCGTAATAATGTTATTTACTTCAACCGTACGGAACTTGATATTCAATGTTGTCGGCATTGCCCACATTGCATAATCTTCCGGATCGATTAAATCCACTTCACGTTCATCAAAGTCAATCTGATTCGTATATTTCAGGAAAACGGCAATTTCCTTGTCGCTTTCGAGTCTTCTGACGCGAAGCTCGCCTGCGGTCAGATTATCCAGTGCTGCCTTTACCTGGATATCGAGCTGTTTCTTGTCGCTTTCGAAAAGAACGATATAGTAAAACGGAGTAATGACTTTATTGTGGAAGCACATGTCTTCTAAATCGGCAATTCGGTCTTCCACGATTTCCACACGACCCTTGAACTCTTCTTCGGACATAACACCGCTTTCAAAAGACTTGCGGATATCATTTAATTTTTCCTTTTCCTTCGCAAGGAAGGTATCGTACATTACGGGACGTTCGATTTTAACGATGTTTGCGGAGAAACCGACATGTACGCCTCTGAGAACTCGTCCGACACCCGCTTCAATGGAATTGTTTCTTCTGTGTTCGGAGAAGAAACGGAACTCCACGGGATCGATTTCAATTGCACATCCGTAATACTTTCCGCCGTATTCGATATAACCGTCTTTGATGGCCGTAAATGCCATAATCTGGTCCATGAAAGCTGCCTGGAACGTATTGTCCGTAACATCTTCTTTCGCCAGATTCTTAGCCTGCTTTATTTCTTTGCTGCGGTTTGCTCTTGCAAGCCATACCGCATCTTTTTCTTCCTTCGTGTACTTGCTGCTGCGAAGAATTTTCTCCTCTTCCTTGCGAAGACGCTTGTCCTGCTTTTTCAGTTCGGAAACGGATAGCTTCGGAGCATCGCTTTTTTCTGCGGAGGAAGACTGCTTGGAATCCGTAACCACGTCGGAGGTTTCGAAATCTTCTTCATGATTGTACTCTCCGAGCTTAATGGTTCCCTTTCCGGCTTTCTTCGTCTTCTTCGGGGAAGATTTTTTCTCAAGGCCTCTTACCTTGGATGTGTTTTCAAGAATCTGGGTATCATCGTCATGATAGGAAAGATCCTCATCGTTGTACCGGGCTTCACTTTCTGCAAGGAACTCATCATCCGAATAAATATGATCGCCGTAACTTCCTTCGTAGGTTTCATATTCCTCGTTTACATACTCTCCCGAACCGGTCTCGTCGGATAATCCTTCATGGGATGACTCTTCATATTCGTCTTCATAGCCGCCTTCGGATTCTTCTTCATCTCCGTCGTCTTCGTAATCCTCGGCATGCTCTTCGCGATACTCTTTTAAGTAGTCGCCTAAAATCTCATTTCCTGCTTTCTTTTTTAAAGTTTCATCATCATAAACCTTACGATATCTTCTTACCAGTCCGAAATGCTGGAACATATGGAGAAGCATTACGTAGTTCGGCTGCGTGTCGAGTCTGAGAATCAGCAAAACCGCAAAGAAAAGAATAATACTGAGTAAAACAACCTTACCTTCCATCGAAGAGATGATTACAAGTATGGCCAGCACCATGGCTATGGCTCCTACAAGAATATCCCAAGGGGTAACGCCCTTAAAAAGCTCAATCTGTACTTTTGTTTTTCCGGGTATGAGTCTCATTTAATCTCTGTTTCCTTCTTAAAGTTTCCTCATTTTATTCACTGCAACCGCATACGATTCTTACTTCCTGCTTGAAGGGGGAAGGCCTCCGCCGCCGCCCGAGCCGGTTCCGAAGAATCCGCCTACAGCGCCCTTAACCGCACTGCCTGTGGTAGCGAGAGGATGCTGTAAAAATGATTTGAAGAACTGCTGGGATGCAAATCCTTTATCGGACATATCGCCGGCCTGAATGGACTGCCATCCTGCACTGTCTGCCAGAATACCGGTGATGATACCGTTTGCCTTCTTAACAACTTCGAATCCGCCGTAAATCATGATTACCTTGGCCGCAACATCCAGGATCGTATATCCTACGGAATCTCCTTCGAAAATCTGAAGTCTGGGGCTGATGATAATCGGGATGAAAATCATAAGCACTCTCATTGCAACGATGGTTCCGAAGATACCCATGGACTGTACCAGGAAAGCGGTAACCCACTGTTTTCTCTTTGCACCGTCATCCAGCGGTTCAGCCGCAAATACCAGCGGAGAAATTAAGTAGAGCATCAGCATGTTGAAAATTCTCGAAACCGTGGTCATTACGATTACCGCAAGATCCCAAACCAGTGCAACTCCCATGAAAATCATAATCAGGTAGTTGAATGTCGAAACACTGATATCGAAATCCTCGTTTACCTGTTTTAAGTTATAGATGCTCTTGCTTCCGTAGTAATACGGTGCTCTGATGGCATCCGTCAGCTCCGGTTTTTCATTGTAAGCGGTGTTCTTTGCCGCTTCAAATGTACAAATCAGGAAAATATAACGGTCGAGGGGAATATGTTCCGACGATACCGTATAGTTTGCTTCATAATGATTTAACGGTCTTAAGTTCGGATTCTTTTCCAGCTCGTTCATGGCTTCCGTGATTGCCTTGTGAATACTTTCGTTGTAAACATCGATTCGCATCTCCGTTCTTACATCTCCGGCATTCGCAATCTTCTGTAACAGGGACTGCCATGTTTTTACCTTGTATGTTGCTCCGTCAACGGTGGAAGACTTCTGTTCTTCCTCGTAATAATAATCAAATACGCCCTGGCGCTTTAAGAAATCCAGATCCGGCCGGATTTCGTTATAGCAGGCATTGACATTATACCGGCTCTCCCGCGACGGATTCAGCGAATAGTTACCTATGGTATTCAAACATCGGCCCATCGCGGCAAATTCTTCATCCGTGAAGTCAATCGGCTGTTTATCCAGCACCTCCGCATTATCGAAGGTATAACCGACCTGCTGCAGCAGAATGTTGGTCATGTTTAAAACAAGAACGATAATGATATTCATGCTTAAAATCAGCAGAATCGTTTTTGCAAGGCTTCCGAGAATCTGTCCCATGGAACGCTGATCCTTGTCACGAAGATCGAAGATTCTTCTTACTACCGCGACAATGGCAAAGCAGAATGCAAGGACAATACCGAGAAGTGCCATACCCCAGTATACATTCGATACGGTATGATTCTGGAAGAACACATTGGCCAAGAAAACGGTATCTCCGTCGAAATATACTTTTCTGGCACCGGTGAATGCCTCCACTACCATGTCCATGATATTAATCAGCTTACAGAATGCGATGGCAATGTAATACAGCATTCTGTAAATCGTATTGTACAAAATCAGCTGAAGCAAATCGTCGCCGAAATTGCCGATCATGTTATCCGTAGCAAAACTGGCAATATCTTCGAGGCCGAATGCCAATATGGAACTCATTTGATTAAACAAAAGCATATGTTGCCCTCCGGGTTCTTACCGTTAACGAACCTTTAAGTTTTTACGTTGTATCATAATATAAGCCACCACGGCACCGATTACCGCTGCAATGATGATAAAGAACGCGATTCCGTTCACGTCCAGATAAATCATAATCGTGAAATCATAGGTTACACGGTTATCCGCATTATCCGTAACGATTACTCTGTATTTACCGCTCTGTGTGAGTTTGTTGGAGATGGTCTTGAATTCCTCTCCGTCCTTTGTAATAGCTACTCTGTCACTTTCGGTTAGTCCGGTAATGGTAACCGGTCCTCTCGCCTTTCCGTCTTCTTTCACACCTTCCAGAACTACCTGGGGAGGGGTGTGATCGACGCGGACATTCAGGAAATAGTTGATATCCGTTCTGTCGCAGGCGTATTCAATGGAGTAAACACCTTCCAGACTCATCGGAACGTACCGCGTTGTCCACTGAATGTCCTGTCCGTCGCAGGTAGCGGATTTTACGTGAAATCCGGACGGCATGTTATATCCTTCAATCCGGCCGGTTGCGGAAGAAATAATCGTAAAGGACATTACGGTTTTCTGCTTTCCGTCCACCGATGCCATCAGAGTATATTCTCCCGGGCTTTTCACGGTATTTCCTTCAAACGCAACCTCGTTTCCGTCCTGGTAAAGAACCGTCATAAGTTCCGTGGGAACATTGATGATTACGGGCTCGTTTACAATCATTCCGTCCGCCACGTTGGAAGTGATTTCAACTAAGCCGGTGCCGATGGGATAAACATAGGAACCGTAAGTGTAATCATAGTAGATACCGTTTGCAACTTCTTTGCGGCTCTGGTTGGCATCGTCGTATGCGATGGTCCCGCTTTCATCCACCGGAAGTCCGGTAAACGGATCCAGTCTGACCTCATCGTCCGCCCTTACACTAAGCGCATTCCAGGGAGCAACCAGGGTAAGAATTGCGCCACATAACACTATTGCAATGAATTTCGTTACTGTTTTTCGAATCATTATGCCTCCGCCGTTCCCAGAATGGTTTCGTTACGTTTCTGAATATCGTAAAATACTTCGTCCGCACGGAACATGTGGTTACGAAGCTCGCCCATGTCCATGGTTCCGATTTTATAATATTTACAAAGGTAACTCGGTGTGTACTTCGTCTTGAGCGGGAAGTTACCGAAGGTTACGATAATCGCATTACCCGTGGATTCCTTGTTGTTAAGTTTCTGCAACTCGGAAGGATAGATAAGCGGACGCACCTGAGTCTGACTTGATACGGAGAAGTCGCCGTCCTTTGCATTCATCGATGCGGATGTGGACGATGTCTTAACCGTCATGTTACCGCAAAGTTCGGAGAATTCCTTACAGGTACCGATATCATTCGAACCGATGAACATTTTCATACCACAGTTGGATTTGACAATGTCTGCAACCTGTTCGCCGTATACGTTGTTTAACTGGGAATAACTCTGTACCACCATGTTGAACCAGATCTTTCTGGAACGACCTACGGTAATCATCTTGTCGAATTTCTCAATCTTTGGCATGTTACCAAACTCATCGAGGATGAAATATACGTTTCTGGGAAGGGACAAATCTTCTCTGGAACTTGCCACCTTAATGAGGGCCTTGTACATACACAGGATGAATACGGCCGCCAGTCCGTGACGGGTATCTTTTTCATCCGGAATCTTAAGGAAAAGAGCCGTCGGTTCAAATGCAAACTGTTCCGCGTGAATGTCGGTTGCGGAAGTCAGACCGCAGATACCGCGGTCGTTAAACATATTCAGTTTGTCGAAGGTAATCGACATGTAGGAAGAAAGTGTGGTGTCCGCTGCGGAAAGTACCTGTCTTGAAAGGGTAACCGCCTGGGAAAGTGCATCTCTTCCTTCGAAGTATTCCTTCAATGCTGCGAATTCGTTCTCGGAATTCGTAAGAATCTTCGTTAAGTTAAAGAAGTTGAATCTGTCCTTGGTCATTCCCAGTTCAGGGTCTGCGCTGTCTTCAAGCATTGCAAGGCAGGTCGCCATAATAATGGATCTTGCACCCTTCTCCCAAACGGGGTCTTTCTCGTTTTCAATCGGGCAGATAACGGAGATTAAGTCGTTTAAATCTTCGTACATCTCGTCGAATACTTTCTGCTTTGCCACGGAGATATCATCCTGGCAGTGGGAAATATCCGCATAAGCCCTGCCTCTCCATTCCACCCATGCATCACCGTTTCTTGCAGGTCCGTCCACGGCGTTTAAATCCGGATAATCTTCCATATTGTCGCGGTGTGCGATAATCTCTTTTCCGGCATTTAAGTATTCCTGGTACATATCGTAAATACCGCCGAGAGGATTCCACCGGCTGGAGGAATAGGTATCACGCAGGTCAAGGAGCAGTACCTTGTAGCCGCGCTCTTTTAAATATTTGGAATGAAGGGAGAAAAGCTCGCCCTTCGGGTCTGTCATAATCATACTGCTTCCTGCCGCCGTAGCGCCGAGAAGCTGAATCATCGGGTTAATGAAAGTGGTTGTTTTACCGGAACCGGTAGCACCGATGATTAAGGAGTGCGCACCGGATAAGAAGTTAATCCGGAATGTACCTTTCTTGTCTACAAATGCGCGAACCGGGATACCGTCTTTTTTGCAGGTTGCAAGCTGCTGATAGGTATATCCCGGGAAGTATTTGTCGCGTTCCGCATCCGTTAAGAAACGGCTGTTTTCCAAAGCGCCTTCGGTTCTCGCCTTATCCCCCTGACGTTCCTTATAGGAACTTGCGGAAAGAAGCTTGAAATCCATGATGAAATAAATCAGCAGGCAGACAAACAGGAAAACCAGACCTGTCAGCCACGTGGAGGGTTCCAAAAGAATGCGGGGACTGAATACAACATTTTTTCCGGTAATAATACCCTCGATATTGTCATATAATGTTCTGGCGCAAAAACCGAGAATTGCGGTAAGTAAAATTCCGATTGCCGCATAAATTACAAGGAATACCGGTTTTTGTTCTTTGATTTTTTCCCAAATTCTCTTAAACATGAAGTTTCCAGCCTCTTCTTCGTTTAAAGTGTTGAAACCGACTCTTTGCCGTTCGAATCATAGCTATAATAATTCAGGCCCGATCCCGTTTTTCCCTTATAGGTAAAGCCGGACCCGTCGAATGCCTTAAATGTTGCTCCCGGCGTTATTTTAAAATATGCATTCCTGTCCTGAAGGCCCAGCGTACCGGCACCCGTTTCACTGTTAAAGTTGCTGTAAAATTTACCGACTCCGGAGTTAAGTCCGTATCCGAAGAATGTTCTTGCTCCGGAATGGTTTTCAAATACGCCCATGGATCCGATTTCGATACGGTTTGCGGCGAAAAGGCCGTAATTGATAATATTTCCGTTTTCAATTACCACCGTACCGTTTGCCGTACTGCCCAGGGTTTGTGATGTAAGTCCCGCAAGCACTCTTCCCGTCGGCATGATAATCAGGGTTCCGCCGTTTTTCAGGGTAATGTTTCCTGCAGCCAGTGTCGGGCTGAAAGGAATCATTGTTGCTCCCGGATGAACGATAATCGTTCCTTCGCACTCGATTTTACCGTTGTATAAGAAGTTGCCCTGAATGTTCAATACCGCATTGTCGGCAACCTTTAATGTTTTACCGTCCAGAAGGAAACAATCACTGCTGATTTTCTGTGTCTGACCGGACTGAACCGTGTAATCGGCAATCGCCGAGAAATTCTTTTGGGCAGCTGCGTAGATTCGGAAATAATCATAATGTCTGCCATCGGTGTTACCCTGAATTCTTGCGTCGCTTAGTTCAAATCTGGTATCTGTCCAGCCGGAACGGTTGTAGAAAATGTCATATGTGTAATACGTTACCGGTTTATTATCGACTTTCTGCGTACGTGCATGTCTGCGGATTGTAAAGGCGTCGCCGCTTCCCCTGATCTGGACGTCATTATAGTCGAGATAAATATATTTCCCGGTATCTTCTTTGTCTTTTTTACTGCCGACACGAATTTTATATTTCGGATTGTTTCCGTTATCTCCGTCGGTTCCGGAATAGACAAAATACGGACAGCCGAGGTAAGTTCGCGTAAGGAACGACGCTCCGGTGGAAATGTAGGAATCGACAAGGTTTGACTGGCCTTCCCAGTCTTTATTGAAAATAGAGGAGTATGCCGAATGATAATCCCATCCGCCTGCATCCCACTGAATCATGCCCCAGAAATTGCTGCGCGGAAGATCATCAAGTCTCGTCCATTCAACCAAAGCCATGCTGTTTCCGTACTTAATCTCGTCACCGCCGTTTTTGGGAACGGTGATTTTCGGAGTGTCCGCCAGGGAAATAAATGAACTTACTCCACTGAAAATCACGGTGGAACTGATTAAAAGAGCGCCTGAAACAGCCGCAAATTTCTTTCCGATTCCAAATAACTTATTCCTTTTGTCCGTAAGTAATGTATTCTTCATAACGTTAATCTTTCATGTTTGATACCTTCAGCTTTGTGTGTCTGCGGTCCGCAGACGGGGCGTCCCCCGTCTGGCAGACATAAGCTGAATTCAGTTTTTAATTCGAATTAAAGTCCCGAACCGGATGAGTTAGCGGTAACCCACTGGGTAAGGGGTCCGATTGCTCTGTTCAATACAAGAAGCAGAACAAAGATCAGTACGAAGCCGATAATGGCATTCTTAAGATGTGTTTTTGCTTTTTCACGATCCTGAGGCTCTTCTGCCTTGGCAAATTTAACGCCGAGAATAATGCAGAAAACAGAACCGAGAGCTCCGACGATACCAAGCAAAGGACCGGTAACCTTACGGATCAGCTGCTCAACAGGTGCCGTAATGTTCTGGAAATCCGGTGCCGTTGTTGCGGTCTGCTGCTGCTGTCCGTTACTTGCGTAAGCGGGAAGAGCAGGGATCAGCATAACCATAACGCCGATAAGCATGATTGCTAAAGCAATTTTTCCTTTGATGCTGTTCATTGTCTTCATCATTTTCCCTCCATGTTTCTTTCCCGGAGGACCATCCGGGGTGATTGGCCGTCCGCTCCTTTTTTCCCTGAGGAATAAGGGCGCAGAAAGACCGATGATGCATTTTATGTTTATAACAATAAAACACCGCGTCCAACAAATGTCCAACAAAAAGCAGACATTTTTAAAAAATATTTAAAATTTTTTATTCTTCCAGACTTCTGGTCACGTATGCCTCTGTCAGGCTCGCCCAGGAATAGGAACTTAAATACTCGCCGCGATAGGCATTAATGGCCTTGATATCGCCGTTAAGCATGCGGAACATGTCGCAATCCACTTTCTCCGGCACAAGTCTTAAAGTTCCCCGCTGAAACTCCACAATATCACTGATTCCGTAAGATTCAAGAGTCAGTTTTAAGCTTCGGATCATGACGTCAAGCTGTTTCTGCATTGCTCTGTCGTACATTCCTTCTTCCCAGAGAAGGGCAAAAGCCTCCGCTCTTGTTACACTGCCGCCCTGGCGATCCACAAGATATGCCAGAAGTTCCTTTGCTTTGGAACGGTTGAAGGTTACGGTCCGTCCGTCCACAATCACATCGAAATTGCCGAATGTCTTGACTTCCACGTGAACGCCGGACTGATTGTTTTCGACTTCCCTTGCGGATGCTTCCTGACGTGCGGAATTATAGGCATGCTCGATTTCTTCCTCGAGACGGTCCTTTCCGACAGGCTTTAACAGATAACCGGATGCATGCATCGCAAATGCTTCCACGGCATATTCGGAATACCCCGTCAAAAAAATGATTGCGGTATCCGGACAGCGGCTTTTGAGTTCCACGGCCAGTGCAATACCGTTCATCTCCGGCATGTCGATGTCCAAAAGTGCCACGTCCGCCGTTTCATCATCGAAATAGCGAAGCGCATCTCTTGCGTCCGTGAACCCGATTGCATCGTCCACCATGGACAGCGATTTTAACATTGAAAGAGTTAAATCCAATACCAGTTTTTCATCATCAACGCAGACTACTTTCACTTAATCTTCCTCCTTTTCCGGGATACGCATGGTGATTTTGGTTCCTACGTCGAGCACGCTGTTTACCTCGAAGGTGCCGCCGCAGAGGGTCTCTATTCTTTCTTTCACATTACGAAGTCCGATGTGGGACCTTCCGTTTTCGTCTTCCCTGTCGGGGGTGTCGAAATCCGGTACAAATCCTTTGCCGTTATCTTCAATCTCGATAACATGACAATGGTCTTCGTAATAGGTTCTGATGTCAATAATGCCTTCCTTGCGGATGCGGACACCGTGGCGGATGGCATTCTCCACCATGGGCTGCAGGGTCAGGGCGGGCAGGCGGAACGAAGAATCCAGAATCTCGTAATTGATTCGTATGGACGGAAATCTCACCTGTTCTATTTCCGCATAAATCCTGGTATGTTCCATTTCCTTGTCGAAGGGAATCAGATCCTCCTGGTCCAGAGAGTCAATATTCTGCCTTAAATAAACACCGAACTGCTGCGTAATATCCGCTGCTTTCTCCGGATTTGTCAGGCAAAGTGCCTGGATGGTCGATAAAGTATTGTATAGAAAGTGCGGCTGAATCTGGGAAATCATGATACGGATTCTCTGCTCCGCCATCAGCGCCCTTTCGTGCTTTCGTACAAACTGCAAATGCAGCCAGATATAGTAAAATACACAGCTCGTTACCATGGTAACGGTAAGGAAACTTAAATTATAGGTTCCGTTCCAGTACAGATCCGCGACAACGGCCAGGACAATGAACACACTGCAGGCAATGGGAATAATTCCCTCCAGACTTCCCTTCATCCGGATATGTTCGCGAACCGTCAGGAAGGTCAGGTACGCAAGGTACGAAAATCCTACCACGAATGCGGAGAATCCGAACGGCCCCCTGCGGAAGGCACCGTCTTTTATGGTAAACGCCAGATCGGTGAACAGTGCCGTGGAATATATTGCGGCATTAACCGCAATCGGAATCCAGTATATCCACGGTGCCTTAAAATCATCCACAATCAGAATGAAAATTGCCAGAACCGAAGGTCTTAACGTATAACCCAGGATCGAAGCAATGATTCTTACAATGTCCGGCGCATCATCCGGCTGTGCAAAATCGAGAACCAGAATGATGAAAACCAGAACAACGATGGTAAGAAGCCTTCTTCGCTTCTTAACATCAAGGTAGGAATCCAGGCTGACCGCAAAGGTCAATCCAAACAGCTGCACAACGCATGGCCATATTTTAAGTATAATGTCCTGAGCTTCTTTTGCCATTCTTTCTTTTTTCCCTGTTCCCGAAAGCCGTTTTATTCTTTTCCCGTTATGTACCGTGCCACGTAAATGCCGCTTGCCGAGGCATGCGACAGAGAGTGGGTCACTCCGGAGCCGTCTCCGATGACGAAAAGTCCCCTGTGACAGGTCTCGAGGTTCTTCGAAAGCTCCACTTCCATGTTGTAGAACTTGACCTCCACACCGTAAAGAAGCGTATCGTCGTTTGCGGTTCCGGGGCAGATTTTATCAAGTGCATATATCATCTCGATAATACCGTCAAGGATTCTTTTCGGAATTACCAGACTTAAGTCTCCGGGCGTTGCGCTTAATGTCGGTGTTACAAAGCCTTCGCGGATTCTCTCTTCATTGCTTCTGCGACCCCTTACAAGGTCACCGAAGCGTTGTACAATCACGCCGCCTCCAAGCATGTTCGAAAGTCTTGCGATACTCTCGCCGTAGCCGTTGCTGTCTTTAAACGGCTTGGAAAAATGTTTGGATACCAGAAGCGCAAAGTTCGTGTTCTCGGTATGTTTCGACGGATCTTCGTAACTGTGCCCGTTTACGGTTACAATGCCGTTGGTGTTCTCGGTTACAACCGCCCCGTACGGATTCATGCAGAAGGTGCGGACCAGATCCTCGAATTTCGCGGTCCGGTAAACGATTTTACTTTCATACAATTCATCCGTCAGCGAAGAGAAAATCTCGGCCGGAAGTTCCACTCTGACACCGATGTCCACCCGGTTTGACTTCGTCGGAATGGCCAGGTCGTTGCAGACGCTCTCCATCCATTTAGAGCCGCTTCTTCCCACGGAAATGATGCAGTTTACGCAGGTATGCTCCGCGTCTTTCGTAAAAATCCGGTATCCCGCCGGAGTATCAAAAGAACCGTCCTCCCCCGCAATAATCTCCATTCTTTCCACTGCCGTGCGGAAGAAAAAGTCCACTTTGCGGGACAGTTCATTATAAAGATTCTCCAAAACCACATAGTTAATATCCGTACCGAGGTGACGGACCTGCGCATCCAGAAGATGGAGGCCGTTCTGCAGACACATTCTTTTGATTTCACTGTTGGCCGTGGAATACAGTTTCGTCCCTTCTCCGCCGTGAGAGAGATTGATTTCATCCACGTATTTCATCAAATCGATGGCCTCGTTCTTTCCGATGTATTCGAAAAGGGTACCGCCGAACTGATTGGTGATGTTGTATTTGCCGTCGGAGAATGCACCCGCCCCTCCGAAGCCTTTCATGATGGCGCAGCTTTCACAGCCGACACAGGTCTTGACCTTCGCACCGTCAATCGGACACTTGCGGTTCTCAAGTGCGTTGCCTGCCTCAAATACGGCAATTCTTAAATCAGGATTTAACCTGATTAATTCGTATGCGGAGAAAATTCCGCCCGGGCCTGCGCCTACGATAATGACGTCATAATTCATTTTTTTACCCCCATACGGTCCGTTCGGACCTTCTGCTGATGCTTCCCTGTTTTTTAAATATTTACATCCGCGACTCCACCAGCCGGACGATATCGCCGACGGTTTGCATCTTCGGGAGGTCCTCGTTGGATAAGCTTACCTTGAATTCTCCCTCGATTGCCATGGCCATGTAAAGCATGGCGATGGATTTCATGCCGATGTCTTCAATGAGTTTCGTTTCCGTCGTGATGCCGGATGTGTCGATTGCTCCGTCGTAAACTTCCGAGAGGAGCCCTTTTAAGCGTTCCAGTGTATCCATTTTACTTTTCCTGTTCTTTCCGTTATTTTACAGCGCAACTCAGCCTCCGGATTCCACCGTTGGGCGTTTGTGCTCTAAACCCGTATATTTATAATAGAAAGCCTCACACTCATGCATTTTCTCTTCGCAGTAATCGGTCAGGCGTTCGATGTCCGCCATGGAGGGCATCTTCTTTTCAATCATATCGGTAATGTAGAATTCTTCTCCCACAATCAGCTTCGCCCGGTTATACCATTTCGGCCCCTTCTTTACATACACCGGCAGAATGGGGACTCCCGCCTGCCATGCCATGAGGATTGCACCGGATTTTAACTTGCCTATTTCCCCGTCACGCATCAGTCTGCCCTGCGGAAACATCAAAACGCAGTGTCCGCGTTTCATGACATTCACAGCTTTGCGAACGCCCTCGATATCGGAAATGTTCCGATCGATTCCGATGCAGCCGCAGCCCTTAAGGAGCGTTGATTTTAACTTATTGCCCATCGCAAGCTCGCCGGCTAAATAAAACATTCTGCGGCTTAACGTGATTCCCACGATAACCGGATCGGCAAAAGATGAATGATTGGCTATGACAAGTGCTCCCGTTTTGCGGTCCGGGCGCTTGTCGGAGATGTATATTTTCTTCGGTCTGTAAATAATTCCGTAGGCTATGCCCGCAAAAATACGGGGCAAATCCATGGGAAGGAACTTGATATGTACAGCCGGATCCTTTTTCACTGCTTCCATTCTGTTTTCTGTATTTCCTTTATGTATTGCTTCATCAAAGCATCTGGGTTCGCATGCCTTTTCAGGCCACCGTTATCAGCCCTTCTTCGCAAGACGGCGCTCCAGTTCGGCTTTCAGTTCATTGTTTTTTTCTTCGAGGATCTGGGTCAGTCTTCGGATTTCCTCTCCGGACGGTACCTTGGATGTCGTATAATCCCGGATATGAATTTCTTCCCCGATCATGACGTGTACCGTCTTAAACATGCCGTAATTGCCGTCCGTATAAACCGGAACAATGGGCGCATCGGTTCGAAGCGCCAGCATGGTAATTCCGGGCATAAACGGGAACGGTTTGCCGTTTACCGGGAGTCGTCCCTGCGGAAAAACTCCGACCGTTTTGCCTTTGTCCAGAAGTTTCAGTGCGTCCTTGATGCAGGAAAAATTATGCGCCTCGCGGTCCACATAGATTCCACCCATGGAGTATAAAAACCAGGAGAAGAACTTGCTCTTTCGAAACAGGACTTCGCCCATCAGCCAGTGGATGGTCCGGAAGAAAAACACACGCATGTAAAGCGGATGGTCCCACAGTGACGTATGATTCGACATAACAATTGCCGGCTTCGGCAGTCTGTAATGTTTTTTCTTCGGGTCCATATGATAAATTTGGGGCCTCATGTAAAAAATCGCCGTAGGAAATCCCGTTATTTTCACGAACCCTACCAATGGTTCGATTGTTCTGTCTTTCATGTTGCCGATCTGTCCTTACTGCTTAATTTCATACAAATCCGGGACCTCTGCCCCGTCTTCTTCGATCTTTTCGAGTACCTTTACGATATCCCGAAGAGTATAGTATTTCCCGCCCATATGGCTTTCCGTATCGATGTTAAACTCGTTGCAGACCTTAATCAGAATGCCGTAATAAGTAAGCGAGTCACACCCAAGATCGTTCATGAGGTGATCGTCGTCGCCGACCTCCTCTTCGCTGCATCCCGCCGCCTCCGCGATAATTGCACGGACCCGTTTTGCTGCATCCGACGTCAAAGGCGCTGGCACATTTTCTTCGATTTCCTCTGCTTTGAAGTCCGCAAAAGGAGTCAGGAGAATGCTGCCCTTTTCGATTTCACGAAGAAGATATTTGCGGCTTACCTTAATTGCCGTCTCCTTCATAATCGGATCGTATGTAAAATAAAATTCCTTCACCTGGTGCGTTAACGGAAGTGTCCCGTTTTCGTCGTAAATCCGGCGGATAACGGTCTGAACCTCTTCCTGAGTGACTCCTCTTTGAAGCTGCACGACCATGGAAAGACTTTCCGTTTCGGTCCGGTGCGATGTCATGCCGAGTACCGAGAAATTAAGCACGTCATGCATGTCGAAGGCCTGCTCGACCACGTCCGGATTGATGTTTTCTCCGTTCTCGCCGATGACGACATCGCCCTTCCGGCCGAGGACAAAGTATCTTCCTTTTCTTTCTTCGAGAATGTCTCCGGTTTCAAACCATTCCTCCATAGGAATCATCTGTCCGTCAATCATTCGTCCGGAGCAGGCGGATGCGCTTTTTACAAACAGCACCCCTTCGTCGTTTAAACGGTATTCCACGCCTTCAAACGGTCGTCCGATGGAATTTAAATTCCTGAGTTTCGGCGTTGCCGCAAGTTCCACGCTGGTAATGCCGATTTCGCTCATGCCGTATCCGTTAAACAGCGGATATCCGAGCCCGTTGAACATCTCAAGGGTCGAATCCTTCAAATAGCTTCCTCCGGTAATACAGAAAAGCACCGACGGACCGAACAGTTCGTCCGTCACTTCGTGCATAATCTTCTTCGACCACCTTGCTCCCGCATAGGGAAAAATGTTCTGAAGATTCGTACCGATGCGGATTCCTTTCTCGAATTTTGCTTCCGTTTCCGGCCCGCGCTCTTTTAACTTCTTGCGAATCTCTTTTTCAACCGTATTCCAGAAAATCGGCACCGCAAAAATATGTGTTACTTCATGCAGTTTCACTGTATTCAGAATGCTTTCCGCCGAATAATCCTTCATGAAGACCATGATTCTGGCAAAATAGGAAAACCAGAAATACACGGCCACCAGGCCGAAAATATGATAAAGCGGCAGAAACACAAGCTGCTTGATTTCACCGTTGTAAAATGTCGAAACACGCTTATTCTCGGAAAGAATCGCCTTCGTATTTAAAAGCTGATTCGTCATTTTCTGTCCGGAATAAAAGCAGATGGTTTCTTTTAATGTCGTTGCGGATGTCGAAAGTGCAATTTCATTTTCGAATTCCTTTTCGGCGTCAAATGTTTTCTTTTCTTCGGCCGAAATCTCGTCCGAACCCTTGTTTAAGCGTCTTTGCGCCTTTCGGTCGATTATGTTGTAATCGATAAATTCGCCTTTCAGCTTCGTGCTGCGGATTCCGATAATGTAACGGATTCCGAGAGTCTTTATGATTCCTTCCGACAGTTCCTTCGGATGTCTTAAATTCACAAGGTACGGTTTGTTTCCGCTTCTAAGAATCCCCCAGAATGCGATAATCCATTCCGGTCCGTTGTCCATCTCAAGCGCTACATACTCATGGGTGGCCCCGATGGTTTCATACAACACTTCGGAAAATGCATCAATATGTTCTTTTGCTTCCCCGAAGGTGGTTGACTCCACCCTGTATCCGTCATCGGTTTCATACATGACATTATCCCGAATCCGGAACATGACTTTGTATATTTCGCGATAGGTTCCTGTCGAATTTTTCAGCGCGTTACAGTTATATTCCACTAATTCTCTGATTTCTTTTGTCACCGCGTTTTAAAATTCTCCTACATTTATAGTACAACTACATTCGTAGTCTATTTAGCAAATACATCTTTCTTTGAAAATCTCAGAATTGCCGCATCATACTGCCCGGGATTGGTGTAACGCAGGTGCGAATGTGCGCCTTCCTTAAACCACTCTACCTCTTTCTCGGAGCTGCCGCACTTTTCAATCAGAAGTTTGCTCTTTTCGGGTTTGGAGAAAATATCCTTCTCCCCGTATAAGAAAAGTACCGGGATTTTTACCTTATCAATCAGTTTAATCGGCGCAATCGCATCGACATCCGTACCGGTATTCTTTTTGATTTTATTCATAACCATACCGAGCACAGGGAACGTCGGTTTCTTTAAATCCTCCATGTGCGTCTTGAAGCTCTCGCGGAAGGAGATAAAGCAGCCGTCCGTTACAAGCGCCTTAATGCTCTCGGGGCAGTCCGCGGACGAGGCTAAAAGCACTGCGGTCGAAGAACCCACGCAGATGGAGTGAAGCCAGATGGAATGCATGTGAAGTTCATTCTCCGCAAAGCGGATCCACACCTTTAAATCCTCGCACTCTTCCTTGCCGATGGTATTGAATTCCCCGTCGCTGAGTCCGTACGAGCGCTGATCGATTACAAGCACGTTGAATCCCGCATCCTCATAAGGCTTTGCGTAAAAATACGAGTATTTTAAACATTCGCATCGGCCGGGCAGAATAATTACCGCGCGGTCGTATCCGAAATCATAGTATTCTCCGAGAAAGCGCAGTCCGTCGCGCGAAACTTCCACTTCACGCATTTTCTCCCTGCGTGCTTCGGCCCACTCACAGCCCGCATTCCACATGGCCACCTGCTCTTCATTCGTCACACAGCTGCATTCGCGTTTGCGGTGCTCGGGATCCGGGTTCACCAGATATTCCCTGTACACTTTTTCCGCAATGGGTGTTGTATAGGCAAACATGAAAATCACGCCACCCAAAAGCAGCACCAGTACGACTCCGAGAACGATGAAAGGCCACATGTTGATGAATATTCTCCTGACTTACACTTTTATCTACAAAATATGGGAAAAGGGCATACCTCTCCAAAATTTTATATTATCAAAGTAAATTTAAGTTTGCAAGTTAAGTTGAAAAAAACTTCTTCCTATGATAAATTAGGAAGGGTTTAAAAGCCGAAAAATGTGTAAATCAAAGGAGAAATAAAATGAGCGATTATGTGATTATTCCGGACAGTTCCTGTGACTTAAACAAGGAACTGAGAGAGCGTTTCGACATTCCCGACATAACCAGAGGGGTTCTTTACTATCCCGACGGTCATTCCGAACTTGCCGACGTAGACTGGGAAACCATGACTCCGAAGGAATTCTACGATTCCATGAAAGGCCGTAATGTTCTTTATAAGACTGCCTGCCCTCCCGGAGAAGAAATCATCGAAAAATACGAAAAGCATTTAAAAGCGGGCAGGGATATCATCGCACCGGTTCTTTCCACCGCGCTTTCCGCAACCTACAACGACTGCAGCCAGGTAGCAAAAGAACTTTTAAAGAAATATCCCGAGCGCCGTATTGTTGTCATCGACTCCCTTCGTTATTCCACATCCCTTGCACTTCTGGTTATTTCCGCTGCCATGAAGCGTAAAGAAGGGGCAGCTTTCGAGGAAGTTGTGGAATATCTGGAAAAAGAGAAATACCGCATTCACCAGATGGGTACCATGGATGATTTGTTCTTCTTAGTTAAAACCGGCCGTGTAGATGGTTTCAAAGCATTCTTCGGAAGCATGATCGGTCTGAACATCCTTGCGGATTTTAACGAAAAAGGTCTCTCCGAGCCCATCGCCAAGTTAAAAGGAAAGAAAGATGCCTTCAAGGCTATCATCGAATACATTGACAAAACGGTTGAGAATCCTTCCGAACAGATTATGTTTATTGCACACTCCAACCGTGAAGAAGCCGCAAAACTTCTTGCCGAATCCGTAAAGGAGCGTTTCAATCCCAAGGAACTCATCATTACCGAAGTCGGTGTAAGCTGCGGCGCTTCCATCGGACCGGGTCTGTGTGCGGTATTTTACAAGGGTGCTCCCGCCAGTGCCGGCCTTGAAAAGGAAAAAGCCCTTATGGATGAGATTACCGCTTCCATCAAGTCCAAGTAATTGTTAAGGAGATAAATCATGGCTTCATTTGTTATTTTAGTTGACTCCACAGCCGACATGAGTCCGGAGATGCTCGAGAAATATGACATCGACTACTGTCCCATGAATTACACCATGGAAGGCAAAGAGTATCCCGCGCTTTTGGACTGGTCCGTTCACTCTTCGAAGGAATTTTATGACTTTATGAGAAACGGTGTGGTCATCAAAACCACTCAGGTTCCGGTTCCTGTCTTTGAGGAAAAATTTCACAAGTATGTCAGCACCGGACATGATGTGCTTTATATCTCCTGCTCTTCTGCACTGAGCGGTTCCTACAATGCGTCCCTCCCCATCGCCAAGGATGTGATGGAATTAAACCCGGGACATACCATCCGCTGTGTGGATTCCCGCATCAGTTCTTTAGGTCAGGCCAATTTAGCCATCGTTGCCGCCGCCATGCGCGACGAAGGAGCGGACGTTAACGAAGTGGCGGATTACATCGAATCCATCCGCTTAACCAGACATCAGTATGCAACCGTGGATAATCTCGAATACTTAAAACGCTGCGGCCGTGTATCCGCCACCAGTGCATTCTTCGGGAATTTCTTCGGAATTCATCCTCTGATTATTTCGGACCGGATCGGCCAGAACTATGCCATTCGTAAAATCAAAGGTGCCAAAAACGTTCTTCCGGAGCTTGCGGCGGAGATTAAGAAAAATGCCGTCAATCCGGAAAGCCAGACTCTTTACATCTCCCATGCGGACAATGAAGATCAGGCCATGGCCCTTCGTGACATGGTAATGGCGGAAACCCCGTTTAAAAACAGTGTGATTTCAATCATCGGACCCATCGTCGGCGCAAGCGTCGGTCCCGGAACGATTTCCGCATATATTATCGGCGAAGAAGTCACCGTTCAGGGAGGGGAATCATAATGGCCACTTCGGTACTTACCGGAAGGGATTTATACTCCCTTTTTACCAACGGATATCGTAATTTAAAACAAAACGCCGCCATCGTGGACGCGCTCAATGTCTTCCCCATCCCCGACGGGGACACCGGAAAGAATATGTCCATGACCTGGCTTGGCGGCATTGAAAATGCCGATAAAGAAGAAGAGAATGCCGGCGTTATGGCAAAGGCTTTCTCCAAAGGAACCCTGCTTTCCGCAAGAGGAAATTCGGGTGTCATCCTCTCACAGTTCGTCCGCGGTTTCTCCACGGGAATCCGGGAACTTGAGAAAGTCACTCCCGCAGACTTCGTGCTTGCCATGCAGTCGGCTTCCAAAAAAGCATATTCTTCCGTTTCCGTGCCCACCGAAGGCACGATGCTGACCGTTATGCGCGAGTGCATCGAAACTTCCGAAAAGGAGCCGGAACGATATGAAGATTTTGACAGTCTCTTAAAAGAAATTGTCGTTGAGATGAAAAAATCCCTGTTAAACACTCCGAACCTTCTGCCCTGCTTAGCGGAAGCCGGAGTTGTGGATTCCGGCGGAGCCGGACTTTTGTACCTTTTTGAAGGAATGCAGATGGCCTTAAACGGAGAATTCATCGAAAGCGACGAAGAGAACACCGAAACACCCGAAGAATTCTTCACTCCGGATTCCCTGCGCAAAGCCAACATGAAAAAACATGTAAAATATGCCATCGTGGCTGCGGCTTCCGGTGAGGGAATGATTGAATATTTTAAAAACGAAGGCGTCCTTGCGGTCATTGACGGCGGACAGACCAACAACCCTTCCGCAAAAGCTTTCGTGGATGCATTCTATTCCGTGGATGCCGATGAAATCATCGTGCTTCCGAATGACGGAAATATCATTCTGACCGCAAAACAGGCGGCGAAGATTTATAATCCCGAAAAGGTGCATGTCATTGAAACCAAATCCATGGCCGAAGGATATTCCGCCATGTCCATGGTAGACTATTCCCTTCCCACGGTGGAAGCTCTGATTGAAGAAATGACACACTACCTGCCGAACGTCACCACGGGCTATGTAACCACTGCGACACGTGATGCTTCCATCAACGGCGTGGATGTAAAAGAAGGTGCATATGTCGGTCTGACGGATGATATTTTATCCTGCAATACAGACAAATTCGAGGCTGCCATGGAACTTTTCGCGGCACTGCCCGACATGGATGACAAACAGGTCATCACCGTTTTCTACGGAAAGGACGTAACGGAAGAGGAGGCCCTTCATTTAGGAGATCTGATTCTGGAAAAATACCCTCTGATTGAGGTCGGTTACATTAACGGAGCAATGGAAGTTTACTCCTTTATGTTTGCAATAGAGTAAACGTTCTGCTCCCGCACGGGCCGGAGATTTTTACGGCCGGGAGATTTGTATGAAGAAGGTTATCATTGATTTATTAGGCGCTGACAACGGCCCCGAAGAATTATTATCCGGTGTCGTTAAGGCAGCGGAAAAATTCCCGTCGCTTGGTTTTATTTTAGTCGGGGATGAATCCGCCGCCCGCGCTTTTTTAAAAAAAGAGGGAGTCAGTGCTCCTTCTTTTGAGTTTATCCGGGCAACGGATTTTATTTCGAATCACGAACCCGCGATGGCAATTTTCAAAGGCCGTGACGAATGCTCGACCGCGAAGGCACTGGATGCGCTGAAGTGCGACGAAGACGTCATCGGACTTCTTAGTGCCGGCAATACCGGCGCGCTGATGGTCGGAAGTATCTTTCGCCTCGGTCTGAAAGACGGACTGAAAGCACCGGCTCTTTCCACCATGCTTCCGAACGTTAAAGGCGGCATGACAACTCTTGTGGACTGCGGTGCAAACGTAAATATCGATGCGGCAAATCTTGTGGATTTTGCAAAACTCGGAAGTGAATTTGTAAAAAGAATGTTTGATTTGAAAGATCCGCGCGTGGCGCTCTTAAACGTCGGCCGCGAGGAAGGCAAGGGAAGTCCCCTTTACGTGCAGGCCTACGGACTTTTGAAAACCGCAGGCGAAAACGGGGAAATCCATTTTATCGGCAATGCCGAAGGATATGACATTATTACCGGCTATGCCGACGTTGTTGTCTGCGACGGGTTTGCCGGAAACATCGTCTTAAAACTTACCGAGGCCGTCGGCAAAACAGCGCTTTCCATCGTCGAATCGAAGGTGGATCCAAAAACGCAGGACAAATTAAAAGACCTCTTTGTTTTCAACGAGCGCGGCGGTGCCACGTTCCTCGGAACAAAGAAGCCCGTAATTAAAATGCACGGCTGTGCGAACGCCGATACGGTCGTTGCGTGTACCGGGCAGCTGCTGAAGGTGTCCGGGTAATTCAGTTTTTTACCTTTCCCTTGAAAAAGACTCTGCTGAAAGCGAACTGATACAGATAGAACCGAATCGGCACCGCAATCAGAACAGAAAGAGTAAATGCCACAATGAGCGGAAGCTGCGGTAAGAACATACCTGTCAGAAAACAGGCAAAGGTATAGTACGTGAAGCGGAATGCCGCATAAAGAAGCGTTCTTCCGCCGTCACGGTAATGGATTCTCTGAAACTTCAGCGCATCCACTCCGAGGTTGATAAAGAAAGCCGCGGCACCGATAACGGGCACCGTAACCAGACAATAGTTATACCCGTAGGTAAGGGTTGCAACCAAAACCGCAATCTCCGTAATGATTCCGGCAATAATGGAACCTGCCGCGGAGGTAAAGAGTCTTCTGTAAATGCGCAGCGTGTCCAGCAGCGGGTTAAAATGCGACGATTTGTTTCCGTCGATGTAAACGGAATCGACCGGAATCAGATCAATCGGAATATGCTGGCAGTCCGCATAATAAAGCATATTGATTTCATAATCGTATTTTTCACCGGATACAAGCGTCAGCCATTCGATTTCGGACACCGCAAACCCACGAAGTCCCGACTGATTGTCGCTTAAGTAATGTCCGGTAAGAATACAGTAAACCCAGCGAGAAAGGATGTTGCCGATCATCGATTTTGCCGGCACCTCGCCTTGGAAGGAACGCTCCGTAAGCACCATGGTGGCTCCTTTTAACAGGGTTTCCCTGACGCGTACAATGTCGGAAACCTTGTGCTGGCCGTCCGCATCCGCTGTGATAAAATGCGTGCACTCCGGAAACAGTTCCTTTATCCGGCTCATGCCGAGCTTGAGTGCAGCGCCTTTTCCGCCGTTTTGGGGTACACAAACCACTTCCGCCAGATTCCTGACGGAATCAAAAACGGGTGCATATTCCTCCCCGCTTCCATCGTCCACGACGAGGCAGGAAAAGGATTCGCTTTTCAGTTGTTTTACGAGTTTTACAAGCTCTTCATCCGGCTGATAGGCCGGAATCAAAACAACAACCATAGTGAGGATACTCCATGCTGTATCATTCTTCGAACAATCTAACACCGATTCCCGATGCGGAGTTCAAAAGCCGCATCATAAAAGTGCACGACGCCATTTCGGCCGTATGTACAAGCGGACGTTTTGCATCCTTTGACGGTTTGGAAATCGCCTATTATTACTATCTTTGCGAAAATCCCGTCGGAAGTATTGTTCTCGTGCACGGCTTCACGGAATTTGCCATGAAGTACGAAGAAATCATTTACTACTTCCTGGAAGCCGGTTATAACTGCTTTATCTACGACCAGCGAAGCCACGGGTATTCCGGTTCCGGAATTGACGATCACCGCTACAATCACGTGGAAGATTTTCGCGAATACGGGAAAGACTTAAATGCCTTCATCGAACAGATTGTTCTTCCGAACTGCGGTAACACCGCTCTTTCTTTATACTGCCATTCCATGGGCGGAGCGGTTTCACTGATCTATTTCCACGATTTCAAACCGGATTTTATTAAGAAAGCCGTTTTCTCGTCCCCGATGGTAAAACCGAGAATGGCAAAAAACTTCCCGTTTTGGCTGGTCAAAGCTTCCGTTCGCAAGTCCGTAAAAAAAGTCGGATGGAACGGTGCGTTTGCCCATACGTCACATTTTAATCCCAATCCCGAGTATACCGCAAGTCATGATTCTTCTAAAGCACGATTCAACCAGAATATCCGCCTTCGGAGAGCCGACGAACACTACCAGAATTCCGGTTCCACCAACCGCTGGCTAATGGAATGCCTGAAGCTTCATACCTTTCTCCTGAAAAAAGACTATTTATCGGAAATCTCCCAGGAGATCCTGATTCTCGAAGCCGGACAGGACGGTGTTGTTTATACCGGGCCTTACAAAAAGCTTGAAAAATATCTGCCGCACTGTAAAATCTCCGTCTATCCGAACGCAAAACATTCGATTTACAATTCGGACGATGAAACGCTCAAAAGATATTGGGAGGAGATATTCTCCTACCTGAAAGGATCCTTCTAATCATCCGTCTGATCGGTTTTCAGCCGGACGCGCAGCGCACGAAAGAAGTCCGAGAGCATCCTGCTGCACTCGCTTTCCATAACGCCTTCGGTCACCTCCACCCGGTGATTGAACCTGGGCTCATGGAACAGATCCAGAATACTTCCCGCACAACCCGCTTTTGGATTCCGGCAGCCCATCACAACTCTCGGGATTCTTGCCTGAACGATGGCCCCCGCACACATTTGACAGGGTTCCAGCGTCACATACAGCGTACAGTCTTCCAGCCGCCAGTCGCCGATTACCTTATCGGCTTTTTTTATTGCAATCAGTTCGGCATGGGATAATGTGCTTTTATCGGTTTTGCGCCTGTTATAGCCTCTTGCGATGATTCGTCCTTCATGAACGATTACGCAGCCGATGGGCACCTCGCCCAGAGCCTCCCCCTTACGGGCAAGCTTCATGGCTTCCTTCATATAGAATTCGTCCGGTTTCTGTGTCATATATAATCCTTTGCCGCACCGAAACATAAACGGCAGAAGTCTCCCTGCAAACGAACTTGCAGTCCCCTCCTGCCGTCATTTTTCGTAAATTTATTAAATGTTAATCCATTTTCTCACGTTTGAAAATCAGATATGTGCGAAGCACGCCCTTTCCCTTGGGTTCTCCGTACATGCGGTCCAGTTCCCATCCTTTTGAGCCGTAGTCATTGAGAATGTTCTCAATGGAAACGTAGTCGCCAAGTTTTCCCTTCGGACGATCTGCCTCCAGCTGAATCTCGTCAACAAATTCCACGGCATATTCATACTGTCTGTTTGCCATACGTTCCAGCTTTGTGTGGATGGCGGTTAAAGTTTCGAGTTTGCAGACGTTCATCGCATCCTGCAGTTCCTCTCTGCCTGCGTCTTCGAACAGGTCGGTTTCCACAACTCTTTTCTGCTTAACGATTACGGTGTCATAGCCTTCGGAGCTTTCCATAATCATATTCTTTGCAAAATCAATATTATCTGCTCTTCTGCGGTAGCCCTTGTTATCAAGGTATGCAAGCGCCGCTGCAAGAATATTGTCTTCGTTTTTTTCAAGTCCGGTGTCCAGAAGTTCTTCGGTCTCATCGATGGAAGAAGTCTGAATCAGGGAACTCTTTCTGAGTTCCTCTCTCATTAAGTTCTTTAAGTCTGCCATAATCGTCCCCCCAGTTTAAAAATCTGTGCGCTTCGCGCTCTTTTATTGTAACCCTTAAAAGAAAAAATGAAAAGACCGAAAATCTTTACAATCCCACAATTATTCGCTATAATATATACATATCTGATGTGACTAATGGAGGGAACAAGAAATGGAAGTTTCCAAAGATATGACTATCGGCGAACTCTTAAAAAAGGCTCCCGAAGCAGCACCCGTTCTTCTCGGTGCAGGAATGCACTGTATCGGCTGCCCCGCTTCCCAGGGAGAATCCATTGAAGAAGCCGCCATGGTACACGGACTTGATGTGGATGCCTTAATGCAGCAGCTTCAGGCGCTGTAAGCCGTCCCATCGGTTACCTATTTTACTTTCTCATGAATGAAAATGCCCCGATCGTCTATAGACGCGGGGCATTTTGCTTATCCCAAGTTCGATGCGACAAACAAAGATTAGATACCTATTTGCTTGCTATTTTCCTTTACATGATATACAATTACCTCAGGTTGTAGAAATGTAATGCTGCCTTAGGCGGCGATTAATCAAGGAGGAAACTTACTATGGCATATGTTATTGGTGATGATTGCGTAATGTGTGGTGCCTGCCAGGCTCAGTGTCCTGCAGACGCTATTTCTGAAGGCGACGGAAAGTATGTTATCAATGCTGACGCTTGCATCGACTGCGGCGGATGTGCAGCACAGTGCCCTGCTGAAGCAATCTCTCAGGGATAATTAAAAAGCGAATAAGAAAGAGGCAGTCCGAACGGATTGCCTTTTTTTTGTTGCTTCTTTTCTCTTTTGTTCTTCCGGACCGGCTATTTTGCCAGATTCTTAAACTGCGTGTATTCGGGCAGCCATGCAAGCTTAATGGTCGTTGTCGGGCCGTTACGCTGCTTGGCGATGATGACTTCGGAAACGTTGACATTCTCGGTTTCCTTGTTGTAATAATCCTCTCTGTAAAGAAACATTACTACGTCGGCATCCTGCTCGATGGCACCGGATTCACGAAGGTCCGAAAGCATCGGACGCTTGTCGGTTCTGTCTTCCACCTTACGGGAAAGCTGCGAAAGCGCAACCACGGGAACGTTTAATTCACGGGCCAGTGATTTTAAGGATCTCGAAATATCCGATACTTCCTGCTGGCGGCTGTCCGTTTTGCCGCTGCCGCTCATCAGCTGCAGATAGTCGATAATGATTAGATCCAGGCCTTTTTCAAGCTTCAGTTTTCTGCACTTGGATCGAAGTTCTCCGGGCGTGATACCCGGGGTATCGTCAATTACAACGGAGGCTCCCGCCACTTCGGTTGCTCCGACGGAAAGGGCTTGCCACTCGCTCGGGTTTAAATCGCCGATACGGATTTTCTGCGAACTGACTTTGGATTCCATGGCCAGGAAACGATTTACGAGCTGTTCCTTGGACATTTCCAGGCTGAACATTGCCACCTTCCTTTTCTCCTTCATGGAGGCATGCAGGGCAATATTCAGGGCGAATGCGGTTTTACCCATGGAAGGTCTTGCCGCAATCAGAATCAGATCGGAAGGCTGTAAACCTGCCGTAGCATAGTCAAGATCTTTAAATCCGGTCGGAACGCCGGTGGTCTCGCCCTTTGCCTTTCCGGCTCTTTCAATGGCATCGAGGGCATTCATGACAACATCTTCAATCGGAACGAAATCAGTGCTTCCGCGTCTTTTTACCACATCAAAAATCTTCTTTTCCGCAGTATCCAGAATGACTCCGATTTCTTCTTTTCCTTCATAACAGCTGGAGGAAATCTCGTCGTTGGTGCGGATCAATTTGCGGAGTACCGCTTTTTCGTGAACAATGGTGGCATACGCCTTGATATTTGCGGAGGTCGGAACCGCGTCGATAAATTCCCTGACATAGGATAGGGAACTGACTTCGGGCGGAACATTCTTCTCTTTGAGCTTCTCCTGCAGGGTAACCAGATCCACGGCGCCACCGGAATTCTGAAGTTCCACCATGGAATCGAAAATCACACCGTACTGCTTATTATAGAAATCTTCCCCCGTAAGTATTTCGCTTGCGGAGGAGATTGCCTGTGAATCCATTAACATGGCACCCAGCACCGACTGTTCGCTTTCGGTGGAATGGGGCATGATTCTTTTTACTGATTCTTCTTCCATTTCTTACTTCTCCGGTTCCACATGTACCTTGAGTTCTGCTGTTACCTGCGGATGCAGTTTGATGGGAACATCGAACGATCCCACACTCTTTAAGGAGTCGGAAAGAACAATTTTCTTCTTATCCACGGTGATGTTGTGCTGGTCCGAAAGGGCTTTGGCAATTTCCTTGCCGGTAACCGCTCCGAAGGCACGTCCGCCTTCTCCCACCTTAATTCCGACGGTAACAAAAATCGTTTCGATTTTCGCCCCGAGTTCCTTTGCGGCCTCAAGCTGCTCTTTCTCCACTTTCGCCTGATTGGCTTTCTGTAATTTTAAATCGTTCATGTTGGCACCGTTTGCCTCCACGCCGATTTTCTTGGGTAAAATATAATTGCGGGCGTAACCGTCATTTACCTCTATCGTGTCACCTTTTTTTCCAAGGCTTTTTACGTCCTGTAAAAGAATTACTTTCATGATGTTTCCCCGTTTCTTTATAAAATAGTAATTTTAGATTTCTCCGTTGGCTGCCATTTCATCCAGGGTCTGCTGAAGTTTCTCCACAACGTCTTCGACCTTGGCATCCTTAAACTGCGCTCCGGCAATATTCATATGACCGCCGCCGCCGAGACGCTCCATGATAATCTGAACGTTGACCTCGTCAATGGATCTGGCTGAAATGTAGATGGTATTATTGTAATCCGTAAATACGAAACTTGCCTTAATGCCGTTGATGTTAAGAAGCTCGTTGGCCGCCTGGGCCGCAACCACGGTGGGAGATTTGCAATGCGCCGCATCGCAGACGGCAATGGCATAATCGTTGCGATAAATGACGGTATCCTTGATGGCTTCCGCCTTGGCCATGTACTCCGACGCGTCATCACGGAACAGTTTTCTGACACGGGTTACATCGGCACCGCTTCGTCTTAGGAATGCTGCCGCTTCAAAAGTACGCACACCGGTTTTGGCCACGAAACTGTTGGTATCCATAACGATACCGCCGTAGAGTGCATCGGCTTCGCTGCTCTTTAACCGGATACCGTTTTCCACATACTGCAGAACTTCCGCAACCATTTCGCAGGCGGAAGATGCATACGGCTCCACATAGGAAAGGGTGGCATTTTCGATGGTCTCCTCACCCTGTCTGTGGTGATCCAGAACAACGATGGCCTTGCAGCATTTTATCAGTTCCGGACACTCCGTAATGGACGGACGGTTGATGTCGACAACAACTAAAACCGCGTTTCCGCCGACCATTGCAAGTGCCTGCTCGGAATTCACAATCAAATCAGAATCGTATTCGTCATTCCCTACAAACAAATCCACGATAGGCTGAAGGGACTGAGTGACGGAATTCAGTACAATATGGGATTTCTTTCCCATGGAATTGGCGATACAGTAAATACCGATGGCTGCACCGAAGCTGTCCACATCGCCGTTGCGGTGACCCATAATGAAAACCTGATCCTTGGTGGAAAGGATTTCCTGAAGCGCCTGCGCTTTTACACGGGCCTTCACGCGGGTGTTTTTCTCAAGCTGCTGGCTCTTGCCGCCGAAGTACTGAATCTGACCGGGCATTTTTACAACTGCCTGGTCTCCGCCACGACCAAGGGCAAGATCTACGGCCGCACGGGAGAATTCCACATTCTGCGCATAGGTCAGACCGCCGAGACCGATACCGATACTTAAGGTGATGGCACGTTCGTTTCCGATGTTGACTGTTTTTACGTCTTCGAGGATGTCGAAACGCTGCTCTTTTAACTGCATCACGGCCTTCTTGCGAAGGATAACCATGAATTTGTCTTTTTCAATCTTCTTTACAATACCGTCGATGGAAGCGATGTATTTGTTGATTTTACGTTCAATCAATGCAAGTAAAAGGGAAGAACGGACTTCCTCAACGCCGTCGAGCGCTTCTTCATAGTTATCCAGATAAATCAGGCCAACTGCAAGGCTCTGGTCATCGTTTTCCTGCAGTGCAATTTTCAATGCGGTTTCATCAAAAAGATAGATGCCCAGTAGATAGCTGTTCTCTTCGGTGGATTCGATGAATGCGCTGCTTTCCACCATCTGCGTGATATTGATACGGTGAATCTGCACGCGGAAATAACGATCCTCGTACTGCAGCTGGAACTCTTCCTCTTCGGATTTGTCCACGGTCGGAAAACGATCTCTGGTAATTTCCGGGAAGAGCCCGGTAATGGATTTGCGATATCCCTGGGAGATTCCGACAACGCTTTCAAAGGCTTCGTTGGTCCAGAGGATTTTACCGCTTTCGTCCATCAGTGCATGCGGAAGACGCAGATCCCTTAAAATCTGTTTCTGCACCTGCCCGTACTGTGTAGCGAAACCTACCAGTTCTTCGAGAATGTTTTTACGAATGTAAAACCAAAAGGCCAAAAGGGCCAGAAAATACAACATCAGAAAAACGGAAACCGCAATGCCGACCTTAAAATCAAAGAAATAAATGGGCACATTTACGGCAATCATAATCACACCCAGTACGATAAACAGCAGGATGTAAATACGAAGTCTTCCTTTAATCCGGATTTTCTTTGCCATGGTAACCTCCTACAAACCCAATACCAGGATATTATATCATAAATCGAAACAACGTACCACACAACATCTTGTGGAGGGCTTTCCGTCAAGCCCCCAGCCTGCCCGAACTAATAAAGAAATGTTATGAAATTGTGTAGAATTGTTCTACTTTTTATGCTATCATATCTATATACATAGTACGTAAACATATTTCATCAAAGGCAAAACAGGGGAAACCCTGTGACGCAAAGCTAAAGGGCCTTTCAAATGGCAGCCAGTTGCAGTAAGGTTTCCACTTTTTAGCTTCAGTAATGAAAAAGTGGTTTTTTTATTCAGGAAATAGGAGAAACGATTATGAAGAAAACAAATTCCAAACTCATCAATGCAGGCTTTACCCTGGTTGAGTTAATCATGGTTATCGGAATTGTCGGTGTTCTGATTGCGATGATTGCACCGAACCTCCTTCGATACATCGATCAGGCAAACAAAGCCAGTGACATTCAGGCCGCTGCGGTTATTGCGGAGACTCTTGATTATAATGTAATCTTCGAAGACAAAGCCGGAAATGAATGGTACAACTTCCAGAACGTCAGCGATATTCACTTCAATGTTCGTGACTATGAAGGTAAATCCTATGTTTTGCAGAACGCCATGGAATTCTCCTCCACCAAAACCGGTGACGGAAAGAATCTCGGAGACGTCAGAGACGCTACAAGATCCGGATTAACCTATCTTGTTAAGCTTATGACCAATGAATTAAACCAGTCCGGTGTGAAGATGAAATTCACCAAGAGAAATACAAAGCTTATGCGTATCTGTAAAAGAAAAGATACCGGTCGTGTGGAAGTATGGTGCGGCGGCGACGGTGAAGGCCGTGACTGTAACATTTACTACAGACTGTATCCCGATCCCGATCCCAGATACATGTCCGATGATTACACGCATCGTCCCGTATGGGGTGGCAGACGTGCGGATGAAACTACATGGGTAGTTGAAAATGACGGTTCCCGTGAAAATGAATCCGACGAATACGAAAGAAAAGACAAAGCCGACAAGAACTAAAACGAAATCAAAAACCCCGGGGCAAACGCCCAATGTCATTAAGTTAAGAGGGACTTTAAAAGATCTCTGCATCGAAAATGATGCAGGGGTCTTTTTTTGCAAAGAAGGGGTTGACAGCACCACCGAAAAGTGCGGCCGCTTTCGCTACTGATTGTTTTTAGAGGTAGCGAAAGCGGCCCTTG
>ODAJ012182304.1_pt1 | contig 70709 bp, 65 predicted proteins | sample 1539241 | NCBI WGS metagenome assembly ODAJ01 (sample SAMN02144231, study PRJEB22623) | gut metagenome | biome: sheep rumen | host: Ovis aries | place: New Zealand | reverse complement strand
CTTCCCGATGATGCTTACGACAGTACCGCAAGAGTTTATGTAAAGCTCTCCCGCGAGGGCGAGAGCCATATCTTCGAGGCCTTCCCGATCGTCGAGAAGGATCTCCTGAAGGAGAACGTCAGGAACGGCGCCACCTATAAGGCGGATATTGATAAGTCGGAAAACGGATTCTCGCTGTTCGTTGACCCTAAGGCCGGTCTCTCAGGCAGCTACGATATAGCTGTCATCGCAGGAGGAAAGGAATATACGTCTGCTGTAAAGGCTGAATTCAAGGCAAAGTAAATAATGTCGTCAGGGCTTCGGGCTGCCCCGTGCTGAAGGGAGAGCCTGCGGCCTTATGATAAAACAACCAAAGCAAAACTAAGGAGTGTATGAAAATGAAGATCAGAAGAAACATCGCGGCAGTTGCCGCAGCTATCATCGCAGTATGCAGCTTTGCATCCTGCGGCAGCAGTGATTCGTCCAAGGCAGAGCAGGGAACTCTCCCCGGAAGCGCAGCACAGACTTCTGCCCCCGCAGAGACCAATGCTCCCGAGAATACCGAAGCTCCTGCTACCGATGCGCCCAAGAGCTCCGATGCTCCCGCATCCAGCGGCAGCTTTGCAGCCTCCAAGACCAGAGTCAAGTATAACGGCAAGGAATTCGGCACAGGCGATAACATCAACGATATCAAGGGGGACCTCGGTTCTGAGGCTGCTCCCGCTACAGATGCAGCAAGCTGCCTTACCGGGAACACCATCAAGGAGTATTACTTCAACGGCATGAGCATCCAGGCTACCAATGACGGCGTTATCTTCGCTATCTCCTTTACTGAGGATCTCTATGCCGGCCGCGATGCCGAGACTGTTGACGGCATCAAGCTGGGCAGCAAGGTAGACGATGTAAAGGCAGCTCTGGGCGAGCCCGGAGAAGTCAAGGGCAAGAGCCTGGTTTATACCGACGGCACAACAACAATGTCTGTTACCGCGAGAAAGGAAGAAGTAAACACGATCCTTATCACCGATTCCGCTCTCGATAAGTAATATCACTATGATTAAAAAGATCTTACTCACGGCGCTGGCTGCCTGCTCGCTGGGGCTGGCGGCCTGCGGCGAGGGAGAAAGCTCCTCTATGAACACCTCGGCTGCTCCATCATCTCTTCCCGTTACAGAGGGTACGGCTGTAATAATAGCCACAGAGCCCGAAAATGTGCTGACTGTCATAACAGAAACAGTGCCTGAGCGGGAGGGAAAGCTCTCTGAGCTTTGCAAAGTCCGATATAATAACGCTGAATTTGCTGTCGGAGACGATATGAAGGCTGTCATCGAAAAGATCGGCCCTCCGCCGACAGAGCCTCAGAAAGCACCTCTCTGTGCGCCGGGAGCCAACAGCGACTATACTATGTTCTACTCCTATGAGGGGATGAACATAAATGTCAGCTACGAAGACAGGATCCTCTCGATAACCGTCAAGGATACCGCACCTGAGGGCACAGAGCTGGTCTGCGGCCTCAGAGCAGGGGATACCCCGGAGCAGTTCAGGCAAAAGCTGGGAGAGCCTGCATCCGGAGGGAAGTTCGAGATGTCCTTCGCGGAAGAGACCTTCAGCACGAATCTGTTTATGCCGGACGGAGAGAAGGTCGAGCGCTTCACCGTTACGGATGAAAGCATACCTTTCTGACAGTAATGTAATAATTGACAAAAGGGCATCCCCCGCAAGGAGGATACCCTTTTTCATTATATCTGTCCGTATAGGTGCGGTTTTCGTGTCGGATTCAGAGCTTCGCACAAAGCTCCTCCATGCAGTATTCTGTCAGCCCGGTAGGGCGGAAGCCTTCCGAGAGGTAAAGCTGCCTTGCGGTGTCGTTGCCGATAGCGACACCTGTGTAGATCTCACTGATGCCGAAACGCTCTTTCAGGAAAGCTGTTCCCATCCGAAGAGCCTTCCTGCCGAAGCCCTTATGCTGGTGATCTTTATCTATAAGGAGCTTCCAGAGAGTGTAATAGCCTTTGAGTTCATAGTATCCCAGCATTATGAACCCCACAGGCTCCTCATTGTGATATATACCGAAGGGCCAGGCTGTTTCGCTGTAAACATAGGCATAGGCCAGCGATTCGGCTGTTGAGGAGACAAAAGCGGTCTGATTCTCCCGGACTTTCAGAGCAAGGATGCTGTCTATATTCTCTCTTGTTACGTGCCTTAGCTGCAAGGGTTCGTCACTCACGGCTCTCACCGCCCTTTCCCGACAGCTCTCCGAAGCCGTTGAACAGATATACTCCCAGGACAGCGGTAAAGCCTGTTGCAGCGAACACGCTGAAGCGCTCGAAGATACCGAAATAAGCCTTGGGCACTGCATTGGTGCCGATCGCTCCGGCGAACATCATCAGCAGGGCTGCCGCAGCCCAGAAAGCCAGCGAGCGGTATTTTCCTTTTGAACGCAAACCGCCGATAATTATCGTTACCAGCGAGATTATGGAAAGACCTACTACCAGTACCGTAACAACGTAGGTGTGCATGATATCCTGGAATGTCCCGGCGTAGCCGCTGTCCGAGAGGGGGAACATGGTGTAGCCGATCCTGGAGATCCAGCACATTATCGTAAAAAGATATATCCCGACCCGGAGCGTTCTGGTGAGCCTGCCCTGTATGAACACACATACCAGTGTGACACAGACGGTCTCGCAGCATTTATAGACGGCTGCAAGCTGATCCCAGAGTATTCTTGAAGGCGCGTTCTCGGCGCTGAGGTCGCTGACAGCCTGAGACATCCAGTCATAGCCGGGATAATCCAGGGGAGAAAAGACTACAGCGGCGGTATATGACAGCAGCGAGAGTATCCCCAGCAGGCCCAGCTTGTTAATCATTGTCCTGTTCATTTTTGTCACCTCCGAATTCTTTGCAGAACCATAAAACGTAATTTTTCAGCATATCTTTGGGCGGCTCCTCGCCGCAGCTCGCGCAGTCAAGCATAAGATCCATAATGGAGTGGACGGTCATAGCGAAGGACAGCGCTGCGGTATCGACATCTCCGAAGCGGAGCTTTCCGTGTATCTGCAAGGCATAGAAGAGGTTTTTGGTCGTCAGGATCATTCTCAGGGTCTCTTCCTTCATTATCCTTGCAGCGGAAGTGTCCACTGCTCTCTGGGCATAGATGAATTTATAGAATGTCATCATTCCCTGCTGAGAGTTCATATCACTGTAATTTCCGACAGAGATGAGCAGCGCTTCCTCGGCTGTCCTGCCCTTGACGAACTCGCCGTAGTCGATGTTTTGCAGCGAGAGCTTCTTCTTTGAGCTCTCCCGCAGGTATTCGTACATAGCCTCTATTATAGCTTCCTTGGACTCAAAGTGATTGTAAAGCGAGGGCTTGCGTATCCCAAGTTTTTCTGCGATTTGCGACATAGACACGCTGCCGAGTCCGTTTTCTGCTGCGAGCTCCAGCGCGGCTAAGATTATCTGTTCCTTTTTATCCAATTACTCCGCCTCCTCTGTACTCTTTGTTAGTGATTATACTACCGAACGTTAGTGTTGTCAAGAGCAAATAAATAGAGTTTACGGTTTATTAACAATCATCCGGCATCAGACTGATCGCTGTATCAGGTTGACATTTTATAATTCTTGTGGTAAAATATAGAGAACTCAGCAGGAAAGGCGTGGTTTTTCTGAAAAACAAGGCTTTTGTATATATATTCCGTATACTTATCATCCTTACATTTATCGGCGGGATGCTTTACCTTATTGCTTTCGTGCGGCTGGCGCAGACTTCTGTTTCTGTCTCGGAGAGCTCCTTTCTTTCCGCCTGCAGCCGCTGGACTTATTACTTTTTCGTATACCTCGGCCTGGCTGCTGCTGCCCTTCTGATGAGCGTGATCGACCTGCTGAAGCTGCCTAAGCCTCTGCCGGTCATAAGGACAGCCGTGTTGGCTTTCTGCACTCTGTCGGATATCCTGGCTTTCAGATATGTCCGGGTGTTCCGAAGCTATGACGATGCTGTCGAAGCTGCCAGAGCCATTGACGGCCTTCTGGATAAAGGGACTACCTTTATCATCCTTTCTTTCGTAGGCGCGATGCTGACATTTTTCCTTATGGTCGCTTCCGTAGCAGCGCTGATAAGATATGTACCCGAGGAGCCGGACAAAAAGAAAAAAACAAAAGCAAAATGAGCGCTGCTGCACCTTTACGGAGCATTCATCTGACGGCAGCTCCGCTTCGGAACAGATCAGTAAAACTGCAAAGGGCCGTATATCCATCCCACCGGCGGTGAGAGGATACACGGCCTTTTTTTGTTTTTTAGAGGATAAAACAGATCAGCCCGGAGCAGCCCTCGTTTATCATTCGCTCGACTGTCTCGGCCAGCTTGGATTTCGCAGCGGGGGAGAGCTTCGACAGCTTTCGGTGCAGACCTTCGTTGACAAGCTCGTGAAGGCTCTTCCCGAAGATGTTCTGCTCCCAGATCTTCTCGGGAGCGTTCTCGAAATCCCCCATCATATAGAGAACAAGATCCTCCGACTGTTTTTCCGAGCCAACTATCGGCGCGACCTCAGTCGTTATCATTGTTTTCATTATATGTATCGAGGGGGCTTGAGCTCTGAGACGGATGCCGTATTTGCTGCCCTGCTTGATGACCTGCGGCTGCTCGAGAGTCAGCTCATCCATAGATGGCATAACTATGCCGTATCCTGTCTCTTCAACTTCAGACAGCGCCTTTGCAAACTTCTGATATTTGTTCTTGACGGAAACCAGCTCGCTGATCTGCTGCAAAAGATCACTTTCGCCGTTTACGGAGAGACCTGTGGTCTCACCGATGACCTTGTAGAACAGTGAGCTGTCGATCTCCGCAGCGATCACAGCGCTGCCAGTCCCGGCTTCTACGGAAGAGACCCGGCAGCTCCCTATATATTCGCAGCGGCTGACTTCCTCTGTAAAGGCGGTAAGACTGCGCAGGTCGGAGACATTTCCTGCCGCCTCGCGGATATGCGAAAAAACAGATCTCCGCAGCCATTGATCCTTCGGCAGGCTGCTTATCCAGGAGGGCATATCCACATTCAGCTCAGTTATGGGGAAGCAGTAGAGGACTTCCCGCATTATCTTCTCTATATCATCCTCTGAGAGGTCAAGGCAGCTTACAGGGATAACAGGCGCTCGGTATCTTTCCGAAAGCCTTGCGGCAAGCTCCTTTGCCTCTTCGCTCTCCGGATATACCGAATTGAGCAGTACGGCAAAGGGCTTGTTGATCGCTCTCAGCTCGGAAATGACCCGTTCCTCACATTCTTCATATTCCTCTCTGGGAAGATCGGTGATGGAGCCGTCTGTGGTGACCACCAATCCGACAGTTGAATGTTCGGTGATGACCTTTTGTGTCCCGACCTCGGCAGCCATATTGAAGGGGACCTCGCTGTCGAACCAGGGAGTCATAACCATTCTGGGGGCTTCGTTCTCGATATACCCAACCGCAGAGGGGATGACATATCCGACACAGTCGATGAGCCGGACACTCAGAGCTGTCCCGTTCTCCAGAGAGATGTCAACTGCCTCCTCGGGGATGAATTTCGGCTCTGTGGTCATGATCGTCCTGCCCCCGGCGGACTGCGGCAGTTCATCAACAGCCCGCTCACGCTTGAAATCGCTCTCGATCCGGGGGATCACGAACTTCTCCATGAACTGCTTGATAAACGTGGATTTGCCTGTTCTGACAGGCCCGACGACTCCTATGTAGATGTCGCCGTCGGTACGGGCGGCGATGTCTTTGTAAATGTCAGATCTCATATCTATCCCTCCGATCAGTCGGTCAGCGGGATCAGCAGCATCCCGCTCTCCTCCGTTTTATCGGAGGTAAGACCGTTCTCTTCGATTATTGCTTTTACAGATGTCTTGCAGCGCTTAGCCAGCTCCCAAAGATCCTCTCCCGCCTCGACGCTGCATAGCTTCAGGGCGTATCTCCGCTCCGGAGCGGCAGGCTCATCTTCGGCGGCAATGTCCTCCAGCAGAAGGATCCCGCCGCCTTCCGAGACCTCCGCAGATACAGCGAGCTCTGTTCTGACCTCGACGGAGCTGTCATCGGTAAGGCGATAGGAGCAGCCTGCTGCCTCGACAGAGGCCTTGGTCGCCGGACCTGCTTCCAGCTCGTATTCAAAGGGGATATCTGTCTCCAGATATACAGGCATATCTTCTTCTGTTACAGCCAGAGCACTGAGGGTAAGGCTCCCTGAGACGACGCTTTTGCCGCTGTCCTCCCGGAGAGAGATGCTGCCTGCAAGGCTTCGGACAGCGCTGACGGATACTATCCTTGCCTCTCCTCCGTCCAGCGAGCCGGTCAGCTCAAAGCTCTCGCTTATCTGCCGGGGCTGCTCCGGCATAGGCTCCTCCCAGTGCTTCACAGTGCAGGCGCAGCGTGTTGAGAAAGCATCTGTAACTGCATCGCAGCGCTCAAACCGCAGAGCTGTGCAGCTTACCAGCAGTATCAGCTCACATTCAAGGGAATATGGGTCGTCGGACTTGGGGATCATCTCGCAGCCTCCCGGCGAAAGCTCGACCTTGACAGTATAGCTCTCGTCAAGCCCCTCGATGTCGATTATCTGGCTGTAGGGGACAGCGAAGCGCATAGTCTCGCAGGCAGGCCTGTCGTCGGCATCGGCAGGTATGTAGACCATTTCTATCCGGGCTTCGCCTTTGGTGAGGAGTTTTCCTTCGATAATTTTATGCTCCTGCTCGGTAACACGGCAATCTGTCCTGATGACCGCTCCGACAGGCGGCTTGGCGCCCCCGAGCTCCAGCTCTTCAAAGACAGTTACCTTTTTTGAAGCTGTCAGCCTTGCGGAAGGGAAGACAGCCTGTATCTTTTTGAGCTGTATCCCGCTGCCCTCGGCAGAGCTGATGAACTGCTGCCGTTTCTCGCCCTCGACAGCTACTCTTACCGTAAACGCTCCCCGGATATCGACTCTTCTCCGGCTGACGACCCGGCAATTGACATAGTCTGTGACAGCCGAAGCTCTGACGGCGGGAGAAAGAGCTCCCTCGGGGAGATCAAGTGTCTTTGAGAACGAGAGCTTCTGCTCCAGCAGGTTGAGCCTGCCGCTGTTCTCCGCAAGATAGATGACGCGGACCTTCGCCTCTGTTTCAACTGTCAGCTTGCCGCTGCGGATAGCTTGTGATGTTACGCAGGGCGTTACGCGGCATTTAAGGATCCTGAATACATCGGGGCAGTAATCGGGCAGGACAAAATCCTTTTCCACCGATTGCTCGAAGCTGGTATCAAGCACGGTGCAGCTCCTGACAAGGGTCTGCCTCCCGAGGGTCAATTGTGTAGCAGCCATAGCATATTCCTCCGTTAGTCAGTTTTTTTGCTTGCTAAAACAGTATATTCTCCCCCGGTCGGGAATATGACATCAGAGAAACAAACGGCAGAAAAAGCCAATTTTCCTGAATCAGGTAATAATGGACAAACTCTTTTGAATATCTGAAAAATATTTTTAGAAAATATTAAAAAATCTATTTCTTTATTTGAAATTGTATGTTATAATAAAGAAAACAGGTTTTTTAGCATACCTGAGGCCATCGGCCGGAAAGCGAGGTGACTTATGGGCAGAGCTTCAAAAATACTGAATATCAACAAGCGTTTCTTTGTTATTGCCTTCATACTGCTGCTCCTGACTCATATAGTCATGGGCATAATCCTCATCGAGATGTCGGAAAATGCCGTCCGCAGCCAGATAGAACAGCGTATGCTGGATGTATCCAACACCGCAGCCTTCCAGCTCAACGGCGACGATCTCAAGACCCTTACCGCCGGAGATATCGGGACAGAGAAGTATACCAGGGCTCTGAACATCCTTGCATCTTTTCAGGAGCATATCCAGCTTGACTATATCTACGCCCTGCGGGCAGAGCCCAACGGGACATTTACCTTTACCATCGACCCGGATCAGTTTGACCCCGGAGATTTCGGCAAGCTGGTGGAGACGACAGATGCTCTCAGCGGTGCCGCAAAGGGCAAGGCCGGAGTCGATAAGGAACCTCACAGCGATGAATGGGGTAATTTCTATTCGGCTTACAGCCCGGTATTCGATTCAAAAGGAGAGGTTGCAGGGATAGTCGGTGTAGATTTCAATGCCGACTGGTACGACAGTATGATGATCTCTCATAAGGCGGTAGTCATCATCGTTTCGATGATCGTACTGACTATCGGCATAGCTCTGGCGTTCCTGACCCGTACTACCGCTCTGGAAGGGGAGAAGGATCAGTATCGCAAGGAACTTGAGGAAACGCTCCAGCGGGAGCAGGAGCAGAAACAGGAGCTTGGCTCTGCAAGGCATCTTGCCTATACCGATTCACTTACAGGTGTAAAGAATAAGACCGCCTATCAGGAAGCAACACAGAGGATCGATGCAGAGATCGAGAGCGGCAGCATCAATGAGTTCGGAGTTATAGTATTTGATCTTAACGGGCTGAAGATCATAAATGACACTCTGGGGCATGAGTCGGGAGACAGATTCCTCAAGGAAGGCTGCGCTCTGATCTGCCGGCAGTTCTGCCACAGCCCGGTGTTCCGTATCGGCGGAGATGAATTTACCGTCCTGCTGTCGGGGCAGGATTATGAGCACAGAGAAGAGCTGCTGCAGGCCTTTGACAAACAGGTAGACGAAAACCTTGAAAAAGGCGCCGTAGTCGTCTCGACGGGTATAGATATATTTGACCCGGAAACAGACAAAAGCTTCTCTTCGGTGTTTGAACGCGCCGATAAGAAAATGTACGAGCGCAAGTGCCTGCTCAAATCAAGAAATATCGAAAAATAAATGCCCACCGGATGTGCGGGCATTCATAAGAAAACGGTATATCTTCCGGCAGGGGGTCGGGAGATATACCGTTTTCAGTTCGCCATCTCCCGGATACGCAAGGCAGGGGGAGGGCGGTCTTGTATAAAGCTGTCAAGTCGCCGCTGTCTCTCAGGCAGAGGATAGCGGTGTCTTCCTTGATGCGGAAGGTTATATCGTTCTGGCCGAGCTTTTTGCTTCTTTGTAATCGGTATACATATCAAATCCTCCGTTTCTGAAATAATATGTCCGGATCTATTTGTATCTTTTTACGCAATCGAATATTCCGAAGATAATTGCTGCCGGGGCAGCGATGATAATGACCGATAACACAGTATTACCTCCTTCTGCTGATGAGAGCCGGGGCTGTCATGCCAGCTCCGCCCATTCCTCCATAAGTTCGTCCAGCCTGTTCCTTGAAGAATCCAGTTCGGCGCATTTTGCAGACATGAGCCCGAAATCGGCAGCCACCTCCGGCTGGGTTATCTCTGTTTCCAGCTCGCTGAGCTTTTCTTCAAGAGAGGCGATCATATCCTCCAGTTCTTTTACTCTTGCTCTTCGCTTTGCGTCTTCAGCACGCTGCTGCTTGGAGCGGTACTGCTTCTGTTTGTTCTCCCTGTATTCCAGAAGCTGCTGCGCCTGTTTTTCCTCCGAGCGGAGCCTTTCTGCCTCGGCGGTCTCGGCAGCGATGACATCCGCATAGCTGTCGTAGTTGCCCTCGAAGGATCGTGCGCCTTCCTCCGAGAGCTCAATGACTCTGGTAGCGACTTTATTGATAAGATACCGGTCGTGGGAGACCAGAACTATCGTCCCGCCGAACTCCGCAAGGGAATCCTCCAGGACTTCTTTTGTTCCGAGGTCGATATGGTTGGTAGGCTCGTCCAGGACAAGGACATTTCCGCGGTTGAGGATAAGGTGGGCGAAGCTGAGCTTTGCCCGCTCACCGCCGCTGAGGACGGATACCGGCTTGAAAACATCCTCTCCCGAGAGCAGGACCGCTCCCAGGACGCTCCTGAGCTTCAGCTCGGATTCTCTTGGGAACTTTCTCTCCACCGAGCCGATGACAGTATCTCTAGGGTCGAGAGAGGCGTGCTCCTGATCGAAATAGGAGATCTTAACGTTCCCGCCCCGGGTTATGGAGCCGCCCTCGTGAGGGATGAGCCCCTGGATCAGCTTCAGGACGGTCGTTTTTCCTATACCGTTTGGACCGATGATGGCAAGATGTTCCCCCCTCGCGACTGTCATATCGAGAGACGGCAGTAATGTCCTGCGCTTTTCTCCCTCTCCCACAGCCACAGGGCAGCGCTCCACCTTGAAGATCTCTTTGGTCGGTTCTATGTCGTATTCCAGCTTGATCTTGGGGGGCTTGGTAAACTCTATCGGCTTATCGATACGCTCGATGCGGTCAAGAGCGTGCTGCCGGGATTTTGCCATCTTTGCAGTAGATGCCCGGACTTTGTTCCTTACGATATATTCCTCCAGCTTTTCTATCTCGCGCTGCTGGGATTCATATTCTTTGATCCTGCGCTCGGTGTCGGCCTTTTTGAGGACGAGGTAGGAACTGTAACCGCCATTGTAAGAGGTAAGCCTGCCGTTTTCCAGCTCGCAGATACGGGTGCAGAGCTTGTCGAGAAAATATCTGTCGTGAGAGACAAGGATTATTGCCCCCTTATAGCCTTTCAGATAGCCCTCAAGCCAGGTAAGGGTCTTGAGGTCGAGATGGTTGGTAGGCTCGTCGAGAATGAGCAGATCCGGCTCTTCAAGCAGGAGCTTCGCCAGCGCAAGGCGGGTCTTCTCGCCGCCGGAGAGAGTAGAGATAAGGCGGTCTGTGGGAGTGTCGCCAAAGCCCATACCGTTGAGGACAGTGCGTATGCGGACATCGGTTTGGTAGCCGTCCCGCGCTTCAAAAAAGGCAGAAAGCTGTGAATATTCCGAGCTGAGCAGCTCGATCTGATCGGCGGGCAGGGAAGTCATAAGCGATTCTATTTCTTCCATACGGCGCTTGGCGGAGATAAGGTCGTCGAAAGCGTGCTGCATCTCGGCTTCTATTGTGGAGCTGCTTTCCAGGCCGCTGTTCTGTTCCAGATAGCCGACCTTAGCCTTTGAAGAGAGCGACACCGAGCCTAAGCCCTCAGGGGTCTTATCGAAGCCGGTGCGTCCGGTTATGATATTAAGCAGCGTCGTTTTGCCGCAGCCGTTACGACCGATTATGCCAAGAGTCTCGCGCTCGTTGACAGTAAGAAAAATATCGGAAAACAGCGGTTCACCGCCGAAATACTTATAGAGATGCTCGACATTAAGAAGCAATTTATGAGCCCACCTTTAAAAATGTATAATTATTAGTCATTATATCATATTTCAAAGCAAATGTAAAGACATCGGGAACAAAAGCCGGAGCAGGATATTTCTTTGCCAAGACCGGGATGTTTTTCTTCTCCGGAATGCTTCGTTTACTAATGTGTTATTATATTATGAATGTTTCGTTTCCTAACTGTTTAGGAATATGCACAATGATACAAATAATAAAGCGCTTCAAGTTAGTAATAGTCACAAATATTTTGCAAAATGCAATAAAAAGCTAAAAAACTGTTGCAAAACAGTCGAGCATTTGTTAAAATAATATGTAGAAGGTGGGTGATGTCTGTGACACTGTTCAGAAATCGAGCCAATAGTGAGCGCAATTCAAAAAAGCGTATCATTCTGACTTGCTGCGAAGGAGAGGTCGTGGATATCGCTAATTCCAAAAACCGTGCAATCTCTATGAAGATCCTTGGGGAAGGATTCTGTGTGCATTGTTCGGTTCCTTCCATAACTGCTCCCATCAGCGGGAAGGTGACAGATATCTCGGACAACGGGCATACCTATACGATAACAGGTAATGACGGAGTCTGTATACTGGTCTGTATCGAGGCCTCGGAGAAAAACGAGGAGCTGGAGAGCATGGTCTCTGTCGGAGACAGCGTTGTCGCCGGAGACGAGCTTTGCGCCAAGGAAAACGCCGAGGCTGCTGTCATCGTCGTAAACAGCGAGATAATGTCCAAATTCCGCATCGTTTACGGAAAGACAAGGACAGGCAAGGACGGCGTTATAGTTTACGAGCTTTAAAGGCTCCTGCTTGTTCAGGCGGGAGCTTTTTGCTTTTTCCTTGACTTCTGACCGCTTTTTTGATATAATAACTCTTATATAAGCATAACAGATAAAAGGGGGAGGATGACAGTGATGATAGTTTTGCTGGACGACATCAAGATCAAAGAGGAAAGTACATTCCTTTCGTATGTCAACCATGAATTCAATGACGAGCAGATAGACTCTTTCGAGGGCTTCCGGGATTATCTTCTGAGGACAGACCGCGAGATCGAGTTCATGATAACGGATTACGATGAGATAGAGGACAAGACCTTTGCCGCAAAGGTAATGGCAGTGCTCATGGATATGTCTTACTGCCGTAAAAACATAAAGCTAACGCAGATGTGAGCAGACCGAGGCATCGCCGGGCGGGCGGTGCTTTTTTTATGCGAAAAGAACCAAAAAAGAGCGCCTTCGTTTCCGAAAGCGCTTTTTTGCAAAATGAAGTTTATCAAACTGTAGGTCTTGAAAAAAATCAGAAAGCAACTTCGCCGTTGAAATCGCCGACTACATAGTAAGCCTTGCCATCCTCGGGCTTAACATAAACGGTAACGTTCTTTGCAGTCTTCTTGGTCTGAGCCTTATAATCAGCCTTGCAAGCCTCGAGAACGCTCTTCATCTCAACGTCCTTGCCTTTGAACTGAAGAACAACATTGTCGCTGGCAGCAGCCTTCTTAGCGGGAGCAGCCTTCTTAGCAGCAGGAGCAGCCTTCTTGACAGCCTTCTTAGCGGCAGCAGCCTTGGTCTCAGCCTTCTCGGCAACCTTCTTGACAGTCTTCTTGGCAGCAGTAGCAGCCTTCTTAGCGGTTTTCTTAACGGTCTCCTTAGCAGCCTTAGCGTCAGCCTTTACGGTCTCCTCAGCAGCCTTAACCTCTGCCTTTACTTCAGCAGCCTTGGTCTCTTTCTTTGCAGTAGCCATAATAAAAGATCTCCTTTTCTGTTTTGTGATCAGATTACTTGTTTACAGCATCCTTCAGAGCCTTGCCGGCCTTGAAAGCGGGAACATCCTTAGCATCAACATGGATAGGCTTCTTGGTAACGGGATTGATAGCTTCCTTGGCAGCTCTGTGTCTAACCTCAAAAGTACCGAAGCCAACGAGAGAAACCTTCTGGCCGTCCTTAAGAGCATCTGTAATGGAATCAACTACAGCGGCGAGAGCCTTCTCAGCGTCTTTCTTAGTGTTGTAACCGCCCTTTGCAGCAACGGCTGCTACGAGTTCTGCTTTAGTCATGGTAGATTACCTCCAATTCAAATTTTCTGCTTGTATTATAGCGTATTTTGCGGGATTTGTCAAATAAAAACGCGCATTTTTCGGGCTTTGGAGTAATATTCGTTGAATTTCATTAAAATCAAAGTAGGCTTCAAGTGTATTTTTGTATTTATTTTCTCAATATTTCAAGGCCTGTTCACGTCTTGATGCTGAATAATACGGGATTTGCGTGTCTGAGCCGCAGTTTTTCGGCACTTGGGGAAATGTAAAAATTCGACAAAGCATCCGGAGATGTTAACAATAAGTTCATATATTCTGATCTTGCCCCATAAACTTTCATCTGTTTTTCACAATGCTTTTAGTCTGCTTTTAAGAAAGCCGGGTATACTTATAGACAGAACGAAAGATAATAAGATTTCCTCCATATCATCAAATACCGCCGCACCGGAAGATGGCCCGGTGCGGCGGTATTTGTGTTTTATTCGGAGATCTGGTCCTCGGGGATAAGGCTGTAATCGAACATTACCTCAGAATGGTTATCCCAGATGAGGGTCTTGTCGATGAGCACTCCGCTCTCCCGGTCGAAGGTGTTTTTATAGATCTTGGAGACACGGTAGAATTTGCCGTCTTCCTCTTTTTTGAAGCAATGCCCCTCCTCGGAGATGGAGTAGGTATAGGGGAAAGGCCTTTCGCTGCGGAGCTCGCCCTTGAGGATACCGTCCTCGCACCAGATACAGAGCTCGACATCCTGATCGGTAGTGTTCTTGAATCTGAAGTCTATGTAATTATAGCAGACTGATGTTCCTGCGCTCATGGGGACTCTTCCGTGCTCGTCGGGGCCGAGTGCATCAGAATGGGTGTGGAACTCAGTAACGGTCAGAGGGCTGTGGATGACCAGCAGATGCACAGTATTCCCCAGATTGCAGAGGCCGCCTCCGAGACCGGGCACGATCTTGTTCTGAGAGATGATACGGCCTTCCATATAGCCTTTCTTCTTGGTTATGCTGCCGACGGTCTTCCAGAAGGAGAAGACCTCTCCGGGGTGGATGATGATGCCGTTGAGCCTGCCGCCGGCAAGTCTGAGATTTACAGCCTTGTTCTCCTGGAGGACAGGGTCTATGCCGGGGCCTTTCTTGATTATCGTATTTGAATATGAGGAAACTAGATTGGGCAGTTTTTTTCTGAGCCTGTCCTTAGCGAATTTTTCACCGCTGAGGCGGTCGTTTATTATCCTTCTGAGTTCCTCCTTCTTTTCGGAGATAGCGTAGCAGGTAGGGCTTATGTCGCAGAAATTTTTACCGAGTAAACGCATTGTTCAATCCTCCTTAAAAATATCTCCAAGCCTTCCGCAGAGCCTGGTATGTTTCCAAAGCCGCAGGAGGGAGAATTCGGCATATCTGCGCTTGCCGATCCTTGTTTCGCCCGGGGCGGTGATGAAATGCACCATAATTGTTGCGATGCCGAGCCTGTTGGCTCCGAGGATATCGTAAAAGAGCTGGTCTCCGATGCAGACAGTTTTTTTCTTTGACATCCTGAGAGTCTGTATAGCACGCTTGAAGCCTGCAGAATGGGGCTTATCCGCATCGCAGACATAAGGTACATCGCAGTTTTTTACAAATCTGTCGCAGCGCTCCTTATCATTGTCCGAAAGCAGGACAACTTTAAAGCCCATTTCGGTGAGTTTCCCGAGGAGCTTTTCTGCTTCGGGAGTAGCGTCGTCGCCGTGATGGGTAAGGGTATTGTCGATATCGAAGATAAGGCCGCGGTAGCCCATATCATAGAGCTTTTTGTAATCGATCCCGTAAACACTTTCCGCATACTCGTAAGGGAAAATATCCTTGAGCATTTTTATTTCTCCTCAGACTTTTACAGGGCTGTTTTCCAGGTACTTGCAGACACTGTTTATCTGCTGGCTGAACCTGCCGCCGAAACAATTATCGAAGAAAGCGCTGCCGATGGTAAATGCCCAGGGCGAGACATCCAGTATCTCGTCTATCTTCTCGTAGCTGTCAACGCTCCCTGCGAGGCAGACCGGTGCATCTATCTCGGAAACAAAGCGTCTGATGAGTTCGCCCGCATCGCCTGTGAAGCGGTAGGCGAGGAGATCAAATCCGTATACTCCTTTTTTGAGCAGCTCTTTGGCTTCATCTATCATTCCGTCGATAGACCCGCCCAGGACAGACGGTCTGTCGTAAACATCACCGACAAAGGGCATATAGAGCAGCCCGTTCTCGCGGCAGTAATCGTTGATCTTATCGGAATACACAGTCCCCATAAGGATATCGACTCCGCACTCATGAGCCATTTCAGCGCCCTCAAAGCATTTTTCTTCGGTATAGGCAACTACTTCAAGAACGGCGGTCTTGCCGAGGCTCTTTATATACGCGAACAGTTTTTTCATTTCGGGGAGAGGCAGATCCTCCTCTTTGAAGCCCCAGTATTGAACACTGCAATCCTTGCATTCTTCAAAGATACTGTAAGCATCCGCAACGGTCTTATCGTTATAAGTCAGCATAACAATAAGATTTGGCTGATTATCGCTTTTTGACATAGATCATCACCGTTTTCAAAATTTGTTCGACAATTCGCAATTTTCATCTATAAATTGTAACACCATTTGACGGATATGTCAAGAATAGCTTGATAAAATTGTAACAAATAGCTAATTTGAGGAATGACAAAACGATGATGATGTGATATAATATAGGTAAAAGAACGACAATAGGAGGGGATAGGGCGTTGGATAAGTATAAAAGGCTGGCTCTGAACACGGTTATTTTCGCTGTCGGCAGCTTCAGTTCAAAGATATTCTCCCTTGTTCTCAACAACCTTTACACCAAGAATATCGACCCGGCCGGGTTCTACACAAAATCCCTTATCGAGACAGTCGCTCTCTTCCTTCTGCCCGTGTTCACCTTCTCCATGACCGAAGCTATCGTCCGCTTCGGCCTCGACAGGGAGTACGAGAAAAAACGGGTCTTTACCAACGCCGCTGTTATGTCCTTGTTCGGGCTGACAGTTATGCTGGCCTTTGTGCCGATCCTCTCTGTCATACCCTTTCTGCGGCCTGTGCGGGGCTATTGCATCCTGCTCTGTATCTATGTCTGGACAAGCTCTCTGCGGCAGCTCTGCTCGCAGTTCACAAGAGCAAGAGGTCTTGTCAAGCTCTTCTCGCTGGACGGTATCTTTACCACAGTCACTCTTTTCTTTTTCAGCATCATCTTTATCAGCTTTATGGGCTTGGGAGTCGAGGGCTTTATGCTGGCGACGATCTGTTCCGACGGGCTGTCGGCGGTCTGCCTTTTCTTTGTCTCAAACATCAAGCGATTTTTTGATCTTTCCTGTCTGGACAGAGAGCTATCGGAGAAGATGCTGCGCTTCGCTGTCCCGCTGATACCTTCAACTGTCATGTGGACATTCACAGGCTTCTCTGACCAGATCTTCATCTCGAATATGCACAGCGATACCGTCGAGCTGGGAGATGCAGCGGCGGGCATATATTCGGCGGCGACAAAAGTTCCGAACCTGCTGTCTATGGCGGCGACGATCTTCTCGATGGCCTGGAATATGTCGGCAATAATGGTCAACCGGTCCCGCAGGAAACGGAAATTCTACAGCCGTGTCCTCAAGGGCTATCAGTCGATGCTCTTCGTTTCGGCGGCCTTTCTCATACTGACTGTGCGCCCGGTCTCAGCGCTGCTGATAAATTACAGCACCTTCCCGGAATATTCAAGAGCTTATGTCTATACACCGATGCTGATCTGCGCTTCTGTTTTTGTCTGCCTCAACCATTTCATCTACGGCATCTATACCGCCACAAAGCGCAGCATGAATGCCTTTCTCACCGTGTTCGCTACACTCTGTGCCAATCTGGTGATGAACGCTGTGTTTATTCCCAGGCTCGGCATACACGGAGCCTGCCTTGCCACCTTCCTGAGCTATGCTGCCTGTTTCTCGCTGCGTATGGCCGACATACAGAGATATGAACCTTTCAGATACGATATCATGGAAACTGTCGTTAATGCGGTGCTGCTGATCCTTATGAGCATAAGCGTGATGACACTGGAGAACAGGCACTTCCTGCTGAGCATTTTCCCGGCTGCCGGGATAGTTTTCCTTAACCGCAAAGAGCTCAGGCGCACTGCAGAGAGGATACTTAAACGCAAACGAGTCTGAAAAATTGGACAGTTTTGACAACTTTGTAAATTTCTCGGTTCTCCGCTTGACAAGAGGACGGTTTTAGAATATAATAGATGTGTCGAAAAACCAAACGGTTTGATAAGAGAGGAAGTATGATAATGATAAGAAAGCTGGTGGCAGCGCTTGCTGCCGCAACAGTTGCTGTGACAGCTCTCGCGTCCTGCGGGCAGCACGTCCATAAGTATACTGTCAAGATAACCAAGGAAGCCGACTGCACTCACCCGGGCGTAAAGACCTATACTTGTGAGGATTGCGGCAAGACCTTTGAAGAGCCGATAATGGACGGGCATAAATATGTTGATACCGTCGTTGAGCCGACTTATGACAGCGAAGGATATACTCTCCGCAAATGCTCTGTATGCGGCGCTGAGATCAAGGAAAATATCGTTCCCAAGCTGGAGCGCCCCCATGACGATATCGCAGGAGCCGAGATAACCGGCATCGACGAGAAATATGCTTATACCGGTCAGGCTATCGAGCCTCAGCCGACAGTTACTCTCTACGGAGAGGTCCTCGTCCGCGATAAGGATTATTCCGTCACTTATGAGAACAACACTGAAGTAGGTACAGCTACCGTTACCCTGACTGCTATGGGCGAATACAAGAACAAGGCAGTCAGGACCTTCGCCATCGAGCGCAAGGGCTGGGAGGAGAAGGACGGCCTCAAGTATTACTACGACGGCGATCTCTCCAAGGGTATCAAGGAGATAGACGGAAAGAGCTATTTCTTCGATGAGAACGGCGTTAATCAGACCGGCTGGCAGGAGGTGGACGGAGCTTATTACTGCTTCGACCGTATCGACGGCACTCTGGTGACTAACGGCCAGGTGGACGGCATCAATGTTGACGCTTCCGGTAAGGCCGAGCAGTCGGATTACAACGAGTACAAGATCGAGACTATGATGACCGCACATAAGATCATGCTCGAGCAGACTCTCCCCACAGACACTATGGAGCAGAAGAGACTCAAGCTCTTCAATTGGGAGATGTATGAGCACGGTTATCACCGCTGGAGACTTCTCTCCGATATCTACGAGACTTCGCCCGATTGGGAGATCACTTTCGCCAACGATATCTTTGAGCGCGGCTCGGGATGCTGCGTTGCAGATTCCTGCGCGGCTGCCTTCCTCATCAGAGAGATCGGATATACCGATATCTATATCTGCCACGACACTTCCCATTGCTGGTTCACTGTAGGCGGCAAGCTCTATGACCCGCTCTTCGCTGAGGCCAAGGACTTTGATACCAACTACAACGCCGATTACACAGATTACAGACAGTGGCCGGTGGGCAGAAGAAGAGTTGACGGTGTCAGCACAGATGTTGACGACGATTGATCCTGAATGATATCCCTCCGCTTTTCCGGCGGAAATGATACGGATGCTTTACGCCATAGTATTTCTGATATGATGTCAGAAGTGCTATGGCGTTTCTGTTGACACCGCCTCTGCTTTATGCTATAATCATTGCAGTCGTATATCGCATTATCATTATTTTAATAGCAAGGAGAAACGTATGATACTTCTGGTCGTAGATACACAAAAGGGATGTTTCAATGAAGAGCTGTATGCCTTTGAACGAGTTAGAAACAATATAAAGCAGTTGATCGCTGCTGCGAGAGAGAATAATGTGGAGGTCGTATTTGTCCAGCACGATGACGGCCCCGGTACCGATCTCGACAAGTCTTCGGAAAACTATGAGATATATGAGGAATTTGCACCGAGAAGCTGTGAGAGGCGCTTTGAAAAGAACGTAAACAGCGCATTTCATCCGATGACAGGGCTGACAGAATATCTGCGGGCAAAAGGCGAAAAGGACATTATAACTGTCGGTGTATCGACAGATTACTGTATGGATGCGACAATTAAAAGCGGGTTTGAAAAGGGGTTCAATATGATCGTCCCTTCGTATACGAACTCGACCTACGATAACCCCTACTTCGATAAGGAAACAGCTTATAAGTACTATAACGAATTTATGTGGAGCAAACGCTATGCCCGGATAATAACTGCCGGGCAGGCTCTCATGCTCCTGCGGTCTGAAATATCAGCCGGGGATATATAAAGATATCTCCCGGGCATCCGAAAATGAAAAACACCCCTGAGCGTTTTAACCGCGCTCAGGGGCTAGCTTTTTAATGGGTATCTGTATCAATCGGCCAGCATATCCTTCATGGAGTAGAGGCCGGCAGGCTTGCCGCAGAGGAATATCGCAGCATTGACAGCACCGACAGCGAATACTGACTTGGAATGTGCTTCATGCTTCAGTGTTATGACCTCATCGCGGCCTGCAAATATGATCTCGTGTTCTCCGACGATAGTGCCGCCGCGGATAGAGTGCATACCGATCTCGGAAGATGTCCTCTTAGCGCGGACAGAATGGCGGTCATAGACAAGATCATAGGGCTTTTCCAGCTCACCGTTGATAGCGTCGGCCAGCATGATAGCTGTGCCGCTGGGAGCGTCGATCTTCTGATTGTGGTGCTTCTCGACGATCTCGATATCGAACTGCCCGCCGAGGACAGCGACAGCCTTTTTAGCCAGCTCCGCCATAAGGTTTATGCCCAGAGACATATTGAAGGTAAAGAATACGGGAATCTGTTCGGCAGCCTTATGTATCTGCTCGGTCTGCTCCTTTGAATAGCCTGTTGAGCCGATGACTACTGCTGTGCCGTTGGCAAGAGCGTAGTCCAGAAGACTGTCCAGTGCAGAGGGGTGAGAGAAGTCGATTATGACCTGGGGCTTCTCCCTGACCTCGCCAATGGTGTGATAGATCGGGAAAGCAGCTTCGCCGTCCAGCCTGTCTACTCCTGCGACGACCTGACAGTCGCTTCTCCCGGAGATTATGTCCGCGATGACTCTGCCCATTTTTCCGCAGGCACCGCAAATAAGAATATCGGTCATTATAAACATCCTTTCTGTTATGATATCATAACAAAGGGGGCAGAACTACCGCCCCCTTGCCTGATTTGCAGAACTCTTACTTGATGAGCCCGACTTTCTTCATTGTCGCCTCCAGCTTCTGCTTGTTGGCATCGCTCATTTCGCAGAGCGGCATCCGGCAGGGGCCGGCCTTGAAGCCCATAACATTGAGGGCATACTTTACAGGGATAGGGTTGACATCGCAGAAGAGATCCTTAGCGAGCTGCTGAACACGGAACATCTTTTCTCTTGCCTGGGTGTAGTCGTTCTCAAGGCAGAGGGTAGCGATCTCGTGGGTCTCGAAGGGCATAACATTGGAGAGCACGGAGATAACGCCCTTGGCGCCCAGAGCCATTATCGGAAGGATCTGGTCGTCGTTGCCGGAGTAGATATCCAGGTCGTCGCCGCAGAGGGCAGCGATCTGAGCGATCTGGCTGATATTGCCGCTGGCTTCCTTGATAGCGACGATGTTGGGGATCTTAGCCAGCTCAACACAGGTCTCCGGGGTGATGTTGACGCCTGTTCTTGAAGCGACGCTGTAAACGATAATAGGCAGGGAAACGCTCTCAGCTATCATTTTATAATGAGCTATGAGACCGGCCTGCGAGGTCTTGTTGTAGTAAGGTGTAACGAGGAGCAGAGCATCGGCGCCGAGCTGCTCGGCCTCCTGAGAGAGGTGGATGGCATACTTGGTGTCGTTGGAGCCAGTGCCGGCGATCACAGGGACTCTCTTAGCTGTCCTTTCGACAGCATACTTGATACACTCAACGTGCTCTTCGTCGGTCATAGTGGCGCTCTCGCCTGTAGTTCCGCAGATGATGATAGCATCAGTGCCGTTGTCGATATTGAAATCAATGAGCCGACCCAGCTCTTCGTAGTTGACAGAGCCGTCCTCATTGAAAGGGGTCGCGATAGCAACGCCGGCACCGGTGAAAATAGTCTTTTTCATTATTATTCTCCTTTCCGGAAAACAGTTTTCGGTTTAGTCAAAATAGCCTTTTGAAGCCAACAGCTCGGCAAGCAGGACAGCTCCGCCGGCGGCGCCTCTCAGTGTGTTGTGAGAGAGGCAAACGAACTTGTAGTCATACTGTGTATCCTCGCGGAGACGGCCGATGGAGACTGCCATACCGCCTTCGAGGTCACGGTCCAGCTTGGGCTGAGGCCTGTTGTCCTCCTCGAAGTAGTTGAGGAACTGCTTGGGAGCGGAGGGGAGGCCAAGCTCCTGGGGAACGCCTGCAAAGTCCTTCCAGGCCTTGAGCATCTGCTCCTTTGAAGGCTTCTTCTCGAAGCTTACAAATACGGCGGCAGTATGTCCGTCGGAAACAGGGACTCTCAGGCACTGAGCTGTGATCGAAGGCTCAGTAGCGGGAACGATCTTATCTCCTTCGATCCTGCCCCAGATCTTCAGAGGCTCCTTCTCGGATTTCTCCTCCTCGCCGCCGATGTAGGGGATGACATTATCGATGATCTCGGGCATCGTCTCGAATGTTCTGCCTGCGCCGGAGATCGCCTGATAGGTGCAGACCAGAGCCTTTGTTACCTTGAACTCGTCCATAAGGGGAGCCAGAGCGGGAACATAGCTCTGCAGCGAGCAGTTGGATTTAACAGCGATGAAGCCGCGCTTTGTGCCGAGGCGCTTTCTCTGAGCGGCGATGATCTCGATATGCTCGGGGTTGATCTCGGGGATGACCATAGGAACATCGTCCGTAAATCTGTGAGCGGAGTTATTGGATACGATAGGGCACTCAGCCTTGGCATATCTCTCTTCGAGAGCACGGATCTCGTCTTTCTTCATATCGACAGCGCAGAAGCAGAAGTCAACCATAGAAGCCAGCTTCTCGACATCTTCCTCAGCATTCATTATGATCATATCAGCCATAGATTCGGGCATCGGATCCTTCAGCTTCCATTTGGAGCCGGCTGCTTCTCTGTAAGTCTTTCCGGCGCTCCTTGCAGATGCCGCCAAAGCGACTACGTCAAACCACGGGTGCTTGTCGAGGAGCAGAGCGAATCTCTGACCCACCATACCCGTTGCTCCGATGATACCGACCTTAAACTTCTTCATTTCAATACTCCCTTTCTCGGAATGTTGTGCTTTTTGCCCAAAGCGTGCTTTTAACTGCACGTTAAACTGCGCAAAACATAAAATTTACAGAGATAATAAAAAAACCGGTTGAAAACCGGCGCATCATACAATATAATAAGAATGTTGACACAATATAACTTATGTCGATAGCACTCCATCATAAAGCATGATGACAACCGGGGCTCTGTTAAAGCAGCGGTCAGCTGCGGGATCCCAACACCCGCGCTTCGGCGGTCGCGCCTTTCACATTCCCCGCAGGCTTTGGTGCCGCGACATAAATGTCAGGGAAAGCTACTCTTCTTGACCGCGCCTCTATCTCTTACAGATTATAATAGCAAATCTTGGCTTATATGTCAAGAGGGCAGGGAAAAAATATCTTAACATTTTGTAAACGAAAACGGTGAATTATTATGCTTGATACAAATGATATGAAAAGATCGGATTTTTGGTATGATCTCCCGGAAGAGCTCATAGCCCAGACACCTATCGAGCCCCGCAATGCCTCCCGTATGCTGAAGCTCGACCGCGCCACCGGAGAGACAGAGCACTGCCGTTTCTATAATCTATGCGATCATCTCAGAAAGGGTGACCTTCTGGTGCTGAACGACAGCCGTGTCATACCTGCCCGCATTTACGGTGAGAAGGAGGACAACGGCACCTTCATCGAGTTCCTGCTGCTGGAGCAGAGGGAGAATATGAAATGGGAGATACTCTGCCGCCCGGGCAAGAAGGCTAAGGTCGGGACACGCTTTTCCTTCGGGGGAGGCAAGCTCCGCGCTGTCATAACCGATATACTGGAGGACGGCAACCGTATCGCAGAGTTTGAATGCGAGGGCAGCATCTTTGCCGTGCTGGACGAGATCGGTCAGATGCCTCTGCCGCCTTACATAAAGGAAAAGCTGCAGGACAAGGAGCGTTATCAGACTGTCTACTCCCACGAGCTGGGCTCTGCCGCTGCTCCGACCGCAGGGCTGCATTTCACCAAAGAGATGCTGGCCGATATCGAGAGCAGAGGGATAAATATCGCTTATGTTACTCTCCACGTCGGGCTGGGGACTTTCCGGCCTGTCAAGGAGGACAAGGTCCTGGACCATAAGATGCACTCCGAACATTACGAGCTCCCGGAGCGCACAGCAAGGCTGATAAACGAGACAAAGGCAAAGGGCGGACGAGTCATCGCTGTCGGGACTACTTCATGCAGGACGCTCGAAAGCGTAGCGACCTTTAAGGGAGAGATCGTCCCCTGCGAGGGGTATACCGATATCTTCATTTACCCCGGTTATGAGTTCAAGGTGCTGGACGGGCTCATCACCAACTTCCATCTGCCGGAGAGCACCCTTATCATGCTGGTCTCCGCCTTTGCAGGGTATGAGAACACCATGAACGCCTATAAGATCGCCGTAGAGGAAAAATACAGGTTTTTCTCTTTCGGAGACTGTATGCTGATCCTGTAAGATTCGCGGAACAAATGTTCTACGTGGAACATCGGCCACAGTAAAAAAGGAGAGACGGTCTATGCAGTTCAAGGAAGGCACAGGCTGGAAAGCCTGCTATGACGAGAAAAGAGAGCTTTATACCGCAGAGAGGTCCTGGAGAGGCTATTATCAGCTCTGCGAGATCACGAAGGAGATATATGACATCCTCGGCACCGACGCTATGGGCGACGAGTCCGCCGATAGGTGGATAAGCAAGGGCAGGGAGCTTTTCAGTGCCGATGACGATTACTACACATTGCCTTATTACACAGTCGGCGATGAGAATTACGCCGAGCTTGCACCTTGGTCAAGGGCCAGAGGCAGAGCCGAAGCAACAGACGAACTGGATAGGAAGCGTAAGGCTGATGAAGCCGCAAGAAAGGAAAAGGAGAAAAAAACTATGGAACTGTCCCCGTTTTTCAAGGCTGTTCTTGATGCCGACAGAGCACCTGTCGTGCTTTGCGGCCTTGATAACACCATAATCTACATGAACCCTGCCGCCGCTGAGAAATACTCCCGCTGGGGCGGTGAAGGGCTCGTAGGCAGGTCACTGCTGGACTGCCACAATAAGGATTCGCAGGAGAAGATCGAAAAGGTCGTAAGATGGTTCGTGAATTCTGATAAGCACAATATCGTTTACACCTTCAGGAATGAGAAAGAGAACAAGGATGTTTATATGGTCGCTCTGCGGGACAGTGACGGCGCTCTTATCGGCTATTACGAAAAGCACGAATACCGCGACCGCGAGACTATGCCGCTTTACGATCTCTGGTATTGAATATGGAGATACTGGAATATCACTCTTCCGCCGAAAGCGGACATTGGCTTTCACAACTGAGGCTCTGCGACTGGTCTGCGGGAAGCTGGCTCTGTGAGCTGATAGACAGGAACTGGTTTTTCGAGGAGCTCGGGAGCACCTCAAAGCTCCTGCTGCTTACGGAGGGAGAAAAACTTGCCGCGTTCTGCACTCTCTCGGAGCGGGATGATATACCAGATACAGAGCTGACCCCCTGGATCGGCTTTGTCTACACCTTCCCCGGATTCAGAGGCCGGCGATGCTTCGGCCGGCTGCTTGCGGAAGCAGAGAATATCGCCTCCCGGCAGGGCTATGATGCCGTCTACATCTCCACCGATCACATAGGGTTGTATGAAAAATACGGATTTGAGCAGATCGGAACGATGACCGACAGACGGGGCGGGGAGTCAAACGTCTATATCAAAAGGATCATAAGATAACAGGAGAATCTATGTTTACACTATTGAAAACCGAAAATTCAGCCCGCCGCGGGCAGTTCGAGACCGTTCACGGGACGATTCAGACCCCGGTGTTCATGAATGTCGGCACATCTGCCGCCATCAAGGGCGGGATATCTTCCATCGACCTGGCAAACGACCTCAAAACACAGGTCGAGCTCTGCAACACCTATCATCTTCATGTCCGCCCCGGAGACGATGTTATCTGCAAAATGGGCGGGCTGCATAAGTTCATGAACTGGCATAAACCGATACTTACCGACAGCGGCGGATTTCAGGTCTTTTCGCTGGCAAAGCTGCGGAAGATCAAGGAAGAGGGAGTGACCTTCAATTCCCACGTTGACGGCAAGCGGATATTCATGGGGCCGGAGGAGAGTATGCAGATACAATCCCATCTTGCCTCGACTATCGCTATGGCTTTTGATGAATGTGTTGAGAACCCGGCGCCCTATGAATATGCCAAGGCTTCCTGCGAGCGCACTACACGCTGGCTCATACGCTGCAAGAACGAAATGGCAAGGCTCAATTCCCTGCCGGAGACGATAAACAGGCATCAGATGCTCTTTGGCATCAATCAGGGCTGCACTTATGATGATCTCCGCATCGAGCATATCAAGGCTATACGCGAGCTCGATCTGGACGGCTACGCGATCGGCGGGCTGGCTGTGGGAGAGCCGACGGAAGTTATGTATCATGTCATTGAGCAGGTCGAGCCTTTTATGCCCAAGGACAAGCCGCGCTATCTTATGGGGGTCGGCACTCCCTCGAACATCATAGAGGCTGTCGCCAGAGGGATAGATTTCTTCGATTGTGTAATGCCCTCCCGCAACGCAAGGCACGGCTCGGTATTTACCTGGAACGGGATGATGCATATTCCGAACAAATGCTATGAGCTTGACCCCCGCCCTCTCGACCCGGAATGTGACTGTCAGACCTGCCGGAACTTCTCCCGCTCCTATATCAGACACCTTTTCAAATCCGGCGAGCAATTGGCAGGCAGGCTGACCGTTCAGCATAATCTGTATTTCTACAACACCCTTACCGAGCGTATAAGAGAGGCACTTGATGAAGGCCGCTTCGAGGAGTTCAGAGCCAGGTATTCTTCACTGCTGGCTTCCAAGCTGGAGGACTGACCGCCTCGGGCGAAGAAATCAGGCCACGGGAGCTGATATCGAGAACAGAGCTCAGAAGAGCCGAACGGAGGAAACAGAATGGCTGTATCACAGGATACGGAGTCAGGGAAGAAACATGAAAAGGCCGGGGATGCTGTCTTTACTGTCGGCTATATAATGTTTCTTGCTCTGCCGATACTGTGTATCGTATTTTTTGTTGAGGGGCTGCCGGTTGTCGGGGCAGCTATGATCGCCTGCGAGCTGGGGCTGCTTTTTGCAGCCATCGCTGTCAGGAAGCGCAACATCAGGCGGATCGATGAGCAGAAAGAGAGATACCGGAAAGAGCATATTTCTGAATACGATGTATACTGCGGGAACTACGGCACTCTGCGCTTCGAGCATGATGAAAACAGCAGGTGGAGCAAGCTCATCTCAGGTGCGCCGCATATCTTCGATCAGGAGAGGGATTACAGCCTCACAGTCGATGGGGCAAGAGCCGACGCTGCCAGGCTTGAAAGGCTCTTTGACAGGATCTCCGCCTGCCTCGGAGAAATGACCGAGGCAATATATGCGCAGCGCAGCAAGGATATCAGGAGCGGGACAGGTCATGCTCCTGAGGCATCGGGCTTCACAGTATGCCATATCTTTGTCCCTGCAAATCGGGAGGAGCCGGCAGAGCTTACAGTGCTCTTAGACGACCCAGCCGGCGAGCTTGAGATGACATTGCTCATCGGAGAGGGCTCACATAAAATAGAAGTTATAACGGAAGGTGATGTTTGATATGATCAAAACAGCGATATTCGATCTTGACGGGACACTTATAGATTCTCTTTTCGATCTCGGAGATTCGGCCAACAAGAGCCTGGCGGAGCTGGGTTTTCCGCAGCATCCGATCGAGGATTATAAAATGTTCGTCGGCAACGGAGCTGCGACCCTCTGCGAGAGGATACTCCCTGAGGGCAGGAAGACCGAGGAGAATAAAAAGGCTGTGCTGGAGGGCTTTGCCAAGTATTATGAGGCCTGCGGCTTCGCACATACCACCGCCTACGACGGTATGCCGGAGCTGGTGAAGAAGCTCTCCGCTGCGGGAGTGCTGTGCGCGGTTGCCTCCAACAAGCCTGATGTGTTCTCAAAAAGGGTAGTTGAAAAGCTCTACGGCGAGGGTGCTTTCGCGCTGGTCATGGGCAAGCGGGAAGGAGTCCCTACCAAGCCGCAGCCGGATATAGTTTTCAATATCTGCAAGGAACTGGGAGTCGGGACCGAAAGCGCAGTATTCATCGGAGACAGCAGTGTCGATGTTGAAACTGCACATAATGCGGGGCTGCCCTGTATCGGATGTGTCTGGGGCTTCAGAGGCGAAAAGGAGCTCCGGGAAAGCGGATGCGACTATATCGCTGCCGCACCCGAGGATATTTTCCGCATCGCGGCCGGGAATTGAGACCCTGAAGATAAGAAACGCCTCGCCGCAGCCAGCCTGCCTGATCTGTAAGGCTGTAAAGCGGCAGCTCATAGCGGAGCATGAAAGGAGATAAGATGCTTCTGTACGAATACCCCCCGAAGCTGTCCCGCTCGCAGAGGCAGCAGAAGGCGGCAAACGATCTTGCCGAACACAAGAAGATGCAGAAAACACTGCTGCGAGGAACGATTATCGGGGTAGCTGTCTGCGTTCTGGCGCTGTTTGTCCCTGTGGCCGTCATAAAGATACTGCTGATACTCATCGGAGCGGGGAACATAGCTGTCTCAGGTCTGCTTTACAGATATTCGGCTCTGAGCCGGGATACAGAATGTTATACCCGTATCTATGACGATCATATAGAGCATAAGCAGGGGAGCATCTTCAAAGGAAAATATTTTTCTGCGGAGTTTTCTTATGACGATATACTGCGCTCCGAGCAGACGCCCCGGGGGGATATGACCTTCTGCTTTAAGGAGACGGCTTCTCCGAAAACTGAGGGCGCCGGAAAACGTCAGCTCGCGGAGCTTTCGGAGCATAAGCTGACCCTCAGCTTTCAGGACACAAAAGCAAAGCTCTATCTGATAAACGAGCTTCACGCAAAGATAAAATATCCGAAGAAAAACTACAATGTCATCGAGGACGAAGAGACCGAGGATGATCTGTGGGATCCGCTGCATAAACACGGGCTGTGAATCAGGATGATCGAGGGGCCGGATCATCTGTTTATTGATCCAGCCGATGACAAGAAAGAAGAATTGCTGTCTGAGCTGACGGTATGTACTGCTGAGTTTAAAGACAGCGTAATATAAAGCTGTTTTGGCTCCGGCAGGAGCAGTTGTAAATTTTTTGTTACGCCCTCTTGCAAATGTCGGATAATAGTGATATACTGTTACTTGTAAATTTATCAAACGCTTTGACCGGACACAGTAAGTCTGCGGCAGAGTGCCTTCAAAGAGAGAACGGGTCGTCGGCTGAAAGCCCGTTTACGGCAGTATGCAGACCGAATTTCATCCGCGAGCGGCAGTGTTGAAACATAGTAGGCGCTGACGTATACCTGCGTTAAGGGGGCGGAAGTGTCGGCTTCCTTGCGATATGGGTGGTTTATAAGCAAGCATCGGTCTTGTCCCGTATTGGGGCAGGGCTTTTTTGTTTTGGCAGGAGGCAGTCATGGAGTTCAGGTTTTGTTTTGACACGATCCCGGAGCAGTTCGATAAGTACAGAGTCCGCTACTGCCCGGAGCTTTATGAGCATCTGATCGCTAAGGCAGAGATAGGCAGGGGGACTAAAGCCCTTGAGCTGGGCCCCGGTACCGGTCAGGCGACCGACCCGATACTCGATACCGGCTGTGATTACACCGCCATAGAGCTCGGGAAGAATTTTTCGGAAATGCTCAGGAAAAAGTATGGCTCCCGGGAGAATTACAAGCTGATAAACGACGACTTCATCACTCATGACTTCGGTGCGGAGAAGTTTGACTTTATCTACTCTGCGGCGGCCATACAGTGGATACCCGAGGAGATCGCCTTCGGCAAGACCTTTGATCTCCTGAAAAGCGGCGGTATGCTTGCGATGATGTTCCTGAACGGAGATTATAAGACTCCAGACCCGGAGCTTTTCGCTGATATACAGAAGGTCTATGATGAGTATTTCATAAGGAAGGAAGAATATACGTATGACCGGGCGTTTATATATGACAATGCTCTTGACTACGGCTTCACCGAGCTTGAAACGGTATGTTTTCACGGAGAGCGTGAATACAGCGCAGATGATTATCTGAAATACATCGGGACTCACAGCGACCACATTATGCTTGAAGAACCGTACAGGACACCGTTCTTTGAGGGGATACGCAAGGCTGTCCTGGCTCACGGGAACAGGGTCGTCTTTAAAGATACATATATACTTAAAACGGTCAGGAGACCTTAAAACAGTAATCTATTTTTTTAGGAGGAATAAACATGAAGGAACAGCTCAAAAGCATTGAAGAGCGTGCCAAGGCGGAGCTTGAAAAAGTCTCTGACATCAAGCTGCTGGAAGAGATCAGGGTAAGATTCCTGGGCAAAAAGGGCGAGGTAACAGCCATCCTGAAGCAGATGGGCGGCCTCTCCGCCGAGGAAAGACCTGTCATCGGGCAGTTGGCAAACACAGTACGCGCCGACATTGAGGCAGCTATCCAGGAGAAGCAGAAGCAGATGAAGGCTGCGCTGGCTGAGAAGAAGCTGGCAGCCGAGACTCTGGACGTTACACTTCCCGGAAAGGCTCCGAGAGCAGGCAGACCGCATCCGCTGAACGCAGTCCTCGCAGAGGTCGAGGAGGTGTTCCTCGGAATGGGCTTCGATATAGTTGAGGGTCCTGAGGTCGAGAGCGACTACTACTGCTTCGAGGCGCTGAATATGCCCAAGCACCACCCTGCAAGAGATACTCAGGATACATTCTATATAAACGACAATGTCCTGCTGAGAACACAGACATCCTCAGTCCAGATCAGGACTATGGAGAAGATGAAGCCGCCTATCAGGATAATCTCTCCCGGAAGAGTATATCGCTCCGACGCTGTCGATGCTACTCACTCGCCGCTGTTCCACCAGATCGAGGGGCTGGTAATCGACAAGGGCGTTACAATGGCGGACCTCAAGGGAACTCTTGAGCTGCTGATGAAGAGGCTCTACGGCGAGGATACCAAGATAAGGCTCCGCCCGCATCATTTCCCCTACACCGAGCCCTCGGCCGAGGTCGATCTTATGTGCTTCAACTGCCACGGAAAGGGCTGCTCCATGTGCAAGCAGGAGGGCTATGTTGAGCTCCTCGGCGCAGGAATGGTACACCCCAAGGTGCTTGAAGAGTGCGGCATAGACCCGGAGGTATATTCCGGCTTCGCCTTCGGCATCGGTCTGGAGCGTATAACTATGGGCAGATACAGCATCAACGATATGCGCCTCCTCTATGAGAACGATATGAGGTTCTTGGAGCAGTTCTGATCCGGGAGTTATCTTATGAAAAATATCAAGAGCGTGATACTTCCCAAATACAGCAGCCCCGGTTATGAGCCGGTAGCATTCGGCGTTCACAGGAACAGCCGGGCGGGCAATTACTGCATATGTCTTACTGCCGACGATATGAACGAGTTCATTCTGGATGCGCTTCTCCCGCAGTACGGTCTGAATTGCACCAATGACTATTACGGGCAGGAGATCGTTACGGAGAACGGGACTGTATGTATCGCAGAATTTGAAACGAGCAAAGACAGTCTGGCCGATCTGCAAAGGATAATGAATTTCGCTTCCGCTGTGGGAAAGGAAATAGTCGATTATGAAGTGAACGGCAATACCCTGCTGTGTGTCAGGACCGGTGAGGTCAGCTTTACGGCAGGAGGGGTAGCCAGGACCGTCCCCGTATTCAGTGTCCGCACGGACGGCAGCGGTATGCTGAGCTTTGAGCCCCGATACCCCGATATACCCTTTACAGCAGAAATGGGCAGATGTATCGCATCAAAAGACATTCCGGCGGAGATGGATTACAAAGCGGTGCTCATCCAGGGCTTCCGTGCTTATATGATACTCGAATATAAGGGCGTAACGCTTGGATTTGAATACGGATTTGATGAAAAAGCATTCCTCGGAATGATAAAGGGAAAGCTGTTCATCGAACGTCTGCGGGGATATATACGCTGAAAATACGGTATAGCTGATCTGATAATAAAAGAAATGAGGATTTGATAATATGGATCTTTCAATGAGATGGCTCAGGGACTATGTTGACCTGAAAGCCGATGTAAAGCAGTTCTGCTCGGATATTACTATCTCGGGCTCTAAGGTAGAATGTTACAGCGAGGAGGGTGCTTATCTCTCCAATGTGGTTGTCGGCAGGGTAGAAGCTATAGAGCGCCACCCGGATTCCGACCATATGTGGATAACACAGATAAATGTCGGTGAGGCGGAGAATATCCAGATCGTCACCGGCGCACAGAATGTAAAGCAGGGCGATTATGTCCCCGTGGCAAAGCACAAGTCCACAGTCCTTCACGAGGGCAAGGAGGTCAAGATCACCAAGGGCAAGCTGAGAGGTGTCGAGTCCAACGGTATGCTCTGCTCGCTGGCGGAGCTGGGTCTTACTGTCCACGATTTCCCCTACGCTATCGAGGACGGTATCTTCATCCTCGGAGACGACTGCGACAAGACCCTTGGCAAGGATATCCGCGAGGCTATCGGCTTCAACGATACTACGGTCGAGTTCGAGATAACCTCCAACCGCCCCGACTGTCTGGCTGTCATCGGTCTTGCCAGAGAGACTGCCGCGACCTACAATATCCCGCTGAATGTAAAGAAACCCGAATACAAGGGTGTCGAGGGCGATGTCAACGACTATCTGAAGGTCGCTGTCCATAACACGGACCTCTGCAAGAGATATATCGGAGCTATCGTCAAGAATGTCAGGATCGGCCCCTCTCCCCGCTGGATGAGAGAAAGGCTCAGAGCCTGCGGAGTACGTCCGATCAACAACTTCGTTGATATAACCAACTTCGTTATGCTGGAATACGGCAGACCGATGCACGCCTTCGACCTCCGCTATGTCGAGGGAGGAGAGATCAATGTAAGAAACGCGAGACCCGGCGAAAAGATCACGACTCTTGACGGTGTAGAGAGAGAGCTCTCAGAGGAGATGCTGGTCATCGCAGATGCAAAGAAACCTGTTGCTGTAGCGGGCGTAATGGGCGGCGAGTACAGCGGTATCATGGATGACACTGCTACCGTCGTATTTGAATCCGCCTGCTTTGACGGTGCTTCGGTAAGGACTACCGCCAAGAAGCTGGGGATGAGAACAGACGCCTCTGCAAGATACGAAAAGGGCCTTGACCCGCACGAGTGCTATGAGGCGCTCATGCGTGCCTGCCAGCTTGTTGAAGAGCTGGGCGCAGGAGAAGTTATCAAGAACTATATCGACTGCAACTATCAGTCTGAGGAGCCCAGAAAGGTGAAGTTCGACCCCGATTGGATCAACCGTTTCCTCGGCTCAGACATTCCCGAGGCTCAGATGATCGACTACCTGAACAGGCTTGGCATCAGGGTAGAGAACGGTATGGCGATCTCCCCCTGGTACAGGATCGATCTGGAGGTCAAGGCAGACATCGCAGAGGAAGTTGCAAGGCTCTACGATTACAATAAGCTCCCCGACACTATTATCCGCGGTGTCGCCAATGCCAAGCTGACTGAAAAGCAGAAGTTCGAGCGCAGCATCAGAGAGGCTGTCATCGCTATGGGCGTAAACGAGATCGCCACCTTCTCCTTCATCTCGCCCAAGTATTTCGACAAGATCGCTCTCCCGGCTGATTCCACGCTCCGCAGGACTGTTACGATAACAAATCCTCTCGGCGAGGACACCAGCGTTATGCGTACTACTGTTCTGCCATCTGTCTGCGAGGTGCTGGCAAGGAACTACAGCTACCGCAACCCCGAGGCTTATGTATTCGAGATGGGCAACGAGTATCTTCCCGTTGACGGAGAGGAGCTGCCTGCTGAGCCTGTCCGTCTGGGCATCGGTGTTTATGACACCAAGGACAGCTTTGATTTCTTCGACCTCAAGGGTATAGTCGAGGGCGTACTCAGAAAGGCCGGGGTCAAGGATTACGAGATAGAGCGCCCTGACGAGAGCTGCATCTTCGATGAGAAGTCTGCCTTCCATCCCGGAAGATCGGCTGTCATTATCGCTGACGGTGAGCAGCTCGGTATTTTCGGTGAGCTGCATCCGGCAGTTCTGGAAAACTACGGCATCGGCACACGCGCTTATGCTGCTAAGATCAACATCCCGGAGCTTATGGCCAAGAGCTGCCCCGACAAGACATATTCTCCGCTGCCAAGGTTCCCCGCGACTACGAGAGATATCTCTGTTGCCTGCGATGCGGCTCTGCCTGTAGCAAAGCTGGAGAAGGCTATCAGAAAGGCTGTCGGCGGGATACTCGAAAAGGTAACTCTCTTCGACGTTTATACCGGAGAGCAGATCGAGGCGGGCAAGAAATCTGTTTCCTACTCGATCTCCATGCGTTCCCACGAGGGGACTCTTACCGACGAGCAGGCTGACAAGGCTATGGAGAAGGTCGTAAAGGCGCTCTCCGAGCTTGGCGCTGAGAGACGGTAAAGTAAACAAAAAACCAAGCTCTGATTTGTGCATACCTACTATTTTTTTGAAAAACTATTGTTATTTGAACCGTTATGGTATATAATATTATAAGGGATTTGGATTGGACAGTTCCCCGGAAGGAGATGATTGTATGCACGATCAGACAATGGAATTTTCAGTAGTTAAGGATAATAAGGCAGAGATAAAGAAAAACCTTACCGCCATTTATGACGCGCTGAAAGAGAAGGGATATAATCCTATCAATCAGATCGTAGGCTATATCCTTTCCGAGGATCCGACATACATAACCACCTATAACAGTGCGAGGAGTCTTGTGCGTCATATCGACCGCGATGAGCTCTTACAGGAGCTTGTAAGGTCATATCTGGATGTTTAAGACACATTTCCGAGATAATATCAAAAGAGCGAAGCCAAAGCCTCGCTCTTTTTTCTTTTTCTTTCCGGTTCAGTACAAAGCGCCGTAACGCTGTGCGTTACGGCGCCAGATAAATGTAATCGTATCCTCCGAGAGCGGAGCTTATGACGTATCTTGTGAGATCGAACCACCTGTCGCATCGGTCCAGGATTATCGCATCGCCGGATGCTACAAGAGGCTCGCTTTTAAGCAGAGTGTCAACAGAGTCCCGGATCTCGACGTCAAGTCCGAAAGGTATGCCTTCCGCCAGGGAACATATCCGCTCCCTGAGCCTTCCGGAATTGGAGACAGGCCTGTCAAGGTATATGACAGCTCCCGAAACACGCAGCTCTTCAAGGGCTGCAAGCAGGGCTTTTATTGCCTTGTCTGTCTGTGGGATGAGACGGTATGTGCCGTGGAGCCCCGCCAGATCTCTGACAGTGCCGTCCATACAGGAAAAGAGCATCGAGCCGGAGAAAGCGATCTCCAGGCTTATGATGATATTGAAGCCGTCGATGTAGATCTTTTCGCCTGATATATCTGTGACCTGTCGGCTTTTCCGGGAGCGGATGCTCTCCTGGGGAGAGACTGCTCTTGCCAGTGCGAGCCGCTGCCGCTCGGAGAACTGATAGTGGTCTCCGACAAACCGTACAGCGCTCAGAACGGGGTAGCCTCTGCTGATGAGGTAGCAGATCTCAGCAGCGGCTTTTCTGAGTGCGGGCAGCGCCTGTTCGCTGAAATCCTGCTTGTCTGAGGGCATGAAGCCTCGCTTTGCCTGTTCCGGCATACTGTCATTCCTCCTCCCGGGGCTCATCGGGGCAGCCTGTTATTGTGAGCTTGCAGATCTCAGAGACAGCTATCCTGACACCGTCGGTAAATACCAGCTCTTTGGTGTAGCTGTCAAATGTTCGGACATTTCCGGTCTTGTCAGCGTATCTTCCGCCGGCTTTTTTATCGTCGGGGATGAAATAGGCGGCTCTGACCTCGGGGCACTCTCCGAGCATTTCAAGGAGACGGCCAAGCTCGGCATTGAGCTCGTTCTCTTCGTCTTCGGTGAGCTCGTATTTACTGTCTGTCAGCCTTGCGGTCTCATCGACTGCATCGTCGTAACCCACCAGCGCAGCGAAAGGGGAGAACTGCGCTGCTCTGTCAGACACCGGCATAGGCGGCAGGTCGTCATACTGAGGGCGGGAGAGAGCAATTATATCGCTGTAATCATCCATAGTCTTTACTTCTCCCCGGGCGCTTTGCCGCTGCTTTTTTGAGTTCTTCCGAACCAGAAAGAGTAGCCGCCCTTGGCTTTGGCTTTCTTCAGAAATCTGCCCAGCTCAGCGTTGTCTCTGATCTTGCTGTAGCAGCAGCCCCAGCACATATCCGCGATATCATTCTGCGAGAGCGTTCTGTAGAAATCCGGCTTCAGCGTTATATTTTCCTCTCCGCCTCCGTTGTTGCCTGCGGATATGCCCGAAGAGAAAGATTCCTGGAAAATCATTGCTCTGCCGTCCAAGAGGAACCGCAGGGTTATGATATTGGAGCCGTGGTCGTAATAGCTGCCGCTTCTTCCGAGGAGTATATCCGAATGGATGAAGTTAAGCCCGTGCTCTCTGGCAAAATCCTCAGCATAGCTGTCGAATTCGCCTGTTATAATGACACCGTTTCGCCGGAACATTTCAAGGGTCGCCCCGGAAACGTGGATCTTTTTCAGGCTTCCGGGGACGATCATGCGGGTCAGGGTAGGAAACAGGTCGAAAAAGCCCTCCTCGATGTCGGTGATACCTTCTCCGATCTCGAAGGTGACTCCTCTCGGGTCTCTGACATCCGGGTCGTTTTTCCAGTGATCCATATCGCTTATACAGAGAATGCCCTCGCCGTCTGCGGCAAAGCCCTCATATTTCCAGCTCCTGCTTACTTTCACAGTCCTTCCTTCTTTCCTATGCTTTGTGTCCGCCAATCTGGCGGTTGCGGTCTTTGGCTGTTGCGCCCTCTGTAAAGTTCTTGCCCTTGAGGACGGCGTTCTTACCGTATTTATGCTTGATCTTCAGGACGGCTTTTTGCAGAGCGCGTTCCTTGTCTGTGGCTTCCTCACAGGATTTTTGTTCCTCCGGAGGCGGGTCAAACAGGCTTAGCTGCTCGAAGCGCTCGCTGTCCGGGATATCCTCTTCGCGGATGACATTGCAGACAGTGATATTGAGCCGTCTTGCCAGCAGCTCCTTATCTGTTATTCTGTCGAAGAGCTCCATTGTCGCCTCTATGATCTTCTTTGTTGAGGATGTATGCCTGCCAAGGCGAACGGTGCCGTGGGCGTGCTTGGGCACATCTCTTCCGTAATAGTCTCGGACGATCTCGCCATGATAGCGCCCGTCGGCAAGGCTCTCGCGGTCATAGTTCACAGTAAGGACTATCATATCTGTCAGCAGCCCCTTATCCACCAGGTCAAGAGAGATCATATCTGCCATTTCCCAGACTATCAGCTTTGTCCTTTCATAGCCGCAGGGCTCCGAGAGCACCTGCCCGGAGCTTATGCTGCTGCTCTGCGGCTTGTAGGCTTTGACATCGGCTATAGCTGTCGGCTCAATACCCCAGGCATGGTCGATCAGCAGCTCGGCGTTCTTGCCGAAGGCTTTGTAGAGATTCCCGATATAGAACCTGCTGAGGGAGAGCCGGGCTATATCTCCCATAGTGAAGATGCCCATTCTTTCCAGCCGGGCGGAGATGCCCTTGCCGACTCTCCAGAAATCGGTTATCGGCCTGTGAGCCCACAGCTTTTCCTTATAGGTCTGCTCGTCAAGGCTGGCGATGCGGACACCGTCCTTATCGGCGGGGATATGCTTTGCGACTATATCCATAGCAACTTTGCAGAGATACATATTTGTCCCTATCCCGGCGGTGGCAGTTATGCCTGTCGAGGCAAGGACATCCTGTATCAGCATACGGGTAAAGCCGCGGGGGTCGATATGATAGGTCTGCAAATAGCCTGTAGCGTCGATGAACACCTCATCGACTGAATAGGCGAAGATATCCTCCGGGGCGACATATTTGAGGTATATCCCGTAGATCTTAGCGCTGACCTTCATATAATCGGCCATCTGCGGAGTGGCGACTATATAATCGACGGCGAGAGAAGGGTCCCCGGCAAGCTCGGAGCCGAAGCAGCTTTTCCCGGTCAGCTTACGGCCGGGGGCATTCAACTGCCTTTCGGTGTTGACATCCTTTACCTTCCGGATCACCTCGAAGAGCCTGGCTCTTCCGGGGATACCGTAGCTTTTCAGCGAGGGCGATACTGCAAGGCATATTGTCTTTTCGGTGCGGCTGATATCAGCTACAACGAGATTTGCGTCAAGCGGGTCCAGCCCGCGCCGGACACATTCGCAGGAAGCGTAAAACGACTTCAAGTCGATGGCAACATATACCTTGTCCATAAGTCACCGCCTTTCTCGATGCAAACAGGATATTACCGGCTCTCCGTATTTACTGTAACTATCCCTGCTCCGATGAGCAGCAGGGCAATGATGTGGCGGGGGCCGAGGCTGGCTGATTCTCCAAGAAGAACTGCCGAGAGTATGACTCCGATGACAGGGTTCATAAACCCGAAGACTGAGATCCTGGAGACATCATTCTTCCGGAGAAGTATCCCCCATAGGGTATAGGCGACACTGGAGACCAGCGCGAGATAGATTAGTATCAGTACGGCTTTGCCGGGCTCAGGGGCGGAAAAGCCTGCCGGAGCGCCGGAGATCATAAGCCATGCCTGACCGGAAACGGTCATCACAAGGCCGCCCAGCATGAACTGATAGCCGCTGAAAAGGACAGTATCGTGTTCTCTGGAATAGCGTTTTATCATAGTCGATGATACGCCGTAGCAAAGAGCGGAGAGGGCGACGAGACCGTCCCCGAGCGGGCGGAAGGAGAACCCCTCTGAGGTAAGGCTGACGATAAGAACTCCGGTAAATCCCAGCAGGCATCCCAGCAGCTTTCTGGCTGTCAGCTTCTCCATACGCATGAGCAGGCTGGCGCAGATAATGGCGAAAAAGGCTGTCAGCGAGTCAACGACCGCAGAATTGACACCTGTTGTGTGTGCGAGGCCGACATAAAAGAAGACATACTGCCCGACAGTCTGGAAGAGGCTGAGAAGAGCTATCTTTCCCCATTCTCCCTTTGCGGGGACAGGGAGCTTTCTTCTCAGTGCAGCCGCAAAGAGTATGACCAGCAGCCCTGCAAGGAAAAACCTTATCCCGGCAAAGCGTATCATAGCCGGAGTATCGCCGTTGTCTATATCCCAGAGGCGGTAGCCGATCTTTATGCCCGGGAAAGCGCTCCCCCAGAGGAAGCAGCACACAAAGGCTCCGAAAAAGACAGCCAGGCTTTGTTTTATCCCGCCTTTCCCGGCTGCGGGCTGGGTGTTTTCCTGCTGCGAGGGCATATTATCGGCTCCTATCCGTTATCAACTGAATATATGTTCTTCTCCTGATATTATAACACAAATGTTCTGAATATGCAACAGGGCAGTCAGGAAAATTAACAGCCTGGCGGTTGACTTTGGCCGCAAAGAGGTGTATAATAATAGTGCTGTTCCGCTATGCAGTCAATGCCGGCGGATATATGCGCTAAGGAAACATAACTGTACTGAAAATCGTACACAAAAGAGGAGATATCCATGCTTCTGAAAATAACAGACCTTACCGAACCCGACCACGGCTGTGAGGGCTTTATGCCCGGCGAGGAGCCCACTGTCCTGCTCCGTCTTGAGGACGGCAGAGAAGTCAGAGTTCCGGATATGCTCGCCTACCGTATGAACTGGGACGTCGGCGGGAGCATCAGCGATAAAGATATAGAGACCTACGGCGAGCTCGTCAGTGAATGAGCTGACCGTATTACCGAGGAGATAACGATATGAAGTTGAAAGTGTTTACAGCGGCTCTTGCTGCTGCGCTGATTTTCGCGGCCTGCGGGAATGTAATCGAAGATAACAGCCTCCCGATGACGACTCAGGCACCTGTATCCGCAGCAGCTACGGCTGCCGGGGATGAGTCTCTTACGGCAGCGGCAGATACATCCGCCCCGGAAAAGACGGCGGCTTCTGAGACCGGCCCTGCGTCAGAGCAGAGTTCCAGGCCGGAAACGGCTGAGGCTTCTTCCGCTGCGGCTGCCACGACCGCTGCAACGACCACTGCTGCTACAACTACCACTACAATCACCACAACCACTACCACTACAACCACAACAACTACAACAACCACGACTGCAAAGCCTTCCCAGCCGACTCAGGCGGAGCTCCCGCCGGCAGAGCCGCTCATGCCATACTGCAAGGCTGCGGCGGTCTACTGTATCGAAGATAAGGAGCTGCTTTACAGCAGCAACTACACCGGGCGCATCTCCATTGCCAGCACAACAAAGCTGCTGACTGCGTCTCTGGCGCTGAAATATCTGAAGCTCCCGGATGTCGTTACCGTCGGGACAGAGGTCTGGATGACGAAGCCCTATTCCACCGTCGCCGGGCTGGCTGTCGGCAACAAGCTGACAGTGGAGCAGCTCCTCTACGGCCTGATGCTCCCTTCGGGCAACGATGCGGCGTATGTCGTCGCGGTCAATGTCGCCAGAAAGCTCAATCCGCAGGCACAGCTCACCGATGAACAGGCTGTCAATATCTTTGTTAAACTGATGAATGATACTGCCGGACAGTTAGGGATGCTCTCGAGCCATTTCGCCAATCCCGAGGGCTGGGACGACCCCGATCATTTCTCAACGCTCTCAGATATGTTCGTACTCACACAGTATGCTCTCAGCCAGCCGGTTCTTGCGGAGATCGTTTCGACAAGATACAAGCAGGCAGTACTGCTTTCGGGGCAGACTCTGGCCTGGAGCAACACTAACCAGCTCATCAACCCTTACAGCGGCTATTATGTCGCGGATTGTATTGGCTGCAAGACAGGCACTACCGGTGATGCAGGGTGCTGCCTTATCGCTGCTGTCCGCAGGGGTGGGAAAACATACCTCTGCGCCGCTATGGGGACTCTTACCACAGAAGACAGATATGCTGCGGTAACTGCCCTTATCTCTTCTAAGCTGCCTCGGGTCTGACCGGGACAGCTCGATAATACCAAAGTCCGGCCTGTAAGCCCGGCGCTGAAACGGAAGATCCAAGCCATAGTATTTCTGATATGAGGTCAGAAATACTATGGCGTTTCTGTTGACAGCGCAGAGTTGCTGTGCCGGGATCATTACTGAAATAACGGGTCTATGGGGGAATGCACATTGAACAGACTTATCATAGTGGAGGGCTTGCCATGCTCAGGCAAAAGCACGACTTCCAGATATATCCCAGAGAGGATCGGAGCAGTATACTGCGATGAAGGGAGCGAAGATCACCCTGCGGATCATGGATTTCATGCTTTTTAAAAAAATCGGAGATCAGCAGCTTTTCGCCGGAAGAGCAGAAGATCATTAAACGGAACGCTGTTCACAAAGCTGACGGTTATATTATCCCGCTGCGCTTGCCGGAGCTTAAATCAGAATACGTCCTCAAAGCGGCTCCGATAAGCATAAGACCGCAGATCTTCGGTATGCCCTCTTGATTTTTTGCGGGATATATGTTACAATGAGTACAAGATCCGTCCTTTTATCTGTGAGGTTCAAAATGAAACTATTGGATAACGATAAGCCAAAGAAAAAGAATAAAAAGCTCCTCCTTCAGGTCGCAGCTCTCATCATACCCATGTTTCTCCTCATGATCGCAAACATGACCTTTGCGATGTACCGTAATTCAGTAAATAACGTCCTCGGGGGGCAGAATTCATTTATCTCCGATTCTCTCGAGCGTATGTACGGGATGATCCCGACCTACATCGACAGCTTCATGTTCGATTACTGGGAAAAGCATCCGGGTATGCAGTATGAGCTGAATGATGATCTACTCTACGGAGGGCTTTCCGATGAAGATGCCGAAGACCTGGATGAGAACAGCTATGATGTCGGATGCTGGACAAAAGATTTTCTTGAAAAACAGTCTGATGCAGTGCAGGAATACTGCGCGGCAACAAATTACAGGCTTCTCAGGCTGATACAGCAGTACAGCATTACCGACGAGAAATACAACAGCCTCTTTATCATTGACATAAACGCACCTTATGAGGGCTTTGTGTTTACGGAATTCTGCAACAAGAACGGGAACCGCAAGCTGGGAGAATGGTTCTCATTCGATATTAAAGACCACCCTGTACTTGAGGACCTGCTGGGTTCGCCTTCGGGGGATATAGTTTTTGAAAAGACAAAGGATTTCGTTTGCAGCGGCAGCCAGTATATCGGCTACAAACCGATAGTTGTCGAGGAAAAGGTAAGAGCCGTTATCGGAATGTCCTATGACTGGTCTGATTTCCAGACAATGATGTTCAAGTCTATGCACAAGGCTCTGCTGATCGGTATCGGCGGTATGGCGCTCATTATGGTCGCCCTGCTGTTCCTGCTTTACCGCCTTGCTATCAAGCCTGTCGGCAGGATACAGAGAAGCGTCAGAGACTATATCGAGACCAAGGACAGCAAAAAGGTCACAGACGCTATGGGGGCAGTCAAGTCCGGAAACGAGTTCGGTCTGCTCTCTGATAATATCGCTGAGCTTTCCCGGGAGATCGACAGCTATACAGCCGAGAATGTCCGACTTGCAGGAGAAAAGGAAAGAGTCGCCGCAGAGCTGGATATGGCCAAGAATATCCAGGCCGGGCAACTCCCCAGCGTATTCCCCGCATTTCCGGACAGAGACGAATTCGATATATATGCTTCAATGACTCCGGCCAAGGAGGTCGGCGGAGATTTTTACGATTTCTTCTTTATCGACAACGATCATCTCGGCCTGGTGATCGCGGATGTTTCCGATAAAGGCGTCCCGGCGGCGCTGTTCATGATGATGTCAAGAATCCTTATAAACAACTTCGCCTCCATGGGGCTTGAGCCTCACGAAGTCCTTGAACGTGTCAACGATAAGCTCTGCGAGAATAATGTCCAGAAAATGTTTGTTACCGTCTGGTTCGGTGTGCTAGACCTCAAGACCGGAGATATAACTGCTGTCAATGCAGGGCACGAATACCCGATCGTAAGGCAGCCGGACGGGAAATTCGAGATCTTCAAGGAAAAGCATTGCTTTGTAGTCGGCGGGATAAGCGGTATGAGATATAAGCAGTACCACTTCAATATCCAGCCGGGAGGCGCTCTTTTCGTTTACACTGACGGTGTTCCCGAAGCGACTGACAGCCAGGGCGAGATGTTCAAGCTCGACCGCTTGATAGATGCTCTCAACAAGGAGCCGGATGCTTCTCCTGACAAACTGCTCCATAACGTAAGGGAAGCGGTTGACGAATTTGTAGGAGATGCGCCGCAGTTTGACGATCTGACGATGCTGGGTATAAAACTGAACTGAGCAGAATGAGAAGAGTAAAACGATCTGAAAGGTAAAAAAACGCCGCGCTGAGAAATCAGTGCGGCGTTTTTTACTGTATCTTTTCCTTGCCGACGATCCGGGCGCTATCTCAGAACATACTGAGAGATCAACCGGCCGATCATACCAATGTCTACGCCGCCCTTGAATTCAAAGGTCGCGGTAGTCCCGTTGCTGAACACTATGTAGAGCTCATTATCCGGGAAGATCTCAATGAAGCCGGGAGTCTGGATCGAAAAAAACTGTATCTTGGAATAGGGCATTGAGGTAAAGGATTTGCGGCGCCCGGTGATACCCTGGACATCGATGGAAACTATCCGCTTGTTAGTGAAAACGAGCTGGTCGCGGACAGTCCTGAAAGCCATGACGGCGGATTCTCCTTCGATGAGAAGCCCCTGTAGCTCTCCTCTGACATCATCCAGTGAGATCGGTTTCAGGTTAAAAACAGAATCCTGGTTAAAGCTGACAGACATCTGGTATTCCCCCTTATTATGTAATATTTGTCATCCTTTATTATATCATTTTAAGCAGCGGCTGTCAAGCTGTGCAAAATAACAACAAGCATAAGGTCAGGCGGTTCGCCAAACTGTATGAAATGCCGAGCTTTCGCGGGCTTTCTTGACTTTTCATTGCTGATATGATAGAATAAAATTTGTGATGTAAAAAGACAAAATGTATAGAACGGAGGCGGAAGATGAAAGATTCAGGCGATAGCAGCCGGGTAGGCGGCGCTTTCAAGAAGATCGGGCCTGTGGGGCTTGGCGTTATAGGTGTCGTTATAGTTGCACTTGTGGTCCTGATAGTTCTGTTCGCAACCTCTGACAGAAATGACAAAGATACATCTTCTCTGACCCCGTTCCTTACTCAGAATATGATGAACGATCCGCCGCTGGTCACGATCTTCTCCAAGCCTGATGAGACGACAGCCCCCGAAAGCGTAACTGCCCCCGAAACAGAGACTGCGACTCCTGCACCGACTCAGACAGCGCCTCCTGACGATAGCTCGGAGCCGGATACCGTTACAGAGTCGCCGGTCGTAACGACAGAAGAAGTCACCACCGAGCCGGAGCCTATCATTGACAATAACCCGAACCACAAAAAGCTGCCCATAGCAGACCTCAAGGACGATATCGAGGAGATGATCTCCCAGTATCCGGGAGAATGGAGCTGCTATATGCAGAATCTAGATACCGGCGAGAAATTCACGATAAACGATCATGTCCTTTATCCCGCAAGTATGATAAAGCTCTTCGCCCTCTGCGCCAGCTATGAGAAGATCTATGCCGGCGAGATAGACGAGAACGCATATAATCCCTATATGTATAATATGGCGGTAATGAGCAACAATCAGGCCTTCAATGCTATGGTCTGGGCGATGGGCCCGGAATACATAACCAAATGGTGCGAGGCCAACGGCCTGCCCAATACCAAGCAGTATCACGGCCTGCAGCCCTCAACAAACTACGAAGGTCTTGCCTGGCACGAAGGCAGCAACCAGACCTGTGCTTCGGATGTCGGCCACTGCCTGGAAATGATATACCGGGGGAAATGTGTCAACGAAGAGGCCTCCGAAAAGATACTTGATATGCTTGGAAAGCAGCACTGGCGCGGCAAGATCCCGGCAGGGATACCTTACGGAGTGTTCGTTGCCAACAAGACCGGAGATACCTATGATGTTTCCCATGATGCTGCGATAGTCGAGTCTCCCTGTGAGGACTATATCCTTGTACTGATGTGCGAATGTCCGGATATAGCCTTCGATCTCAATTACTATTTCGCATACGTTTCGCAGTATGTTTACAATTACTTCAATTCATAAAAAGAATACCGCCTCGGGGAGCCCCGGGGCGGTGTTTTTTACTATAAAACGATAAGCTGCCTGATGACTTACTTGAAGAAAAGTGAAGGGGAAATGGTGAAGGATCAAAAGGAAGTCATCTGCCCGTTCAAAGGCGATTACCCACAAGTTCTTCAAACGCTTATCGTCCGGCAGCACCGAAGGGCTGCCTTTTTTGCTTACAGACTGTTTGCCGGCGATCAGCTCCCGATCGAAGGCAGGCTGAAGCATGAGCCTCAGTCCGCTGAAAAAGCTATTAAAAGTAAGCCGGGAACAGAAACATTTTCCGCTCCGAAAGGGAGCCTCGTCTGTAAACGGAAAAAATAGACCGGAAAGCTATGAGACAGCGGACTTGCCTGCACAAAAACAAGACATGTTTTTTAAAAGGAAGCTGCCGCTTTGTGACGGAAACGCCGCACAAAATGGGTGCAGGAAACGCTTTCCGGCCGCGGGGGTTTGGCAAGCTGTCTGACAACAGACTCACTGCATAAACACAAGCAGGTCTCCTTTCGGAGACGCTGCCTCCCAGTAGTGTAAAAGGAAGTTGTCTAAACTATGCAGGAACGCTTGCGTGTATTCCGGGCAAACTATGAAACAGCCTGCTCACTGCATGATAACTGTGCGCCCTTTCGGGCACTCACAGGTGACAAAGTAAAAGTATGCTGCTATGATCATGCGTGAACGTTTGCCCTGAACCATTATACTATAAACCGGCGGGCAAGTCAAGTACTGATCTGTGCATCCGTCCCCGCCGCAGACGGATGCTGTGTTTATTCCATAAAGAAGTTGTTGTCGATAAGGCTGAGCTCCTTCTCGGAGGAGGGCTTGCCCATTACGAGGATGACATCCGCGTCGTCGGGAGAGAATACTTTGGCTGTTCCCTGAGCGCGGAACAGGATCTCAAGATAATCGTTGACTGAGAAAGAGTTGTTCCTTTCCGGCTTTTCATAATAGCTGCTGTTGCTGCTCTCCAAGCCGTCGAATACGATGGCACGGCGCTGGGTATCGACATAGCCGTAGTGCATGATCCGCATCTTGCTCTTGAGGTAGTGGACAAAGAAGCAGTTTTTTGGGTCGTAGAGCTGAATGTCCGCACCGGTCTTTTCGACAGCCATAGCGCCCACAAAACATTCGTCGATCTCGGAGAATGTCTTATAGCCTGAGAAAAGGTTGATATTGAGTGTGACATCTTCCAGCTCGAACAGAGCCTTATCCAGGTCGATGTCGATATACTCTGCGGCATCGGAATGGGTTATGTCGCCGCTGAAGACGATCATTCCGTTTTTAAGATCACTGTTCCAGCCGATCCTCATAAGTTCGCCGTTAAGCTGGTTGGCGGAAGCGTGGAGGTCGATATCTACCCGATTCTCATCGTTCCAGTAAACAAAGAAGCGGATGCGTCTGACATCCTCGGGGATCTTATATGCCAGACCGGAGCGGATATATCCGCCCTCGGAGGACTTATCGGTAACTCTTATTGCAGAGAGGGAGAGATCGAAGCCGGAGTCGTCAACATAGACCTTTTTGCCTTTGAGAGGTGTCTCACAGGCGGCAAGGCGCTGCCCGAGGAGATGGTCCGCCATCTTTCCGAGGACCAGCCCTTCGTTATAGCTGCGCTCGTTCTCATTCTTTTCGACCTCATGGCGGAAGAAGCTGACAAGGCTTACCAGAGTCTGTGTTTTGAGCTGGGAAGCTCTGGGCGACAGGCGGGAGAATATATCTCCGGCATTGTAGCCGTTGCGAAGCAGATATGTAAGGTGTCTTATCATCATACCCGGGCGCTCTGCGTATACATCAAGAGCATCGGGGACCTTCCTCCCGACCAGGAACTTAACGCCGGATTCCCAGGAGCGTATCCTGCCGGAGCGGAGATCGGCTACGGCGTTTTTGAATTCACGTTTGCGGGAATACTCATTGAAGTCGATGTATTTCAGCATGAGCAGAGTGCGCTCGGCCTTCTTGTTAGAGAGGACAAGGTTGCCCTTGAAATCTTCGATAGGGTAGCTTTCCAGCAGCTTGACTATAAGCCTTTTCTGAGATGTTCTGAAATGGAAGCGGGAGTGGGTCAGAGCGTAATCCATACACTTCCAGACATCTCCCGTATGCTGGCAGAGGGCGTGCAGACAGGAGAGTTTCTTTGCGCTGTCAATGCCCTCGGAGGCAAAGATCTCGTTGAAGATCAGGAGCAGATTCTGCTTGAAGGTGACATTTACGCTGGTAAGCTCATCGGGCTGCATATTTTTTGCACATTCCGCGATGAGCATACGCTCCTTGTCGGTCATCCGCTCGGTCTTGGAGAGAATGGTCTTGAAGGGGTAGCTGAATCTTTCGGAGGCATCAATGAGAGCTATGACTTTGGCATCCAGCAGTGCCTTGTCCTGCTGAGTCTTTTCTGTCGCTGTCATATCAGGCAGCCAGCCTCTTGTGACCTGCACTCCTGCCAGTTCTTCAAGGCCGTATGTAGTGAAATAGTGAAGAGCCTGATGGAACCGCAGGACACATTCGTCGAGAGCCATGACCTGCTCCGGGAAATCCGGATACATAGGTGCGGCCTTGACATCGCCAAGGTATTCTCTGATGCGAGGCAGGAACCCGGCGATATCATCCGAGCCTGCAAGTCTGACTATATCCTTGGGAGCCAGTGTCAGCCCGAGAGCCATCAGCTCTTCATTGACAGTAACAGCCCGGACAAGATCTTCTTCTGTGGTCTCGGACTCCTTCGGGCTGACAGCGACAACTCTCAGCTCTGAAAAAAGCAGCATATCGTGATCCATATTTACCCCTCCTGTATTCTTTAAAGTCCTTATCCCTTCGGCTGTTCTTTCTGATATGAGCATCAGGGCAGACAGATACTTTTCTAAAGTATTACATTATAACATAAGCAGGCGTTTTTGTCAACAGGTATTGTAAAATCTGCCCGGATATGCTATAATATCCTCATAAAGATGCCCGGAGAGCCCGGGCAGGGGAGAAAAGGGGGATAATTATGGAGATCTTCAAGGGCAGGACTGACTGCACCCCGGCTGAAACAGGCTATGACGGGAGCAGGATCGACAAGCTGAACGAGAGATTTGAGTCTATGATCGAAAGAAGGGTCATATACGGTGCTGAATACTGTATTTCCCACAAGGGCAAGGTCATCGCGCACGCTGCACTCGGAAAGGGAAGTATGCTCGGGGACGGTGCTCTTATGAAGCCCGATACTGTTTTTCGCATCGCATCCCTGACAAAGGTCTTTACTGCAACGGCGATAATGCAGCTCGTGGAGGACGGGATAGTAAATCTGAGCGACTATGTCTCAAAGTTCCTGCCTCAGTTTAAGGAAAAGCCCTTTTCTGATATCAGGATAATAGATCTTCTGACTCACACCTCCGGGCTCTACCCGGATTCCGGCTGCTTTGATGAGCCCTTGCCGACAAACTCCTGGAGCCGTATCGCAGATGCCTATGAGAGCTGGGACAGGCAGGGAGAATTCGATTGGGTCAAGGCTGGGATATCTGCCGGGCTGAGAAGACCTGTCGGCAAGGAATGGATGTACTGCTCCTTCGGCTTCTGCCTGCTGGGAGAGGTGATTACCCGCGCCGGAGGCGTTTATGCCAACGACTATATCAGAAATAACATTCTCCGTCCTCTCGGCCTGAATGATACGGATTTCCGCTATAACGCCGACACGGCAGCAAGGGCTTTCTGCGGCAGCGGGAGCTTCAAGGAATATATGGCATCTATCGTCTCAGGAGAGAGGACAGGAAACGAGCAGGAGGAGGGCTTCTATGATCTGCTTCCTTCCACATCAGGCGGGCTGCATTCCACAGCATACGATCTTGTCCGCTTCGGCAACGCTTACGCTTTCGGCGGCAGGTTCGACGGAGTAAGGCTGCTGGGAAGAAAGACAGTCGAAAAGATGAGCACTCCCCAGCTCAGCGGAGTCCCCGACAACTGCTGGGGAGCCCGCGAGCCCAACAGGCTTTACGGCATCGGCTTTGATATCAGGCGCACTCCTTCCTTCAACTATTCCGACAGAACGATCATGCACGAAGGAGCGGGCGCTTCCTCGCTGGATATAGATCTGGACGAGCAGCTCGTTGCGGCCTGGTTCGTTCCGTTTGACGAGGGCGCAGGCGGATGGTCGGCGGAACCGCTCTACAATGTCCAGAATATAATATGGTCAGGGCTTATCTGAGCCCTTAAAGGCTTCGCTGTTATTGACAAATGCGGAGCCTTGTTGTATAATAGAATTGTACGAATTGACAGAGGACGGTGTCTGTATGTATAAAAAAGCCGGGGCATTGCACTGGATCTTACTGATCGCAGGCTGGGTCGGCCTTGTCTGGCAATTGATCTTCTTTCTTGTGCACTGGGGCTCTCTGCCGGAAGAGCCGGGCATACACTTTGATCGTGGCGACTTCGATGTCTATGCCTCGAAGGTCTACGGCTTTTATCCGCATCTTATCTCGCTGATCGTTCTGGCGGCGAATACGCTGCTCACCTTTGTGGTCGGCAGAGAAAAGCTCAAGCTGGGGCTCAAAGTAAGCGAAAAAGGCAAAAGGCTCATCATCAGCTCGATGGTGATAGATCTTGATATAGTCGCTTTGCTCATCGTGCTTATCTTCTGCTGCTGGACTTATGCTGTCTCGGTGCAGGACCCCGGAGTTATGATGATGTCCGGGGATCTGTTTAGTGTGGCATTGACTTTCGCTACTTTAGGAGCGATGTTCCAGTGTGTAGTTGCAAGGATATACAGAGATAAAGGCTCCGATCAGCAAGATCTTTCCCCTAAAGAAAAGCGGAAGCAGAGGCTCCGCTTCCTGCTGACCGGCAGCTCGGATAAAATGGACAGCGGGAAGTTCCGCCGCCTGAGCCGGGCAGTTAGCTGGATCATCGTGGTGATGCTGACACCGATATTTCTGTTTTGCCTTGAACGTCTGCCGAAGGACGATCTGGCGGATCTCCATCACGGTCAGGCCTGGTTCGAGGATCTGGGCGGGTATTACGACAAATGGATGCTCTTCCTGCCCTTTATCATTGCTGTGCCGATAATGCTGCTCTGCGAAGTGGGCTCGGTAAAGGCGGTAAAGAAAGGCTGCGCACCCCTGGCAAAGCTTTTTGACAGCATAAAGCTGTTACTTGCAGTGTTCAGCGGCTGGTGCGAGCTCATGCTGTTTTCGGAGCAGGGGATACATCCGGCAGTGTATATCATCTGCGTGGCATTTTGCCTTGCAGCGACCGTAAGATATTTTGTTGAAAGGAGAAGGACCAATGAAAACACTTCAGCAGATAGTTGATTCCTCCGATAAGATCGTATTTTTCGGGGGAGCAGGAGTTTCCACCGAGAGCGGGATACCTGATTTCCGCTCACAGGACGGCCTTTACAACCAGAAATATGATTATCCTCCGGAGACCATAATATCTCATTCCTTCTTTATGAAGAACACGGAGGAATTCTATCGTTTCTACTGCGACAAGATGCTGGCGCTGGATGCAAAGCCCAATGCCGCGCATCTTAAACTTGCTGAGATGGAAGAGAAGGGCAAGCTGGATTGTGTCATAACTCAGAATATCGACGGGCTCCATCAGGCGGCAGGCAGTAAGAAGGTCTATGAGCTGCACGGCTCTGTGCACCGCAATTACTGCATGAAATGCGGAAAGAGCTATACTGCGGAGTTCGTCAAGAACTTCGGCGGTGTTCCGAAATGTCAGTGCGGCGGGCTGATCAAGCCAGATGTGGTGCTCTACGAGGAATCTCTGGATTCCGATTGCATCGACAAGTCTATCGCGGCGATAGCCTCCTGCGATACTCTGATAATAGCCGGCACATCACTGACTGTATACCCCGCAGCAGGCTTTATACGCTATTTCAGGGGCAACGATCTTGTCCTAATAAACCGCGACCCGACGCCTATGGACAAGGAATGTGATCTTGTCATACATGACAGCGTCGGCAAGGTGCTGGGTGCGATAACTGTCTGAGGCTTGAAAGGGGAGTTATCCGATGCTTAGCGGGCCCTTCACCATGCGCCTGGACGACGGCAGAGAGCTGGAATACTATATCGACCGCGGCAGGCGGCAGAATATCTATATCTCTGTCAAGGAGGGAAGAGTCGTTCTGAAGCTGCCGCAGAGGGCTGATGCCGCAAGAGGGGAGAGCTTTCTGCGAAAAAAGGGGAGCTGGGTGCTAAAATGCCTGACCCCGACCGAGCCTGCGGCAGTAAGGCCGGAGCGCTTCTGCGAGGGCGGGTGCTTTACTCTCTGCGGGGAAAGGTATACCCTCTGCTGCGAAAGTGCGCCTAAATATTTCGAGCCGAGATTCGGGAACGGTAAGCTGGTCGTCGCAGTGTTCGACGGGCAGTTCGGGGACAGCGCCGCTCGGAATGAGTATATCGACTCGCAGGCAAGGAAGGCCATAGGAAAGCGCGGCGCAAAGATCATAACGGAAGCCTTTGAACGCCTTTGCGCACAGACAGGCCTCCGCCCGAGAAAGCTCACCGTCAGGAAGATGTCCGCGAGCTGGGGGCGCTGCTCCTCCTCCGGGAACATCTCGATAAACGAGAACGTCATCTTCTACCCGGCGGAATGTATAGATTATGTCCTGATCCACGAACTCTGCCATCTGGTATATATGGATCACAGCGCTGATTTCTGGGCTCTGGTCGAAAGATACTGCCCGGAGCATAAGCGGATAAGAGATATGATGAGATGACAGCAGCGGGTTTTGATGTTAATATCCCTAAAAATCGGGCGCAACATTTGTGTATTGTGTATAATACACTAAATATAGCAGCATATACAAATAATGCGCTTGACATTTGAGGAAAATGCACATATAATTAGTATGTATGGGTATCGAAAACGTTATCGCTGAGCCTCTTTTTGCTAGCTCTACTATCAAATGATTTTACCTATTCACTAAAAGGGCTTGAAAGCGAAGGCGTTTTGTGATATAATAAAATAGTTGTATCATCATCTGAACAGATTGTGCGACTAAGTCAGCCCGGACGGGCTTTTATCAATAGGAGGGAATCGTATGGCAAGGCCAAAGAAGGCAGTTGAAAAGACTATCACACGAGAGGAGCTGAAAAAGCAGTTTCTGGATATCCTTCACGGAGACTTTCAGACTACTCCCGATGAGGCTTCCGACCAGCAGGTCTATGAGGCTCTGACTAAGATAGTCGTAAGGATAATGAAGGCCAAGAGAACGCATTTCACCGTCAAGACACATTCGGCGGGAAATAAGAAGGTCTATTATCTCTCTATGGAGTTCCTTATGGGGCGCTCCCTCAAGACAAGCCTCTATAATCTTGAAATGATAAACCAGACCAAGGCGGTCCTGGATGAGTTCGGTATCTCGATCAACGGTATATATGAGTGCGAGCCCGATGCCGGCCTCGGCAACGGCGGCCTCGGAAGGCTTGCTGCCTGCTATCTGGACGGCCTCGCCGCAGACGGATATCACGGCACCGGCTTCTCGATCTGCTATGAGTACGGTATCTTCAAGCAGAAGCTGGACGAAGGCTGGCAGACAGAGCTCCCCGATAACTGGCTCCCCGGCGGCTCGGCATGGCTCGTCCCTGTACCCAGCAAGGCTATCGAAGTAAGATTCGACGGCGAGCTCAAGGAATACTGGGATAATCAGTATCACTGTGTAACACACGAGAACTATACCTCTGTTCTCGCTGTTCCTTATGATATGTTCGTTTCGGGCTACAGCAGCGAGGCTGTCTCCAAGCTCAGGCTCTGGAAGGCAGAAGTGCCCTCCTTCGATATGTCTATGTTCAACAAGGGCGATTACAGCAAGGCTCTCGGTCTGAACATCATGTCGCAGGCTATAACCAAAGTCCTTTACCCCAACGATAACCACGCTGAGGGCAAGAGCCTCAGGCTCAGGCAGCAGTACTTCCTCTGCGCAGCTTCCATAGGCGATATCGTAAACCAGCATATCAGCGTTTACGGCACTCTCGACAACCTCCACGAAAAGGTTGCTATCCATATCAACGATACTCACCCGACTCTTGCTATCCCCGAGCTGATGAGAGTTATGTTGGATGACTGCGGCTATTCCTGGGATAAGGCCTGGAGCATCGTTCAGAAGACTTTCGCATATACTAACCATACAGTTATGCCCGAGGCTCTGGAGAAGTGGGACTGCAATCTGCTGAAGAGCGTAACACCGCGTATCTTCTCCATCATCGTTGAGATTAACGAGCGCTACTGCCGTCAGCTCTGGGAGCGATACGGCGACCAGAACAAGGTAACAAGGATGTCCATCATTGAGAACAACAAGGTCAAGATGGCGACACTCTGCGTTCACGCCTGCCACCATGTAAACGGCGTTGCAAAGATCCATTCCGAGATCATCAAGCGCGAGACCTTCCGCGATGAGTATGACTATACTCCCGAGAAGTTCACAAACGTTACCAACGGTATCGCTTACAGAAGATGGCTCTATCAGTCCAACGAGGGCCTGACCTCTCTGCTCAGAGAGAAGATCGGCGACGGTTTCCTCAGAGATGCTTCCAAGCTGGCAAATTTCAATAAGTATGCCAACGATAAAGATGTCCTTGAAAGACTTGCCGCTATCAAGAAGACTAATAAAGATAACTTTGCCAAGTATGTCAAGAATCAGTACGGTGTCATCCTCAATACAGATTCGATATTCGATGTTCAGGTAAAGCGTCTGCACGAGTATAAGCGCCAGCAGCTCAACGCTCTGAATATCATCGCGCAGTATAACTACCTCAAGCAGAACCCCGATGCGGATTTTGTTCCAAAGACATATATCTTCGCTGCAAAGGCTGCTCCCGGCTATTATATGGCCAAGCAGATAATCAAGCTGATCTGGAACATCTCTCAGGAGCTGAGAAACGATAAGAGGCTTTCCGAGAAGCTGAACGTCATCTTCCTTGAGGATTACTGCGTATCCCTTTCCGAGCTGCTGATGCCTGCCGCCGAGATCTCTGAGCAGATCTCTCTTGCAGGAACAGAGGCATCAGGAACAGGCAATATGAAGCTCATGATAAACGGCGCTATCACTCTCGGCACTATGGACGGTGCAAATGTTGAGATCCACGAGCAGGTAGGCAGCGATAATATCATTATCTTCGGTATGAATGTCGATCAGGTAAACGCTGCTAAGCCGAATTACAGGCCGATAGATATCTACAACCAGAACGGCATAGTTCGCGAGGCTATCGACAGACTTACCCGCGGCATCAACGGCGAGCAGTTCTCCGAGATAGCTACCTCGCTGAAAAACAGCGACCCGTATATGGCTTTGGCTGATTTCGATTCCTATCAGAGAGCTCAGGCTTACGCCTCCGAGTGTTACAGAGACAAGAAGAAGTGGCAGAAAATGTCGCTGGCAAACATTGCAAATGCCGGTATCTTCTCCGCAGACAGATCTGTCGAGGACTATGCAAGAAATATCTGGCATCTGTCCAAGTAAGCCTTTCAGTCCTGGCGCTGAAACAGAGAAAAATGAAAACAAAAGGGAGACCTGTGCGGGTCTCCCTTTTCTGTTATAGGAAGCTGATACAGAAGATCGCCGCACTGCAAACAGCAGCGCGGCGATGAATTGATATGATATTCTGTTGGTGTTTTTGCGTGTCAGAGCTTATTCTTCGTTATGTTCAGCTTTTTTCTTTCCGAAGAGCCCGCCGGAACGTTTTTTCTTTCCGCCGAGAGTCATAGTAAAGATACGGTCGCTGGTGAATACTCTGATAGCGAAGCTCATGCAGAAGGCAAGAAGTATGAGCTGGTAGATGAGTCCTCCGACATATAGGGAGGTGTTATTGAACATAAGATTCTCGCCTGCCATGAAGGTGTGAGTGAAAGGAATAGCGTAGATCACATATCTGATAACAGGGGAGAGCTGCTTGATGTCCATCATCATAGAGAGCATATAGGGCACCATTGAGAGAAGCTGTATCGGCAGGAGCAGCGACTGGCCGGATTTCGCATCCTTGGCAAGAACGCCGAGGACCAGCGAAACGGAGAGCGCGATAAGGATACTTACGAACATCTGCAGGCCTATAAGGATATACTGTCCGGCAGAGAGGGTAAGGCCGAGGGCTTCGATGCTTTCCTTATACTGGTTGGTATCGCCCATGGGGAGGGAATTCATCATATTGTTCATGCCGAACATCATTACGACAGCATAGATGGCGGAGATAACACCGGCAGCCAGCATCTTGGAACTGAGCACAGCAAGACGGGAAACAGGGGCAGAAAGCAGAGTTTCCAGAGTCTTGTCGATCTTTTCAGTCGAGACGGCATTGAGCACCATCTGAGAGGAGTACATAATGAGCAGGAAAACGATGATCGGGAAGAACATAGTCTCCATCTGCTTGAGTTTGGCGACGACGGAGGATTCGATATCTGCGGTCTTGTCGGAGACGACAGTCTTTTCCTTTATCTCGATAGGCAGTTCGAGCTGTTTGATCTCATCAGCAGTGAGCTGATTGGCAGCCAGCTTTTCCTTATAGAGCTTGGAGACGACTGCGGTTCGGATGATACCCTTTGCATTATCCGAGCCTACCGAGGCATTGCTGAGGGTCGAGAGGGAGGTCATCTTATTGACATAGATGAGATCAGCGACTTTGTGCTGGTTGACCTGGTCGGTAAATCCCTTGGGGATGATGATAACGCATTTTTCACCGATCCGGTCGAGCTCCTTGGGATAGTCATCTGATTCAAATGTAACGCTCTTGACATCGTTGGCTTCGCCGTTGACAGGCGTTTTCATAAGCTCGATGATCGCGCCGGTGAAATCTGTCTGATCCTGGTCGCAGATAACGATCTTGGAGCTGTCTTTGGCTATCTCATCGACCTGCTTCTTCATAACGTTGCCCATAAGGGTAAAGCCAAGATAGATCATTACAAGGATAGCGATCATCTGAGGAGTGATCATTTCCTTGATTTCCTTTTTGAAGAGATGTGTGAATTTCATTTTGACATCACCACCTGTTCAAATACTTCTTCAAGGTTCTTGGTATTATATTTCTCCTTGAGCTCCTGAGGTGTCCCGACCTCGAGAAGATGCCCTTTGGCGATGATGCCGACTCTGTCGGAAACGAACTCGATCTCCAGCATATTATGCGAGGAGAGGAGGAAGCTCATGCCTTTTTCGGCAAGAGATTTTATCATTCGTCTGATCTCAAGAGCGTTGATTATGTCAAGACCGGATGTAGGCTCATCGAGTATAGCGAGGGCGGGCTTCGGCATCATAGCTCTGGCCAGCAGCAGCTTACGGATCATACCTCTTGAATAGCTGCCGATCTTATCCTTCAGTCTTTCACCGAGCTCACTGATCTCTGCTCCCCGTGCGACAAATTCCTTGACCTGCTGAGCGTTGTCGGCATAGATACCGGCCATGAACTCCAGGTAGGCTTTGCCTGTCATAGTTTTGTAGGCACCGGCCTCATCGGGAAGGTAGGTTATAGCACGGCGCACCTTTTCGGGCTCGGTAAGGATGCTGTGCCCGTCAACGATAGCATCGCCCTCTGTTGCTTTGAGCAGGGTAGAGATCATACGGATAGTTGTTGTTTTGCCGGCACCGTTAGGGCCGATGAGCGCGAATATCTCGCCTTTGCGGACGTTGAATGTAACGCCCTGCGATGCGTAAACGCCCTTTTTGTACTGCTTTGAAAGCCCGCGTACTTCGAGAACGTTAATGTTTTGTGTCTCAGTACTCATTACTGTCTCCTTTCAAGTTTCCCCTATAATATAGTGCTGCCTCAGGATCCGGATGTCTGTGTGAGACAAAGATGCCGGAAAGCACTGATTAAATTATAATACAAATTTAATCCTGTGTCAATATAATAAAGCAAATGGTGTGTAGAAATCGGGGTCCACAAAGAGTCGGGCAAGGTCATTTTGCACAAAATCAGGCAGGATCCGGCTCAGAAAAAACAAAAAAAGAGGGTGTTATAATGATTTTTTTAAAAAAAGGCTTGACAAACCGAAACGTATAGTGTATAATAATATAGTCGCTATGGGAACAGCATATGGCGGTATAGCTCAGTTGGCTAGAGCACTTGGTTCATACCCAGGGTGTCACCGGTTCAAATCCAGTTACCGCCACCAATTGCTGTTCCCATTCTTCGGCCCGTTGGTCAAGAGGTTAAGACACCGCCCTTTCACGGCGGAATCATGGGTTCAATTCCCGTACGGGTCACCAAACGCAAAGCTCTGAGACCGCGCAGATGCGCGGTTTTGGAGCTTTTTGTTTTGCCTGAAAATCCTTTTGTTCTTTGCTTGTTCATTATAATAATGAACAACTTTATGCAGGGCTTTTCTGATCTTTCTTCTTGCGGAAATTAAGAAAATCTGAAACCGCCTTGGAAACCTTTGCCTGCGCGTCACCGATCATATGACAGTACACGTTGCTCGTTGTACTGATGCAGGAATGTCCCATAGCGCCCGAAACCGTTGCAATATCAACGCCGTTGTTCACGAGCATTGAACAGAACAGGTGCCTGAAACTGTGCAGACCGTAAAACGGAAGATCGTGCTTCTCACAGAACTCTCCGAGCCAGAAGTAGGGTGTGCCGTTCTGCATAGGAGCACCGTTCCACTTTGTGTAGAGCCTGTCGGTCTCGATCCATTTGTCACCGTACTTCAAAACCTGCGCGTCCTGCTCTTCCTTATACTCTTTGAGCATATCTATGATCTCATGAGGGAATTTCAGCGAACGCTGCGAGCGCCTGGTTTTGGTCGTATCGGTATATACTCCCTGCTTGGCAGTGTAATTACTCGTCCTGCGGATACTTATGACGTTGTTTTCAAAATCCACATCTTTCCATTCAAGCGCCAGCATCTCGCCCCGCCTGAATCCGCTGTAAATCATAATGTTGAAGAATGTGCGGTATTTCAGCGGCTCGTCATTCAGCAGGGTCAAAAACTTTTCAACCTCCTCCAAAGTATAGATTTTCTTCTCCGTGGGCTGCGATTTGGGTATCGTCACCTTTGAACACGGATTATCGCTCACTACGCCCATCTTGACAGCATAGCTGAACACATCGCTGATGAAGCTGAGATTGTGGCGGATAGTTTTCGGCGCAAGGGGCTTGCCTGTGCGCTCGTTTGCTCCGTCCTTAGACAAGGTGTTCACGAAAGCCTGTATCTGTCTGGGAGTGATCTTGTCCATTCTCAGATGACCGATAGCGGCATATGCCCTGCCTCGCAGCTGGAGCATTCTCTCGTATGTAGTATTTCTGAGGTTGGGTTTCGCATAGCTTTCAAACCATTCCTCAGCGAACACCTCAAACTTGACCGCCCTGCTCTGATATCCTCTGTTGCAGGCTTCCTCGAACATCACCGCCTGTCGGTTCAACTCTTTTTCGATCTGCCTTGCAGTCATGTTCGGCTCGGGTTTCCATGTCATAGACTGGATGACCTGCTTGCCTTTGCTGTCGTACCCACAGGATACACGGATAGAATATGTTTTGCCACGTTTGGTTATATTTGCCATAATAGACCTCCTTAGGTATATCACGGCATATCTCTTTTTTATATTATAATGCTTTCACGCTTTAAAGTCAATAGAAGTTATGTGAAGTTTTAAGAAGATATGCCGTTTTATACCACATATTATACCGTTGCTTAGCAGCTTATATTATCATCAGCCGCATCTGCGTTATTATAATCATCCGCCTTGCGCTTCCACCTCTCCGACTCAATATACTCCCTCACCTCGTCAATAAGCAAAAGCTCCTCCAGCTGTCTTTTCAGCTCCGCAGCAGAAATATCATCCCCGAACACGGCTTTGATTTCTTTTGCGAGACCGTTATTGTTCTCCTGCTCCAATTCATTTTTTCGCACAGCGACCTTATCCCAAGCACTTGCAGAATCATCCTTTGCTGTTTTGAGCATTTTCTCGATATCTGCGATTCGCTCGTCAGCCCTCTTTGCGTCCCTGATCAAGTTGTCAATATTAGCCTTTCTTCCCATTCAAATCATCTTCCTTTCCGTTTTTTAGGTTTGTTGTTTTCTTTTTGCTTTTCTTGTTCCCTGCGGCTTTTTTCTTCCTCGACAAGGTTTGAAATATAATCTCCGTGAGAAATTCTATTGTAAGTATCACGAATATCCACATACCGCACCAGCTTATTCTTTCTCTGCGACAGCATATCTTTAGTGTCAGTGATGTTTTTTAACAGATCATTATTACGAAATCGCAGTCCGATTAAATCCTGCGGCGAAGAAATATTATATTCTCGAATAATGTTTTTAATGATCTCCAGACGATTAATATCTTCGGCTGTCATATCGTAATTGTCACGGTTGGCAAAATAATACTCGCACTGTTCTATCAGCGTCTGTAGCTTTTCCTGTTCAAGAAGTTCCTGCGCAAGCTGTTCCTGCATAGCTGAATATTCAGCGGAGATTTTTTTGATTCTGCCCTCAAGATCTCCAATCGAATGAATGCGGTCACGGTTAATAACCGTGAGCTGTGCGGATAGGCAGAAAACATCCAGATCATTTTTCACCGAGTACGGAGCGTTATTATCCGCCCTGCGAGGAACTTTTTTGTTCTCCGCAGCAAGAATTCTGACCTTGGATATGATGCCAAGATGTGCTCGCTCGATCTCGCTGTTCGTGAAACGGAGTTCACTATTCCCGTTACCCACCGCTCTCCAAATTATCCGAGCATTAAGACTGTATTCGGTATAGTCCTCACCGAGCTTCCACAAGCTTACAGAGCGCTTCTGCCTGGGGGCTTTGATATACAGATACTTATCTCTCTTGATCGTGTAGCCCCGCCGTTCAAGCTCGGACAGCAGATCATCAAGATCATTCACCGTAGGTATCAGCCTGTCGATTTCTTGTCTGATCTGCTCTTTCCACGAAGTACCGTTCCTCCTGTGCTGCCATTCCGAATAGTTCATAGAGCGCCCCTCGTTCTCAAAGTTGAGCGCAGGAGTGATACCATAAGCACGGCATACCCCGTTTGTGGTCTCGCGCATTTTGCGGACAGTCGCTTTGTTGTCGTAAAACTTCTGCCCCGACAGCGAGTAAGAACACACGAGGATATGGTTGTGGATATGCTCTGCGTTGACGTGCGTAGCGATAACCGCCACTGCATCGTCGCCAAACATTTTCCTGACGAGCGCCTTACCTATCTTGTGGGCGAGTTCGGGCGTGACATTCTCCGAATCGGCAAAGCTCATTATGTAATGGATCGCCTTGACAGTCCCTTTCCCCGAATTTGGCGAAGGGCTGTCGAAGCGGTCTTTAGCATACTGATCGTAAACCGCCGACATAGCGGTGTAGGCGAACTCGGGTTCGGTCATGCAGTTTATAGAGGACGTCAGCAGCCTGTCCTCGGTCTTGTCTGGGTTTAATATATACCTCAAACTTTGCTTGACGTGAGCGTGGACAGCCACTGATTTACAGTAAGGGATACGGCACCGATCTCCTCTCGCAGTTTATCAATATCATCGGCATACAGATTGTTCGTCTCGTTCGCTTTCTTCGCTATCTGATTGATGTTCTTGGAAATAATGCGCAGCCCGTTCAGCAAGGGCGCGATCTCTTTCATATCGTAAACATAGATATCCCCCGACAGGGACTTGCAGCGGATATACGTCGAAGTTTTCAGATGACACTCCGCAGCCTTCTTCTCTATCTCGTTCCACTCCTGCGCAGAATAGACGATCTCCTTGCGGCGGAGATCAGGATTTTTTCTTGCTATAATTATCAACCCTTTCACTATTATGTTTTGAAATTTCGGCTCGTTTATAGCGAACCGTCGTGTAGCGTTGCTCAACCGCTAAACGGCGCAAATATGAAAGATTTTCATATTTGGGTGATAGTCCCGGTAATCTGCCGGGACTATCTGTACTTGCTATTCTTAGAAAAAAACATAATACAAATAACATATTTTTGGCCGCCCGTATAGGGCTGCGGCAATTTGCATTCAGCCGGCTATGCCGAGATATTTGAGCAGCGACATTTTGCTCACAAGAATCTTCCCGTTGCGCCCTGCGCCCGCCCGCACATGGGCGACCTTGTCCTGCGCACAAAGCTGTCGGACGGTATTCTCCGACAAGCCGTCCACAAGAGCGGCGCACTCCTTGACCGTCAGCATCTCCAGCGGCTTGTCCGCAATAGCATCGGGTTTAGGTGTATCATTGACGCTCTCGACCTCAATGAGCTTCTCGAGCAGCTCGGTCACCTGAGCGATGAGTTCCTGTTTTTGCGTTAATTTCATTTGCATCATCCTTTCCAGTTTCGTTTTTTTTGTTCATAATGTGTTAGGTGATCATTTCGGAGATATCAGCTGCACACGGCTTGGCAGCAGAGCCGAGCATCAGAGACTATCTCCGTTCTATCTTATATCGGAGCAGCGGCGGTATGCTCCGACATTATTGTTATGTATAATATATATGGTCGCCTGTATCATCTCCTTAAATTGATTACGGTTGTTGTGGACATCTGCTCTCTTAACATCTGTTGGCGGGACAGCGGTCTTGTGGGGCAGATGTCATACTCGAATGGCGGTCATTACCGCGACAATAAAGGGGCTTTCCAAAAGGTAGTACATTTGAACGCATTTTTCGGAACCACTTTTCAAAAGATTGTAGGCTTGCACATTTTCAATCATATTAAGAGCCTGTTCATTTTGAAATTGCACAATGCAGCTGTGATGATGAGGGGGAGAGCAGAAAAATATTATGCGATAAAAAAGTCCCTCCATAAATAAGCACACTTAGACCCGCTTTAGTTAACCTACCTATTTCAAGTTTGGTTACTTGTACAACACTCGATCGGATGCTGACTTCATTCGGGGCATATTACACATAAGCAGAGAGATTGTCTGCTTATTGTTAAGACCTGTGGATTCTCCTCGCATATTTATGATCCGACTTATATGAAACTGCCATTCATAAGTAAGGACACTTGAAGCCGATTTTATAAGCGGTTTCGGAAAACTTGTAATAATCTTCTGCGTTTTCACTAAGACGGGCTCGATAAAAATGTGTAATCTGCATATCCGGCATAGTTGAGGGTGATCTGAATGTTGAAAGATTCTTTCTGATAAAACCACCTTTCATAAGACACTACAAAAGACGGCACTTTTTTAAGTGAAAATCAGTGCGATCAACGCTTTTAGGAAAAACTTTGTAGCCTTGAACAAGACGGACAGAAGAATTATGTTTAATGTGCCGAGATATTTCCAACAGTCGGGGTACTGCAAATGTAATTGGATTTGATGATTGAGATTCTGTGCGACACCTATCATAAGTAAATACAGAACTCGCGATTTTTGTAACCGGATTTAAGGGTAATTTGAAAACTGTAATAATTTGTAATATTTCAATCAAAGTATCAGAGCTGAACAATAAAAAGAATCTCACGATAAATTGAAAGAGCAAGTTTTTTTGATTTCTCGTTATATCTACTATATAAATGCATCCTTATGAGAATAAGTAAGAGGAAGGCAATAATAATGGAAACAATAAAACGGACTTTGATTTGCGTGGAGACTCAAAGATGTCATGCAACAATACTTAAGCAAAATATAGGTTTTTGGTTGATTTTTCAACGTATTTGTGTTATAATTAGAATAAAAGTATTAGATTCACTGTAAAGGAGAATTAAATATGGGGATTAATAGAGATAAACCTGATTTATGGAAAAGAGATGTTCAAGCATCTGTCGATTTATATAACGAATGGTTTATGGAATTTGCGCCAAAAGCATTTAGAGATACTCGTATTTCAACAGCAAGCAAAGTCGAATCTGCATTGATTAATTCAAACTATCTGCTAAATATTTCGCCCGAATTATTGAAAGATCATCCAGAAATACTGCCAATTCTAAGAATGTCTACTTGTCCACCAATTGCTCGTGACAGGCTTGTAGGTTTGGCAGGAGTATCAAAAAGTCTTGTTGAAAATATGGAGGATAATGATAATCCTCGTGTTTCTCCAAGAATGAGCGAAAATATGCTTTATGATCAGCTTACAAAAATATCTACAACAATTATTAAAATGGCTGATCCTGATATTTTTGTTTGGCTCGATGAAAAAAGAAAACCATCAGATATAGAGGTTCAACGATCATCAACTATCGTAGCTGACCGTTTATGTGGTGCTGTAGCAGATCCAATAATAAGAAATGCTCAAGAAAAGCGTCAGTTAGATGCTATATCAGCGTTTCTCAATGCAAAAGGGTATAAAAAATCCGAAAAGAATACAAAGTATTCTGAAATGCCAAAAGGTACATATTCATTTCATACTAATGTTCCCGTTTTAGTTGCGGATGGAGCTGAAACAACAGTCAATATTCCTGTTGATGTTGTTATTATGCCATTAAGTGCAGCACAAAACTCTATGCCAATTCTTATTGAAGCGAAGTCAGCAGGAGATTTCACCAATGTTAACAAACGACGAAAAGAAGAAGCAACCAAAATGCAACAATTAAAACGAACATATGGAACGAATGTATCTTATTCATTGTTTTTATGTGGCTACTTTGATTCTGGCTATCTTGGCTACGAAGCAGCAGAAGGAATTGATTGGATATGGGAACACAGAATAGAAGATCTAACTCAGTTAGGAATATAACTTCCACTGAAAAACAAAGAGAGATAATTCAATGTCAAATCGATAGTTCTAAGGATATAGAAGAACGTCGTGCCTTGGGACAGTTTGCTACTCCGTACGACTTAGCAAAAGAGATTGTGTCGTATGGAGTATCTTTGTTGGAAGATGACGAAATCGACTTTTTAGAGCCATCATTTGGAACTGGAGCTTTTTTTTCAGCTTTGCAATCAATTAAGTGCATCAAAAGGATTAAAAGTATAACAGGTTACGAAATAGATTCTGAAATCTATCAAAAGTCCGTCTCATTATGGAAAGAAAACTATTATAATCTGATTTGTGGTGATTTCCTTTGTTCGCAAGATGATAAACTTTTTAATCTTGTAATCAGTAATCCGCCATATGTTCGTCATCATCTTATTGATAAGGAACAGAAGGCAAATTTGGTTAGAAAGATAAAAAAAGAAACCAATACTTCTATTTCAGGACTTGCAGGACTTTATTGTTATTTTCTGCTATCAGCACATAAACAACTCAAACCAGGTGCAATATCTGGCTGGTTGATCCCAAGCGAGTTTATGGATGTTAACTACGGAAAAGCAGTGAAAGATTATTTATTAAACAGTGTGCATCTTCTAAGAATTCATAGATACACACCAGAAAACAGTAAATTCAAAGATGCGTTAGTTTCTTCTTGTGTTGTATGGTTCAGGAACGAAATCATTCACTCTGATTATGAAATCGAATTGTCTTATGGTGGTACACATGACACCCCCGAAGTATCCAAAATAGTAACTAAAAAGCAACTGATTGAAAAGGACAAATGGACTAATATAACAGCCGAGTCTGTTTCTACAAATAATATAGAAGTACCAACATTAGGAGATTTCTTTACAATAAAAAGAGGTTTGGCAACAGGCGACAATGGTTTTTTTATTCTTTCCAAAGAGCAAATAACTGAGCTTGGTTTAGATATGTCATTCTTCACGCCGATTTTGCCCAGTCCACACAAATTAAAGGAAAATGAAATATTTAAGGACACATCTGGATACCCTCTTCTTGAAACACAGTATTTTTTATTAGATTGTACTCTTTCGGAAGAAGATTTGAGAGCTAATCATCCAGGGGTATGGGCATATTTGGAAAGTGGAAAAGAAACAACAGGAAGAAAATACTTATGTCGAAATCGTAAAAAATGGTATTTTCAAGAAAGACGTTCAGCCACACCATTCTTATGTTCATATATGGGAAGAAGCAAAAGTGAGTTTGATAATCCATTCAGATTCATTCTTAATCATACCAATGCTGTTGCAACTAACTCATATATGATGCTTTATCCCAAAGAAGATGTTTTAAGCTTTTTAAGCAGAAATCCTGAATCTTTATTTGAAATATGGAAAGCCCTGCGTTCAATATCTCGCTATGATCTTGAAAGTCAGGGGCGTGTTTACGGAGGAGGATTAAAGAAAATAGAACCTCGTGAATTATCAAAAGTACGTTGTGACAAATTATCCGAGTTGATTGTGAAAGGCGGTGCTATATGAAGTTTTTTACTATGAATAAGTCGGATGAAAATCCGATAAATGACGGCATTCTTTATTTTTCACAAAGAATTGATGAAATGCTGAAACACTCAACTTACCACATTTATAAAGCACCTGTGCTCAACACCTATTTGCTGGTTAAAGAGTATTTAATAACAGCAGATCTGGTAAAAAAAGGGATAATAGACCAATCACACTTAAAATTCATTTTCGAGGAGTTTTTAGAATCGTTTGAAAACGATATAATAATTAAAGAGTATATCCCTGAAGAAGAAAAAACAACGCTAGTAAATAAACTTAACAGCAGTACTGAATTTGATAGAAACAAAGTGATGCACTATATCCTTCATCTGTTAAGCAAATATGATTATTGGTGTAAAGAATATCTTCTTAAGATTACTCCGCAAGAAAAAGAAAAGCGATTGATTGAGCAGGCTTTACGCTGTTATATTCCAGGATTACTAGATAGGGGATATAGTTCTGATTACATTTATTATCATAATAAAACGGTATTCACTAATTCAGATAAAAAAGATCGTGAGCTGTTAGAAGAGTTTCTTAATCGCTTTGATTTTAGGAAAAGAACATATAGTGTATATGTAGCATTACACAAAAGTGCTCAAAACTTTAAAGATATACTGAATCAAAAATTAGATGTCGATTTTGATTTTGATATAAGCGAAGCAAAAGAGTTTAAGTATCCAGAAAACAAGTACATCATTGCAAAACTTGAAATCGAAGCGTTGGATAAAAGACAGGCTGCTAACATTGCATATGAACAGCTGGATATTTTCTATAAGTTTTATCGGTTTATGAATGACGACCGAAAAAAGTGGTTTTTAAACAAATGTATGGTTCGATATACTGAATCCGATTATGCTTTTGTAGACTTAACAGTACAACGTTTTAACTTTCCAGAAAATGAAGATGCAGAAAAATCAAGCGAATTATCAGAGCTAATGATCACTGCTCTACTTACCAACGCTAGTAGAGGTTCGTTTGATAAAATTGATAAAGTTATTTCATTACATAATACCGCTTTAGAGAATACTAATCTAAGCAATGGATTTTTGAATCTATGGTCAATACTTGAAGTACTATTTGTTTCAGATAAAGATCGTGCTAAAATAAATGAAATAGAAAGAAAAGCCATTCCTCTGCTACAAAAAGAATATATAATAATGCTATTTAAGGAATTAGATGGTAATCTCAAGGATAATTTATTAATAGAACAGTATAATAATATTATCAATTCGATTGATGGAAATGATAATAAATACAAAATTGCCGCATTAATTACTCTGGATAAGTATGATGCTTTAAGACAAAAGCTATACATATATTTGAATAATTACCCAATACTTAGAAGTAGAATAGCTCAGATGAACACTATATGTAAACGCAGAAATAGTTTTTTAATTGATTTAGAGCGATTTACTCGAAGAATAACATGGCACTTAATAAGACTATATCGAACTCGTAATTCAATAATACATTCTGGTGATAAACCTAACAATCTCAAGCCGCTTGGCGAACACTTGCATAGTTATGTAGATGTATGTATTTGGCAATTAATGGTCTCGCTTACATCAGAAAAGCATCTATATTCTATCGACAATGTATTAATTGACGAGATATTTCAGATTGAAAAAATCATTAAGGAATTATCATCAAAAGAAAAATTTAAAGAAGATGATATATTTTTATGTTGTGATGCTGTCAAGTACTCTACTCCTCCTTCAAGCAATGATAATTCAAACGAAACGACTGAACCCGAAGGCACAGCCGATGATTATCAAATATGAACCATTTACCCAAAATAGATTTTCCCTGAATTTCCAAACTTCTTAGTGATACTTTGAACTGCCTTCCAGATTGTTCACAACCAATTAACTACAGTACGATCGAAAATCTGCCGTTAAATGATAAAAATGAGAAAATACATAACAAATAATCCTGAATCAAATGAAGATGAGAATGATTAAAAATCATATATCAACGTAAAAGGAGGTTTATTATGCCCCGAGGAAAAAACATAAATCTCTTCCTTATGGACGGAGATGCAAGCGGACGTATCAAATGCACACTTGCCAACTGGACAGGCGTTGCTTATAAGATACCTCGCACTGAAATTGAAAAATGCAAAAACCGTGAGGATCTCAAATGGAGCGGAGTATATTTCCTTTTTGGCATTTCTGATGATACTGGTGAGAACATCGCTTACATAGGACAGGCTGGTATCAGAAAGAACGGTGAAGGTATCCTTTATCGTCTTATGGAGCATAAGCGGAATCCTGATAAGGATTACTGGACAGAAGCTGTAGTGTTTACAACCTCCAACAACTCTTTCGGTCCGACTGAGATAAGCTATCTTGAAAACAAATTCTGCAATTTGGCTATCGAAGCTAACAGATATATCGTTAAGAACGGAAACGATCCGTCTCCCGGACATATCACCGAGGAGAAAGAGAGCGAGCTTGAAGAATTCGTAGATTATGCCAAGCTCATAATGGGGACACTTGGCCATAAAATTTTTGTTCCCCTAAACAAAACTGCACCTGTTGTTGAAGATGCTACAGATACTCCATCTGAGGAGATTGAGCTTTTCTTCACTCGTACTATCAAGAAGCTCAACTTTACCGTCGAAGCATCTGCCAAGCAGACCTCTGAGGGCTTTGTTGTTCTGAAAGGCAGCAAGATCGCTCCCAGCAGCGGTACGGATGATACTATATCGTCTGGTAACCTAAAGAAGCGTGAAGAGTGCAAAATCATAGATGATATTCTTCAGGAAGATGTTTTGTTTAACAGTCCTACAAGTGCAGCACAATTCGTTACGGGTAAAAGCTGTAATGGATGGGTATCATGGAAGACTAAGGATGGAAAGACGTTGCATGATTTGGAGGATCAATCATAATCATTTTATTAGGAGGACTAATGAGCACAAGTATTAAAATCATAAAGTTCACAAGTATACTATCTACTATATTTTTAATAATCACTTACTTGATTACTGTAAATATTGAAAGCAATTTTATCTCGTTAAACACAATTTGGATTTCAAACAATTTCTTGTTAACTGTTTTTGGCGGAGTATTTGCAAGTACTTTAGTGGTATTGTTTTGTGAAATAAACAAATATCTGATTGAAAAGAAAAACACTGAAAACCAACTATTCTTTCAAACTTTATATCTATATCAATCTTTATTCTTGATGCAGCATAACATTCTTGATTTCCAGTCACATCCTGATACACAAATTCCTGAGAACGTTTTTGATAATACAACTCAAATGATAAAATCGCAAGTATATTTTTTGCGAGGTGTAGATTATTCTTGTTTCAGAAAGAAAAATGATATTGAGAAAAGACTTTTTTCTTTCCAAACAGAAACATTTCAAAAATTCACACCAATAGAAAATAGCGTAAATCTGATAAGATGTGCTATTATAGAAGAAAAAATAGATAATCTTAAGCAAAACAAAAATATGATAGATTATATTACATCTTCTAATACACGAGTTGCGAAAGTGTTATCAGATCAAATAGGCAATCTTGTACCATTGTTAGAAGAAATCGGTGAATTCTTAAAAACAATCGATGATAATTGTGATAACAGGTATGCTTGGAGAAAGATTCGTGAGATGACTCAGAATAGTTACATAAGTTTGTTTTCAATAAACAAACAAGGAACGGCTGCACCCGAAGGCACAGCCGTTGAACATCAAATATAAACCATACACTCAAACACCGCTTCTCTCGCCATACTTATGAAGCAGTTTTCAAGACCGAGCATCTTCTCTGCATCGGCAGCAAGGACAACTTTCTGATAACCGCTGTCGTTCTGCTTCCAAAGTTCTCCCTAACAGGAGATAGCCTCATCGAATTTCTGCTCCATATCAGCGAGACACAGTATGATCATCCGCTCATTGAGGAGTCTGCAAAGCCTGTTGGGATATTTACAATCTGAAAAGATTCTACTCAAAAGTAAATATTCTTGTATGATTGACCTTAATTCAATTTTGAGGAACAAGCAAAAAGTTTCATATTTCAATATAAAGTCGATTTTGACCGACATTGAAATATGAAACTGTACAAAAAAAGAGACACACCGTGATTCTTGTTCTTTATTTGTTCATTATCGCCGTAAAAACTTGGTGAAAGACACAAGAGGCAATTTCGCTGAAATGCCCGAAATTCCGATGTTTTGAGAAGTTTCAAAAACATCGAAAAAGCGTGGGGGGATTTTCAATTCCCGTACGGGTCACCACAATTTTAGGCTCTGAAACGGCGTAGATACGTTGTTTCAGAGTTTTTTATTTTCTGAAAAATTGCTCTTGGGACTTACTTGGGACTTACGCTGTCTTCACGCACCGTAGCCTGTCTTGATGCAGATGATCTTCGCACGGTTGATGTCACTTTCATTACAATTGTCTGCCGTGATAGTCGGTTCTGGGTCTTTGGGCGGTGTAGGCTCGGGTTTGTTAAAGCTCAGAGCATTTGCAACAGCGTCGCAGGCTCTGACTTGGTTTTCTCTGAACATATGGGAATACAAGTTCAAAGTAGTCAACACCTCATAAGGACACACAAATAGCTTTTGATGAAACCGCGCATTCACGCGGTTTCATCATTTGCGTTGATCTCCAGCCTCATCTTGTTCGGCAGCGGCTTGTCCAGCAGCTTGTAGTAAATGTGAATATCCCTCGGCCTGTCAGCCGCATATTCGTCAACGGTGATGTACTCGATCAGCTCCAAGCACATCTCACGGGTAAGCTCGGGAACGTCTGCATATTTCTTTAATCGCCTTATGTATTCCTCGACATCCTGCTTGTCCTTCGTTGCAGCAGACAGCTTGCTTTCTATCTGCTCGACCTCCTCGGTAAGAGCAGTCTGCTCCGTCTGATACTTTTCCAGAAGGCTAACGCAAATATCCTCGGGGATCTTGCCGATCACTTTGTCCTCATAAATAGAGGGTATCAGCTTTGCCAACTCGTCAAGTCTTGCCATGCACACACGCAGACGCTTTGTGTCAACTTCGGACTGCTTGGTGTTGTACTGCTCCTTTTGCGAGAGAAAGAATTCTCTAGCATACTCCTCGTCTGCAATTACCAATGCCGCCTTTGACCGAATATCCGCAAGCACTATTGCATTGATGTCTTTCATTTTGATGTGATGACTTGTGCAAAGATACTTGCCGAACCTGCTGTACTTACCGCACTGATAGTTGTGCCTTAAATACTTGCGAGGCTTTTTCTTGCTGCCTGCCGTTGTGTTGTTCCAGCCGAGCCGCATTTTATCACCGCAGTCTGCACAGTACATCAGCCCTGAAAGCGGCATGATCTCACCATGCTTGTCACGCTTGCCCTGGCTGACCGATGCTTCCATTTCCTTGACTTTATCCCAAAGTTCTTGTGAAACAAGCGGCTCATGGGTGTTCTTGATGATCACCATTTCCTCCTCGCTTTTTTTCACGACCTTGTGATTTTTGTAGCTGACCGTAGTCGTTCTTAGCTGTACCAAATGTCCGAGATAAAGCGGGTTGCTTATGATTCGCCTTATTCCTTCGGGATACCAGAGGTGATTAACGGTACGGGAATTGAAAATGCCATGCTTTTCTGCTGCATAATCAGCCGGAGTGGGGATATGCTCATCATTAAACATATCGCAGATATGACGAGGACTTACACCTTTTGCCCGCAGTTCAAAAATTCGTTTCACGATGCTTGCCGCAGGCTCATCGGGAACCGGCAGCCTATTCTCGGTATTGCTTTTGACATAACCATACGGAGCGCAGCGGGCTCTGTATTTCCCTGCCTTAGCATTTGCTTCAATGACAGCCTTTATTTTTTTGCTGGTAGAAGCGGCGTGCCACTCGTTGAATAAATTGAGTATCGGCATCATGTCCAGAGCTGAACTATCTTTAGCAGCTGTATCGACATTGTCATTAAGCGCAATAAAACGGATATTGTAGGTCGGGAAAATGTAATCTGTGTACTGTCCGACCTGAATGTAATTCCTTCCGAAACGAGAAAGGTCTTTACAGATTATCAGATTGATCTTTCCTGTCTTCGCATCTTCGAGCAAACGCTGTACCCCGGGACGGTCAAAATCCGTACCTGAGTAACCGTCATCAACATAAATGTCGATCAAGTTCCAGCCCTGTTCTTTGACGTACTTCGTCAGTATCAGCTTCTGATTTTCTATTGAAAG